>VFSW01011346.1_pt1 | contig 12538 bp, 9 predicted proteins | sample 5358111 | NCBI WGS metagenome assembly VFSW01 (sample SAMN11554181, study PRJNA540505) | mine drainage metagenome | isolation source: sediment from site ElyBrook_90M | place: USA: Ely Copper Mine, Vershire, VT | collected 2017
TCACTACCTGCAGTTCGCTCTTGTTGTCGAACGGCAGCATCTTTACTTTCACGAGGCCCATAGGCACCAGAGCCATGGAGACTAAAAGCAACACTGCCACGCCAATAAAAAACAGAATGCGATTGCGTGGAGACCGGATAAGCGGTGTCATGATGCGGCGATAAAGCCGGGTCCGCCAGTTCTCAGTTTCAGGCTCCAGCAACTTGGTTCCTTCAAGATGCCTGCCTAGCAGTCGAAGCGCGGCCCATGGAGAAACCACAAATGCAACCATAAGCGAAAAGAGCATTGCGGCAGACGCCCCGACGGGGATGGGCCGCATGTACGGCCCCATCAATCCGCGCACAAAGGCCATGGGCAGCACGGCGGCGATGACTGCAAATGTGGCAAGAATCGTAGGGTTGCCCACTTCGGCTACCGCCTCGACAGCAACGGCGCTCATGGGCCGGCCGTGATTTTGCGGCAGCCGGAAATGTCGTACCATGTTCTCGACCACAACGATGGCGTCATCGACAAGAATGCCGATGGAAAAACTCAATGCGAAAAGGGGGACGCGGTTGATGGTGTAACCGAGGAAGTAGAACACCGACATGGTGAGTGCCAGCGTGACCGGAATGGCCAGCAGGACGACGCCCGACTCGCGCCAGCCCAGGAACAGAGCGACGAGAAGAGTTACAGATAACGTCGCCAGCAACAGGTGTTCCAGCAGTTCGTCGGACTTGTTCTTTGCCGTCTCTCCATAGTTCCGCGTGGTTGTGACCGTTACATCATTGGGGATGGTAACGCCCTGCATCTCGTGCACGCGCTTGAGAACTGCATTAGAGATATCGGTCGCATTGGTTCCCTTGCGCTTGGCAACGGTGATCGTTACGGCCGGATACTGGCGAATTAACTGCTGCGGGCCGGCGCCCGCATTTGTCGTGCCGTAGACCACATAGTCCGACGGATCTGCGGCACCATCGATGATGTTTTCGGCCACGTCCCGCAGGTACATAGGGTGTCCGCGAACCACGCCGACGACCACCGACTCCAGATCTTCGCGGCGGGTGAAGAGATTGCCGGCATCGACGCGAACTTCCTGGTTGTTATCAGAAAAGTTTCCGGCCTGGACGCTGGCATTGGCAGCCTGCAGATGACCAACGATCGCCATGGGCGATAGTCCGTAGGCACTCAGCTTTTCAGTGCTCAAGATGACACGCATGGTGCGCGGAAGGCCGCCGATGATGGTCGTTTCCGATACATCGCCAATCTGAGCGATGTGGTGTCGCATCTCGTCAGCAATGGCGCGTAACTGGTAGCCGTTGTAATGCTCTCCCCACAGGGTCATGGCCAGAATCGGAACGTCGTCGATGGAGCGGGCCTTGATCAGGGGCTGCGAAACTCCCGGCGGCATGCGGTCGAAGTTTGAGTAGAGCTTGCTATAGACCTTGATCAGTGCATCTTCCTGCGGGGTGCCGACAAGAAAGCGCACAATCACGAGGCTCTGCCCCGGCGCCGACGTCGAGTACACGTATTCCACACCCGAGATCTGATGAACAAGGTTCTCGATGGGCAGTGTCACGCGCTCCTCCACCTCAGCCGGAGAGGCTCCCGGCATGGCGGTGGCGATGTCAAGCATGGGGACAAGAATCTGCGGCTCTTCTTCGCGGGGGATGATGACAACGGCGAAGATTCCGACGGCGAGCGACGCGGCGATGAAGAGCAGCGTCAGCTTGGAGTTGATAAATGCGTGTGCCAGTCGCCCGGCAATTCCGAGGTCCTGCTTCATGGCTGGACCCCAGTGGCGGTCTCGATGCGCTTCCCGGCCAGTTCGCGGTCTGAAGGCATGTCGACGAGTTTTTCGCCTGCGGAAATGCCCGACAGCACTTCTACGAAGTTGCCCTGCGTCGCGCCAAGCGTGATGTAGCGAAGTTGAGCAATGCCCTGGCCGTCGAGAACATATACACAGTTGAGCGAGCCGCGCGCGGCAACACTGGAACGCGGAATGAGGATCGCCTGCTTTGCACCATTGGCAAACTCAACCGTTCCGTACATGCCCGCGTGCACGTGGCTTGCGGAAGGCAAGTCGATCTTGACGAGAAAGCCGTGACTTGATGGATCGGCGGCGGGAACGATTTCGGCTACTGTGCCCGGCAGACTCGTGAATGCTCCGCCGTCGATTGCGACTTGCACTTTCATCCCTTTGCGAATCACGCCGATCACGGACTCATCGACTGTGGCTTGAAGCTGCAAAGCCGCAGCCTTATCGATTTGGAGCAGAGGCACACCCGGTGCGGACATCGTGCCGGGGTCGGCCATACGCGCCGTTACTACACCGGCGAATGGGGCAACCAGGTGGGTGTAGCCGAGCATGGTGCGCGCTCCGCTCTCCTGTGCCCGCGCCGCGTCGGTCTGTGCACGTACCGCCTCAAGACCCGCCGCTGCCGCTTCAGAACGCCGCGACACCTCATCCATCTCCTGGGGGCTTACGCTCTTTTGCGACTGAAGCTGCTTGTAGCGATCCAGGGTGCTGGCTGCCAGCGCGGCGTTTGTCTGCGCGGCGGCTTGCGCACTCTGTGCCGCCTTCACTCCGGCCTGCGCCTGGTCCACCTGGGCACGCAACGAGGCATCATCGAGAACTACCAATGTCTCCCCGGCGCGCACGTTGTCTCCCTCGTGCACCAGCACCTGCTGGATGCGACCCATCACCTGTGCCGAAACAACAGCGGTTTCTCTGGAGTGAACAGTGCCGGTGGAGCGGACAGTCACTGGCATCTGTTGCTGCCGGCTTTCGACAATCCGCGCCTGCACGGTCTGTACGGTTCCTGGCGTCACGGTAGGTTCGCCGCCCTGGCAGCCGGCAATCATGGCCGCGAATGCGGCAAGCAAACTTGCCCACAAGACATTTTTCATTGAAGTTCCTCCGCAGCGTCGGGAGTCAGTGCCCCGGTTGCGTATAAAAGTTCGCTATGCGCCAAGGCATTTCCGTACACGGCATGCCAGTAATTGGATTGGCTCTGCCGCTCGGCATCTTCTGCACGCAGCAAATCGGTGATGGTGGCAAGCCCGGCATCGTAACGATTCTTCAGGATGCGCAGGCTCTCCGCCGATTGGTCCATCGCTGCACGCGCCGTCTCCAGTTGCAACGCTGCGGTCTGTCCGTGAATGTGGGCCTGGCTCACTTCGAGCCGCAGATGCTGCTCGGTGGCGGACACCTGCGCGTCAATCTTCTGCTTGGCCGCGCTCTCCCGCGCCAGTTGCGCGCGCTTGCCGATAGGGAGAATATCCACGCTGATCTGGACGCCGGCCACCCAGTTGTTGCCGCCAGAGCCGGCGAACGACGTGCGGTCTTCTTCCCAGTTGCCGTATGCGCTCACGCGCGGGCCGAAGTCGGACTTCGCTGCTCCCACTGCCGATGCCTGGGCCGATTGCGCCTGTCCCAGCGCTATCAGATCGGGACGTGCCTTTTGGGCCGCCGCCATCTCGTCTTCAAGCACACCCGCCGGAAATGTGTGGGGCTCGATCGGTTTCAAATCGGTTGGCTTGAGCCCGGGTGCGCCCATAGCCTCGCGCAACGCGGCCCACGCCAGTTCCAGATCGCCCTCGGCTGCGATCAACTCCTCTTTGCGCGCGGCCCCGTTCACCTGGGCCGACATCCGGTCCGACTCGACAGCGAGTCCGGCCTTCACATGTTCGTCCACCGAAGTCTCGAGGGCCGCCGCTGTTTCCTGCGCATGGCGGGCTACAACAATCTCCCGCTGCGCATACAGTACCTGCTGGTAGGCTTGTACGACGCGGAACACGATCTGCTGATCCACGGCCCTGGCGGAGGAGGTTGCGCTCGCCTTGAAAAGATCGGCGCGGTGAATTCCCTTTTGCGTCTTGAACGAATCGAATGCCAGCCACTGACCGGAGAAGCGCGTGGCGAAATTACCGATCGGTTGCGGGAAGTTCAGAGCGTTCAGTGCAAAATCAGCCTGCGTGAATTGCCTCTGTCTTAGGCGCGTTCCAAACGCATACACCGGGTCGTTGCCGCGCGAGATGTCCTCTGTAAATCCGAGTTGCGGCAGCAGTTGGGTTCGGGCCATGCCGGCTGCCAGTTTCGCGTCGAGGGTGCCGGCGCGCGCAATCGCTGCCTCGGGGCGTTGCCCCTGAGCCTCAATGATGGCTTGCCGCAGCGGCAGAGGGTCCTGCGCACCGGCGGCCAATCCCCCCATCGAAAACAGGAGAAAAAGGCCCAGAGATCGACAAAGGCGTGAACTCATTGGGTGAAATGTCCTTGGGTGATGCTTTCATAGGAATAAAGTCACGGATTGAGCAATTCGTTACAAGATGCGCGGGATTTATTTCTCCAGGCGGAGAAATATTGACGGGAAGGCGTACTGGCTCCGCTGTTCAGCGAGTCGAAGCAGGTCATGTTCCTTAGTTGAGATGTTTGGAAATGGCCAATGCGCGAGGCAATGGGAGAGTACAATCCTGTTGGCGCTCTTCGAGTCGATTCTGCACAGTTTGCAGAAACCTGAAGGCCCACTGGTTTCGGCAGGGTGAATTGCCGATTTGGACAGGTTTCCTATCGCGGCCGCTGCACTTTAAGTGAAGCTTCAACTCAGGTCGACGGCTCCTGCACGATGATTGTTTCGCAGAAGGCTGCGGTGCCGATTCTCTCGCTGTGATCAGGATGGATGGGTTCAATCTGGGATCGAAGGTGGGAACGCGCTGTACACTTTTAGTGAACTCAACATAACCACAAGACTTTTCGGGACGCCATCATGTCTGCAGAAGTAATTCACCGGCTTCACTTCGCCTTTACCATCACCTTTCACTACCTCTTTCCTCAACTGACAATGGGATTGGCGCTGCTGATTGTGATTCTTAAAACAATCGCTCTGCGCACAGGCAGTATTGATTGGGACCGGGCATCGCAATTCTGGGGTCGCATTTTCGGCATCAACTTCGTGTTTGGCGTTGTGACCGGGATCCCCATGGAGTTTGAATTCGGCACGAACTGGGCACGTTTTTCGCGGGTCTCTGGCGGGGTGATCGGTCAGCCGCTTGCGATGGAGGGAGTGTTCAGCTTCTTTCTTGAGTCTGCCTTCCTTGGTCTTTTTCTCTACGGCGGCAGCCGATTGTCGAAACGCATGCATTGGTTTTCATCGGTAATGGTCCTTCTGGGATCGTGGATTTCAGGATTCTTCATCATTGTGACCGATGCCTGGATGCAGCATCCGGTGGCGTACACGCAGATTGATGGTCAATATGAGGTGGTCAGTTTCTGGCAGTTGCTGATGAACCCCTGGGGACTACTTCAATACATGCACAACATGACGGGTGCGGTAATTACAGGCTCGTTCGTGATGGCTGCTGTTGGCGCTTTTTATCTTCTCGAGGGTCGCAACTATCGGTTCGCGCAGATATTCCTCAAGACCGGTGTGGTCGCGGGCCTCATCGCATCGATCCTGATCATATTTCCAACCGGCGACCTGCACGGAAAATATGTAGCGCACAATCAGCCGGCTGCCATGGCCGCGATGGAAGGTGTATTCAAGAGCGAAACGGGAGCCGGACTTGTACTCATGGGGCAGCCTAATGAGGAGACCGGCGAAATCGACAATCCCATTGTCGTGAACGACGTATTAAGCTTTCTCATCTATGGCACAACCAAGGCGGAAGTTGTCGGACTCGACCGCATTCCTCACGATCAGTGGCCCACGGCTCTGCCGCTTCTTTACTACTCGTATCACATCATGGCTGGGCTGGGGACGTGGTTCGTTTTGCTCATGATGGTGTCGGCGTTTCTGCTGTGGCGAAGAAGGCTTTTCGCTACTCGCGGCGTGCTGTGGGCTCTGCTGCTGAGTTTTCCATTGCCTTACATTGCCAATACCGCGGGATGGATGACTGCTGAACTGGGCCGGCAGCCCTGGCTCATCTACGGCCTGATGCGTACCAGCATGGGATATTCCAGCACGGTCTCAGCCGCCAACGGACTATTTACGCTCCTCGGTTTCATGGGACTTTATGCCTTGCTGGGACTCTTGTTCACCGTGCTTATGTATCGCGAAATCAATCTCGGACCAGAGCCGCAATCCGCCGCCGCTGAGCCTGTCCACATTGGCGGAATGTAGCACCGCCAACAAGAGGGAGAACACACATGGGATTTATCTGGTTCTGGCTGGTCGCGGTGATGATAGTTGGATACGTTGTCCTCGATGGTTTCGACCTGGGGGTTGGCGTGCTGCATCTTTTCCTGGCGCGCAATGAAAATGAACGCCGGTCCCTGCTGCGCTCCATTGGTCCCGTGTGGGATGGGAATGAGGTCTGGCTCCTGGCGGGCGGCGGAACTCTTTACTTCGCCTTTCCATTGCTCTACGCCTCAGCGTTCAGCGGATTCTATCTCCCGCTGATGATCGTACTTTGGCTGCTGGTGCTGCGCGGCGTAAGTCTCGAACTTCGCAACCATATCGACGTGGGCGTGTGGCGGAGCCTGCTTGATGGATTGTTCGGCATCTCCAGCACGTTGCTGACGATCTTTTATGGAGCCGCCCTTGCCAATGTTATTCGCGGAGTTCCATTACGTGCCGACGGCTATTTTTTCCTGCCTCTGTGGACCAACTGGAAACCGGGCGCGCTCCCCGGCATCCTGGACTGGTATACGGTCATCGGCGGACTTGTCGCCCTGGTGGCGCTTACGCTGCACGGCGCGCTTTGGCTCACTATCAAGCTATCGGGCGAGATTGAAATCCGCGCACGCCGCATCGTCAATCCACTCTGGAATGGTCTTCTGGCTCTTACGATCATCAGCCTGGTCGCTACAATCGCGGTTCGTCCTCAGACTCTGCAGAACTATTACCGCTATCCATTCACCTTTGTCGTCACGGCAGGCGTAGTCGCGTCGCTTGCCGCCATCCGCATCTGGAACCAGAATGGACAGGCGGGCAAAGCTTTTCTGGCCTCCAGTGGATATCTGTTCTTCATGCTGGCCGGGGCATGTTGGGGGCTCTATCCCACGCTTTTGCCTGCGACTACCAGTTCAAGCCTGGATATCACGCTCGACCGAGCGATTTCAGGCCCGCACACACTTGCTGTGGGCCTGGTTTGGTGGCTCTTCGGCATGGCTCTCGCCGTGTCGTATGTCGTCTTTGTCTACAGTCGATTTAGAGGCAAGGCGGATTTAAGCCATTGAGGGCGCCCGGGCTCTGATGTGCCGCAGCAAGCGTTAATCAGCAACTGTAGATTGGTGCAACCGGCGTGCGAGGATCAGTTTTGCTCAGGTCTTGATTCGATCTTCAGGGCGGCTTCTTCCCGCTATTGCCCGCAGGAACTGATGCCCTTCCATGCGGTACTTGAACGCCTTGCGCCCGTCGATCACAACCACCGGCACCTCGTCGTTATACTTTTGCCGCAGTTCGGGGTCGAGATCGATGTCCACCTCGTGCCACTGAAAGTCGGCTGCGCCCTCGAGTTGCGTCAGTGTCTGCTTAACCACGTCACAAAGATGACATCCCTTGCGCGAATACACCACTACGTCGTGCATATGGCGATTGTATTCGCTTGCGGGAGATTCCAGGACGCTACACCTCCAGCGTGGCGGGAATTTGGAACAGTCAAAAAATTATCGTCGATTGGCCCTGGGGCGTAGTTCCAGCCAGGCCATCAGGCTGCATCTCTTCGGGCATCTCATACCCGGTATTACGCGTCCTATTTGCCAACGAGGAGCCGTCCGGCGCTTGCGGGATCGTGCTTCAGGGAGAGTTGCGAATGAATGCTTCTGACGTACTTGTTGAACGCCTGGCCGCCTGGGGCATAGACACGATTTTTGGTCTTCCGGGCGACGGGATTAATGGCGTCATGGAGGCGCTCCGTAAAGCCGAAAAGACAATTCGTTTCATTCATGTGCGGCACGAGGAATCCGCCGCCTTCATGGCGTGCGCCTACGCGAAATTCACCGGGCGAATCGGTGTTTGCCTGGCCACGTCAGGACCGGGCGGAATTCATCTTCTCAACGGCCTCTACGATGCCAAGATGGATCAGCAACCAGTGCTGGCGATTACAGGTATGCAGTTTAACGATGTGACCGGGACATTTCAACAGCAGGATGTCGAGCTCGATAAAATTTTCATGGATGTTGCCTGTTACAACAACCGCGTCATGAGCGGCGCGCATATGGAGTCAGTCGTCGATCTCGCGATTCGCTCCGCGATAGAGAAGCGCGGGGTCGCACACATCACGATTCCGATCGACGTTCAGCAGCAATCGGCCAAAGCCGAAAAGTCACAGCGAAATGCGCTGCATCATTCGTCCTCAGTGAATGCGATCTCGGGCAATGTCCCTCCTGCCGCCGATCTCGCCGCCGCTGCCAAGATTATCAACGACGGCAAGCGCATCGCGATTCTCGCAGGCCAGGGTGCATTGCACGCAACCGATGAGCTTATTGAACTTGCCGAACTGCTTGGCGCCCCGATTATCAAGCCCCTGCTCGGCAAGGGATGCGTGCCTGACGACTCTCCGTATACCACGGGAGGTATCGGCTTGCTGGGCACGGCACCCTCTGAAGAAGCGCTCGAAGAGTGTGACACGCTGCTGATGATTGGCACTTCTTATCCCTACATCGAATATCTGCCCAAGCCCGGCGACTGCCGGTGTATCCAGATCGACTCAAACGCTCAGCGTATTGGTCTTCGTACCCCAGTCGAGGTGGGGCTCGTTGGTGATTCCCAAAAGACGATCCAGATGCTTGTGCCTATGCTCAAGCACAACAAATATCGCAGCTTTCTCGAGAAGGCTCAAAAGAACATGAAGTCCTGGAACGCCATTCTCGAGAAGGAAGGTACCTCTGCCGCGATGCCGATGAAGCCCCAGGTGGTCGGATGGGAACTCTCGAAGCGTACTGCGGAAAACGCGATTATCGTGTCCGATTCCGGTACGAACACGACTGTCTGGGCGCGCTATATGAAAGCCAAGAAAGGGCAGATGCACTCCTGTTCAGGCAACCTCGCGACCATGGCGTGCGGCATGCCGTATGCTATCGCAGCCCAGGTTGCCTTTCCCGATCGCCAGGTCATCGCCGTCGTTGGAGATGGCGGCTTCACAATGCTGATGGGCGAAATCATTACCGCCGTAGCCTACAAGCTCCCCATCAAGATCGTGATTATCAAGAACAATACGCTGGGGCAGATCAAATGGGAGCAGATGGTTTTTCAGGGCAATCCTGAGTACCAGTGCGACCTGCTGCCCATCGACTTCGTCGCGCTTGCCAAGGCCGTTGGCGCCAGCGGTGTTCGCATCGACGATCCGCAGACTGCGGGACAGAGGTTGGACGAAGCTCTCGCGATGCCAGGCCCTGTCCTCATCGAAGCGGTCGTCGATCAGTTTACTCCCATGCTGCCTGCGAAGATCACCGCCGACCAGGCTGTCAAATTCGCTGAGTCACTCGCCAAAGGCGAGCCCAACCGGCTCAAGATTGCCCTTACTGCAGCGAAAGACACTGTCCGGCAGATTGTCTAATGTCCGCCGAAGCGACAATACGCTCAGGCACGGCGCGCGCCTACACCATCCCCACCGACTCGCTGGAAGCTGATGGTACGTTTGCGTGGAATTCGACGACCCTGGTGGTCGTGGAACTCCACGCGGACGACGCGGTGGGTATGGGCTACACATACGCCCACCGCACTGCGGCGGCCGTAGCCCGGGAACTCATCGAAAGGCATTGCCTCGGCAAGAGCGCGCTCGACATCAACAGTCTGTTCGCCGCAATGCGTGCGTCGCAGCGTAACTACGGCGCTGAAGGCATTGGCGCGACGGCGCTCTCGGCCGTCGATATCGCCCTTTGGGATCTAAAGGGCAAGCTGCTCAATCAATCGCTCGCTTCCCTCCTTGGGCTCGTTCGCAAGGTGGCGCCGGTCTATGGATCTGGCGGCTTCACGACGTACACCTACGATCAACTTAGCAAACAACTCAGCGGCTGGATCTCGCAGGGCATTCCTCGCGTCAAGATGAAGATTGGCACCCATCCCGATCAAGATCCGCATCGTATCTCGATCGCCCGCAAAGCCATTGGGGATAGCGCTGAGCTTTTCATCGACGCAAACGGCGCTTACTCGCGGAAACAAGCACTTTATTTCGCTCAACTCGCACGCGCGGAACACAACGTCACCTGGTTTGAAGAGCCGGTGTCATCCGACGACCTCGACGGGCTTCATCTCCTCCGCAACCGTGCTCCCGAGGGTATGGATATTGCCGCGGGCGAATTTGGCTGGACTGCTATGTATCTGCGCAAAATGATCGCTGCCGAGGCAGTCGATGTCCTGCAAGCCGACGCTACACGCTGCGGCGGAGTCACCGGCTTTATGGATGCAGCGGCCATTGCCGACGCTCACCCCATCCCGCTCTCCGCTCATTGCGGCCCCACTGTTCACATGCATCTTGCGTGTGCTGCAAGACCATTGCGCCACGTCGAGTACTTTCATGATCACGTCCGGATCGAATCCATGCTCTTCGATGGATTCCGCCCGGCCCAAAGCGACGGATGCATGCATCCGGACTTCCAACGGGCGGGGCTCGGCATCGAATTCAAACAAAAAGACGCAGAGCACTTCGCGGAGAAGATTTAATCCCCATGATCTACGAGCTTGCCCAACCTCATTACAATCATGGCCCGCAATTTCCAGGCCAGCCGCCGAACTCTATCGAGTTCCAGCAACTCGCTGTTGTGGATGGGGCCACAGTTGAGCGCTGTACCTTTATGACGCACTCCGGCTCGCATGTGGACGCGCCATTCCACTATCTGCCTCACCTTCCCTGCATCCACGAACTTCCCCTCAGCCACTTCTATGGTTTCTGCGTCGCGCTCGATCTGCGTGGCTTTGCACCTTCGCATCCTATTGACGCTGACGATCTCCGCAGGCATGAAGCACTCATCACCCCGGGCACGTTCATCCTGCTCAAAACCGGCGGGGGGGAGAAGCGCGGCAACACCAGGGAGTTCCTGACCGCATGGCCCTACAAGTCAGGAAACGGTGCGCAGTATCTGCTGGAACGGCAGGTGAAGGGCATGGGCATTGATGGCCTCTCGACCGGCGGCTATCCTGACGTACACGCCGAGTCGGACGCACATCAGCTTCTGCTGGGGGCGAAGAAACTTCTTCTTGAAGACATTCACATCCCCGACGCGCTGCTCGATGGCAGACGCCGACACTTCGCCGCATTCCCCATTCTGATCGCGAATGCCGGCGGCGCATGGTCGCGCCCAATCGTCTGGGATGATGGCGATCTGGACTCCGACTCCTCCGCGGCTGAAATCGCGACCACCATTCCGAACAGCGTCGCCGCAGCCATGGCCCTTCAGCGGAGTGCCTCATGACCTTGCCGGACACCAGTCCCACAGCGCTGACGCTCATGCTTCCGGCGTCTGTGCGCAAACCGGCAGAGATAGTCATCGACCATCTGCATCACGGCACATTCCAGCGGTCCATGTCTCTGCTCGTGGCCAGCACCAGCGTCGTCAGCGGCATGGAAGTCGCTTATGAGCACTACAAAGGCAGCTACTCAAATCCGGTTATGTACACGCCTGTTATTCTCTCGGGCGCACTGACGGTTGCCGGCATCGGTGGTTTCTTCAGCCGTGCAGTTGCCAACACGTTTTTCCGCTATACCAGCTTCCTCACCCTGGCAGACGGACTGATCGGATTTGGATTTCACATTCGCGGTATCGCCCGCAAGCCCGGTGGCTGGCGACTGCCTATCACCAATATCGTTATGGGACCGCCCCTCTTCGCTCCATTGCTTTTCGGGACGAGTGCCTACCTTGGCGTCATCGCCAGTTATCTGCAGCGCGAAGAAGATCACGGCGCGCGCAGTCGCATGGTAGACGTCTCGCTGTCCTTTCGCAAACCGAAGTTTGGCGATGACATTCGTGCCGGGCGCTTCCAGAAGCATCTCTGCATCGTCTGCGCCATCGGCACCTTTGCGGTCGGCGCAGAGAGCTGGTACTCGCACTACAAAGATAATTTCAAATATGGCGTGCAGTGGTCGCCGGTCTTGCTTGCGCCGCTCATGATTTTCGCTGCGCTGGCCTCTCTCTGGAGCAAACGCGTGGCGAATACGCTCTTGCCTCTCGCGTCGTCGCTGCTGATGCTCAACGGCGTCGTGGGCACCGGATATCACATCCGGGGAATAGCTCGCCGCTCCGGCGGCACCCGCAAGCCTCTCTATAACATCCTTTACGGGCCGCCCATCTTCGCGCCCATGCTCATGGCCGCATGCGGACTCATCGGCGCCCTTGCCTACTTCATGCGAAGGGAGCGGGCTTGATGTTCCGAAAGGAAAGGGAAGCCAACTCTTCCGCTTCGGGGTCGAACCCTCACGCTGGCCGTCAGCCGTTGGTCGATCCCGCGACCGGGATCGAACTGGAGCCGAAGCATACGCCGGGCTACTATCGCGGATTCCACACGCTCGACCAGCAAAACTACTGGGATGCCGCAACACGCACGCTGATCCTCGATCGCGTAAAGAACATTCCACCCATTCGTTTCTTCACGGCGGACGAAGCAGATGTCATGAAGGCCGT
>VFSW01011347.1_pt1 | contig 12538 bp, 17 predicted proteins | sample 5358111 | NCBI WGS metagenome assembly VFSW01 (sample SAMN11554181, study PRJNA540505) | mine drainage metagenome | isolation source: sediment from site ElyBrook_90M | place: USA: Ely Copper Mine, Vershire, VT | collected 2017
ATAAAAAACACACCGGCCGCTGTCTGAGGAACCAGTAAATGAATAATATATCAAGGATTTAAATCTTGCTGAGGCTGTGTGCATGCGGGATACACGAAATGCCTCACATGATTAGGGGAACCTTACTGTTTCCACAGACACTTTTCTAAGGTAGCGCATGATAAGCGGTTCGTCGGCGTATTTCGGTTCCAACCTATCCGAGATGCGATCCAGCTTGTCTATATACCTGCGCACCCTTCTCGCGATGCGTGTTCCGAGCTCGACTTCCTCATCTACATTAGGGCTGCGCCGCAGCAGGGCGCCGGAGCTGCCCCTCGCCAGAAAATCCCTCCACCCGAATTCCATGCCCATGCTATTTGCTATTCTGCCCTTGACGTCGGCCGAATACCATGACATCGCGAGAATCAGTGTCGATTTGCCCTTGTCGTTTATGCTGGGCATCGACTCTATGACGAGACACAGCCTATCCGTCGCAGTGTCTATCCTACTGAGGGCTGTTGACAGCCTCTCGGCGCCTTCCTGCCTTTCCACCGCTGCATGCACTGTAATATGCATAAAACTCATCGGATTCCTGTCCTCCTACTTCGCGCTTATGTGCGGAGAAGCGGGGCCTTTACGGGGCGGATACTTCGAAATTTTTAAGTTTCCTGATGAGAGCTAGCATCAGCGAGTCCCCTTCAGGCCCTTTGCGGACAAGCTTGGCCAGCGATCTCGTCGCCTTCTCATAGCTCTTCATATCCATGCTTACTATTTCTCTGAAGAGGTACGTGTCGTCGTGCATAAAGTTCAACGAAGAAAGGTACGTGTTTTGAATCGTCGGGTCGAAAACGAAGGAGGGCTGCTGGATCCTGGAAGCATAACCCGCGTCCTTTTCCAGCTTGCCCTTCATAGACTCGGCAAGCTCCTTGCCTACATTCATGACGTATCTGGCCATGCAAGTCGGAATCTGTTCTGTTATAAGGCCGCCATCGCCACTGCTAGCAGATCCCGGCTTTGCTTGCGTCACCTTAATCATTCCGTAAGTGGCATTTATGCCATCCACGAGCATGTTTGTGCTATCCATTATCCTCCGTTCAACAAACTGGGAGAAAGCCGCGTTGCTGGCGTCTACGGGCCACGATTCGTAGCTCCACTTTACCACGGTGTTATTGAGTATTCGCATGAGCTTTTTCAGGTCCTTCTCAGTGTGGACGCCGCTCATATTAAATCTCCTGTCTATCTTTCTGATGGCCTTTTCGGAATCCCTAACATAGCCGTCAATCACCCAGTCGTAAACGTCTGTTGCCTTCCTTTCCTCGAGGCCGTGCGAGAGCTCGCTTTCCGCGCTCTTTACCAAGGATACGGGATCGGGATATGCTTTACTGAAGGGAGAGGCCAACACACGGACTCCGTCAACAATGACATATAGTGCATCCTGCACCCCTATTACCTTGCTTATCAGCGCCTCTGTGCTTTTTGCCACCCTAGAATCTGTGCCTGCTGCATGCGCGGGCCCTGCAAGTTTGTCAATCATTGGAACCCCCTTTCCGAAGGGAATTTCGTTATGAATTATATAAGGCTTTCCCGATACCTGTTTAAACATAGACGGTCCTTACGGGCTAACTGACGCCGTCTACAGCTTCCCTAGCGAGCCTGAGCGCCTCCGCCATATTCCTTGCGGTCGTGTCCGGGTTCTTGCCCTTCAGCGAGTGGTCCCCGCCGTTCAGCATGTAGAACTTCGACTGCTTTGGCAGGTCCTTCAGGAACCTGCCGAGCCTGCAGTACGGATCGTCGCTCCCGGATATGAAGACGAGCTTTTCCGCTATGCTGCCGAACATCGGCAGCTGGTCGCTCGTCTTGCTATTGTCATCAGCATCGTTAAACGGATAACCAATGCAGACGACCCTCTTCACCCTGTCGCCATGCTGCAGCGCGGCTTTTACGGAAATGTAGCTGCCGTACGACTTGCCTATGAGCACTAGGTCCTTGCCGCCCACACGCTCCATGCACGCCTCCAGTTCAGCGAGATTCTTCACCTCGTCAGGCTCCTCCGCCCCGCCGGCATATGAGAAATTGAACCTTATTGCTCGGTTGGTCTTCGAGAGCTCGGAAAACAGCAGTGCGATGAGCGTATTGTTCATGTCGTTGTACCTGCCATGCGCAAGCACCACCTTCGCTCCCGGGCCTTCCGGCCCCGCGATCTCCGCGTCAATGTAGCGTCCGCCGACCTCTATCCTATCCATCGCGCCTCACGACTAATATTGTATGGCAAGCCTTATATTTGATGCTCGCCGACAGATATGGGAACGCTTTTAAAGTGCATCAATACCTTTAAATAATTGGAAGACTGGCGGTATTACTGCTGATAATGATTGGCGCAGTATCTGCGTCGTAAGGCATAAATATTTCTAAACAGCACTACTATCCAATCAGATGTGTGATGCATTATGCAGAAAACGATGGAGAGCCCACACCACAGGGAGATGGGGAGCTACCTGAAAGACAACTTCGACCCCGAATGTAATGCTGCGCTCGCCAAATTCTCTAAGAAGTTCGAGGGCAATGTCCCGCAAAGGGTGCTCGATAGCAAGCTAAATGCCGTGCAGAGCGCAGTGGCCGATATGAGAAGCACGTTCCTTTCGTACTCGGGCGACCTTATCTCCAAGGACAGGAAGGACATCGTCGTCAAGGCGCGCGACGCATTTGTGACCACGGTGGAAAAGGCATTGGGCGAGCCGACGTGGTTCGGTGCGATGGGCATGCTTACCAGGTTCTTCGAAGACAGCGACAACGGACCGAAGTTCTTCATAAAGGAGTGTTTCAAGATCTCGATGAGAGGGTGACCCCGTTTATGCTATCTGTGGTTTTCATGAGTTTTCAGTAAGCAAGCAAGCCCGTACACGACCGAAAAAGGGGCAAGTGGCAAGATGTCGATGTCAACAAAGGATATGGAAAGAAAGAGGATAGGCCTAGAGGAAAAGAAGGTCGACCTCAGCGCCAGGTACGCCGTGGGCTTCGAGACCCGCGCAAAATTCTATTCCGATGAGATAGGCATGAAACCAGAGATCGCGAAGGAATTTGCGCAGAAGCTCGTGCTTACCGACCTCACGTTCAACAAGCTTAATATCCAAAGAGCGCTGAAGGAGGAGAAGGCGGGCGACCCCAGCAGCATAAAATGGATAGAGAAGAACGGCGAGAAGGTGGGCGAGGAAAGCAGTTCCATACACGACGCGATAAAGCTCGTGGAGATGATGGGTAGCGAGGTACGCTTGATAGAGCTCAGGAGGGGAAGCGGCATGGTCCTATCGGAGAACGAGAAGTCCTTCAATGCCATAGTGAGGCATCAGAAGGTGCACCTGCTGTTCGAACTGCGCCTCCGCGCGAAGAGGAAGCGCGATGAGAAAGCGCAGGAGTGGGCGGAGAAAAAGCTAAGGGAATTCGGCAGATGATGCTTGTAGGTGAATACCCATGACAAACCACATGTCCAAGTATGGAAGGTATGCGGGGACGGACCAAAGCATAATGGAAGTGCTTAGAGGATCCGACAAGGAGACCAACGACCTGTTCAAGAAAGTCGGAGGTCAGAAATCCGAAGCAAGGCAGGTCGTAGAGGACATAATGACCAGCATGGGCCAGTCCTCAGCGATCGGCGCGCTAGAGACTCTTGCCGATATGGGCATCGTCGGGAGCACGCTGGATGGCATGTATAGGACCTTCTTCAACAGCAATCCGACGGAACTGGTCGACACGCTGTACGACACCGAGAAGATGCTCCGCATACGGAAGGATTACGAGCACGAACGGGGCGACGACTGGTCGACTTCAGGAAGCGAGGACCAGGACTTTTATTGACTTCGATTGATTTCATTTTCGAAGGCAGACGTGCATGCATGCGCGCTCGCTCTTTGATAAAGAAGGTGCATCTGCTTGAGTGAGAGGAAACAGAGGATAGCATTGGACATGGACGATACGCTAGCCGACACGCTCAGCGTCGTGATAAGCCGCATAAACAGGGAGCGCGGCATGTCCCTGACGAAGGCGGACTTCAAGGACTGGCACATGGCCAGCCTGCAGAAGGAGCATGGCCTAAGCTGGGAATACACCTATGGCATATACCACAAGGTCTGGGTCGAAGAGTGGGAGTCGATACCGGCGCTCGCATCGAACGGGCTGCTCGCAGAGGCGTCGAAGCGCTTCAGCATAGACATAGTCACAAGCAGGAGCGAGGGCAGCATAAGATATTGCAAGGAATGGCTAGGAAGGCACTACAGGGATATAGAGTTCGGCGGCATTGTCCGTGCCGAAAGCGTTCATGAGAAGGCGCTGCTGGACTACGACGTGTACATAGACGACGGCCCAACCCTTGCGGACGCGCTCATCGAGGCCAACCTCCCTGGCAGGCGCATGCTTATCATGGATCAGGTATACAACAGGCACGTGAAGGAAGACAGCCATATGATAACAAGGGTCAGGGACGTCAACGAGGCGCTGGGCCTCATGCTCAGGAAGGGGGACTGGACCGAAACCGGCAGGACCAGAAACAAGAGCACGGGCTAGCTGACAAGCCGCAAAGCCGCAAAGCCAACACGCGTGCTCTTCTTATAGTCCTCGTTTTGGAGTCCCTGCGCTGCTTAAAAAAGGTTGCTGCAATATAATACCGGTGTAGACAGCATGGACAAGAACTCATGTTTCGAGTCATACCTCAGGAAGGCTTTTGACGTTGCCCTCAGCCCTGGCCGCAGCACGGCCAAGCCGATGACAATGCAGGAATCGCTCAGGTTCTACTACAACATAATGGTAATACCCCTGATACTCGGCGTCCTGATCAGCCTTCTCGTCGGGGGCATCGCTTCCGCAGGCCTTGTGGTGCTAGCCCTGCTGGTCATAGTGCCGATAAGTGTCTTCATAAACAGCGCGATATACCACCTGATAATAGGGATGCTGTTCAACATATACAGGTCCGACTACGAGAGGGTGTTCAGCGCCTTCACCTACGGCATAGTGCCAGTAGTGCTCGTGTACTGGCTGGTCAGAGTGCCGCTGATAGGCGTGATCATAGCAGGCATATTCGCGATATGGGGATACGTGGTTCAGATAATAGCGCTGTCGAACATACTGCGCATGAGCAGGCTGAAGGCCTTCGCGACCACGCTGCTGAGCGGCATAGTGCTGGCCTTCGTGGTCATGCTTGTATCATCGGTCTTCGCAATTGGTGTGTTCACCGGCCTTCGCACCCTTGGCATCTGATCCTGTACCCACATCACATCTACAGGTGTAACGAGCGCATAGGGCGCATAGAGCATATCGCAACAATTAAATATATGGAAACTCGTAAGAAACTCGTGGCTTTACGACTTAAGCCTGACAGAAGTTAAGCCTGACAGAAGAAGTGATTTTATGGCGTATTTTAACAAGATTGAAAGGATAGAACCTGGTATTGCCACGGCGAGGCGGTGCATAACATCCGCCTGGGCTGCAGATGCAGCCATCAAGAACCCCTTCTCCTATATGCGCGAGGATGAGGGCTACATGATGCAGGGGAACTACAGCGAGATCGAGGATATGCCTCAGACCACCGACAAGGCAAGGCTGGCGGAGTACAAGCTTAACAAGCTGTGCGAGGGCCTTACGGGCCTGATCAAGGTCGCACGCGCGTATTTCATCCCAAAGGAGATCACGGACCAGATAAGCAGCGCTTTCAATGACTACCTCAACCACTACCCGATGATCACTCACGAGTTCATTCACAGGTACATGCGCGGCGCCCAGGCGCCCTCGGAAACGCTTAAGGCCCTGGACGAGACTGCCCTCGCGAGTGAAGCGGCGCTGCTCAACAAGGTTCCCTCGCTCGCCAAACTTTTCGACAGCGAGGTCGAGCATGTGCCCAAGGATAAGGCCTTCAGGCTCATATCCGATGCGGTTAGCAGGATGCTGCCTAAGAGCGATGCATTGGAACAGTGAGAATAGAAAGAGTAGGGGCGATTAGGGATCAGCAAGGGCTTCTTTCCTGAGCATTTTCATGATAGCAGAGGCCGCGACGCCGGTGATTTCGTCGATGCGCCTCGTAGCGTCTATCCATATGGTATTGCAGTCCGGCGGGAAGTACACGCGGTAGCCCTCCCTGACCCTTTCCAGCGTGCTCCTCTTCTCGAATATCTCCGCTTTCCCATTCCTGCCTTCCAGCCTCTTTATTGCAAGCTCGGGACTGATGTCGAACACGCATATCATGTCAGGCCTGGGCACCGCCTTCACGTTCATCTCAAGTATCCTGTCGGCTGCGCCATTCTCGCTTATTGATGCATATCCGTATGCCACCGAAGAAGGATAGTACCTGTCCGTAAGGACTATATTTCCTGCACTGACCAGCGGCGCGCACTGCGCCATGTGCCACACCCTGTCCTCCGTAAATTTCCTCTGGAGACCCATAGGATCTATTTTCTCCTTGCCGCTGAGGTATTTCTCCCTTACCTCCATGCCTATCGGGCCATCAGTCGGCTCTGAAGTCACATTCACCTTGTATCCATAGCTGCTTAATGCGCGCGCTACCAGTTTCGCCTGCGTGCTCTTGCCAGAGCCGTCTATCCCTTCAATCGCTATTATCTTGCCAGCCGCCGGTCGCGCCATTGCATCATCCCTCTATCCCATTGTGTCCCAACATCCATTTATCGACTATTTCATGCCGTTTCGCCGGAAGGCATCCTCCTGAGGTACTTGACGTAAGTGAACTTCTCGTACTCCACTGTCTGCCTCTGCTCCCACTGCGAGAAGTCGATCTCAGGGAAGTGCGCATCTCCGGCAAAGTTGCCCTTCACCCATGAGACGTGCATTACCTCAGCCATGGGCAGCATTGCTCTGTAGAGCTGCGCCCCGCCGATGCAGAAAGTCTCGCCCTTGCCGGCATATGCGGCCTTGACGACCGCCTCGCTTACGGTTTTACAGACTATCGCGCCCTTCTGCTCTCCGAGAGACGTGCTCACTATTATGTTAAGCCTGTCGGGGAGGGGCCTGAACTTCTCTGGTATGGATTCCCAGGTATTCCTTCCCATTATGACCGTGTTGCACGTAGTCAGCTCCCTGAAGTGCTCCATATCCTCGCGTATGTGCCATGGGATCGTCCCTTTGTCTCCTATGACCCTGTCGCGCGTCATAGCGACTATTATGCTTACCGTCATGCTCACACCGCTATCGGGAAGTCTATCCTTGGGTAGCTCTCGTAGCCGACCTTTTTCGTATCGGTATACTCCCACTCGAATATGCTCTTGAAGTCGTCCGTGCGTATTACAGGCATCGGATACCTCTTCGGATCCCTTTTCAGCTGCTCCGCGACGCCTGTCATATGGTTTTCGTATATGTGGACGTCGCTAAGGAATCCCACTAGCTTGCCTTCCTTGAGGCCTTCGACCCCTTTCCCTATCTCCTTAGTGAGGAGGTGCAAGAGCAGGCCATAGCTAGCTATGTTGTACGGCAGCCCGAGCATCGTGTCCACGGACCTCTGGTTCCACATCAGGTTGAGCCTGTTGTCTATTATTGTTAAGTGGAAACCCCAGTGGCACGGCGGAAGCGCCATCTGGCCCAGCTGGTTCGGATTCCAGGCTGATACTGCCTGTCGCCTGTCGTTCGGATCACGCTTGAGCGTCTCTATAGCTGTTGCGAGCTGGTCGAAGCCCTTTCCGGTATAGTCGGTGTCATAGCTCTCGTATTCTGCCCCGAAATGCCTCCACTGCCACCCGTATACAGGACCGAGGTCGCGCTCCTCCCGCATCTTTTTCTTCGACTCCTCATCATGGCCGTACGGTGCCTTCTTGGGGTTGGCCCACTCATCCCATATCGTGCATTTTCGGTCCTGCAGCCATTTCTTGTCGGTTATGCCTCTTATGAAGAACTCAAGTTCGGCCGCGATGCTCTGCAGGCCCATCTTCTTCGTCGTCAGAAGCGGGAAGCCTGCCGCCATGTCGTGCTCGAATGTCGCACCGGCGATGGCTAGCGTTTTCACTCCAGTCCTATTGCTTTTCCACTCGCCTTCGTCGAGGATCCTCTTAACAATGTCTAGATAAGCATCGTCGGCGTTGGACTCGTTTTCCCTCAGAATTCTTTTCGCATATGCGCCGTTGTCACTCATCTTATGCGTTGTTACCATTGTTACACCCTAGACCTCAAAGCGATTAAGCGCTTGAAATATATATTAATTTGCGGTGCTGTGTGGGCAGCGCAAAAGAATCAGAACCTGCCAGTCCCGAATCTCAGGCTTGAACTTCTCTCATTATGCGGGGTATACCATGCCCTGAGCGTGAATGGGTATACCTTGATCTCACCTCTTATCAGGATGGCCGACATTTCTGGATTTGCGCTCATGTTCTTCACGTTCGATGGCGTGTCTATCTTCACCTCCAGGGTGACGCAAGCCACTGCCCCATTACCTTCACTCTCAGCCCTTTCGCTGGCTTCCTCGAACCTGGCGATCTCCATGCCTGCGTCTACCTTATCGACGTTGTTCACGAAAACCGATATCCTGCGGCTGGGGGCCGCGCTGCTATTGTAAGTGTAGAGGGTGTCTATCCTGAGGCTCCTTCTCATGGCATCGTAGTGTACGTCCTCCACTGGAAAGGTGAGGCTGAGCCTCTGGCCCCGCCTAAACATGCAGAGCGTATTGATCTCCGCATTCGAGGGCATACGCACAGTAGCAGTGGCAAAAGCCATTCAGCTCACACACATGGATGTTATACCCACTTATACCCACTTCCGAAATATATATGCGTTGCGCCATTCGCATACCTATATATATCTGGAGACAGCCCTGGCGCACAGGACGGCCCGAACAGCAAGGGCTTTAATCATTAGATACCATATATTGTATGCAATCCTTTGAGGGATGATACCATGGCCGAAAGAATATCCAACGAGAGGGTAAGCAGGGAGTCGGGGTACATATACTACCTCGGCAAGGACGGCTTCGTCTGGCAGAGCCCAATGAGGTCCAACTCGGCAGGCGTGAAGAGAAAGGTGGGGAACGAGCTCGTACAGAGGGAGAAGGGCTACCTCTACTTCGTGGACGAGGAAGGCTACGTCTCAAGGGCGAAGCAGGGGAGGGGCAGGTCATAAGCCAAGCCCGTCCCTGAAAGCTGCCATTTTGTCTTCTTTCTTATTCTTTTTTCGCAGGACAAGAAAAGGGGTAGAATATAAGGTATAAGGTTTTACAAGTTGCAATATAGAATTTAAGAAGCAAACACTGATTTTATATGAAGAAAGCAATAGAACCCACAAGGCTCGATGTTTACCTGGTGGAAAAAGGCTATGCTGACAGCAGGGAAAAAGCGAAGCACCTCATAAAATCCGGAAACGTAAAGATGGATGGTCGAGTAGTGCTGAAGCCGAGCAAACAGGTGGGCAAGGACGCAGACATCGAAATTTCCGAAGGATTCAAGTATGTCGGCAGGGGAGGCTATAAAATAGAAGGGGCCGTTCGCCATTTCGGAATAGGTTTTAAAGATAAGGTGGTCGCGGACATAGGATGCAGTACTGGAGGATTCACAGACTACTCGCTGAAGCATGGAGCGAAAAAGGTATATGCGGTAGACATAGGGGACGTTATGGATACCTCCTTGAAGGAAAATTCCGATGTTGTATATATGCCTAACACAGATGCGAGAACAGTCAAAAGTTTTGACGAAGCACTGGATTTGTGCCTGATTGATGTGACCTTTTCTACTATTGAAAGTATTTTGACAGTAGCGAAGGAGTGGCTGAAGAAAGGCGGCGAAGTGCTCGGGCTCATAAAACCGCCATTTGAAGGAAAGGAAAAGATCCGAAAAGTAAGTGACTATGAGAAGTGCGCCAGAATAGCCATGAAGATTGGTGAATGGGCCAGCAACAACGGTTATGTAACAAAGGGCCTTGTAGGTTCCGAGCTCAGAGGGAAGTCTTCCGGGCAGCAGGAGTTCTTCATATACCTAATCAAGAAGTGAAATCTTAGTACTCTCGAGTACTGTTTCTGAAACTCCCGTAGTCGTAGATATTTCTAGGAGCAGTTCGGTAAGTAATCTTTTTTCCACAGCACATGTAAACATTGATCTGAGAAGGTTGTGGAACTACTGCAGAAGCCATTATCACTCGGCTTTGGACAGTTTAAGTTCATATATTGTCTTTCCATCGACTCGGAGAAGATTAACAGAATTCATATATTTCTTTATGATGGAATACATTTAAACTATAGCTCCCTCACGCTTTGCTTCAGGATGTGAGTCAACATACACAAATCTCTCGATTATGTGCTCCTGTGGGTACTTATTGGCGAGAATGTTTGTAAAATCGTTTTCGTAAAACACGGTAAGCCTATGATATAGGGGCCGTGCTACGTCTGGAGCAGATCTGGCGTTATCCATAATGTACGCCACGGCTTTTTTGTTCTCTTTCTCAAGTGCGTCTGCATCTTCCTCTGCCACTGCTTTTGAAAGAGATTCTATGAATGCTGCGCCCTGCTTGTCCAGCATCTTATCCCAGTCCATCTTTTGCTCTAGCCGTCTGCCAGATTTGTCACGTATCTGTGGCACGCGTGGTTCTGGAACTACTACCCTTCCATTGTCTGCGTCCAGTATAATTTCGTCAAAATCAGTTGCATACCTGGATAGACTCCTAATATCAACGCCCACAAGGCAGGGTATCCCGAGTTCACGTGCGATTATGGCTGCATGTGAGTTTATAGAGGCATAAAAGGTCACTATTCCGCTAGCTTTTGACATTACCCTATTGTGTTCTGGAAAAAGCATCGATGTAGCAAGGATATTACCCTTCACAAATGCTTTTTCTGCTTCATCAGCAGGCACGTCATAGATATACTGTACCTTGGCTTTTACATAGCCTAGGGAAGCAGCAGTGCCTACGACAGTAGCAGCGTTCTCTCTTACCTCGCTGCGTATGGATAGGCTTCCTTTTTTACTTTCCAGAGTGGTGATTGGTCTTGCCTGAAGTATACAGTACTTGTTTCCTTTGGATGCCCACTCTATATCTTGAGGGGCGCCAAGAAAATCTTCCAGATCTTTCGAAGTGCGGTAAAGTTTAGCAAACTTCTCGTCGTTTTCAGTCAGAACCACCGTGTTGCCCTGTTCACGACCCGAGACCAATCCCCATGGGACCCCATTAACATAATTGAGGACCACTTCGTTCTTGCCATTTACTGGATTCCTTGTGAAAACGATTCCGGAATATTGCGGCTTCAGCTGCTCTTGAACCAATACCGCCATCTCAATTTTCTTCGGATCAATTCCCTTCAATTCGCAATACTTAAGAACGCGCTTAGAACCTGCATCTCTATAAATGGTTTCTATGCGTTCTATAAGCTCTTCCACAGAACCTACGTCCGTGTAAGATGTGAATATTCCGGCAAAGCTTGCTTTTTTAGAGTCTTCAACTGTTGCAGAGCTGCGTGTAATGAATGGATACCGTAAGCCGAACCAGTCCATTTTTTCTTTCAGTTCCTTTCCAAAAGTTTCTGGGAGGTTTTGATTTCTGAGCCAGTATCTGTAGGAATCGGTTGTTATTACAAAACCATCTGCGACATTGTAGTTGGCTCTCTTTAGCTTCATTAGAGTGAACGCCTTGCCGCCGACTTCCAATGGCTCGCCATAGCCATCAAGTGAAAGCGTATATTTTTCAGTTTCGGCCGTTTTAAAGCTGTGCATGCTACGCCCCGATTTCTTTTTTGTACGTACATTCTTCTTTGTTTGCATATAGACCATTAAAAATGCAATCATTGCAATATTCTTCAAGCTTGCATGCCCCACATAGTTTATTTGATGGGGAAGGCATATAATAGTACTTGGTAACTGATGGTTTCTTAAATAAGTCCTTACCTTCCTTAAACATATTGCCAAGCAATGCGGAACCGTTGGTCGGGAACAATGCACATAGCCGTACACCACCATCTGGATCTACTGTAGCATAGCGGAGTACAAGACCGCAGTTTCGTAGTCCCATATGGTGATCTTCTTCAACAAGGCCGTTGCTGACGGAAAGTTCCTTCATCTTCAGATACGTAGGAATGTCGGTCACGTTTCTGCCGCGCCCTACTGGCATGGCTACGCTGGCTTCTGCAGTTGCTGCACCCTGTTTTGTCAGCTCAACAGAAAGACGTCTCCAGATTTCTGGATTAAAGCTGTAATCTGTTGCTGATATCGCTACTGGACGATACTTACTCAGGACTGGAATGGTTTTGTTCAGATAGTGTTTGCCCTCCAAGAAAAGCTGATATTCGCGCACCCAGTTATTGAAGCTTATGCTTAGATTTAGTTTGTGCCTATGCTCAAAAGGTATGCTTGAAACTGCTCTTTCTAATATTACTGTGTTAGTCCCGTTGGAAATCAAATCTGTTCTTTCAAAATTAGCAACTGTATAAGCAAGTATATCTGCGAATTCAGGATGTAGACTCGCTTCTCCCCCACTTATGGCTATTTCATTCAGACCTTCTGCTTTTAAATCGTTAAGTAGGTCTCTAAGTTTGGGCCATTGGACAAATTTCCATTTCTTAGAATCTGTCTCTTATACACAAAACCGAGCCAACAAGACT
>VFSW01011348.1_pt1 | contig 12537 bp, 11 predicted proteins | sample 5358111 | NCBI WGS metagenome assembly VFSW01 (sample SAMN11554181, study PRJNA540505) | mine drainage metagenome | isolation source: sediment from site ElyBrook_90M | place: USA: Ely Copper Mine, Vershire, VT | collected 2017
CCATATCCGTTTCGCGATTGATCAACTCCTTCATCACGCTGCGTATCAGCGCGGAGTCGTCGATCACCAGTACCCTGATCTTGCGATTTTCCATAGCGTCATTCAGTCCAAACCGCCCTCAATCGAACAAATCCACCTCTCCGCCGAGATCCGAATACCGCAGGCGCGCGCCATATTCGTTCTCACGGTTGATGATCGTATCGTTATGCACCTGCTTTAGCTTCTTCACGCGCACCCTTCCCGTGCCGGGGAAAAAATATATTTTGCGCGGATAAATATCGAGCATGTCCTGCGCCGCGATATGAATTTTTTCTTCCTTCAAAAATTTCAGCATAAACTTTGCATTGCGTTCGCCGACATTGGATACCGTGAATCCGCGCAACACGGCCCCGCCGCCAAACACCTTGGCCTCGAGATTGCTGCGTTTAGCGCCCAATTTCAGCAACTGGTTGATGAGTATCTCCATCGCATAAGCGCCATAACGCGCCGAGTCACCCAGGGGATTGCTCTGATCTTTCCCGCTGTTGGGCAGCATGAAATGGTTCATCCCGCCGATGCCGCTCTCCGTATCGCGTATGCAGGCGCACACGCAGGAACCCAGCACCGTGACGAGCAGCATGTCGCGCGCGGTCACATAGTATTCACCGGGCATGATCTTGGCTGCCTCGATCCCATGCTCGTTGTCGAAATACAGATTGGGCGCCAGCAGCTCTTCAAAACTGTGATCAGCCACGGGATATTGCCTTTGCTTTATCGAGCGCCATGATGCGCTTTTGCCAGTTCATACACCGTCTTGCCGCGCAGCCTGAACAAATGCGCGGCATGATGAAAGCTCTCCGAATGGCCGGCAAACAGCAGGCCGTCTGGCTGCAACAGCGGTGCAAAACGTTGCAATATCTTGAGTTGCGTTTCCTTGTCGAAATAGATCATCACGTTGCGGCAAAATATCGCATCCAGCGGACCGCGCACCGGCCATTCCGCATCAAGCAGATTCACCCGGCGGAACGTGATCATCGCGCGCAATTCCGGCCTCACCCGCACGAAGCCCGCCTGCGCGCCCGCCCCCTTCAGAAAGAATCGCTTGATCACATCTTGAGAAAGTTTCTCGACCCGTTCCGTCGGATAGACGCCTTCTTCAGCCTTGGCCAGCACATTGGTATCGATGTCGGTTGCAAGTATCGTCACGGGGGGCGTGAAACTGCCAAACGCATCGACCATGGCCATCGCCATCGAATAGGGTTCCTCGCCAGTCGATGAGGCCGAACACCAGAGCGAAATGCGCTGCTGTCCCTTGTGCCTGGCGGCATGCTCGGCCAGCAGCGGAAAATGATGCGGTTCGCGAAAAAATGAGGTCAGGTTGGTGGTCAGCGAATTTGCAAAGGCCTCCCACTCGGCTTTGTTGTTGCTCTCCAACAAAGCCAGATAATCCTTGAAATTGTTGATGCCCGTCGCCCTCAGGCGGCGCGCCAGACGGCTATACACCATATCCTGCTTGGACGCATTGAGCGAAATTCCGGCATGATCGTAGATCAATTTCTGCACCCGCTCAAAGTCCTTGGGCGTAAACACAAACTCGCGATCACGCCCGATACTGGATTGAAGATTTTTGTCCATAACACCTTAAAAAAAGGATTGAGGATTGAGGATTGAGGAGGGTGTCGGAAAATAAACTTCTTCCTATTCCCAGTCCTCGTGCCTCAATCCTGATTTAAAATTCTTCCCAGTCTCCGTCAGCCGACTTGGGCTGAGGCCTTGCCGCAATTTTTTTCACAGGCGCCTTTTGAACCGCAACTCTACGCGCAACTTTCACGCTCGCACCGTCATCCAGCCTGAATGTGGCAACCGATGCCGACAGATTCTGCGCCTGTTCTTCCAAAGATTCCGCCGCCGCAGCCGCCTCTTCAACCAGCGCGGCATTCTGCTGGGTAACCTCATCCATCTGCGTGATCGCAAGGTTCACCTGCTCTATGCCCGCACTCTGCTCGACCGAAGCCGCCGTGATCTCCGACATGATGTCGGTCACACGGCGTATGGACGTCACGATCTCTTCCATCGTCTGCCCTGCCTGCGCAACTAGCTTGCTGCCGCCTTGCACCTTCTCCACCGAATCGCCGATCAGGGTCTTGATCTCCTTGGCCGCCGCCGCAGAGCGCTGCGCGAGATTTCGCACCTCTCCTGCAACCACCGCGAATCCCCGGCCCTGCTCGCCTGCACGCGCCGCTTCCACTGCAGCATTGAGTGCCAGGATGTTGGTCTGGAACGCGATGCCATCGATCACCGATATGATGTCCACGATCTTGCGCGAGGATTCATTGATCGAATCCATCGTCACCACCACCTGGCTCACCACCGCCCCGCCTTTGCCTGCTACATCGGATGCGCCGATCGCAAGCTGGTTTGCCTGCTTGGCATTCTCTGCATTCTGCTTCACGGTAGAAGTCAGCTCTTCCATGCTGCTTGCGGTCTCTTCCAGCGAAGAAGCCTGCTCCTCGGTGCGCTGCGACAAATCAGAATTGCCCGCGGCAATTTCGCGGGATGCCGTATTGATCGTGTCGGTGGCATCCTTGATCTGGCCGATAATTTCCTTCAACTTTTCTATCGTGCGGTTGGAATCATCCTTGAGCTTGCCAAAAGTGCCGAAGTATTCGTTGGTGATGCTCTCGGTCAAATCGCCCTCGGCCAATGCCCCCAGCACCCTGACCACCTCATTGAGCCCGACTTCGCTGGTCTGCAGAAGCTTGTTGATCGCCTCACCCAGCTGCAGGAAGAAACCGGACTTGCCTTGCAAATTCATGCGCACCGTGAAATCCCCCAGCGCAGCACTCTGCACGATGCTCGCGACTTCCTGCTCGGTTGCAACCTCAACAGTGCGATCGGCCCATTCGACCACGCTACCCAGACGCTCCCCCTTGTCGTTGATGATCGGATTGGCGATCAGGCGAAATGTCCTGCCAGCAACCACGATCTGCGTGGTATGGGTGCTCGTGAAGCTTGCCAGCATGTGCGACTGGTGCGTGGGGTTCTTGTGGAACTGGTCTATATTGGCGCCCTGCAGTTTGGACACGCTGAAGTTGGGCAACGCTTTTCTGATGTCGCTTTCCGCATTCGCGAGCATCGCAAGTATCGATTTGTTCATGAAGACGATATTGCGCTTTGCATCGGCCAGCATCACATTGGAAGAGACATTGTCAAGCGCATCCCTGATGCGCGTCATCTCGTCCTGCTTGCGCTTTGCTTCGATTTCAGCGGCAACTTCTGCCGTGCTGTCGTTCCACTCGACGACCGACCCCAGGCGCTCTCCCTTGTCGTCGATGATCGGGTTCGCAATCAGCGAAAAGGTTCTTCCGCCGATTTGTATCGACGTTCTATGGGTCGAGGTAAAGCTGCGCAACATGTGGCGCTGGTGCGACGGATTCTTGTGGAAGCTATCGATGTTGGCGCCAATCAGTGTGGAAGCGTTGAAAGCGGGCAAATCCTTTCGGATGTCGGATTGCGCAGCGCTGAGCATCACTTCGACGGTCTTGTTCATATAGACAATATTCAAATCGTTGTCGGCAATCATCACGTTCGTCGTGACATTGTCGAGTGCGGTTTTCAATCGCGACATTGCAGCACTCTCTTTCCTGCTCTCATCCACTTCGCGTTTGAGTTCGGAAAAACTGGCAGCCAGTTTGGTCTGGAGATTTCTCAAAGCCCGGGCCAGCGGGTCGGATCCTTCAATCATGGCGGACAAATTGCTGTCCGATATTTTTTCTATGATCGCAATCGCATCGTTGATCTGGGATTCCAGCATCCTGCTATTTCCAAACAAAGCCATGTTGCTCTCCTTAAATTTAAATTCCGTATTGAAAAATCAATTCGATACTTCGTCGAACAATTCCATGTCGCGGCTGCTCAGCAGCTTTTCGATGTCCATCACGATGATCATGCGCTCGTCCATCGTACCCAGACCCATGATGTACTGGGTATCCAAAGACGAACTGAATTCGGGTGCTGCCTTCATCTGGTCTGCTGCCAATGCGATCACGTCGGATACGCCGTCCACCACGATGCCGACCACGCGGTTGAGCACATTCAGGATGATCACGACAGTGAATTCATCGTACTCGACCTTGCCCAGATGAAACTTGATGCGCAGATCGACGATGGGCACGATGATGCCGCGAAGATTGATCACGCCCTTGATGAATTCGGGCGCATTGGCAATCGCGGTCACCGCATCATAGCCGCGTATTTCCTGCACCTTCAGAATATCGATGCCGTATTCCTCCCGCCCCAGGGTGAAAGTCAGCAGCTCGCGGCTGCTTGTCATCTGCTCTTCTGCTGCCATGATGCGCTCCTTGTCTTGAATTTTTCCGTGTCCCCACCTATTGCCGCTGCGCCAGTTTGACCAGCGCTGCCACATCGATGATCATCGCAACCCGCCCGTCCCCCATGATCGTCGCACCGGATACGCCTGTCACCTTGCGGTAATTGGTTTCCAGGCTCTTGATGACGACCTGGTGCTGTCCCACCAGATCGTCCACGAACAGCGCGATCTTTTTGCCTTCCGCTTCCAGCAGCACAAGGATGCCTTCTGACGGATTGCTCATCCGCGGCTTGATGTTGAATATCTGATGCAGTGCGATCACTGGAAGATATTCGCCGCGCACATGCACAACCTTACCCTGCCCGCTGATTTCCTTCACCGCATCCACACTGGGCTGCAGCGATTCGCTGATAAAGCTGAGCGGCACAATGTAGATCTGCTCGCCCACCGCGATCGACAGTCCATCCAGTATCGCGAGCGTCAACGGCAATCGTATGTAAATCGTGCTGCCCTGTCCCTGACGCGATGCAATCTCGACCCGACCGCCGATGCCCTCGATATTTTTCTTCACGACATCCATGCCGACTCCGCGTCCCGAAATATCGGTGACCACCGCAGCAGTGGAAAATCCCGGCGCGAAAATCAGCTGCCAGACATCGGCATCGCTCAATGCATCGGTGACCGGCAGACCCTTCTCGCGCGCCTTGGCAAGTATTCTTTCGCGATTGAGTCCGGCGCCATCGTCAGTCACCTCGATCACGATGTTCCCACCCTGATGCGCCGCGCGCAGCGTAATGGTGCCTTGCGGGTCCTTGCCTGTCGCGATGCGCTCGTCCGGCATCTCGATGCCGTGATCCAGACTGTTGCGAACGAGGTGCGTCAGCGGATCGCTGATTTTTTCGATCAATCCCTTATCGAGCTCCGTCCCTTCGCCTACCAGTTTGAGCTGAACCTTTTTGCCAAGCTTGCCGGCCAGATCGCGCACCAGACGAGGAAAACGGCTGAACACAAAATTGATCGGCATCATGCGCACCGACATCACGGATTCCTGCAACTCCCGGGTATTGCGCTCGAGCTGCACCAGCCCGTTGATCAGGCGCTCATGCAGCCCCGAATCCAGATGGGAGGCGGCCTCCGCCAGCATGGATTGGGTGATCACAAGCTCGCCCACCAGATTGATCATCTGGTCGACTTTCTCGACACTGACCCGTATCGACGTCTCTGTCGCCGCTTTATCGGTCGCGCGACGCTGTGTTTTTTCCGGCTCGGTATCGGTATAACGTCGTTGCAGGACAGATTCCCCGGCATCGGCTGCCTGAGGCTCGACGAAAAATCCATACCCTTGCGCTTCTTCGACATCTGCCTTGACTTGTTCGGGTTCGACGAAGAATCCATAACCCTGCGCTTCTTCGACGGAAGGGTCGACGCGCTGCGTCGGGGATCCACCGGGCGTACCCCCTGCGGGCACGGCGGGTTCTACTTCATCGAAAAAGCCATAACCCGGATCCGCCGCCAAAGCCCCATCCGCTTCCATATCGTCAAAAAAACCATAGCCGGGGTCTGCCTCTTCCCTGATCTCTTCGCTCTGAGTTAGCGAGATCTGATCCGCATCGAGAAAGAAAGAAAAGATTTCGCGCAATTCATCTTCGGACAAATGGGTCGTCAGCTCGAGCTCAACTTGAGCCTCATCGATCTTTTGATTGACTATCTTGCCTGCATTGCGAAGATCGTCCAGCAGATTCTCAAGCTGGCCTTCCTTGGGAAAAATTCCGGAGGTATTTGGAAAACTTATCTGATAGCGATGCGACATCGCGCCTGATGCATCGTCACTCGCCGATGCATCCGAATGAACGTGAGCTGGCTTTTCGGATTTTGTTAAGGCTTCCAGCCTTGCGCGAATTTCCATGGACTCATTAAGATCCGCAATCGTGCCATTCTGATGCGCCTCGAGCAATTCGCTCAATACATCTCCCGCCTGCAAGAAGGCATCCACCATCTCCGCGGTAATTGCAATTTCATTTTTGCGTATCCCGTCGAGCAGGGTTTCCAGCACATGCGTGACTTCGGTCATGTCGGTAAAACCGAACGTGCCGCTGCCACCCTTGATGGAATGGGCGGCACGGAAGATCGCATTCAACTGATCCGGATCGGGCGCGTCAAGGTCAAGGGCCAGCAACAGACTTTCCATGCTGGCAAGATGTTCGGCAGACTCCTCAAAGAACACCTGGTAAAACTGGCTCATGTCGATGGACATCGGCTATTCCTCAATGTTGAAGGTCCGCAAACCACGCTGATCAGAAAGCTATCCGATCACTTTCTTGACGACCTCCAGCAATTTTTGAGGATCAAACGGCTTGACCAGCCAGCCCGTCGCACCGGCCGCTTTGCCCTGCGCCTTCATCGCATCGCCCGATTCGGTCGTCAGCATCAGGACCGGTGTCGCCTTGTATTGAGGCAACGCACGCAGCGTCTTGATCAGGGTCAAGCCATCCATTTTTGGCATGTTCTGGTCGGTCAGAATCAGATCGACCTTGCTGGCCTTGGCCTTGTCGAGTCCTGCCTGACCATCCTCCGCCTCGATGACGGTATAACCCGATGATTTCAAGGTGAAGGCCACCATTTGCCTGATGGAGGCAGAGTCATCGACAGTCAACACAATTTTTGCCATATTATTCGCTCAGTTATAATTACAATGGGATTTGGGGGTTCCAGCAGACAATCACGCTGATGTATAGGAAAAATCTTACCCTGAACAGGGGTATCTGACAACACGGTTAAAATAATTCGATGTCGCCGGTCTCGAAACTGTCCTGCAAGACAGGGTTGGATTTCTTTTCATCCAGAGATACGACATGCTCGTGCAGCACATTGCCATAGGCTGATATTTGCTCGAGATACTCGCGATCGTTTGCGCATCGAGAACCGTTTTTTATCACTTCAGAAACTTCCCGAAGGACTGTAAGGCGCATCTGCGCATGTCCGATCAATTGCGAACTCATGTCCTGAAATTGCAAGGTCGAGACTGCAATAGACACATTCTGCTCGACCTCTTTGTTGATGCGCCCAAGCTCGATCGAATCCTGGGCCAGGGTTTCATTGAGGCGGGTCAGATCCTGCATCATGTCATACACATGTTTCTTGGATTGCATCACATGCGACATGTCCGTTGCAGCGAGCGTATTGATTGTCTCTTCCGTACTCTTGAGCGACACATTGACGTCGCCGACCAGGATGCGTATCTGGCTGCTGAACTTGTTGGTCTTCTCCGAGAGACTGCGCACTTCATCGGCCACCACCGCAAAGCCGCGTCCGGCCGCGCCTGCTCTCGCCGCTTCGATGGCTGCATTGAGTGCCAGCAGATTGGTCTGTTTTGCGATACTCTCCACTTCGTTCAGGATCGCCAGTATGCTCGAAACCTGCGCGCTGATCACATCGACCTTTTCCACCAGTTCCATCGCTCGAGTGCTGTTTTCCACCGTGCTGTCGACAAACTGGTTCATCGCCATTTCAGTTTCCTTCACGAAACCGCCAAACTTCTGCTTGGTGGAACCGCTGGCATCATCATCTTCCCCGGTGATCGAAAGCACCAGTGACTGCTGCATGCGCACTTCTTCTGCCATGGCCGTGAAGGTTGCAACCAGCGTGCTGATCGCCTCGGCGAGTATCGCCTGGGTATTGGCCATCTCGGTGTGAGCGGAAAGAAGCTGGCCTGACATGGCTTTGCCCAATTGCACATGAAAGTCGTTGCTTTCTCTAAGCACTGCCTCATCGTCGGGTTTTTCCGCATAGCCCAACAATGGGCCGGAACCCGCCCACTTCATGAGATATCCCCAAACAACCGCGAAGCACGCCCACAGCAAAGCATCCGCCAGCACAATCTCGATGCCGCCAAAATACCAAGCGTGGCCTGCCAGCAATACAGCGCTGATCAGCGCACCCGCAAGCCAGAGGCGACGTTGTTTGCTCATGAGTTAAAAGCCTATTCGTGTTGCATTCTGTTTCCGGCCACGGCGATTCGCTCCAGTCCGGAGAGCACTTCCATGCTCGCAGCCTCGAGCTTTGCAACCAGTTCCATGCCCTGCAGCGCGTTACCATCCCGCAAAGCTACAACCGCATCCCGCCCATATTGATGAAATGCCTGATGGGGATTGGCGATCGCAGTGTATCCGTCCAGCCTGGAAAAATGATCCTTGCCCTCGCCCTCGAAGTACCATTTGCCCAGACGACATGCGGTATGCGATGCAAAGCTTTCGGCAGTGCGATCGGAAATCCCCATGAACACCTTGTAGATTTCGAATTTGTAAAGGATATGGTCTATCTTGGCCACTTCGATGAAGCTGCGCAGCGCCGCGGTAGAAACGTTGCCTTCCATCAAATGCGACAATTCCATCACCTGCTTCATGCTGCCCATCACGCTGTCTACCTCGCTGCCGAACTGTTGGGATTTTTCCGCCAGCCCTTCCATTTGCACTTTGGCCTGGTCCGTCTCCCCCTGGATCGCAGTCACGATACTCGAGATTTCACTGGTCGCATTGGCCGTGCGCTCTGCAAGCTTTCTCACTTCGTCTGCCACCACCGCAAATCCTCTGCCCTGTTCACCCGCACGCGCAGCCTCGATTGCCGCATTCAATGCCAGCAGATTGGTCTGATCGGCAATCTCCTTGATCAGCTTCACGATATTGCCAATCTGGGCGGCACGCACGGTAAGGCTCTGCACGTTTTGCGAGGATTTCAGCGTGTCACCGGACATCACTCCCAACGTTTCTGCAATCTGCTCAATCGCATCCCGGTTGCTCGCGGAAATATTGGCCGCATCGATCGCATGCAATCTTTCTGCATTCAATGAACCAGCCGCAGCAGCCTGTGAGCTTTGCAGCGAGATGAAGGACTCTCCGAAGCTTTGCATGTTGCCGTATATCTGCCTGCCAATCTCCAGATCCAGCCTTGCCGACTGCATTTCGGCACGCAATGCTTCGCGCTCATCCTCTGCCTCCGACAAGGAGCGGCGCAGGTTGGTCGCTTCCTGTTTGCACCGCGCAAGCTCCTCCTGCGCTCTCTGGAGCTCTTGTTTTAATTTCCCGCCAAACATCCCACCCTCCGATACGACAGTCTATCGCTTGTCATTTTTAAATTTCTATCCGCGCACGTCGCTTAACAACTCTTTGATGTCCAGGATGAGCACGATGTCCCCCTCGCTGGACATGGTGACTCCCGCCACCCCTTTCGGGCGGAAGGTATCCAGCGACTTAATCACCACATCGTCGTGCCCAGCAAACCCATCCGCAGACAGGATGAAGCTGCTGTTGCCGAATTGCATCAGCACGCCCACTTCAGGTTCCTTGTCCGAGGCATTCCAGCCGATCAACTGCGCCAGCGGCAACACCGGCAATACTTCGCCGCGCACCACCATGGTGGCCCGGCCTGAAATTTTCTGTAATTGGCCCGGCGAGACCGAGAGAATTTCGCGCACCATGGACAGCGGCACTGCAAACGATTGGTCGCCCAAACGCAAAATCAGCACGGGCAATATCGCCAGCGTCAACGGCAAAGAAATGGTGAACACACTGCCCCTGCCGGCCACAGAATCGATATTGATCGAACCGTTGAGTTTCTGGATATTGGTCTTGACCACATCCATCCCAACCCCGCGTCCGGACACGCTGGAAATTTCATCCTTGGTGGAAAAGCCCGGCAGGAAGATCAGTTCAAGGCATTGGTTTTCGTCCAGCGTATTGGCCACTTCAGAAGAAATAATGCCTTTTTCAATCGCCTTGTTGCGGATGACTTCCGGGCGCATACCGCGACCATCATCCGCGATCGTGATGAGGATATGGTCTCCTTCATGTCGTGCGCTCAATTCCACCTGGCTCTTTTCAGGCTTGCCGGCAGCCTGTCTGCCTTCGATCGTTTCCACGCCGTGATCGACCGCGTTGCGCACCAAGTGGACCAAAGGATCGTTCAGATCCTCGATCATGGTCTTGTCCATTTCGGTCTCTTCACCGGAAAGCACCAGCTCCACCTCTTTGCCCAGCGAACGTGCAAGATCGCGCGCCAGACGCGGATACTTCTTGAATAACCTGCCGATAGGCTGCATGCGCGTCTTCATCACCGCATTCTGCAAATTCACGACCAGCATATCCAGTTGTGTGACCGCCTGATCCAGATCGCGCAGCGTATCCGTGCCATGACGCCCTTGCAGGATGTCGGAACGCAAATGATTGAGGCGATTCTTGGTAAGCCCGATTTCGCCGGACAGATTCAGTACCTGATCCAAACGCTCGGTGTCCACTCTGATCGTGGTTTCCTTCGCTTCCTTGACCGGCACGTCGCCGTCGCGGCGTCCTGTCGTCTGACCGGGCACGTCATCGACTCTGCGGCCAAACGCCTTCTTGGTCGACTCTTCCTCGGAAACTGCTGCGGCAATTTTTTCCGGGTCGCGAACCACACCCGCGGCTTCAACGATGTCGGTCCCGGTCAATGCCGTATACAGCGCATTCCAATCCACCCCATCGACAGAGGGCGCCTGGGATTCGGACGAGATTGGTGGCGCCGCATTTGGGCTCACCGCCTTCCCGGCCAGAGCCGATTTCAGATTATCCAGTATGTGTTGTGGTGCGGCCTGCGGCTGCTGACTTTGCTGCAGCGCACCAAACATTTTCTTCACTTCGGCGGTGGCTGCAAAAATCACATCCATCAGTTCCGCACTCAGAATCAGATCGCGGTTGCGCAATTTATCGAACAGATTCTCGGTCAGATGGCAAAGTGTGACCAGTTCCGTCGCATTGAGGAATCCGGCTCCGCCCTTGATGGTATGAAAACCGCGGAACACCTCGTTGAGCAGTCCGTTATCACCGGGGCGCTTTTCAAGCTCCATCAACTTGCTGTCCACATCAGACAACATCTCGCCCGCCTCAAGCAGAAAATCGCTCAACAGCTCTTCCATGCCAGCAAAATCGTTCATGTCTTCTCCCAATCAGGATTGAGGATATGGATTGAAGATTAAAGCCACAGCTCTTATCTCCATCCTCGATCCTCGACCCTCGATCCTAATTAAAATCCCAGACTTTCCAGCAGATCATCCACCTGATCCTGACTCGTCACGACATTGCGCCCGTTCGGATTGATCACGGGACCATTCAACAAACCCGAGTCGAATTCGGCCCTGACCGAAGGCGGCGCATTGTCCAGCAACAATACGAGCAACTGATTCTCCAGTTGCTGGGTCACCTCTATGATCTTCTTGATGACCTGACCTGTCAGGTCCTGAAAATCCTGGGCCATGATGATTTCCATCAGATAGGCGCTGGTCATCTTGGTCTGCTTGGGCACGATGTCAAGAAACGCCTGGGTTTGCATCACCAGTATCTTGAATTGCTCCACATTGAGCTTCTTCTCGAACAGCAACGCCCACTGCCCGCCCAGGCGATGCGCCTCCACTTCCATGTTCTGCATCAGGGGTTGGGCCGCTTCCGAAGCATTGAGCACACGCTCCGCGGCCTGTTGTGTGAGCGTTGCAACATAATTCAAGCGATCTCTCGCATCGGGAATGGATGAGGTTGCCTTCTCGATCTCCTTGTTAAGCCCAAGCTCCCGCAAAGTATCGTGCAGCGTTCGCGTCATCTGGCCCAACTGATTCAGAACGCTTTCAGCGCCTGTCGAACTGCCATGCGCGTTAGCCACCAATACCGTGGATTCGGTTTGCTCTTCCTGAGCATTCGCCGCAACGATGCTGTCAAACAGCGATTCAAGATCGTCGCCTTCCTGGATTGCAGTATTGGTCGCCATGTCCATTCTCACTTATTCATGTTTTGAAATATTTTCTTCAGCTTCTCGTCCAAGGTGGCTGCCGTGAATGGCTTGACCACATAACCCGAAGCGCCTGCCTGGGCTGCCTCGATGATGTTTTCGCGCTTCGCTTCAGCCGTCACCATCAGTACCGGCAGGGATTTCAACTTCGCATCCGCGCGTATCTCCTTCAACAGCTCTATCCCCGTCATGTTCGGCATGTTCCAATCCGACACGACAAAATCAAACGTATCGGAACGCAGTTTCTTCAATGCATCGACGCCATCTTCAGCCTCCTGCACATTGACAAAACCCAGCTCCTTCAAAAGATTTCTCACGATGCGGCGCATCGTTGAAAAATCATCCACCACCAAAAAACGCGTACTCTCGATACCCATACCAATCTCCTAAGTCAACAACGGCCTTAGCGTCGTTGACAACAC
>VFSW01011349.1_pt1 | contig 12537 bp, 12 predicted proteins | sample 5358111 | NCBI WGS metagenome assembly VFSW01 (sample SAMN11554181, study PRJNA540505) | mine drainage metagenome | isolation source: sediment from site ElyBrook_90M | place: USA: Ely Copper Mine, Vershire, VT | collected 2017
GTCGTTCGCCGGTATGCCAACTCCTGTATCCGAAACCAAGAATTGAACGTTCTCGCCGCTTGGGCTGACTCGGATTTCGACTTGTCCGCCAGGGTGAGTGAACTTGATCGCGTTGTGAATCAAATTGCCCAACACCTTTCGGATGGCTTGTGGGTCTGCCAATACCATCGAAGAAAAATCGACCGATGTATTTAGGCGAATCCCTTTCAGCTCGGCTTGCGGGCGCAGTGGATCGGTTGCTTCTCTCACCAATTCTTCAGCGCGAGTTTCAACTAGCTTGATCGGCGCTTGCCCCGATTCGATCAGCGCCAGGTCCATCAGCTCATCGGTCAGTTGGCGTAACAGATCGATTTGCAAGTGCATCTTGCCGAGCAGGTTAAGGACAAGTGTTTTGTCGTTTAGCGTCTCTTCCGTGAGCGTATCCAGCAAAAGTTGCAGCGAGGTCACCGGCGTTCGCAGTTCATGCGAAACATTGGCGACAAAGTCGCGCCGCGCGCGGCCCAGCCGCTGGAGTTCGGTGATTTCATTGGCGCGGATCAGCACGCCGCGCTGCGCGTCTGCGCCCACCGGCTGAACGTGCACCGCAAAGGCGCGCTCGTCCTTGGTGAGGATCTGATCGACTGCCTCTGATTTGCCAATTTGAACCTGGTCGACCAGTGGTTCCAAATCGCTCGCCCACGCGATCTCATGGAGTGGTTTGCCAACGCCGTCTTCGAGCGACAAGAGAGTTCGAGCCGCATCGTTCACAAATGTAATGTGTGCGTCCGCGTCTAACCAAATCAAGCCGTCCGTCGCGGCGCGCCGGAGAGCATTCAGCAACTCGCCGCTGTTCTTCAATTCAACGTCGCGGGCGCGCCGCACGGACTCGGACGCGGACAGTTGCCGCGTCTGCAAACGGTACTTCCATCCGAGCACCACGAGAACGGTTGACACCGCGAGCAGAAGGACGATCAGAAGGGCTTGCATTGGCGTCATTCCGAAAAGCGATAGCCGATGCCGCGTACGGTCTCGATGCGCGTAGGGTTGGCTGGGTCAAGCTCGATTTTTTCGCGCAGTCCGCGAATATGCACGTCGACGGTGCGCGTGTCGCCGTTAAAGTCATAGCCCCAGACCTGTTCTAGCAGCAGATCGCGCGTCAGCACCGCGCCTTTGTGGCGAATCAATTCAGCCAAGAGATCGAATTCTTTGGGCGGCAGCTCCAACAGTTTTCCGTCGCGCCAGACGCGGTGCGCCAACAAATCGAGGACGAGGTCGCCGGCTTCGAGTCGGGTGGACGGCTCGTGGCTGCCGCGCCGCATCACCGCGCGCAGACGGGCGTACAATTCGCCGAGCGAGAATGGTTTGACGATATAGTCGTCCGCGCCGCTGTCCAATCCGACGATGCGATCGACTTCGCCGCTGCGCGCGGTCAGCAGCACGATCGGCACGCTGGATTCGTGGCGCAATGTCCGGCAGACCGTCAATCCATCCAGCTCGGGCAGCATCACGTCGAGCAGGATGAGATCGGGCTTGTGTTCGCGCGCCTGATTGAGCGCCGCGACGCCGTCGCTCGCGCGAATGACTTGGTACCCTTCTCGGTTCAGATTGTAAGCCAGGGTCTCAAGAAGCGTTTGGTCGTCTTCAACGACGAGAACTTTGGTCATCTTTTCCATTGCACTCGGTGATGAACTTTTCGATTCGGGTTTTCAATTCCGCGGCAACCTGACTGAAAGCATTCGCTTTCTCATCGGAACTGCCGGGGACGGCGGCTGGGTCGGGCAAATCCCAATGGAGGCGTTTGCCATCGCCAAGGAACAGCGGACACTCTTCTTCCGCGCAAAGAGTAATCACATAATCGAATCGCTTGTTCGCAAACTCGTTGACGTGCTTGGAACTCTGGCGCGAAATATCGATCCCGTCGTCGCGCAAAGCGCGGATAGCAAACGGGTTGATCGCGGTCGGCTCGCTGCCGGCGCTGAAAACGCTAAATCGATCTCCGCCGAGCGCGCGGAGCAATCCTTCAGCCATTTGCGAGCGCGCGGAGTTGTGGACGCACAAAAAGAGAACGCGGAGTGGGTCTGGCATTGCTCGGCTCAATCCGATTGAATCGGCTGATCGACGTTCAGCTCTTCCAATTGTCCAGTTGCCGCGTAGATCACGCGCTCGCCGATATTGGTGACACGATCTCCGATGCGCTCCAGGTTGTGCGCGGCGAAGAGCAGATTCAGCGCGCGCTGCACTGTCCGCGGATCGTCGACGACGTAGGTCATCAATTCACGAAAAATCTGTTGATACAGATGGTCGATTTCGTCGTCCCGATCACACACCGCTCCCGCCAGCCGTACGTCGTTACGCGTGAAAGCGTCGAGCGACTGGCTCAGCATCTCGCGGCAAATATCCGCCATCCGCGGAATATCGACGAGCGGCTTGAGCAGCGGCTCGTTCCCCATATGCATAACGATTTCGGCGAGGTTTTTGGCGTGATCGGCAATCCGTTCCAGTTCGATGGCGATCAGCAGAATCGAAATGATTTCGCGCAGGTCGCTGGCGAGCGGCTGCTGCGTCGCCATCAAAGTATAGCACCGTTCTTCGATCGCGTAGCGTTCCCGGTTGATATCCGCATCGTGCGCAATGATCGATTGCGCTATGGCGCGGTCGCGGGTTCGGAGGGCGGCGACGCCATCGGTGATGGTCCGTCCCGCCTCCACGCCCAGTTGCAGCATCTGACTTTTCAATTCACCCAATTGATTCTCAAACGTCTCTCGCGGCATAAGCACTCCTGGTCGCAGAGTTGCGTAGTTGGCTGGTTGCCAACTGTCGAACCACCGAACCGCCCAACGATCGAACTATCCAAACCTTCCAGTGATATAGTCTTCCGTCTCTTTTTCCTTGGGCGTCGTGAAAATTCCCTTCGTGGAGCCGAACTCGATAATGCGGCCGGCTTGACTTTTTACCGGGGTGGTCGACGAGCCGGCGCGCGTCGCCGCGGAGGCATCGTACGAGAGCGCGGCAACCGCCTGCCAGCTCATGAACGCGGTGTAATCCGAAACGCGCGCCGCCTGCTGCATGTTGTGGGTGACAATGATGATGGTGTACCGCTCGCGCAGACTTTGCATCAATTCTTCGATCTTGAACGTCGCAATCGGATCAAGCGCGGACGCCGGCTCGTCCATCAAGATCACCTCCGGCTCGATCGCGATCGCGCGGGCGATGCAGAGCCGCTGCTGCTGCCCGCCTGACAGCGCCAATCCACTCGTGTGCAATTTGTCTTTCACTTCGTCCCACAGCGCCGCGTTGCGTAGCGACTCTTCGACAATCGCGTCGAGATCGGCGCGGTGGTTGACGCCGAGCAAGCGCGGACCGAAAGTGACGTTGTCGTAAATCGATTTCGGGAACGGGTTGGGTCGCTGAAACACCATCCCGACGCGCCGCCGCACGTCGACCACGTCCACGCTCGGCGCGGTCAGGTCTTCGCCGTCGAGAAGAATTTGCCCATTGATGCGCGTGTGCGGGACCAGGTCGCTCATGCGGTTGAGCGTGCGCAGCAGCGTGGACTTGCCGCAACCCGAGGGCCCGATGATCGCGGTGATGCGATGTTCTGGAAAATCGATGTTGATCGATTCGAGGGTGTGGGACTGACCATAATAAAAATTCATGTCCTTCACCTCGATTTTGGCTTGCGCCGGTCGAGTGGCATTATCTTCCGTGGCGTCAGAACCTACGACGTGACCTGCCAGCGCGCGCGAGAAAACTCGTAATCTCTCCGAACGATCAGTTGCCATGCGAATCACCTGTCCTCATGTCCGCTCAATTGCTGTGTCCGCCGCGCGGTCAACACACGCGCCAGCACATTCAGCCCAAGCACAAAAGCGATGAGTACGAGCGCGGTCGTCCACGCCTTGTCGTGCCAATCTTTGTATGGCGAGATCGCGTAAACGTAGATCATGTGAGGAAGCGTCGCGATCGGTTGGTTGGGATCGGTGTTGAAAAACGGATTGCCGAACGCGGTGAAGATCATCGGCGCGGCTTCGCCGGCGACGCGTGCGATGCCCAGCATAACGCCGGTCACCACGCCATTCAACGCCGCGGGCAGCAGCACTTGCAGCGAAGTCTTCCACTCGGGCGCGCCGAGCGCGAGCGCTCCTTCCCGCAAATTACGCGGCACCAATTTCAGCATCTCCTCGGTTGTGCGTAGGACAATCGGCGTCATAATGATTGCCAGCGCAAAGCCGCCCGAAAAAGCAGAAAAATGTCTCTGCGGCAGAACGATCACGGTGTAGGCGAAAATGCCCATCACAATCGATGGGATGCCGGAGAGCACATCCGTGCCAAATCGCACGGCGATGCCTAACGGCGTATTGGGATGATCGGTCACATAGAACGCGGCGACCAGACTGATCGGTATGGCGATCGCGCACGCGATTCCAACGACCATCGCCGAGCCGAGGATGGCGTTGGCGACGCCGCCGCCGGGTACGCCAACCGGCGTGGGCAGCTGCGTAAAGAAATCCACACTCAGGAAACGTCCGCCCTCCAGCGCGACGTAGGAGATGATCCAGACCAAGGGGAACACGGCAAGGAGCGTCGCCATGCCGGTCAAGGTCAACATCACGACATTGACGAATTTGCGGCGTCGATAATTCGTGCCGCGCGTCTTGAGCGATAGAGTCGCGGTCATATGCGCGCCTCCGTGGGAACGCGGCGCGCCACTCTCCAAACCAAGAGCCGCGCGATCAAATTCAGCAAGAGCGTGATGGCGAACAGCACCAGCCCGATTTCAATGAGCGACTGCCGATAGAGATCGGACGTGGCTTCTGAAAACTCGTTCGCAATGATGCTTGCCATCGTATAGCCCGGATGCAGAATCGAGGCAGACATGTCGAGATTGTTGCCGATCACCATCGTCACGGCAATCGTTTCGCCGAGCGCGCGCCCCAGTCCCAGAATCACCGCGCCCAGAATGCCCGACAATCCGTACGGCACCAGCACTTGCGAGATGGTTTCCCATTCGGTCGCGCCGAGCGCAAGCGATGCTTCGCGCTGCGCGCGCGGGATCGCCAGAAATACGTCGCGGCTCACCGAGCTGATCGTCGGGAGGATCATGATCGAAAGGATTAGCGACGCGGCGAGCCGGCTCGGTCCAAAAACGGGACCTTCAAAAAATGGCAGGAACGATAGGTTGGCGTTCAACAGTTTTGCCGTCGGCAGGATGAGGATCGGGACAAGCACGTAGAGCGCCCACAATCCGTAAACCACACTGGGTACCGCCGCGAGCAACTCGACCAGAAAACTCAGGGGTTGCCGCAACCAAATCGGCGCAAGCTCGGCGAGAAAAATCGCAATGCCCAATCCAATCGGCACAGAGATCAGGAGCGCGAGGAATGATGTCTGCAAGGTGCCGTAGATGAAAGGAAATGCGCCGAAAACCTCGGTGACCGGATTCCAATCGAGGCCGGTTAGGAATTGCAATCCAAACTTGTCGCGCGGCAGCGCCGAGTTTTGCCACAACTCGTACCCAATCGCAAGAGTGATTGCCAGGACCAAAGCCGATGCGAAGATGGTCAGCGCGCGAAAAAGGACATCGCCATGTCCGAGGCGGCGGTTCAATTGCGCGAACCACAGGATGCGACGGGGGGATTCCACTTTTGGATCGGCTGACATTAAGAGTGTCCTCTCTCTTCCTATTCTACTCGTTTCTTTGAATCTTCACAATATGCCCAAACGCGTTGAATGGGAGCGCGTTGTCGCGCGCTCCCATTCAAGGTCTATCGTATCAGTTAGAACGGCTTACCGTTACAGGTCACCTTGCCCAACTTGGTAATGACCTGGGCTTTCACCGCGTCGGGCAGCGGGACATACAGCAAGTCTGTGGCAAACTTGGTCCCGTCCGTGCCGTACGCCCACTTGATAAAGTTGATGATTTTCTGCCCCTTGACGCAATCGGTCTGATCCATGTAGACCAGAAGATACGTGTAGGTCGCGATCGGCCAAGCCGTTGCGCTGGGCGCATTGGCGATGGAGATGGCGAGCTTGTCGCCCATGTCGGTGCCGAAATCTGCCATCGCGGCTTGCACCGCCGGCGTCGTCGCGGTCACGTAATTGCCGGCTTTATTCTGCACCGAGCCGTAGGGCAGTTTGTTTTGCAGCGCGTACGCGAGTTCGACATAGCCCAGTGCGCCATCGTTCTGCGCCACCACGCCAGCCACGCCGGCGTTCTGCGCGCCACCCAGTCCAACGGGCCACTTGACGGAGGTCGCGCTGCCAACCTGACTCTTCCAATCCGCGCTGATCTTCGACAGGTAGTCGGTAAAGGCGAACGTCGTGCCAGAGCCATCGGAGCGATGGACGAGCAGGATGTCCTTCGCCGGCAGTTTGACGTCCGGATTCGCTTGCGCGAGAACCGGATCGTTCCATTTCTTGATCTTGCCCAGGTAGAGATCCGCGAGCGAAGTGGCAGGGAACTTGAGGGTCGCGGTGATGACCTTGCCATCATCGCCGGTCAAGTTGTAGGTTGGGACGATCGCGCCGGCAACCGCGGGGAACATCTGAAGGCCGGGCGCGGCTTGAAGTTGTGCGTCGGTCAAAATGGCATCGCTTGCGCCAAAGTCTACGGTCTTGGCGGTGATCTGCGCAATGCCGCCGCCTGAACCGATCCCCTGATAATTAAACTTGGCTGAAGGATCGACGAAGGCGTACTGATAGAACCACGCTGAATAGAGCGGCTGGGGGAACGTCGCACCGGCTCCGTTGATCGTGATGGAACCGAATTGGGGCGCGGCAGTCGTGGGACCCGGTGTCGGCGTGATGACTTTCTCGACCACCGTGGTCTTTTCGACGACGACGGTCTGTGGAACGGCTACTGTTTGCACGACCGGCGCGCTGGTGGGCGCGGCGCTGGGCGCGCACGCGCTGACGATGACCGCGAGCATGGCGCTGAGAGCGATCGCGGTTTTGAGCTTGAACATTTTTCTCCTCCTGAGAGAATAGAATTTTTTGATCGACAATATTTCGATCATGGCTAGGTCGTTAATTCCAAACTGGCTGCAACTGCATCGGCAGGGATTTGTCCCAGTCCACCCACGGCGGCATAGCGTCTTCCAGGGCAATTTCGGCGATCAATTGCTCCACGCGCCGGCAGATTTGATCGCGCAACTCGCGCACCTGATCCAAGGGCTTGCCCGCGGGGTCTTGGAAATTCCAGAGACGGATGCCGCTGCGCACGCGCGGATAAATTCCGGTTTCCATGAAGACGACGATGTGGGCTTGGTCCAACATGCGCTGAGTGACCCGTTGGGGTGATTTGCCGCTGATGTCGATGCCTTGCTCGAACATCACCTGCATCGCGCGTACGCCGATCCGTTCCGCCGGCAGAGTGCCGCACGATGCGGCTTTGCCGCAATTGCCTGCCAGATGGTTGAACCACGCTTCGGCGATTTGGCTGCGCGTGGCGTTCCGCACATCAACGAAAAGCACTCGCTTCATGTTTCGTTACCTCCGGTTCGCGGTAAATGACGGGGCGGCGATGATAATACAGACATTGCGTACACGCGAAGCGCCGCCAGCCCAAATGCCAGCGCTTCCAGACCCGCGCGACGGCGGCGTCTCCACGATGTTCCAAGCGCGCTCCGCACAGCGGGCAGCGCGGCGCAAATAGATTGGGAAAGAGCCGCGTGACGAGCGCGAGCCAAACGATCACAATTCCAAAAAACAATGCTTCCACTGTGCGGCGATCTCTCCCTTGGTCCGGTCCTCTGAATCTTCACGACTAAATCTACACCCAGCGCATTAAGGTTGTTTGATTGGAGCGCGGCGCGACTGTAAAGTTTCGGTTAAGGTTTCTTAAACTCGCCTGACTACTCAGCCATCCTTGCGAAGGTTGCGAAAACGCTTGCGAAAGTGAAGGTTCTTGGCGCAGGAAAGTACATTTCAAACCAAGACACCGCCCGAACCTTCGCAAGGATGCGCAGTCGCCCAAAAATCTTTGACAATTCGCTCAAAGCGAGATATAAACCTCTTGCCGTTTCTGTATGCTCTTGGAAATTGAAGCAGGAAACAAGGAGGTTTTCGGATGGCAGAATCACGGAGAGTGAATGTTGGCATCATCGGCGCGGGGCGGATCGCCCGGGTGCACGCGGCGAGTCTGGCGCACCACATTCCCGAAGCGCGCATCGCCGCGGTCGCCGATGTGATCGAAGAGGCGGCGCGCAAACTAGCGGAAGATTTCCAGATTCCAGTCGTTCACGCCGACGCGCGCAAGATTCTGGACGACCCACAGATCGACGCCGTGCTCATCTGTTCAAGTAGTGACACGCACGCGCAGTTGATCGAAGACGCGGCGGCGGCGAAGAAGCACATCTTTTGCGAGAAACCGATTGCGCTCGATCTGGCGAAGATCGATCATGCGCTGGCGGCGGCGAACAAAGCCGGCGTGAAACTCCAGGTCGGCTTCAACCGCCGGTTCGATCCCAGCTTCAAACGCGTGCGTGATCTGGTCGCGTCCGGCGAGATCGGCGAGCCGCACCTTCTGCGAATCACGAGCCGCGATCCCGCGCCGCCGCCGATGGCGTACGTGAAAGTGTCGGGCGGAATCTTTCTCGATATGACCATCCACGATTTTGACACGGCGCGCTATTTGATCGGCAGCGAAGTCGAAGAGGTGTTTGCCGCGGGCAACGTGCTGGTCGATCCGGAGATTGGCAAAGCCGGCGACATCGACACTGCCGTCACGACGCTGCGCTTTGCGAACGGCGCGCTGGGCGTGATCGACAACAGCCGCAAAGCCGTTTACGGGTACGATCAGCGCGTCGAAGTGTTTGGATCGAAAGGGATGGCGGTTGCCGCGAACAAGACGCCGGACTCGGTGACGCAGAGCGACGCGACGGCGGTGCGTACCGCCAAGCCGCTCTTCTTTTTCCTCGAGCGCTATGGCGAGGCGTTCACCGCGGAGATGCGCGCGTTTGTTCTCGCGGTATTACAAAACAAACCCACTCCCGTGACCGGCAACGATGGACGTGTGGCAGTGCTCATGGGCTATGCCGCGCTCAAGTCCATCAAGGAAAATCGACCCGTGCGGCTGAGTGAGGTGGATCGGTAGGGAACGGACGCCGCTCCGTTCTCCGGCGCGCGCGGGAACGCTGCGGCGCGCGCGGGAACGCTGCGGCGCGCGCGGGAACTCCGGCGCGCGCGGGAACGCTCCGGCGCGCGCGGGAACGCTGCGATGTGTGTGGGAACGCTGCGGCGCGTGCGGGAACTCCGGCGCGCATGGGAACGCTCCGGCGAGCGTTCCCTACCGGTTTGTTGCATGATGTCAACACCAACTTTCGATATTGCGTACATTGGTCACTATACCAAAGACACGATTGTGTATCCCAACGCGACCCGGACGGTCGATGGCGGCGCGTTTTACTACGGGTGCAACGTCGCCGCGCGGATGGGATTACGCGCGGCGGTCATCACGCGACTCGCGCGTGCGGACTGGCGCGTGGTCGAAGAATTGGAGCGCATGGGCGTCACGGTGTTCGCGCGCGCGACGCCCGCCTCGACGAACCTGCGTTTGGTCTATCCCACCGCGAATCTGGATGAACGAACGATCGAGATGACCTCATCAGCCGGCGCGTTCACGGTTGACGAGGTCGCGGGCATTGACGCACGCGCGTTTGTCATCGGCGCATCGGTCCGCGGCGAGGTGCCCACGGAGGTCGTCGACGCGCTCGCGGCGAAAGGTACGCTGATCGCGCTGGACGTGCAGGGATTCATTCGTGTCTTGCGTGGACAGACACTGGTGTTCGATGACTGGGCAGACAAGGAGTCCATCCTGTCGCGCGTGACCGTGCTCAAGGCCGACGCGGTCGAAGCCGAGCGGCTCACCGGCGAATCGGATCGCCGCGCGGCGGCGCGCCGGCTTGCCGCATACGGTCCGCGCGAAATTCTGCTGACGCACAATGGCGGCGTCCTGGTTTGGCACGATGGTTTGATCGACGAAGTGCCATTCGTGCCGAGCGCAGTGCGCGGACGCAGCGGTCGCGGCGATACGTGCACCGCGGCGTATGTGTCCAAGCGGCTGACGAGTTCGCCGGCGGATGCGGCGGTGTGGGCGGCAGCGGTCACGAGTCTGAAATTGGAAACAGAAGGTCCCTTCCGGCGCGATCTCTCCGAAGTCGCGGCGCTCGCCGCGCGCTTGCGCGAATCGCTCACGTCGGCGTGACGCTCGCTTTGATTCGAATTCCCGTTTGACACAATCACCTGCTTTTGATATAATCGTTATGCACACGTGTGCATACGAGGAAAAATGCGGGTCTCGATCAAGGATGTTGCCAAAGCTGCCGGTGTCTCGCACTCGACCGTCTCGCGCGCGCTCGCCAGCAATCCCCTGATTGCGGAACCCACGCGGCGTCGCATTCAACGCGTCGCGCAGAAGATGGGGTACGCGCCCAACGCGATCGCGCGCGGGTTGGTCACGCGGCGGACGCAAACCATCGGCGTCATCGTCACGACCATCGAAGACCCGTTCATCGCCGAAGTCGTGCGCGGGATCGAAGAGGTTGCGGCGGACAGCGGCTATCGCGTGTTCCTGGGAACTTCACACAACGACTCGGCGCGCGAGGTCGGTCTGGTCAAGGCGCTGCGCGAATGGCGCGTCGATGGCGTCATCGTCGCCTCGTCGCGCGTCGGTGCGCTCTATCAACCGCTGCTCAAAGAAATTGGTGCGCCGATTGTTTTGATCAACAACCAGAATCGAAAGAGTCCGTCGCGCTCAAAGGGCGACTTGGGCAAGATTCATTCCGTGGTGTTTGACGACGCGGAAGGCGGCGAACTTGCCACGCGTTATTTGATTTCGCAAGGTCATCGCGTGATCGCCTATCTGGGCGGACCATCCGACTATGCCGCGAACCGGAACCGGCTGGCGGGCTATCGCCGCGCGCTGGTTGCCGCGCATATTCCGTTCGACCCCGCGCTCGTTTGCACGGGCAGGGGCCGCGTCGAGAGCGGCGAGCAAGTGAATGAGTTGTTTTCGCCGGCTTTGTCGCCCACCGCGATATTTTGCTACAACGATATGACCGCGATCGGTGCGCTGGCTGCGCTCAAGCGGCGCGGGCTGCGCGTCCCAGATGATCTATCGGTCGTTGGATTTGACGATATTCCCTTCGCCGGGTACATCGATCCGCCGCTCACGACGATCCATCAGCCGAAAGACGAAATGGGACGCCTGGCGATGCGGATGCTGCTCGATCTTCTCGACGAGAAGAAGGTCGCCAATGTTTTGGTCCCCGGCAAATTGACGGTGCGCGAATCGACGCGTCGTATTTCCATCCCGGCGGCGTCACGTCCGCCGGCAACTCGTTCGTGATCGCGCCGAGCGTTGTTCTCGGCAAAATAAATCTCACAGAGAGGTGAACGATGCAAGCGCTTGTGTTAGATGCAAAATGGGAACCCAAACCCGGCTATGTGGTGAGCGAATGGGAGAAACAAACCGGCAAGGCGATTACCGGCTCCAGCATCTGGCGACACCCCAAACTCGAGGTTCGCAAGATGCCCGATCCCAGACCGGGACCCGACGATGTTCTTTTGAAGATCAAGGCGTGCGGCGTCTGTGGTTCAGACATTCACTTTTACGAGCACGACAAAGACGATTACATTCTCTATCCCGGCTTGACGAAATTCCCCACGACCACCGGGCATGAATTCTCCGGCGAGGTGGTTGAGATCGGGAAGAATGTCAAGAGTCTGAAGGTGGGCGACATGGTTACGGCGGAGGAAATGATCTGGTGCGGGTACTGCACGCCCTGCCGCAACGGTTACCCGAACCACTGCGAGAATTTGGAAGAGATCGGTTTTACAATTCCCGGCGCGTTCGCAGAATATCTATCCATCGGTGCCAAGTACTGCTGGAAGCTCGATGCGATCGCGGAACGTTACGGCTCGAAAGAAAAAGCGTACGAAGCCGGCTCCGTGGTCGAGCCGACGACGGTCGCCTACAACGGGATTTTCATCCGCGCCGGCGGCTTCCAGCCCGGCGCGTACGCCGCGGTTTTCGGCGCGGGACCGATCGGGCTTGCTTCGGTCGCGCTGTGCCGCGCGGCGGGCGCGGGCATCGTCGCCGCGTTCGAGGTTTCGCCGAACCGCCGCGAGATCGCCAAGAAACTGGGCGCGGACTATGTGTACGACCCGCGTGAAGTATCGCCCAGTCAGGTGTTGATGGAACTAAGCAAAGGCGAGGGGTTCGACATGATGGTTGAAGCGGCGGGCGCGCCCGGCAAAACGATCCCGGAAATGGAAAAATCTCTGGCGATCAGCGGCAAGATCGTGCAAATTGGACGCGCCGCGGAGCGGGTGCCGATCTATCTTGAAACGCTCCAGGTCCGGCGTGGTCAGATCTTTGGATCGCAAGGGCATAGCGGCGACGCGATCTTCCCCAGCGTCATTCGCATGATGGCATCCGGTCGTCTCGATATGACGCAGATGATTACCGCGCGCTACGATCTTGCCAAGACGGTCGAGGCGATTGCCGCGTCGGGCGAACGGTTCCATGGAAAGATTACGGTGAAACCGTAGGGCAGT
>VFSW01011350.1_pt1 | contig 12537 bp, 9 predicted proteins | sample 5358111 | NCBI WGS metagenome assembly VFSW01 (sample SAMN11554181, study PRJNA540505) | mine drainage metagenome | isolation source: sediment from site ElyBrook_90M | place: USA: Ely Copper Mine, Vershire, VT | collected 2017
GGCTAGCCTTCTTCCCGCTCCATTCGCCTCGCGCCTCGCGCCTCGCATCCAACATGCGCTGCCGACATCGTACCATGCGCGCCAATCGCAGGCTATGGTCGTCTGGCGCTGGCTCTCCCGCCTCAGGAGAAGGCGCTCCACGCCTTCAGCCGTCATTGACCACGCTGTGTCGGCGCCTCTATACTGGACAGCGAGGACAGCGCCCGAATCGCCCAGCAACGTCGCTGATTGGTTTCCCTCGGCGTGGGCGCAGAGCGCAGGAGGAGTGGCCCCATGACAGCGGTAGTAGCGCATGAACCACCTGCCCCAGCGACACAACCCATGCCTGAGGTCATTCTGCGCACACGCGGGCTGACCAAGTGGTTTGGCGCACGGCTGGCGGTGGAAGATCTCGATCTGGAGGTGCGACGCGGCGATGTCTTTGCGCTGCTGGGGCCGAACGGCTCTGGCAAGACGACGACACTGCGTATGGCGCTGGGCCTTGTCTGGCCGACCAGCGGCGAGATCAGTTTCTTTGGCCAGCAGTTCGCGGGCGCGTGGCGCCAGACCGTGTTGCGGCGCATCGGCGCGGTTGTCGAGCAGCCCACGTTTTACCCCTACCTCACTGCGCGCGAGAATCTGGCAGGCGCCGCTACCTTCGCGGGTCTGCGCTCATCGCCTGCGACACAGGCGCGCATCCAGTGGGCGCTGGAGCAGGTGGGCCTGGCGCCACGCGCAGGCGACGCCTATCGCAAGTATTCGCTGGGCATGAAGCAGCGGCTGGGGATCGCGGCGGCGCTGCTCACTGATCCGGAGCTGGTCATTCTCGATGAGCCGACCAACGGCCTCGACCCCGCTGGCATCAGCGAAGTGCGCGCGCTGATCGCCCGGCTGGCGCAGCGTGGCGTCACAGTGCTGCTCTCCAGCCACCTGCTCCATGAGGTGCAGCAGGTCTGCACGCGCGTCGCTATCATCCAGCAGGGGCGGCTGATCTCTCAGGGCAATGTTGTCGAACTGCTGAGCGCCAGCCGTGGCGTACTCTTCGGCTTCACCCAGAGCGACGGCGCCCACCGCGCCGCCGAAGCGCTGCACCGCGCACAGCTCCACTGGGCGCCACACGCCAGCTACATCCACGCAGATCCCCTGTCGCCCGGCGGCTGGCAGTTGCTCGTCAGCGCGCCGCAAGAGCGGGCCGCCGACCTGAATGCGCTGCTCGTCGGCGCTGGCGTCATCCCAGCCGAGGTGCGCCGCTACGAAGCCAGCCTGGAGCACTATTTCCTCGCGCTCACAGGCGGCGGCCCGCAGACCAGCATGGCGCCCGCCTACAGCTTGAGCGCGCCCGACGCTCCCGACGCGACACCCACAACATTCGACGCGCCCACGGTGGCGACGCAAGGAGGACAGGTATGATCGCGCCTACCACATTCCCTGCCACGGAGCCACCTGCGCCGCAGGCTGACGGCGGCTGGCTCACCCAGCTCGCACGTCTCGTGCGCTGGGAACTCTTTCTGGCCTGGCGCCGCCGCGCGATGATGATAACGCTTTCTTCGCTGCTGCTGGTGGGCTATCTGCTGCTCGTCCTGATTCAGTATGTCGTCTACTACACGTCGTCCGACCCCACAGTGGTCTCGCTGGGCTTTCCCGGCGCGCTCGGCGCTGGTGGCTCCTATATCGCGTATGCGGGTGTGCCACTCTTCGTTGTGCTGGCGGGCGCGCTGATCGGCTCGGAGTACAGCTACAGCACGCTGCGCCTCTCACTGGCGCGTGGCGTCGCACGCGGTCAGCTGCTCGCGGCGCAGGTCGTTGCGCTGGCGATCATCGCCCTCCTGCTGACAGGTCTGACGCTCGCCGTGAGCGCGCTGTCTGGCGGCATCGCGGCGCTGGTGGGCGTCACGCAGGCGCCTGTTACGCTCTCCGTCGGCATGATGGGGGAGGTGGCGCTCTACTGGCTGGCGTTGGCGTTCAACCTCTTCGCCTATGCCATGATCTCGGTGTGGATAGGCTCCCTCTCGCGCTCGGTCGCGGGGGCTATCGCCGGGCCACTCGTCTTTATCGTGGTCGAGGTTGTCGCGCGTGACATCCTGCTCTCCATCGGCTTCATCAGCAGAAATGACACGCTGCTCAAGGCAATCGCGCAGATTCCCAACTTCCTTCTGGGCGTCAATACCAATGCGCTCATCACGCTGGCTGGCGCAGGGCCATACCCCTTGACAGCGGGTGTCGCGCCCGTCAGCCAGTGGCATGCGCTGATCGTCTCGGTTGCCTACTGCGCGCTGTTCATCTGCATCAGCTATCTGATGCTGCGGTATCGCGATATTACCGAATAGCAGGGACGGGCGCGCCATCCGCAGGCGCGCTAGGCGCCAGGGAATGCAGTCGGGCGCAGCGATTCGCTGGAAATCTCGTCGAGCAGTTCGGGCGCCTGCCGCGCGAACCACTGCTGCACATCGAACGGCTGCGTCCCCTTGGCGGGTTTGATGCGCTTGTAGCTGCCATCGGGCAGCAGTCGCCGCGCGTTGGCGCTATCGCGCAGGTAGGCGGGCAGGACGAAGCGGCTGAACTGCGCGCGCAACGTCGGATCTTCGACGGGGAAGAGGGTTTCTACCCGATGGTCGAGGTTCCGTGTCATCAGGTCGGCGCTGCCCAGCAAGACCTCATCCTCACCCTCGGCGCCACCATTGGCGAAGTAGTAGATGCGGCTATGCTCCAGGAAGCGCCCCACCAGGCTCGTCACGCGGATGTTGTCGCTGACACCGGGGATACCTGGCCGCAGGCAGCACATGCCGCGTACGAGCAGGTCTACCTGCACGCCAGCCTGCGAGGCGCGATAGAGCGCCTGGATGAACTCTTTATCCACCACGGCGTTCAGCTTGAAGATGAGCCGCCCACGGCCACCAGCGCGCGTCCGCTCGATCTCGCGCTCGATGCGCTGTATCAGCCCGCTGCGTACTGTGGTGGGCGCGACGAGCAGTTTCTGGTAAGTGACGCCGCGCGCGAATCCCGTTAGCATATTGAACAGATTCGAGACATCCTCAGCGATATCCGGGCGGCAGGTCAGCATCGCATAATCTTCGTAGACACGCGCGGTGGAGGCGTTATAGTTGCCAGTGCCGAGGTGTATATAGCGGCGCAGTCCGCCTGCTTCGCGTCGCACGACCAGCGCGACCTTCGCGTGCGTCTTCAGCTCCACCTGCCCATAGACGACATGCACGCCCGCGCTCTCCAGTCTGCGCGCCCATACGATGTTGTTCTCTTCGTCGAAGCGCGCCTTCAATTCGACCATCACCGCGACCTGCTTGCCCGCTTCCACCGCTTCGAGCAGCGCTGCGACAATGGGCGAGTTGCCGCCGACACGATAGAGCGTCTGCTTGATGGCCACCACCTGTGGATCGTGCGCCGCCGTCTGGATGAACTCCACAACGCTGTTGAAGGAGTCGTAGGGATGATGCAGCAGGATGTCGCCGCGCTGGATCGCGGCGAAGACACCACTGGAGCGGCGCAGCTCAGGGGGAGTGCGCGCGAGGATGGGGTGATCCTTCAGGTCGGGGCGGTCGAGGTCGAGCAGTTCGCCGAGATCGCTCATTCCCAGCGGACTCTGCACATCGTAGATATCTTCCTCGTCCATCTCCAGATTATCCACCAGCACTTCGCGCACGAAGTCTGGTGTGTCAGTCTGGACGAGCAACGCGACGACCGAGCCGAAGCGCAGCTGCCGGATGCCGTGCTCGACGGTGGCGAGCAGGTCGCCCGCTTCATCTACCTGAACCTCGAAGTCAGCGTCGCGCAGGACACGGAAGGGATAGGCGGCGATGATCTCCATCCCTGGAAAGAGCTGGTCGAGATGGGCGGCGATGAGTTGCTCCAGCCAGACGAAGGCGACACGCTTCTGCGCGTTGCGCCGCCGCTCGCGCCCACTCGGGGTGATAGGCACGAGCCGCCGCAGGGTGGGGGGCGCCTTGATGCGCGCGAAGAGTTCGCCCGCCAGGGGATCGCGCAGGGTGACAGCCAGGTTGAGGCTGCGGCTGGAGATGAGCGGGAAGGGGTGGCTGCGGTCCACGCCGAGCGGCGTCAGCACGGGGAAGACTTCGCGGTGGAAGTAGCTGGCGGCCTCCTCGCGCTGCGCTTCGCTCAGCTCGGCGTAGTCGAGGATCTGGATGCTCGCTTCGCTCAGATGTGGCAGGAGGTCATCGTAGTACACACGCCGCTGGTCGGTCAGAATCTCGCGGATGAGCGGGCGCAGCGCCTGGATCTGCTCTTCTGGGGTGAGGCCGTCAGGGCCATGTGTGCGGACGCTCGCCAGGCGCTGGTCTTGCAGACCCGCCATGCGCACCATCAGAAACTCATCCATCTGATTGCTAACGAAGCTGAGGAATTTCACGCGCTCCAGCAGCGGGTGCCGATGTGATTGCGCTTCTTCGAGCACACGCCGGATGAAGGCGAGCGCTGCGATTTCGCGATTGATATAGAGTTCGCTGCGGTATAGTTCCTGCTCACTCTCGACCGCCACCATAGGGAGTTCCCGCCTGTTCTCTCATCTCGCCGTGGGCTTGCCTGCGCGCATATCCGCCTGACACAGTTTAGAACGCGCATGATAAGCTGATTGTCGCACCACAAGGCGAGTGGTTGCGAGAGGAGATGGCGCTGGGCGTCGCGCCGGGTGGCCGCATGGCATCTGCGCGCCACGCCATCACTGCATCCGCGCGTCTGCGCCACACGAGCGGCGCCAACGAGACACAAGTCTGCGTAGGCAGACTTCGTGGCCCGCAGGGCTGACGTGCGGAGCGGCAGCAGCCTGAAAGGCCGCCCAGGCGCGGGTTTAACTGCCAGCTCGCTCGCTCCCCCGGTTTGTGATGGAACCCCGACACCGGCGGACAGATGCGCTGATACCCCGTCGCACGTTTTCGAGCGCTCCATCCTCTCTCTTGCGCTCAGCGCTTTAGTTGCGCATGCTATGTAGACGACAGAATGAGAACAAATGTTCAGTTAGTAAAGCCAGAGAGAAGAGAAGAGAGGGAGGAAGGCAATGGCTATGCGGCCCACTGCGACCAGCGGCTTCCCCTCGCCTGCCGAAGATGTGGCCGAGGCCAGCCTGGATCTCCAGGCGCTGATGGTGCGACGACCGGCGGCGACGTTCTTCCTGCGCATGCGCGGTGACGCCATGCGCGGGGCCGGTGTGTTCGCTGGCGACATCCTGGTGGTGGATCGCTCGCTGCGTCCGAGACCCCGCTGCCTGATTGTGCTCGCGGTCGGCGGCGAACTGCTCGCGCGTCGCTTCATCCGCTCGGTGGCGAGTCAAGGCGCGCTCCTCGTCGCGGCAGGCGATGGGGTGAGTGAGGCCGTCGCCGCCACTCCGGCTGAGACGGCTGAGACGGCTGAGGGCGCCATTGTCTGGGGTGTCGTCACCTACATCATCCATCAAGCCGATACACTCTCCAACGGCGTAGCGGATGATGGGCGCCACTTCGTCACTGTGCAGGATATCCAATGAACGCCGCCGCTGCTCCGAGCATCAAGCCGCTCTTCGGCCTCGCTGATTGCAATAATTTCTACGCCTCGTGCGAGGCCATCTTTCGGCCCGACTGGCGCGGAAAGCCGCTTGTGGTGCTGGGCAACAATGATGGTAACATCATCGCCAGGAGCGCCGCTGCAAAGCGGCTGGGTGTCCCGATGGGCGCGGCGCTGCATCAGGTACGTGACCTCATTCGCCGCCATGAGGTGATCGTCTGTAGCGCCAACTTCGCGCTCTATGGGGACATGAGCCAGCGCGTCATGTCCATCCTCGAACGTTTCACGCCGCAGCTCGATGTCTACTCGATTGACGAGGCATTCCTCGATCTCTCGCCGGTGGCGACGCTGCCGCCATCGCAGCGTTGGGCCTTCGTCGCTGATGTGCGCGAGACCGTAGGACGCTGGACGGGCCTTCCGCTCTCCATCGGCGTCGCCACGACGAAGACACTGGCGAAGGCGGCGGCCAGGCGCGCCAAGCAAGATGCGACGCTCGGCGGCGTCTGTGTGCTGGGAAGCGAGGCGCGTGAACGTGAGGCGCTCCTGCGTCAACTGCCCGTCGGCGACGTATGGGGGATTGGGCCACGTCGCGCAAAGCTGCTGACAGGCTATGGCATCACGACGGCGCATGACCTGGCAGGGGCGGATGCGCGCTGGGTGCGACGGCAGTTGACAGTGACGGGCGCGCGGACGCAGTTGGAGTTGCGTGGGGTGTCGTGCCTGCCACTCGATGAGGCGCCAGAGCGTCGGCAGCAGCTATGCACCTCACGCTCGTTCGGGCGCCCCGTCATAGCGTTGAGCGAACTGCGGGAGGCGGCGGCGCTCTTTACAGCGCATGTGGCCGAACGCTGTCGGGCGCAACATACGCTCGCCACGCGACTGACCGTGTTCCTTACGACCAATTCGTTCCGTGAGCAGGAGCCGCAGCACAGTGGGAGTGTGACCATCCCGCTGCCCCGTGCGACGGCAGACACGCTGGAATTGCTGGAAGCGGCGGCAGAGGCATTGCGGCGGGTGTATCAGCCTGGCTATCGCTATCACAAGCTGGGGGTCATCCTGAGCGAGTTCACGCCAGATGCGCTGCGACAAGGAGAACTCTTCTCGGCAGAGGAGTTGGCGCCTGGCGCACGGCATCGCGAACGGGAACGCAGCGAGGCGCTGATGCGGACGCTGGATGCGATCAACGCACGGTTCGGACGAGACATGATTCGCCCGTTGAGCGCGGGCATCGCGCAGCCGTGGCGGATGAAGCAGGCGCAGCGGTCGCCGAGGTACACGACGCGGTGGGAAGAACTGGTGGAGGCGCAGTGAGCGGCGGCTGCAGGAAGCGGCTGTGGGAGCGTTAAAAGAGAGCGAGAGAGCGGAGCCGTGGCGCCGCCCCAGTCTGGCCAATTGTTCAGCCACGTTCCCGTCGCTTGCCGCATGCTCACGAACAGGCGCGGCGCTGTCACACGCGGGCCAGCGCGGGGGTCATCTCGTCGAGCAGCCGCAGGAACACCGCTAGCGCCTGCGTCTGGAAGCGGCTACGCAGGGTCAGCGCGGAAAAATGGCGCACGCTGGGCGTATCCCGCACAGCTAGCTCGACGAGCGCGCCGCGCTCGACCTCGTTGCGGGTCGCCCAGCGTGAGAGCAGCGCGATGCCCATCCCTGCCGCGACGGTCTCCTTGATCATCTGCGTGCTGCCAAACTCCAGCCGGGCGACGGCGCTGAGCGCATGCCCAGCGAAAAAGGCGTCGCTCACGGCGCGCGTGCCAGAGCCTGCTTCGCGCACAATCCAGATCTCCGCCGCCAGCGCGTCCGGCGGGATGTCGCGCTGGCTGGCGAGGCGATGGCCGGGCGGCGCAATGATCGTCAGGCGATCTTCCAGCAGCGGGTGGGTCTGCGCCTGTGGCAAGACCACCTCTCCCTCCACCAGCCCCAGCTCCAGCCGACGCGCCACCACCAGCTCAGCGACGCGCTGCGTATTGGCGATGGTGACGGCGGGCGCCACGAGCGGATAGCGGCGCTGGAATGCGGCGAGAACGCGCGGCAGCAGATACTCGCCGATGGTATAGCTCGCGCCGATGGTCAGCGACCCGCTGGCGACCTGCGTAAGATCGCTCACATAGCGGCGCATGCGCTCCTCCAGCTCGATGATCTGGCGCGCATGCTCGTAGACGATCTCGCCAGCCGGAGTGAGATGGAGAAAGCGGTTGCTGCGCTCCAGCAGCGGCGCGCCTAGCTCGCGCTCCAGCGACTGCACCTGCTGACTGACGGCAGGCTGTGTCATGTGCAGCGCAGCCCCAGCGCGCGAAAACCCCGCCTGCTCCACCACAGCGACGAACACCGCCAGCCGCTGATCCATCGGGCGCCTTCCTCTCTCTCCATCACGTGAGCGCTCCCCATGCGCCAGACGCGCGCGTACTATCGCCTGGGCTTATCATCAGTATAACATCTATCAATTGTACTTATCGCCAGTGAAGCGCTAGACTGCTCATGGTCAGCGCGCGAATGCGCTATACGAGGGCTGTCACCTCTGCACGACAGATACATCGCTGAAGAACACTGGAGAACATCGCGCGTGAATCAGCCAAGTCTCGATATCGCCGTGGCTGAAGAAGCCATTGTGACGGTGAGCGCGTCGCCCACCGTCCGCCCATTCCATCGCCGCGCCCGCTGGGTTGGCGGCATCGCTTTCACGTTAGTGGTGGCTGTGCTCGGCCTGGGCCTGGCGCAATTGCCCGGCTTCCAGCTCATCGGCCCACTGGCCAGCGCCATCCTCATCGCCGTCGCCTATCGTCAGGTGGCGGGCTACCCAGAGCATCTGCGCGCAGGCATCACCTATTCCGCCAGGCGTTTGCTGCGCTATGCCATTGTCCTGTTTGGCCTCAAGCTCAACATTGATGTCATCCTGCATCAGGGGCTGGGGCTGCTGCTGCGCGACGCGGGGACGATCACCTTCGCCATCCTGGCGACTGTACTCGTCGCGCGGCTGCTCAAGGCTGACGCATAGCTCTCACTGCTGCTAGGCATCGGCACAGGGGTCTGCGGCGCTGCGGCGATTGCCGCTGTCTCGCCGATTCTCAAAGCCGAGGAAGAAGATACCGCCATCGGCGCGGGTATCATCGCGTTGATGGGTACCGTCTTCGCCATCGCCTACACCATCGTGCGACCGCTGCTGCCGCTGACGGCGCTGCAATACGGCGTCTGGTCTGGCGTCAGCATCCATGAGATCGCGCAGGTCGCGCTGGCCGCCGCCCCCGCCGGCAAAGACGCGCTGGCCGTCGCGCTGCTGGCCAAGCTCGGTCGCGTCTTTCTGCTGGTTCCACTGAGCTTCATCCTGGTCTTCTGGATGAAACGGCGCGGAATGCATGATCCACAGGCGAAGATCGAGTTCCCCTGGTTCCTCATCGGCTTCATTGTGATGAGCCTGTTTGGCAGCTATGTCGTCGGCCATCTGATCGCGATTCCCGCCAGCGTGATGGCTGATGTATCGAACTTCGCCACCTTCCTGCTGACGATGGCGCTGGTCGGCCTCGGCCTGAATGTCAGCCTGCGCGACCTGCGCTCGAAGGCGATGCGCCCACTGCTGGCGATGACGATTGTCTCTGTGCTGCTCTCCGTCGTGACCTTCTTCACGATTGTCTGAGAACCGCGCACGTGGCGCGCGTCCGCTTCCGCCCCTTTCGCAGCGCGGGACAAGCCAGCGTCTTCGCGGTATCATAGCTGCGATAGCGATGATTGGCATGCGCGATGAGCATGGGCCACGGCCCAGCGAAAGGGGCGTCTCAGTGGAGCAGTATCAGATCATGACTCTCGCGGGGGATGGGATCGGGCCAGAGGTCACGGCGGAGGCCGTGCGCGCGCTGGAGGCCATCGCCCAACGTTTCGGCCATACCTTTACGATCACTCATGCGCTCGTCGGCGCTGCGGCGACTGCCGTCGAAGGTGTCTCCATCACCGAAGAGACGCTTGAGCAGTGCATGCGCAGCGACGCGATCCTCTTTGGCGCGGTCGGCACACTCGAAGCGGCCACTGGCGCGGCGCGGCCCGAGTCTTCGCTGCTGCGTCTGCGCAAAGAGCTTGAGCTTTTCGTCAATCTGCGGCCTGTGCGTGTGCTGCCTGCGCTCGCCGAGGTCTCGGCTCTGCGCCCGGAGCGGATCGCGGGCGTAGACCTGGTCGTCGTGCGCGAGCTGACGGGTGGCCTCTACTTCGGCAAGCCCAGCGAGATCCGCGAGAGCGAGCAGGGCGCGGTCGCGGTAGATACGATGATCTACACCGAAGCCGAGATCGAGCGCATCGTGCGCTATGGCTTCGAGCTTGCGCGCACACGCAGGCGTCACGTCACCTCAGTGGACAAGGCGAATGTGCTGAGCTGCTCGCAGCTCTGGCGGCGCGTCGCCAAGCGTGTCGCGCTGGAGTATCCCGACGTGACGCTGGAGCATCAGCTCGTGGATTCCTGCGCCATGTTGCTGCTGCGCAATCCACGTGGCTTCGATGTGATTGTGACGGAGAACATGTTCGGCGATATTCTGACCGACGAGGCCTCGATGATCGCCGGATCGCTTGGCATGCTGCCGTCCGCCAGCATTGGCGCGCGACGCACGGCGCATGGCCTGCTCGGTCTCTATGAGCCGATCCACGGCAGCGCCCCCGACATCGCCGGGCAGGGCAAGGCGAATCCGCTGGCGGCGATTCTCAGCGCGGCGCTGCTGCTGCGCTACTCGCTCGGCCTGGCCGACGAGGCGGCGCTGGTGGAGCGCGCCGTGAGCGAGGTCGTAGAGAGCGGCCTGCGCACGGCTGACATCCACACCGGCGACCGCACGCTCGTCTCCACTCGCGAGATGGGCGACGCCGTCGTGCGGCGCATCGCCACGACTGCCTGAGCGGCATAGCTGCGCCCCACACGCCGCATTAGGTTGCGTTGGCGGCATGCGGGGCGCAATAAGGCGTTCAGCTACATTCCAGACGTGCCTTCGGCCAGGCGCGGCGCCTGGATGGGCAGCGCCTGGTCGAGCGCGCTGAGCGCTATGAGCGTCGTCACACTCGACGCCTGACCCGTTGCGCCGCTGGGTGTGACACGCCACAGGCGCTCCAGCGTCGTTGGCCAGTCCCAGAGCAGCGCGGCGGCGCGGTCGCTGTGCGTCATCTGCTCGTGATACTCCAGCAGCGCGAACAGCGCCGTGGCCTCCTCATCGCTCTCGATGCGCTCCAGTCGCGCCATCTCGCTGTTCAGCGCGGCAGGGAAGCAGCCATCTTCATCGTAGACGTAGGCCAGCCCGCCAGACATCGCCGCCGCGAAGTTGCGCCCCGTTGGGCCGAGCACGACGACGACGCCACCTGTCATATATTCGCAGCCGTGGTCGCCCACACCTTCGACCACGGCCACAGCGCCACTGTTGCGCACGGCGAAGCGTTCGCCTGCCCGTCCACGCGCCAGCAACAAGCCGCCTGTCGCGCCGTAGAGCGCCGTGTTGCCGATGATGACCTGCTCACCAGCGCTGCGGCGTGGGCGAGTCGGCGGCGCCACGATAATCTCGCCGCCTGCCATGCCCTTCGCGACGTAGTCATTCGCCTCACCCGTCAGACGCAGGCTCATGCCAGAGACACAGAATGCCCCGAAGCTCTGCCCTGCTGTTCCGGTATAGGCGCAGGTGACACTGCCGCGCTGCAAGCCGGAATCGCCCCAGCGCCGGGCAATCTCGCCCGCCAGCCGCGCGCCTGCCGTCCGGTCGCGGTTGTGTATCCGCTGATGGATCAGCACGCCGTGGCCGCGCTCCACCACCGACGCAAGGCTTTCCAGCAGCGCCTGCTCCGCCAGCGTCGCATTCGCCAGGGCGATATCCCGCTCGCGCAGACAGCGGCGCGGCGCATCCGCTGGGCCGGGCGCGAGCAGGTCATCCAGTTCGAGCCGCCCGAACAGGTTATCATCTGCTGCATCTGCGCGCGCGGCGACCATCAGCAGGTCGGGCCGCCCGATGACTTCATCCAGCGTAGTCGCGCCAAGCTGCGCCAGATGCGCGCGCACATCCTCCGCCAGCGCCAGCAGCAGATTGGCCACATGCGCTGGCGTTCCGGCGAAACGCTGGCGCAGATCCTCGCGCTGTGTCGCGATGCCTGCGGGGCAGGTGTCGAGGTGACACTGTCGCGCCATGTCGCAGCCAATCGCGATCAGCGCGGCTGAGCCAAAGCCAAACTCGACTGCGCCGAGCAGCGCCGCGATCACGACATCGCGCCCCGTCTTCAGCCCACCATCTACGCGCAGGCGCAGGCGGTCGCGCAGGCCATTGCGACGGAGCGTCTGCTGCGTCTCCGCCAGACCAATCTCCCAGGAGTCGCCGACATGCTTGATCGAGCTGAGCGGCGAGGCTCCTGTGCCGCCATCATGCCCGCTGATGAGGATGTAGTCAGCGTGGGCCTTCGCCACCCCCGCCGCGACGGCGCCCACGCCGCGCTGCGCCACCAGCTTCACGCCGATCTGCGCGCGCGGATTCACCTGGCGCAGATCGAAGATGAGCTGGGCCAGGTCTTCGATGCTGTAGATATCATGATGCGGCGGTGGCGAGATGAGCGGGATGCCCGGCGTGGTGTGGCGCATCCGCGCGATGAACGGCGTCACCTTGCGCGCGGGAAGCTGGCCGCCCTCGCCTGGCTTCGAGCCTTGCGCCATCTTGATCTCAAGCTCCTCGGCGTGCGCGAGGTAACTCGTCGTGACGCCGAATCGCCCGGACGCCACCTGTTTGATGCGGCTATTCGTAGAAACGCCGTCGCGTATTCCCGTATGCCAGGCGGGATCTTCGCCGCCCTCGCCTGTGTTGCTGCGCGCGCCGACCAGGTTGGCGCCGAGAGTGAGCGTCAGGTGCGCCTCCGGGCTGAGCGATCCCAGCGACATCGCGGTGGTGATGAAGCGCCGCACGATGCTCGTCGCGGGTTCCACCTGCGCCAGCGGAATCGGCGTCGCGGGCCGGGACGCCCGCAGGGGGGGGGGGGGGGTGGGGGGGGGCGCCATGGCCCCGTGGTCGGAGCGGGGAGAGTGTTGCGGGGGGCCCGTCTGCGCCCGCCGGGCGCGGATGC
>VFSW01011351.1_pt1 | contig 12536 bp, 5 predicted proteins | sample 5358111 | NCBI WGS metagenome assembly VFSW01 (sample SAMN11554181, study PRJNA540505) | mine drainage metagenome | isolation source: sediment from site ElyBrook_90M | place: USA: Ely Copper Mine, Vershire, VT | collected 2017
ACGTCACCCTGAATAATGAACGCCCCGCTCTGATCGGTGAAGGCCGCCGGCCGAGAGTGGTGGCTCCTGCGCCGTACCCGCTCGATCCCGCGACATAAATCTGCACTTCGGCGCCTGCGATGGGCAGTTGTCCACCCATGACTTTGCCGGACAATTCAAAATTCGGATGTGGAGGCGTCACGGTGCCCCCGCCCGAATGCCCGCCGCATCCGGCAAGGAGCACCAGAGCCGCCGAGCAGAAAAGGCTCAGGACGCCGGCACCAATTCGCGTTCTTGTAGTGGTGGGGGACAATCGATTGCGCCGATTCCCGATTCTACTTGCTTTTGCGGTTGTTGCGGCCCTGCAGATAGCGGCGAACCTGCGCATAGCCGACTCCGGCCGCGCTCACAATCAGGCCCAGCACGAGAGTCGGGTTCTCCGGCGAGTCGGTGCACCCATCAATCTGGGCATGCAGCCGCGCAGCGGCCAGAAGCATGAACAGAGCGGCGAACAGGATGGTTTTAAACTTCATCGCGAATGACCCTCACTGGCCCCGGTCAAGGGGACGTTTGACTTCTGTAGTACACCTGCTGTCCCTGGGGAGCAGGTGCAAAATTACGACAGAACTGGGTGCCGGACCATGATCATAACGTTCCCGGAAGGCGCCGCAAAGAGAATTTAGGTGCTCCCGGCGTGTTACGGATTGATCAGATCGACACTACCCAAAAGGAATTCCGGTAACCCTCCGATGCGCCATTGTGAACACCCGGAAGGAACCTCTAAAATTGTTACGGCAATTGTCAGAATCAGAATATGAATAGCAGCGTTCTTTCATCCGGCCCTGCATCGTCGCAGGGTTCCCCAACCGCTGCTGGTGGATCGAACCCCTCGTCTCCACCCGGCCAACGCGCCTGGTGGTGCGTCGCGGTGCTCGCGGTTCTGGGCACGATCGGGATGGCCTCCATCCTTCTGCAACTGTGGGATATCTGGACCGACGACCCGCTGAAGTCAATCGGCATACTGATCGTCGCCGTCAGCGTGATCCTCACCCTGCGTGTCTGGCGCGACAACGGGTGGGAGCTGCGCGGGAACTGGTGGGGTCTGGCGCCGGTCGTGCTGGGGCTCTGCATGAGCGAGTACCGCTACTCCTTCGCCTCAAGAGTGCTCGCCGGACCCATCAGCCTCAATTTGCTTTCTCCCAAGGTCGGGCTCTATCTCTTCGGCAGCGGGTTCGTACTCCTGTTTGCCGGCGCGCGCGTGTGGCGGAAGGCCTGGTTCCCGCTGGCGCTGCTGCTGTGCGCCCAGCCGGTGCCCTACTTCTTCCTCACCTACGGCGACCTGCCGCTGCAGGACATTTCGGCGCATATCGCCCGTTCGTTTGCCGTGCTCATTGGCTTCCCCCCCACCAGCAAGGAACTGCTCCGCCTGATGTTCACGCCGGATTTCGGCATGTTCATCGCCCCGGGGTGCGACGGGGTGCGCGGCGGATTGACCATGGGATACCTCGCGCTGATTACCGGATACCTGAAGAAGGCCTCCCTGCCGCGCTGGATCGCCTACACCGTTGGTGGTGTTCTGCTCGGCTACGTCTTCAACCTTCTTCGCCTCTGCGCCCTGGTCCTGTATTACCGCATCGCCGTGGGACACCCCGCCATGGAGCATTTCGCCAAGTGGGCCGACTACATCCTCGGCGCCTGCCTGTTCCTGATCGCGACCGTAATCTTTCTGTGGATCGTTTCGCGGAAGAATGACGCTTCGGCGCCCGCCCCCGCATCTCGCCCCGCACGAGTTGGATGGACGCCGCAGGAGCGGCGGCAGTTCCCCTGGCGCGCGGCTGCGTTTGGCGTTGCCGCCACCCTCTTCGTACTCCCCGGTCTGCACGCGATCCGCACCTATCAAAAAAGCTTCAGCGCGAAGGTGCGGGACGGCATCATTCAACCGGCGCAACTGGATGCGCGGATGCCGAAACAACTCGGCAGTTACTCGCTGAATCGCGCGTGGCAGGAGCAGATCAACGGGCGAACCCGTATCCAGAGCGGTGCCTACGATGGGCCGCACCGGGATGAAGCGGTGATCGGCGTCTGGCTGCCGGCCTGGGCCCACAACATGAACGTGAGCTGGATGGCGCGTGGCGAAGACCCGCTCCAGCGCCATGACGAGACGTTCCTGACCGCCGGCGGACCAGCAGTCTTCGACACAGCTTTCTACAGCGATGGCACAACCGACAGCATCGCCGGGAACGTGTTCTGCTCACCCTCGCAATGCGTCACCCTGCCGGAACAGGTCCACGAAGGGGTCACCCTGAACATCGCCCCTATCGACTTCAGGACCCCCGGCAACCGCGCCGTCTCCATCTTCTTTCGTATCGACCGACCCCACTCCTCGGCCGATCAGGCCGCGATCTTCCAGGAGCTGACGGTCGAGGCGAAGGAATTCGTCGCCGGCGTCGACTTCGGCGAAATCAGCAGAAATTTCCAGTAGTGGGACTGCTCCCGGCGTCCCACAGGAAACACACGGAGCGCGGCTCGAACAAAAAGAAACGGAACGAGGAGGATGCGTCCGGGAGGTCGCACCTCCCGGACCGATGCTGCTAGGGCAGCAGCCCATACACGTCCAGTTCCCCCGTGGTCGTATCGTTCGCGGTGCCAGCGCCGCGCGTGCTCACGTAGACCCTGCCGTTGGCGATAGTGGGAACCGTGAATTTCATTGCGTTACCGGCGGCGTTGCCCGTCCCCATCGTGCTGTCCCATAGCTCGGCGAGCGTCGAGGCGTCGTAGGCGTACAGAATAGCGGGTCCGCAACCTGGCGACTGCGACGTGCAGTATTGGCTGTTGTCCAAAGCCCATACGATGCCGTTGGTGGTTCCGGATGCGGAAACGGAAGGCGTTGGCCCGGGAAACGTGTATCCCCCTGAAGGAACGCCAGAGCTGTTCAACAGCGTCAGCTTCTCGGTCGAAGAGGATAGTGAGTACGCCTGGAGTGCTTCATACTGGGCCGTCACGTAGTAGGTGCCCACCGTCGATCCGCCCGAAGACTTCAGGAAGGCGCCCGTGCCGAAAATGGGTTGCTGGCTTCCGGTATAGACCTGTTGCCAGGGCGTACCGTTGTAGCCGCCCAGCTGGCTGCCATTCAGAGCGTAGAAGTAGCCGGACTGCGGAGTGTTGCCGCTGACGGGACCCGCCTTGCCTCCGCCAATGAGCAGGGACGATGGAGTGCCCGGGAGACTAATCAACACTACCGCTCCGCCCGACCCAAAGTCGTCGTCCTTGGAGGTGTTGTCCTTGCTGGCAAACGGCGGAGTAAAGAAGTCCGCCACGTGCAGCGTCTTGTCCGCGTTCGGCGTTAACTTCAGCAGCGAGTCTCCGTAATCGCTGCCGCCGGTGTTAGCGTCAATCGTGCCATTCCCCGTAATCAGGTAGAGATTCCCGGAGCCGTCGATCGCCGGAGCGCCACCGCTCATCCAGATGCCGGCGCCGCCGTACGTAGTGTTCTGTGCGCTCAACACCTGGTTCGGATTGGCGTTGTAGATGTACGCCACCGACAGATCGCTCGTATTGAAACCCACCACCCATCCGTAGTAGGGCGGCGCGTCCTCGTGGCCAGCCCAGGAGACGTAGACGATGTGATTGACCGTATCCAGCGCCAGCGCACAGCGCTGGTTCGACGTCTGTGTACTGAAGACAACGCTCGACCCACCATCGCCGGTGCCTGTGAACGAGATTTGCCCCGTACCCGTGCCGCCGGTGATCGTCATCGGGTTCGCCAGCGCCTCACTGCCATCCGTCATGCTGATCGCGTGCAAACGCTGGTTGAAGGTGGGGCCGGATTCGACCACCGATTTCGAAACCACATAAATAGTGTGGCTGGACGGATCGATCACCGGTGTTCCGATCACTCCGGTTGTCGGCTCGATGTCTCCGCCGCCACCACCCACGCAGTACCCAGGCAGCGTTGATCCCTGAACGCAGGTCGGTGGACCCGATGGGACCGGAACCTCATTCGATGTCCCGCCGTGGTTTGTATCCAGCAGGTTCGCCTTCCACAGCTGCGTGCAGCTCGGACCGTCCGCGTCGAACGCATACAGACTGTCGTTGGTCGTCGCTACCACGACCACGTTGCGGGCCTTGCCCCCCACCGTCACGTTCGGGACCCACAACGGCTGCGTGTAAAGCGGCGAGTCCACAGTGCAGGAGAACAGCTTTCCAAAGGTTGCCGTGGCGACGTTCGACGGGGTCAGCGCGTATTCGCTGGGGTTCGCGCCATCGCGATTGTTATCGTTGTGATAGGTGAAGACACCCGCCAGATCGGTCACGCCGACGTCAACACTCTTCGTCACCGACGTATTGGAGGCCGCGGCGGCCGTAACGAGGTAAACGCCCGTCGTGGACGGCGGCGTATACGTGACGGCTACCCCACTTCCGGTGCTGGTGGAAGAGAAAGTGCCACACCCCGTGCCGCTGCATGTCGTTCCGCTGCCCCCGCTGGCCGACCAGAGCACGTTGCTGCTGTCGCTCGTGGTAGCCGTTACGGTCTGGGTCTGGTGGATTGTGATGCCCGCGTTCCGCGGCGTGATGCCGATCGTCGGATTGCTGGTGTTCGTGGCGATGGTCAGACTCAGAGTCGCTGACGCCGTCCGGTTGTCCGCATCGGTCACCGTGAACTGCAGCGATGCATTGGAGACGGTCGAGGTCGGAATGCCGCCGATCACCCCCGCGTTGCTCAGGCTCAACCCCCACGTGCTCAGGGCGGTGCCTCCGGTCTGCGACCACGTGTAGGGCCTGGTGCCACCGGCGGCGGCGAGCGTCGTGCTGTAAACCGCGTTCACCGTGCCGTTCGGCAGCGATGCCGTCGTGATCTGCAGATTGAACACCTGGCTCGACAGCGGGGTGGTCGCGACCGGCGAAGCCGCGCCCACAAATTCCGTCAGGTCGGTAGAGCCGTTGTTCGCTACCCACAGGTTGCCCGATCCGTCGATGTCCATCGACCACGGATGATTCAGCGCCTTTGGCGCCTCGACTACATATGCGTTGGGCGAAAGAACATTGCCGCTGTTATCGAACTCGCTGATGCTGTTCCCGGCGTAATTGCCGACCCAGACGTTGTTCGCTCCATCGATGGCGATGGCGAAAGGCTGGTTCATGCCCCCACCCGTGTAGCCGGTGCTCGACACCGGGGTTCCGGCGTGATCGAACTTGCTGAGTGCGCCGCCCTGATTCGTAACCCAGACGTTCTCGGTTGAATCGACCGCAATTTTGCTGGGCTGGTTCAATCCCCCGCCGGTAAAGCCGCTGGAGCCGGAAATCGCCGCTCCGTTGGCTCCGTTCAGCTCGCTGATGCTGTTGCCGCTGCCTCCTGCAAGGTTCGCCGTCCAGATGTTGCCGTAGCCGTCGACCGCGATCCCATAGGGTCCCTGTACACCCCCGCCATTAAACCCAGCGGGGTTGGGCGATTCGGCCGATCGGTCCGAGGTCTTGAATTCGCTGACGCTGTTTCCGCTCTGATTGGCCGCCCAGACGTTGCCGGAAGAGTCGGCCGCAATCCCCACCGGGGCATTCAGGCCCCCAAGAGTCGAATAGGCGAACGTGTGGGCGCTGGGATCGAATTGCGCGAGTTGATTATTGCCGTTGCTGGTGACCCAGATCTTGCCGGAGGTGTCGATCGTGATGCCGCTCGGTCCATTCAGACCAGCATCGGTGTAGCTGTGAAACGCACCCTGGGTATCCAGTTCAGTGATGCTGTTGTTGGTGTGATCGGCCACCCACACGTCGCCCGCGCTGTCGACCGCCACACCCGAGCCGCCCGCCAGGCTGGCATCGGTGAAGGTGATGGCGATCGTGAAGTCATTGGGCTGGGCGCCGTTCCCTCCGAAGGCTGCTCCTGCTCCCACCGCCGTTATGAGCCCATAAAGGGTTCCAACATTCTTGCCCGGATAGTGCGCGATGTTGATTGCGGCAGAAGCGGTGTCGGTCGGCTCCGGCCCCCCGGTCTGCCCGTTATTCGTGGCGTTGGTGAACAGCGTGTCGCAGTTCGATCCGGAGGGCGGCGGATTCGAAGCCACGCCGGAATTGACGCACGCACCCAGAATATCTGCCAGCGTCAGGATCTCACTGCTGGGCACAGTTCCGGTTCCGGACGTAGTCGTGGACCGCGGCATGCCCGTCCCCAGATCCACCAGGTTGGCCACATTGGCCGCCGCGTTCGCGATCGCCGTCGTCGCCGAACTCGGCCCTGAAATGTGTTGCGCGTCGGTCGCGAAGCCCGCCAGGGAGTAGGCAGCGGCCACCGTCGTCACTTCGTTCATCACCAGGTGCGCCGGCAGATTCGAGAATGTCCCCGGGGCTGTACATTTGCCCAAAACGGCAATCAGTCCGGCATCGACATTGTTCCCCGCCACCTGCGGGTTTCCACCCAGCGAATACAGGTAGACCTCCTGCCCCGTCGTGCAGGAGTAATCCGCAGCCTTAATCGAGAATTCACCGCCCGCGAGGGTCGGCACGTAATACCACCCGTTCACACTGTTGGTGTTGCTTGTATTCGACGTGCTTTGCATCAGCGAGGTCGACAACTGCCCACTCCCGCTCGTCGAGACCGCCAGCAAATACACCTGTGCCCCGACAATCGCCTGCTGCCCGCCAAACACGGCTCCCTGCACCCTGGCGCCGCTCGGCGTTGGGGTACCCGATCCGCTGTTCGAAGTCGTTGCGACGGGCGCCACCGAGCATCCGGTGACTAGGACGAGCGAAGCTACCAGTGGCCTCAAAACGCGCACAGAAAACTCTCTCTCTTGCGTTGGAATGGTTTGGGTCGACGAGTTCCCCATTGGGGTTGGGTGTTCCGTGTGCAGCCTAGCATGCACAATTCTGGTCAACAATCACAGCTTCAGGGGAGAACTTTCCTGAGAAACTTCAGGCAAAAAGGCGCGCGCAACGGTTAGCCGCCGGAATCAGGGACGCAGTTGTATCTTCGCGCAGTGATCTGCGCTGTGACCTTGAATGTGCCGGACATCTGCCCGAGAGACAATAGCCCTTCCGAGCCTTACGAAGGGAATCCATCATGGAGGGGAAAAACTCTCTGGTAACACTCTGATTCCATCGGGCTTAATCGGACGATTTATCTGATATAATTCGCCCTCTGCGCGGCAGCTATTGCCGCAGTGAAACCCCTCAGCGTCCTGCCTTTTCGCCCGACGAAAACTCCGTCCACGGCCCCGCCTTCATATCGCGCAGGATCGGCGCCATCCACGAATACTCCGGATGCGCGGCCAGGAACGGCTTCGCAAGAAAATCCTCGCCGCACGGATGCCCGGCGTGCGCGATCATCGCCATCTTCGCCGCCAGATCGCTCGACGTCACCTTGCCCTGCACCGCTCCGAAGGGGTTATACGGACCCATATCCCACTGCGGCACGCCCTCCTTCGCCGTGTCCACATGGCCACACAGCGTCCGCTGATCGGCGGTCTGCCGATGAGTAAAGGAATCTTCGTGGTCGGCCAGGAACTCCTCGGCGAGGGCGACATCGATCTGCCCTTTGTGCGCTTTCATTTCCTGCTCCCAGCGCACGTGACGGGCTTCCATGGATGAAGACAGGTCCTTTGCGTTCCATCCGTCGGTCTCGTCCCGGATCAGCCCGGGATCGCGCGGAAAGTTCGAGCTGACATAGTAGCCATCCTTCGACCGCCAAATCGGCGTGTGTTTCAACCCCAGCTCGATGTAGGCGATCTCGCCGGTCTTGCGGTCGCCGATCAGCCAGTCGTTGGCATAGCCGCCGTTGTCTCCCTCGATCATCGTCGCCGCGTAGTCATCGATGGAGTTGGCGTACTGCAGCGCCTTGCGCGAGCGCACAAACTCCGGAATGCCATTGGGATTCCACCCCTGGAAACGGCTGATCGTCGTCTCGGTGATCATGATGCCGTCGTCGTTGATCCCGAAGTCGTCGTTGCTGGTGATCATCCCCGGCACCCCGTCCTGCAAAATTCGGTGCCCGTGCGCCGGCTTGATGTCGAACATCATCGTCCACCGCGAGCCCTCGGCGTAGGACGACCAGTTGTTGTGCGCGATGACGATCTTGCCGTCCTTCGTCCAGCTCCCCGTCGCGATAAACGCGCTGCAGTTGCCTGGAGCATGAATGCTGGGCGCGTTCATGGCGTGCTGGCGCTTGTCGAGCCACGGCACGTAGTACTCGCTTAGCTCCATGGTCCCGTTCAGCGCCACGATGTCCCACACGTCGACCTTGACCCCGCGCGCCTGCGCGCCCTCGGCAATCCCCTTCAGCTCGGCCTGGTACTCGGCGTCGATGTGCGGCCAGAACATCTTCTGCGCAGCATCGCGGAAGAACTGCCAGTCACGCTTCGTGCTGTGCTCGTCCTCCACTTTGAAGACGTGCAGCGCATCCGCGATCTGCGGCGCCAGAAGATAGCCGTGCTGGAAGCCGATCTGCTCCGGCGAGCCCTCCAGATGCACGTAGGTCCACCCGCCGCGCTGGAAGGTGTAGGCGCCGGCGAGGCGTGGATCCTTCGATGCCGATGCAGCGAAGACGGAAACCGCGGTCGCAAGGACCAGTGCGGCAAGGATCAATGTGCGGGTGGGAACGTGCATGGCAGCCGATCGGTCTCCTGAGGGAATAAGAAGAACGATACAACAGTGGCCCGATTTGCCGCTCCCTGTTCGATGTCGAGCTATCCCAACCGAGCGCGGGAAAAATGACGCCGGCGCTAACCGAGTTCCTCGCGCCAGGAGCGTAGTACGTCTACCTCAGTTGGACGCACGGCTTGGGTATTGATGGCGAGACGCTGCCCTGGCCCGGGGATGGATTCGCAACGTCATCGAATCCACGCGATTTCATCCCTTCCTACTGCACCGTGATGTTCACCGTGGTCGACGTGGTGATCGTCGAGGTGGCCGAATCTTGTCCCGTGACCGTGAATATGTAGGTCCCGGCGGTCGTCGCAGCGATACTGTGGATGGAGTGGGTGCTTACGCCGCTGCAGCCAATGGTTGCGCATGCGCCGAAGAGCAGGACCGCAATCGGCATCGATAACCAGCGCCGGCGGCGGCGCGGAATACCCCACAGGACCAGGACCGCGAGGATCGCACCCCCACCGCCACGAGTCCACCCATCACTGCGTAAAGGCCGCAGCCAGGACGTTGAAGCCGCAGTCGTAGTCACGGTGAGAACCGATGTCGCACTGCCGCCCGATTGCAGGGTGACGCTGCCCGGATTCATACCGCAGGTGGGCAGGCTCTGCGCCCCCGCCGGTGACTTGCTGAGCGAGCAGGTGAGATTCACGGTTCCTGAATAATTCGTGCCTGCGTAAACGGTGTTGGTCGCGGTGGCAGTGCTTCCGGGAAAAACGGGCGCCGGAGTGGAAATCGCCAATGACACCGCAGAAACGGTGATGGTGGTCGTCGCCGTCGCTGCGGCGTAGGTTGCGTCACCCGAATACGATGCAGTGAGCGTGTTGGCACCGCTGAGCAGCATTGCGGCAGGAATGGTGAAACTCGCTGTGCCTCCGGCGAGGAACTGTTGTGGTTGTTCCGTGTAAGTCATCCCGGCATTGGTGAGAGTGACGACTCCCGTAGGTGTTGCGCTGCCGTTCGAACCACCAACAACAACCGACACGGTCGACGTTTGTTGGTCCGTGATTATGGCTGGGGAGGCAGCGACAGTCACAGTGGGCATGATTGCTCCCACGGGCTTTACCGTCACTACTACTGGAACCGAATTGGCCGACAGATGGTTCCCGTCTCCCTCATACGACGCCATGATGGAGTAAGAACCCGCGGGAAGCGTAGTGATCGTACCGGTGACGATGCCGCTGCTATTCAGGTAGCCGCCGCCCTCCGGTAGGGTTCCCGCGGAAAACGCCACGATGCCGGTGGGCGCCAGGCCGCTGCTCGTCACCGAGGCGGTGAGCGTCAGCAACGAACCGGAAAGGACCGGGTTCGGCGATGCCGTCAAACTAACTGTCGAAGCAGCCTGAGCAGCGGACAGCGTCCACGTGCCAGTGTCGCTGGCTTTGTAATTATTGTCACCCGGATAGGTTTCTATCACCTGTGCAAAGCCGGTGCCTGGAGGCAAGGCGATTCCGGTCACGCTGGCGGCTGCGGTCTGGGTCACGGCCAGGACTACGTCTCCTGGCGTCGCCAGGTCCGTGGCGCCATCCCCGTTAAAATCCCCTGCTGCCAGAAAGTCGATGTCGGTCGTAGTCGCCGTAAATGTGCCATCCCCGTTCCCGAGCGCCCATCCCGTGTCATCAGGGTTCCTGACAGCCACATCCGCCTTGCCGTCCGCATTGAAGTCCCCAACGACGACGAAAGGCGGACCGGGATATCCCAACCACTGCGGGCTCTGGAAAGAAAGCGGGCTATCCGCCGCCTGGGCGAACGTGCCGTCCCCATTGCCCAGCAGGATCGTCAAAGTGCCATCTGTGCCGTTGCCGACCGCAAGGTCCGGTACGCCGTCCCCGTTGAAATCGCCGACGCCAATCGAAGCAGGACCGGGACCCGTCGCCGGGCTCGCCGCCGCAGTAAACGTGCCCATCCCGCTGCCCAAAAGGATCGTCAAACTACCGCCGGAAGGGTCGTCATTCGCAACAGCCAGATCGGCACTACCGTCGCCGTTGAAATCTCCCACCCCGATCGCCGCGGCATTGCTGCCCGTTGCTGCCGGAGCTGTCGCTGCTGGTGTGAACGAACCGTCTCCGTTGCCCAAAAGCAGAGTCACTATCCCGGCGCTTGTGTTCAACACTGCCAGATCGGCGATGCCGTCTCCGTTGAAATCTCCCACTACAAAGGATGGAAACGCTCCGCCAGTGGCCACACTGCCGTGATACGTGAACGTTCCGTCTCCGTTGCCCGGAAGAATGATCACACTTTGCAGGAGCGACGACCCCACGGCCAGATCGAGAATGCCATCTCCGTTGAAGTCTCCCGTTGCGACCGACGTGAGATACAAACCTGGAAGCGGGCCGTCCAGAATTGAACCCAGGCTCAGCGTTGGCGCAGCCGTAACCTTCCCTTTACCGTCGCCGAGCCACGCGGTGGCGCCCGGCTGGAAGAACGTACCGACGCCTCCCCTTTCATTCACAGCGGCGATATCCAGGATGCCATCACCATTGAAATCGCCAACGGCGAATTGCAGAAAGGGCCATATAACCTGGGGGACGAGTCCGTACCCGGGATCCAGGAAAGTCAACCCCGCCGATCCTCCACCCAGCGCGGCTGTGCTCAGCGCCGCGTTGCCTTTGCTTGTGTTCAGGAATGAGACCGTTCCCGTCGGGGCCGTCAAGCCCACTCCGCCCACTACACTGCTCAACGTGTAGGGGGCGGGGTAGGAGACAGCGAGGGTTGTCGTCGACGGATAAAGGCCAGTCACTGTCAGCGTGACAACCGACGAAGTGCTGGACGCCCAGGCTACAGCGCCATTGGGCGTCCCTGCATAGATAGCTTTGTAACTGTGGTTGCCGATGGCTGGGGTAAACGCGATGACGGCCGTCCCCGCGCTCGTGACCTGAGCCGTGCCTAGCCGATGGATGTCCGTGCAATAGCTCACGGCGGCATCGCAGAAATTAACCTGACCGGCCGTTATCTTGCTCGATCCGGCGGTCACTGTGGCCGTCAGAGTAACGGCGGTGCCCGAAGGGATTGAACTACCGGAAGCGGTGGCGTTGCCACTCGAAGCGATCGTGAGTGTTGTAGTCGTGGGCGCCGCTGTGCCCTGTGCTTGCGTAGCCCGTCCGCAAAAGCCGATTACCAAAGCGGTCAGGAATAACAGGAAAAGACCCGACTTGCACTTCATAAGCGATCTCTTGTTGCGCGAAGGAGGACGGCGCAACCGGTCCGTTGTTCGGAATTAGAAAGTGGCCTGCCTGTAATCCTCTTCCATCCACATGGATAAGAAACCAAAAACCAGTGAGGATTCGTAACGACGCATCATAGCGCCCGTCTGTTTCCAGTACCATCCCCTTTCCGGACCTGTTCACCCTGCCAAAACAAAACGGGCTTCCCTCTCGGGAAGCCCGCTGTTTTTTTTGCGCCAAAGGCGCGTCTGCCAGGACGGCCAGTCCTTAGTACATGCCTTCCATGCCGCCGCCGTGGCCGCCGGCCGGGGCCGCCTGCTTCGGTTCCGGAATCTCCGAAACCATCGCCTCGGTGGTCAGCATCAGCCCCGCGATCGACGCAGCGTTCTGCAGCGCCGTGCGCGTGACCTTGGTCGGATCGATGACGCCCGCCTTCACCAGGTCTTCGAAGGTGTTGGTCTGGGCGTTGTAGCCGTAGTGCGGGTCTTTGCTCTCGAGGATCTTGCCCACCACCACCGCACCCTCTTCGCCGGCGTTGCCGACGATCTGACGCAGCGGCTCCTCGAGCGCGCGACGCACGATCTGAGCGCCGATCTTCTCATCGCCCTGGAGGGTGGCGATGAGCGCCTCGACGTCCTTCTCGCAGCGCACCAGAGCCACGCCGCCGCCGGGGACGATGCCTTCCTCGACCGCAGCGCGGGTGGCGTGCATGGCATCCTCGACGCGAGCCTTCTTCTCCTTCATCTCGGTCTCGGTTGC
>VFSW01011352.1_pt1 | contig 12536 bp, 13 predicted proteins | sample 5358111 | NCBI WGS metagenome assembly VFSW01 (sample SAMN11554181, study PRJNA540505) | mine drainage metagenome | isolation source: sediment from site ElyBrook_90M | place: USA: Ely Copper Mine, Vershire, VT | collected 2017
TCATATTCAACCTCTCCCCTAAAATTTATCTCTCCGACTTTGACGCAGCCTTGATTCATGGTAGGTGAAACCAACCGATGCTTAGGACTTGCAAATTGCCTCCAAAGTGGCTATACCGCATCCAGTTCATCGAGGAGGGGGCAAGGCCATGAAAAAAAAGTTCTGGTACACTATCGGTTGTGTAATTCTGCTTCTGGCGGGGGGATCCGCGTGGTTTTTCTTGACCGTAGGCGAAAACGAATCTCCCGGGATCCTCGTCGAGGGGAACCCCGTCATGATCGGAAAGCAGAAGCTCCTCACGGCCACCTTCTCCGACCGGGGAACGGGACTCCGCCGCACGGAGATCGTCATCACCCAGGACAGCCGCCCGCGCGTCCTGTCTTCCATCGACTATCCGGAGAAAGGCATCCGGAATAAGCCGGTTTCCGTCGCCGTCGATGCCGCCGCGCTCAAGTTCCACGACGGCCCGGCGACCCTGACGATAACGGCCGTCGATTATTCGCTCTGGAATAACCGCACCGTAGTTGAGCGGCCGGCAACGATCGATTTCCTGCCGCCCCAGATCTCTCAGCTCAATCCGGCCAACCACATCAATCCGGGAGGTGCCTGTGTCGTGGCCTATCGCCTCTCCGAGACGGCATCCGCGACGGGCGTCCAGGTGGGCAACCTGTTCTATCCCGGCTATCCGGTGGCACTTGCCGGGAAACCCGGCTATGTCGCCTACTTCGCTCTACCCATGGATGCGACTCAGGGCTCCCCGCAGATCCGCATCATGGCGCGCGATCAGGCGGGAAACGAATCCGTGAACGGCATCCCCACCCTGATCCTGAAAAGGAAGTTCCGCAGCGACACGATGGCGCTCTCCGATGCCTTCCTGGGACAGAAGATGCCCGAGTTTCAGGCGTCTAACGCTCTGCTCAGGGGAAAGACGCCCATCGAAACCTTCACCTATGTGAATACGCAACTTCGTGCCGACAACTTCCAGACCATTCAGTCCGCCTGTAGAAAATCCGAACCGCGCCAGCTCTGGCAGGATACTTTTCTCCGAATGAAAAACGCCGCCCCCATGGCCCTCTTCGGAGACCGCCGGACCTACTTCTATGGCGGAAAAGCCGTGGGCGATAGCATCCACGCCGGAGTGGACCTTGCATCGCTGGCTCACGCGCCAATCGAGGCCGCCAACGCCGGCATCGTCCGCTTCACCGGAGAACTCGGGATCTACGGCAATGCCGTCATCATTGACCACGGCCTCGGTCTGGCAACGCTTTACGCCCATATGAGCGCGATTCAGGTACGACCCGACCAGGCCGTCAAACGGGGCGAGATCATCGGTTCTTCTGGCGCCACGGGACTTGCGGGCGGGGACCATCTCCACTTCGGCATGGCGATCAACGGACAGTTCGTCGATCCCCGTGAATGGTGGGACCCCCATTGGATTGAAGACAACGTGACGAAGAAGTTGGCGGCTGCCTCTTAGGATTTAGTGATGTCGCGGTGGGCGATGTTTACAAAATACCCCTTGTCCTCAAAGTAGGCCCCCAGATGGTTGGCCATGACGACCGAACGGTGACGGCCCCCGGTGCAGCCGAGGGCGATGTTGAAGCGGGACTTCCCCTCTTTCTCGTAGAGGGGGATGAGAAACGCCATCAGATCGGATAATTTTCCGATAAAGATCCTGCCGCCTTCCGATGTCAGGACATAATCCCTGACACCCTGATCATGGCCGTCACGGGAGCGCAACTCATTGATGAAATGAGGATTGGGGAGGAACCGGACGTCCAGGACCATGTCCGCATCGGCCGGCAGCCCGTAGCGGTAACCGAAGGATGTCACATGGATCACGAGCCTCTTGCCCGGTTTCGCCCCGAGGAAATAGCGCTGGACGATGTCCTTCAATTGATGGACGTTGCAGGAAGTGGTGTCGACCACCTTATCCGCCATCTGCTTCAGAGAGGCGAGTTCTTCCCGCTCCAGGCTGATGCCGTCCATGAGGGAACCGCGCGGGGCGAGCGGGTGGGATCGCCGCGTTTCACTGAATCGATGAAGGATTGCCTCGTCGCTCGCATCGAAAAAGAGGACCTCGATCCGGAACCCTCTTTCCTTGAGACGGGTGAAGATCCGCGCGTGCTTCTCGGGGAATCCCCGCTCCCGAAGATCCATGACCATCGCTACCTGCGTGATCTCCTTGGCGGGATCTGACTGGATCTCCAGAAATTTCGGCAGGAGAACCACCGGCAGGTTGTCGACACAGAAAAAGCCGATATCTTCGAGGGCACGAAGGGCGGTACTTTTCCCGGAACCGGAAAGTCCTGTAATGATAACGACGCGCAGTTGTTTCATCATCCGTCAGGTTTCGTCATCCTTTTCGGCGATGATCCGGACGAGGTCATCATGCGTTTTTGCCTCCAGCAGGGCCCGCCTGTAGTGCTCGTCCTTCATCATCCGGGAAATCTTCGCAAGGGCCTTGAGATGCTGGCCGGCCGAATTTTCCGGCGCTATGAGCAGGGAAATGAGATGCACGGGCTTGCCGTCCATTGCTTCAAAGTCGATCCCTTCCCTGCTTCTGCCGAAGGCGATCATCATTTCATCAAGACCCGCGAGCTTGCCGTGGGGGATGGCAATCCCGTCACCAATACCGGTGCTCCCGAGCTTCTCTCGTTCCAGGAGGACACGGAGCATCGCCTCGGGATTGGACCGTATGTTTCCCCTCGCAAATAAACCGACCATCTCCGCCAGCGCTTCACGCTTGCTTCCCGCTTTCAGCTCCTCAAGAATGCATTCTTTCTTGAGCATCTCTGTGATTTTCATGGTACCTTCCCCAAACCTCAACTGCTGATCTCCATCAAAGCAAATTTCCCGTCTTCACGGCGGTAGATGACGTTGACATCTTCCGTAGAGGAATCGCGATAGATCACAAACCGGTTTTTCGACGTCTCCATCTCCATGACCGCGTCATCGATGGACATTGGTTTCAGCACAACTTTGCGGGTTTCGACCACCTTGGATTCCGGTGCTTCGTCGCTTTCTTCACCCACGAATTCGCCTTCGGGAGCTCCGCTCCGGGATTGATTGCTTTTGAAAACCCGTATCTTCTCCTTGCGTTTTTTCAGCTGCCGCTCGATCTTCTCGATGGCGTTGTCGATGGCCGAGTGCATATCCTTCTCTTCTTCCTTGCTGTTGATGTTGAGCCCGTTCGCCATCAGATTGATTTCCGCCGTATTCCGGAATTTCTCGACCGAGAGGACGACGTGCGCATCCACCGGATTATCGATGTATCGCTTCAGTTTTTTCAGTCTCTCCTCGGCATATTCCTTCTGCCACTCTTCTCCTTCCGAATTCCTGAAGGTTACAGAAATCTTCATGTTCATCTCCTCCTGTCTGATTTCATCCCTCCGCCGCAGTCAGCCGGCGCCCCGCCGGAGCGGAAAAACCGCGGTTTATCCATTAGAAATATTTCTTCCGCCGTGACGAGGGCAGGACGCCCATAACTTCCCGGTATTTTGCAACGGTTCGCCGTGCAATGGATATTCCTGACATCTTCTTCAGGCGCTCGACTATTTCCTGATCGCTGTACGGTTTTCGATGATCCTCCTCGCCGATGATCTTCCGGATATCTTCCTGTACGCTCTTGGAAGCGACATCATCTCCCCCGGTCCTATGAATACTGCTGCCGAAGAAATACTTCATCTCAAAGATGCCCCGGGGGGTATGCATGTACTTGTTTGTGACGACGCGACTGATCGTTGATTCGTGCATCTCCACGTCGTCCGCGATATCCCTCAGGATCAACGGTTTCAGATAGCTGATTCCCCTGTCGAAGAACTCCTTCTGATAGCGGACGATGCTCTCGGCAACCCGGTAGATCGTCTTTTGACGCTGCTGGATGCTTTTGATGAGCCAGGTTGCCGACTGAACCCGCTCCTTGATGTACCTCTTCCCGTCCTCGGCCGTCACACCCGAGTTCATCCCGCTCATGATTTCCCGGTAGAAATTACTGATCCGAAGTCTCGGCAGGCCTTCATCGTTGAGAACGATCTTGTATTCGTCGCCACTTTTGATGACGTAGACATCGGGGACGATCGCCTGGGTGCGTTCCTCGTTGTAAACGCTCCCCGGTCTGGGGTCCATGTTCGTGATGATGGCAACGGCGGCCAGAACATCGTCGATACTCACCTTCAGTTTCCTGGCGATGTGGGTATAATTCTTGATCTCCAGATCCTTCAGGTGGCCCGTGATGATTTTTTCCACGAGAGGCCGTGCACTCCCCAGGATCCTGGCCTGGATGAGAAGGCACTCCTGGAGATCGTGGGCGGCGATCCCGGTGGGGTCGAACTCCTGGACTTTCCTAAGCACCCCTTCCACAAAGGCCGGCTCCACCTTTTCCTGAACGGCGATCTCCTCCTGGGTAGCCACGAGATAGCCGTTCTGGTCCAGGTTGCCGATGATCTGTTCGGCGACACGCCGTTCATCAACGGTCACCTCGGAAAGCAGGAGCTGCCACATGAGGTGGTCGGTGAGCGATGATTTCACGACGAGGAGGTTGTCCCAGGAGGGAGCGGTTCCCTCCTTCCGGTCGTAGGTAACCCCCATCGGCCCGTAGTCTTCCACGTAGCTGTCCCAGTCGAACTCTTCGCGGCCGTCACCCTCCCCGGTCAGCTCCCCCGTCCGTTCCGGAGGGGCGATCTCTTCACGTGCGCCTTCCTCGCTCTGTTCGGGTTCGATCTTCTTTTCGGCTTCGGGCTCTTCATCTGACGTGATCTCCTCCAGGAGCGGATTCTCCTCGATTTCCTGGTTTACGGCATCTACCAGGTCCAGTCTCGACAGCTGCAGGAGTTTGATCGCCTGCTGGAGCTGGGGTGTCATGATCAGCTGCTGGGTCAGTTTCAGATTCTGTTTGAGTTCAAATGCCATGTTCAGACCGCTCTACCTTCCATCCCCGTTCAAAATTTAAAATCGTCACCGAAATAGATTTTTCGCGCAATCTCGCTTGCGCAGATCAATTCCGACGTTCCCTCTACAAGGACCATCCCCTCGTTTACTATGTATGCCCGGTCGCACACGGAAAGGGTTTCACGGACATTATGATCGGAGATTATCACCCCGATCCCCTTTGCTTTGAGTTTTTCAACGATCTTTCCGATCTCCGCCACGGCCAGCGGATCGATTCCCGCAAACGGTTCATCGAGGAGGATGTATTTCGGCGCAGTGACGAGCGCCCTCGTTATTTCGACCCGCCTCCTCTCGCCGCCGGAAAGCGAATAGGCCCTGCTTTCCGCCAATGCCGTCAGATCGAGCTCCGCCAAGAGCGCGTGCAGACGCTCCGATCGCTCCTCCGGGGCGATGGGAAGCGTCTCGAGGATGGCCATGATATTCTCTCGCACCGTCAGTTTCCTGAAGATGGACGGCTCCTGCGGCAGGTAGTTCAATCCTTTCCGTGCCCGGATATACATCGGACACTGGGTGAGATCCTCACCGTCGAGAGTGATCATCCCCCCGTCCGGTTTGATGAGGCCGACGATCATATAAAACGTCGTCGTCTTCCCGGCGCCGTTCGGTCCCAAGAGACCGACTACTTCCCCCGGACGTATCTCCAGGTTGATTTGATCGACCACCCTCCTTCCTGCGTAGATTTTGATCAACCCCGCTGCAGTCAGTTTTCCCATCAAGAGATCACCCGGTCTCCGCCGAAGAAGGGAGCGCCTTCACCGCTTTTTCTCCTGATGATCGCCGGGATAGATCGTGGCCGTCACGCGTGCATTTTTCGTGCTTTCCACTACACCCCGGTTTTCGTCCAGGTAAACGACAATCCGGTCCCCCCTGATGACGTTGGCTCCCTCGCGCATGACAGCGTCGCCCGTCATGGTGATCTTCCGGGCATCCTGATCGAAGACGGCCGCTTCCCCGGTCACTACCCGGTCTCCTTCGGTGATCGTAACATGACCCGCCGCCTCCACCCTGTCCACACTGCCCATTTCATCCGCTTCACCGGCCGGCCGTCCGGAAGTCTTGTTGTTTTCCTTGTAGTAGAGCGTCAGACGATCCGAACGAATCGTCCTTGTTCCCTGCGTTGCCACGACATTGCCGGAAAAAACGACCATCCTTTTTTCACTGTAGGCGTCCAGGCGATCCGAAACGATATGTATCGGTTGGTCCCGCTCGATCCCGGGCATCTGCTTCGACTCGCCCGAAACCGCATAGGGCCGCCAAAGGGGAGCTATCAGAACACCCAGGCAAACGAGTATCGCGAGCATCCGTACCGGCATCACTTCTTCTCTCCCATCCCTCCTGTCAAGCGTGCCCGGACCTCCGACAGGATGGCGATCTTTTTCCCCTCTAGGGAAACAACCATGCCCACGCCGCTGACGTGGATGTTTTTGTTTTCCATCGCGACCGGCCGGTCGGTCTCGATCACCTTGTCGGCATTCCGATAGTGGAGGCGATCCGTCGCAAAGCGGTCGCCATTTTCCGAAACGATGCTAACGTTTCCCTCGATTTCCATGTCCCGCGACTCGGTGTTTAACCGGCCATGATCGCCGGTCATCACAAACGTCTTTCCATCTTTCATGACAAGCTTGACCACCAGTTTATCGAAGATGGCCAGGTCTTCCTTTTTCTGATATCGTGCCGTATCCGCCGTGATATCCCATTTCATGCCGGAATCCCCGACCTCGGTATAGTGGACGTTACGGACCTGAAGATCGACCCGGTCCGACATGACCTTCAGGAGCGCCTTTCCCGGTTCCTTCCGCATACCGATCACGAAGATTGTCGCTACGGAGAGGACAGCCACGAAGAGTGCGGCGATCAACAGGGTTCTGCGGGGATTCGTCTTCATCATGGACCCGGGTCCCGCTCATCGAACCGGTGGCCATTCGCAACGTGGTTACAGCAATTCCTATACCATCGTGACCGAAGGTTGTAAAGGTGAAACATATATTCTAATGATACAGAATAGTTATGCAAATTCATACCGTGCAGCAACCTCCCCCCACCGACCCTGGGCGGTGAGGATCATCTCGCACACCTCACGGACAGCCCCCCGGCCGCCGGGGCGTTTCGTCACATAATCGGCAACCTTCCGTGCCTCCGCTACGGCATCCGCCACGGCAACCGAGAAACCGACCCGTTTGAGAAGCGGGATGTCAACGACATCATCGCCGACATACGCCGTTTCTTCCGAAGCGAGCTTGCATCGCTCCAGGATCCCAGAGAAGGCTTCGGCTTTGTTCCAAACGCCCTGACACACCTCGGTGATCCCCAGATCCGCAGCCCGGTGCTCGACCACCTGCGACCTCCTGCCCGTCAACAATGCCACAGCGATGTTGCATCGCATGAGTAGTTTCAGGCCGTGACCGTCCCTTACGTCGAACTGCTTGCTCTCCAGACCCGCATCATCGATGATGATCCTCCCATCGGTCATAACCCCATCCACGTCGAGGATCAGGAGTTTCACCTTACGGATTTTGCTTAAAAGCCGTTCGTCAGGTACAGCTTCCACTATTGCTCCTCCCCATACCGCGATCGTTCTTTTCCTCTTTCACATCACGCACGACCGCATCGATCCGCTTGAGCGTGGCAAGCAGATCCTGCAGGCCTTCCATGGCCAGCGAATTGGGCCCGTCACAGAGTGCGCGGTCCGGATCCGGATGGACCTCAAGAAAAAGGCCGTCGACCCCCGCGGCCACCGCCGCTCGGGCAAGACAGGGGACCATGCGACGGTCGCCGCCCGACGCCTTCCCCGCCCCTCCCGGAAGCTGCACGCTGTGTGTGGCATCGAAGATGACCGGATATCCCATCGCGCGGAGAATCGGGAAGGCACGAAAATCGACCACAAGGTTATTGTAGCCGAAGCTGACCCCCCGCTCGGTCAACATCAGGTTTGCATTGCCCGCCGAGGCGGCTTTCTCAAGGATATGCGCGGCATCCCAGGGGGCAAGGAATTGCCCCTTCTTGATATTTACTGCTCGGGCCTTGCGGGCTACTTCGCCGACAAAATCGGTCTGACGGCAGAGAAATGCAGGTATCTGGAGGACATCGAGGACCCGGGCGGCCGGTTCGATCTCCTCGATGCTATGGACGTCGGAGAGGACGGGGATATCAAACTCCTCCCGGACCTTCTTAAGAACGGCGAGCCCCCGGATCAGGCCGGGTCCCCGGTATGCATCCCGCGAGGTCCGATTCGCCTTGTCATAGGATGCCTTGAAGATGAAGGGGATCTCGAGTTTCCCGGTCAGTTCCTTCAGATAACGCGCGATCTCGATCGTTTTCGCTTCGTCCTCAATGACGCACGGGCCGGCGATAAGCGCCAGGGGGGCTCCCCCGCCGATGAGAAGCCGGCCGACACGGATAGGGTTCATGAACGTTTGGCCTCCTGCGTTTTTTCTATTTTTTGCCGGATGATTTTGATTTTCATCTGGGGAATCTTCCGCGCCACTGTCGCCGCGTCGGGATTGAGCTCATAGGCGGTGGTGTACGCCTTCAGCGCATCCTGAAAAAGCCCTTTCTTCTCGTAGGCCGCCCCGAGACTCGCGTAGACCTCATCGTCCTCAGGGTCGTACCGAAGCGACAGCCGGTAGTACTCGATCTGCCGATCCAGATCCCCCTTTAGACCGTACGCATATGCAGCGCTTGAATAGTACACTGCCTTTTTCGGGCTCAGCTCGATCAGTTTCTTATAGACCCGGATGGCCTTATCGTAGAGCTTCTCCTTCATATACGCGTTCACCAGGACGTTTAACGTCTCGGTCGTAGGATTGGCTACCGCGAGTTTCTCGTACATTGCGTTGGCTTCCTTCGTCTTTCCCATCTGACTGTAGGCGTGTGCCAAGCTCTGGTGCATGTGAGGATCCTTCGCCCCGAGCTTGATCGCTTTTTGATAATTCTCGACGGACTGGGGATACTTTTTCAGTTCGGCATAGCCAAATCCAAGATGGCTGTAAATGGCCGCCTTCCGGGGGCTCTCCTTCACCACCCGCTCGTAGAGAGGCACGGCCTCACCAAATCGTTTGGCCTTGAAATGGAGATCGGCAAGCCGCTCCAGTGCGTCCGGGTCATTAGGTCTCAGATCGAGGACCTTCTGATACTCACGAACCGCCTCGGGCTCGCGTTTTCCCTTTTCATAGGCCGCCCCGAGATTGAAATGGACAACGGGATCATCCGGCTTAAGCTCGATCGCCTTCCGGTAATTCTCGATCTCCTCTTTTGCCAGTCCTTTCCCGCCGTAGGCAAGGCCGAGATTTGCGTAGGCGGCGGCATTTTTCGGCTGCCGTTTCACGACCTCCCTGTACCAGCGGACGGCCTCGTCATAATTCCCCATCCTGAGGGAAAGATCAGCGAGGGCAATGGCCACATGATCAGCTTTCGGCACTTTTCCCAGGACAAGCCGGTATTGCTCGACGGCCTTTCCATACTGTTTTGTCTTCTCATACGCTTCGCCGAGCATGAATAAAATTACAGGATTATCGGGCCGGATCTTCAGGGAGTCTTGGCAGGCGGCGATTGCCTTGTTCCAGTTCCCCATCCGGCTCCAGGCGAGCGCCATGTTAGCAAGTGCCTCATCGTCCCGTGGATTGGCCTTGACGAGGCGCGCCGAAATCCTGACGACCTCATCGTACTGGCCGGTCTTCAGGTAACACTTTGCCAGTTCCGCAAGAACCGCCGGATCATCCGGCTTCAGAGCCAAAATCTCCCGATACTGGCCGATCGCCTCCCGGTTCATGCCGGCGTTGAAGTACAGGGAGGCCAACATCCTTCGAACGTTGGTATCCTCCCGGTTCAGGGCGATCGCCCGCTTGAGGTATTCGATCTGCACCTTCTGGTTTCCGGAACTCCGTGCGTAACGGAGCCAGTCCTGCGGGGTGATCTGCACCCGGATCGGTACCGATGCAATCAGATTCCCCTGATACTTTATCCGGAAAGAATAGTCATTCGGCCGGTTGCTCCGCTGGCCATTCCGCCCGGTCAGCACCGTCTTGTCAACCAAATCGATCCCTTTGAGGAGCTTCCCGAGGAGGTCTGCCCCTCCGAGCGCTTCGATATCCACGGTCACCCCGCCCCCGAAGAGGACATCCGTTACGATCTTCTTGATTACGAATTCGTCCCGGTAGGAGACCTCAAAAACATCGCGGGAGGTCAAGTGGTAATCCTTCCCGTTCTTTTCGATAATGAATTCATATAATTGAGGTTGTCGCCCAAGAGCGATGAATGCAAACGTGTTCCTTATCCTCTTGAGCGAGTCGGAAAACTCCTTTCCCCTTTCCGAATAGAGGAGACCGGCTGTCAGAAAACCCGCTGCCAGGATCACAACCAGCAGCAAACCGATCCATTTCTTCATGGATTTTCTTTTCCTCACCGGGCTCGCCGCCCTGCCTGAACTATACTCCATACCCACAAACCTTCCTCACCCCGCTCACCCTCGGCTCCTCCCGCCAAATCACATCACCCTCGCGGATGGTATTTCCGATGAATCTCTTTCAGCCGATCCCGCGTCACATGCGTGTAGATCTGCGTTGTTGAGATGTCAGCATGACCTAACATGAGCTGCACGGATCTTAGGTCGGCGCCCCCCTCGAGTAGGTGGGAGGCAAAGGAATGCCGGAAGGTATGGGGATGAACTTTCTTCGCGAAATTCACTTTTGCCGCGTACTTCTTCACGATCTTCCAGAATCCCTGCCGCGACAGCCCCTTCCCCGAGCGGTTCAAAAAGAGACGTTCGTTCTCACGACCCTTGAGCAACAGCGGCCTCGCTCCGTCGATATACCGTTTTACCAGTTCATATGCCGTCTTTCCCACGGGGACAATCCGTTCCTTTCCCCCTTTCCCCATCGCAACCAGGTATCCCACCTGCCAGTTTATGCTGTTTAGGGGCAGGCCTATCAATTACGATACGCGAATGCCCGTGGCGTACATGAGTTCGAGCATCGCGGCATCCCGTATGGCAGCCGGCGTTGCCGAACCCGGCTGTGCCAGCATGAGGTTCATCTCTTCACGGCTCAGCACATCGGGGAGGTGCATCCAGAGCTTGGCGAGTTCGATATGGGCCACGGGGGCGCTATCCACCTTCTTCATGCGAATCAGATATTTATAAAACCCGCGGAGTGCTGCCAGGGCGCGATTTACACTGTTTGCGGCAAGCCCCCCTCCTTTCAGGTGGGCGAGATAGGAGATCACTTCCGCCGCTTCGATCATCCCTATGTCCTGTATCCCGAGATCGCTGACAAATGTTGCATAACGGTTCATATCGCGGCTATACGCATCGATGGTGTTCCGGGAAGCCCCCTTTTCAACCGCCAGGTAGTTCAGATATTCATCGATCAGCTGCTGCATGGGTTTTTCTAACTTAAATAACGTGGAGAAGCAAAGACTTTTTAGATGCCATTGCCGGGAAGGATCAGTTTGCGGTCAACAAACAGGGGGGCGTCCGGCATCAGGTGATTCAGTTCACCGATGACGCGGACCGTCGTGCCGTGCCTCCGGGCAATCGCGGCGAGCGTATCGCCTCGTTTCACCCGGTAGATGACCTGGACTGTTTTCTTAATGGGAGAACGTTTCGCGCCGGTGGCCTGTCCCTTCTCGCCTGCCACATCTTTCGACCTGACGGAAAGCTTCAACATGCGGTCCACGTAAAGTGGATCGCGGAGATTCATGCGGTTCAGTTCGAGCAGGACGGCGACCGACGTTCCGTTCTTCCGCGCGATACCATGGAGCGTATCCCCTTTCCTGACTCGATAGAGGAAAATCCGCTGCCGGGCGGGCAGGGTTTTCGCGGCTTGCTCCCCTGCCGGACGCCCGGTGGTCGGTCTGGAAACCTTCTCCGTGACTCGGCCTGCGTCTCCCGTCATCATCCCGACATCTCCGGTCACCTGGTTCTGCGGCCGCCCCTGCTCGCCCTTTTGCCTTGCTGCAAGTACGGCAACAGGCGGGAGGGGCGGCAAGAATTCTACAACGGATCGGGCGATACTCTCCGCAATCCGAGTCTGGAAACGGCCGCTCCGCAGGAGCCTTTCTTCTTTCAGGTTGGAGATATAGGCCGTCTCGATCAGAACCGAAGGGATATCAGGCAGTTTGAGCACGAGAAACGGCGCCTCCTGAATGGTCGCGAATTTCAGGCGATTCGCCCCTTCGAGATGATGAAGAAGGCCGCCGCCGAAGGTTCTTGACTGGTTGATGGCGCGGGTCTGGAACATGTCGAGGATGATCGGATCGGAGGCTTCGCCACCTTCCCCGGCGGGAACACCGCCGACGACATCGGCCAGGTTTTCATTGCGTGCTAAAATTTCCGCTGCGGCGCTGCTCGCACCCCCCGTGGAAAGGCAATAGACGGAACTGCCGCCGGCAGAACGGTTTTTGGCCGCATCCGCGTGGATACTGACGAAAATGTCTGCCCCGTATTCCCTGGCGATCAGGAGCCTCTTTTTGAAGGAGACATAATAATCACCGTCGCGGGTAAGAAAGGCACGGTAACCGGCCCTTCTGTTGAGCGCACTGCGCAGCTTTCTGCCGATCGCGAGCACCACATCCCTTTCGCAGGTCCCTCC
>VFSW01011353.1_pt1 | contig 12535 bp, 11 predicted proteins | sample 5358111 | NCBI WGS metagenome assembly VFSW01 (sample SAMN11554181, study PRJNA540505) | mine drainage metagenome | isolation source: sediment from site ElyBrook_90M | place: USA: Ely Copper Mine, Vershire, VT | collected 2017
AAGACCGTGGACAACGACCTGCCGATCACCGACAACTGCCCGGGCTTCGGCTCGGTTGCAAAATATATTGCGGTGTCCACGCGCGAGGCCAGTTTTGACGTTGCCTCAATGGCCAAGACCTCGACCAAGGTATTCATCCTGGAAGTCATGGGTCGCCACGCCGGCTGGATTGCGGCTGCCGGCGGTCTCGCTTCCACGAAAGACACCGAGATCCCGGTCGTCATCCTGTTCCCTGAAGTGGCCTTCGACAAGGACAAGTTCCTGTCCAAGGTTGCCGCAAACGTGAAAAAATTCGGCTACTGCACTGTAGTTGTATCGGAAGGCGTAAAGAGTGCCGATGGCAAGTTCCTGGCGGACCAGGGTCTACGCGATGCGTTTGGTCATGCGCAGCTCGGTGGCGTTGCACCGGTGGTTGCGTCAATCATCAAGGATGGGCTCGGTCTCAAGTATCATTGGGGCGTAGCAGATTACCTGCAGCGAGCCGCGCGCCACATAGCCTCGAAGAGCGACGTAGACCAGGCTTACGCCGTGGGCAAGTCTGCGGTCGAGTTCGCCATAAAAGGTAATAATTCGGTGATGCCGACGATCGTACGCAAATCCAGCAAGCCGTACAAATGGACTGTTGGCATGGCGCCATTGAGCAAGGTCGCGAATGTCGAGAAGATGATGCCGCCTGACTACATTAGCGCAGATGGATTTGGAATTACTGCCAAGTGCCGAACCTACCTCGAGCCGCTCATCAAGGGCGAAGATTACCCGCCGTACAAGGACGGCCTGCCTCAGTATGTGCGTCTCAAGAACACCGCCGTAAAGAAGAAGCTTAAAGGCGACTTCAAGGTTTAACGGCAGCGGAAAACGGGGTTTCCGCTTGGCAGGCAGGAATTCAACCGTTGCGATGCATCGCATGCAGCTGACGATTCCCGGCGCGCCAGCATGCCGGGGCGCAGACCACCATGACACTTGACAGGGCAAGAGAGCTGCTCAGGGTGCAGGCAGATTTTGGCGGATTTTACAATGGCAACTCCGCGAAACTGATCCTGTCAGAGGTCAATCGTGAACACGGCCAGGCGGCCGTGGATCAGCTGATTCGCGAGCTGCATCTCGACCAGGTATTTGGTTTCGTGCCGGGTACGCGCTTTGAGGGCGGGCTCGCAGTAAAAGACAAGAACTCGTAATCTTGCGTGCGTCCGGCTTGACTGAGATCAATGTGTCCGCGGCTGCCGTCGGGCATAAAAGGCTTTTTTAAGAGGCGCCTGACGTAACCTGCAATAGCAGGTTATTGAGGCACATTTCACTGGGAGGAGCAAAATGTCTGAAAGCTTGATCTTCGCATTTGTGTGCGCTGCTGCAGCCCTGGCCTACGGGGTCATTTCCATCTTCTGGATCCTTCGAAAATCCACGGGTAACGAGCGCATGCAGGAGATCGCGTTGGCGATTCAGCAAGGCGCCTCCGCTTACCTCAAACGCCAATACATGACCATCGGAGTCGTCGGAATCATCCTGTTTTTTATCATCTTTGCAGTACTGGACAAGATGACCGCCTACGGATTCGCCATCGGAGCGATATGCTCGAGCCTGGCCGGAATCCTGGGAATGAACATCTCGGTTCGCGCCAACGTGCGCACTGCCGAGGCCGCCAAAGGCGGGCTTAACGCAGCCCTCAAGGTGGCGTTCCGCGGCGGCGCCATCACCGGCATGCTGGTGGTGGGTCTGGGTCTGCTCGGCGTTGCCGGCTATTACGCCGTGCTGGGTTACCTTACCCCGGCAGGGCAGATCATCAACCTTGCACCGCTTGTCGGGCTTGCCTTCGGAGGCTCCCTCATTTCGATCTTCGCGCGTCTTGGCGGTGGCATCTTCACCAAGGGCGCGGACGTCGGTGCGGACCTGGTAGGCAAAGTCGAGGCCGGAATTCCCGAGGACGACCCGCGCAACCCTGCTGTTATCGCTGACAATGTCGGAGACAACGTCGGGGACTGCGCCGGCATGGCCGCTGACCTGTTCGAGACTTACGCGGTCACGATCGTCGCTACCATGCTGCTCGGTGGCCTCGTAATCAAGGGCTTCAACAATGCCGTGCTTTATCCGCTGGCTCTCGGCGGCGTTTCGATCCTGGCATCCATCGTCGGCACCTTCTTCGTAAATGCGCGCGAGGGCGGGAAGATCATGAACGCGCTGTATCGGGGCCTGATTGTGGCCGGCGTCTTATCGGCGATCGCATTCTATTTCGTCACCGAAAAACTGATGGCCGGTAACGGCTCCTACGATTGGCATGCGATCTATTACAGCGCACTGATCGGACTTGGTGTTACTGCGGCGCTGGTGTTGATCACCGAATACTACACCGCGACCGAGTTCAAGCCGGTGCGCTACATTGCCGAAGCCTCGACCACAGGGCACGGCACCAACGTCATCGCCGGGCTTGCCGTGTCGATGAAAGCCACCGCCGGTCCGGTGCTGGTAATCTGCCTCGGCATCTGGGGAGCGTACGCATTTGCCGGCCTTTATGGCATTGCCATCGCGGCCACAGCCATGCTGTCCATGACTGGTATCATTGTCGCTCTTGACGCCTACGGGCCGATTACCGACAACGCCGGCGGTATTGCGGAGATGGCAAACCTGCCCGCCCAGATCCGCGCCATCACTGATCCCCTGGACGCAGTTGGCAACACAACCAAGGCCGTGACCAAGGGCTATGCTATCGGTTCGGCCGGACTTGCCGCGCTGGTACTGTTTGCCGACTACACCCATGACCTCGCCGCTCACGGCAAGGTGCTCACGTTTGACCTGTCCAACCATCTCGTGATCATCGGACTGTTCATCGGAGGGCTCGTGCCCTATCTGTTCAGCGCCATGGCCATGGAAGCAGTGGGACGCGCAGCCGGATCCGTCGTGATTGAAGTACGGCGGCAATTCAAGGAAATCAAGGGGATCATGGAAGGTAAGGCAAAGCCGGATTATTCGAAGGCCGTAGACATGCTTACGCGTGCGGCAATCCGGGAAATGATCATTCCGTCGCTGCTGCCGATTCTGGTTCCGGTTATTGTCGGCCTGACACTGGGACCGCTGGCCCTCGGCGGAGTGCTGGTGGGTTCGATTGTGACCGGGCTGTTTTTGGCGATCTCCATGACCACTGGCGGCGGCGCATGGGATAACGCCAAGAAGTATATTGAATCGGGCAATTTCGGTGGCAAGGGATCCGATGCCCACAAGGCTGCAGTGACTGGCGACACCGTCGGCGATCCATACAAGGACACCGCCGGACCCGCGGTGAACCCGCTCATCAAGATCATCAACATTGTGGCGTTGCTGATTGTGGTAATGCTCTGATATCGCGCGCCAGTCGGCCCCTGATCACGGGCCGACCAAGGCATTAAAGCTGGACTGCAGGGGCCGGCCATCGCCGGCCCCTGCCTGTTTCGTGTACAATACCGCCAATGAAAATCTGCATTCTTTCGGACAGCCACGATAACCGTCATCGCCTTGCGGCGGCGGTGCGTGACGCCAAACGGCTGGGAGCGGAGGCAATCCTGCACTGCGGCGACGTCGTTGCTCCAAGCACCCTGCATGCAATCATGCCGTTCGGCCTGCCGATTCACGTGATCCATGGGAACAATGCGGGCGATACGTTTCACATGAGCCACCTTGCGCATGAACCCGATAACCGGGTGCATTATTATGGTCAGGACGCCAGCATAACCCTGGGCGGGCGGCGCATTTTTCTGGTGCATTTTCCCCATTATGGCCAAGCACTGGCCCTGACCGGTGACTACGACCTTGTCTGCAACGGCCATGAACATCGCGCCCACATAGACCGTATGCGCACCATCGTCAACACGGAAACTCTGTGGGTGAATCCCGGGACCGTAGCCGGAGTCGGAGCACCGGCGACCTACATCCTTGGCAATCTGGCAACCATGGAATTCGCAATCCGCGCCGTGCCCGAAGACGATACAGTGGTCAGCATACCGAGGGCGGCGTCCGGAACGTAATGACGCAGCGCTGGCGCGTTGCCGCTCAGTTGACGCACGCGCTGCGCCAACTGCAGTCCAGCTTCAGCGTCTGAGACGCTTCCATTCGCAGCATCGCATAACCTATGTATTCCGACACAACCTTCAACCGCGCACCCTGGACCAGGGATTTTGTAATCCTGAGCCTATTAGTCGGCATGCTGTTCGGGTTCATGCTGGGCAGTCGCGCCCTGTGGGAACCGGACGAAGGCCGCTACGCCGAAATCCCGCGCGAAATGGTCGCGACCGGCGACTATGTGACTCCACGCCTCGACGGAGTCAAATACTTTGAAAAACCAATACTTTTTTACTGGATGGAAAGCGCATCCATAAAAATCTTCGGCCTGAATGAATGGTCCATGCGTCTGTGGCCAGCGCTGCTTGGGCTGGCAGGCTGCCTGGCGGCCTATGCAGCGGGCAGACGCCTCTATGGTCGCGCTGCCGGCCTCATTGCTGCTGTCGCACTCGCGACGAATATCCTTTATTACGCGCTCGCCCGGATTGTTACCATCGACATGCCGGTCTCAGCTCTGCTCACCATAGCCCTGCTCGCCTTTCTCCTCGGCACCAAGGAACCCGCAGGCACCCGGCGCCGGGTGCTCATGTGGACCTTTTATGTGTTCGCCGCCCTCGCCACTCTAGCCAAGGGTCTGATCGGCATCGTTATCCCGGGTATGGTGATCGGGGCGTGGATCCTGCTGCTTAACGACTGGCGTCTGTTGCGATTGATTTATCTGCCAACCGGCCTTGTGCTGCTGCTCGCAATCGCAGTGCCCTGGCATGTTTTTGTGGCGCGCGCCAATCCGGAGTTCCTGCACTTCTATTTCATTCATGAGCATTTCGAGCGCTACCTCACCAAGGTAGAACATCGCTATCAGCCGTTCTGGTTCTTCATCCCGGTGATAGTCCTCGGGCTGTATCCCTGGGTAGTTTTTCTGGCCCAGGCTGTGCGTCAAAGCCTGCCGACATCTTGGGCGGATCGCCACAATGAGCGCGACGCGCTGTTTCTCATGCTTTGGGCGGGCCTCATCTTCGCATTTTTCTCGCTCTCCGACTCGAAGCTCGTTACCTACATCCTGCCGGTATTTCCGCCACTTGCCATCCTGATCGGGCGCTATCTCGGTCCCGCGTGGCAAGGCGAACAGGTGCGGGGAATGCGCGCAGGCTTCTGGGCGCTGCTCGCCGCGAGCGTGCTCATGGCCGCACTGCTGGTCGCAGCCCCATACATCGCGGCAGGAGACCCGAAGTTCGGAATTTACACTTCCACGCTCAGCCCCTACCTCGATGCCATGGCAGCAACAATAGTCCTGGGCGCGGGCGCGGCGCTCGCTCTGGCGCGCCGACGACCGGCGCGCGCCCTGAAAGTTACCGCCATCGCGGCGGCAGTTTTCCTGAGCATCCTTGCAGCAAGCCTGCACCTTATGGACAGCAAGAATTCCGTGAAGGCGCTTGCCCGGTATTTGAAGCCGCGTCTTGGGCCACACACCGAAGTCATGACCTACCACTTATACTATCAGGACCTGCCAGTCTACATTCAGCGCCGGGTAACCATCGTCGGTTTCAAGGGCGAGCTCAGGTTTGGTACAACTGTCGAAAATGACAGCGCCTGGATCATTGATGACAAGACCTTCTGGCAGCGCTGGCAAAGTCCCGCGACCATCTATATGCTTACGACCCGCGATGTCTATGCGCGGCTGCGCGCCGCGGGACGCGGCAGGTTCCGCCTCCTGGCCGAAAGCGGCGAAAATGTCCTGCTGACCAACGCCGAGACCCGATCATGAATTATCTACCGCTGATCATGCTGGGCGTACTGCTAAATGCCACCGCCCAACTCCTGCTGAAGGAAGGAATGCGCCGGATCGGCCACTTTACCTTTGCCTGGGCAAATGCCATACCGATAGGCCTGCAGGCGGCAATGAGCCCTTTCATTCTGGCCGGCCTGTTCAGCTACGCCGTAAGTGTCGTCGTGTGGATGCTCGTGCTGTCGCGGGTGGAAGTGAGTTTCGCCTATCCGATGCTCAGTGTTGGCTACATCGTCACTGCCATTGCGTCATATTACCTGTTTCATGAAGATCTTTCGGCTTCGCGCATTGCCGGAATAGTGGTAATCATCGCCGGGGTATTTCTCATTACGCGTAACTGATTCGAGACCGCCATGACCGACGAGTTTCTGCCTTTTTCCCGACCGACGATCAGCCAGGAGGCAATCGACGAAGTGGTCGCATGCCTCAAATCCGGCTGGATTACGACGGGGCCGCGCGTCAAGAAATTCGAGGAAGGCCTCAAGGAATATCTGGGGGCGCCACATGTCCTGGCGCTGTCTTCGGCCACCGCCGGTCTGCACCTCGCACTTGCCGCGCTGGAACTTAAGCCGGGCGACGAGGTGATTACCACACCCATGACCTTCGCCGCCACCCTTAACACAATTGTCCTGACCGGCGGCAAACCGGTGCTCGTCGACGTGGAACCCGCGACCTACAATATGGACGTGAACCGGCTCGCCGATGCAATAACCACGCGCACGCGCGCCATTGTCCCGGTGCACTTTGCCGGATTGCCCGTTGATCTCGACCCGCTTTATGCCCTTGCTTCCAAACACGGTCTGCGTGTGATCGAGGATGCAGCCCACGCCATAGGGACCGAATACAAGGGCCGTCGAATCGGGAGCTTCGGGGACGCGCAGGTATTCAGCTTCCATCCCAACAAGAACATGACCACCGGCGAAGGCGGCGCAGTCACCACGCGCGACACAAAACTCGCCGAAGACATTGCACTCCTGCGCTTCCACGGCATGGATCGCGAAGCCTGGAATCGCTTCGGCAAAACCGGAAACCAGCATTACGAGATTGTCACACCCGGGTTCAAATACAACATGATGGATATCCAGGCAGCCATCGGCCTGCATCAATTACCAGCGCTCGAAGGTTATATCGCGCGACGTACGCAGATTGCACAGCGTTACCAGTCTTTCCTCGAGGACTGGGCGGAATGGACCCTGCCGGCGGCACCCGGCTACCCGCATCGCCATGCGTGGCATCTGTACACACCGCTCATTAATCCCGAGAACGCCCGGATGGATCGGGATGCATTCATGCAGGGAATGAAGGAACGCAATATCGGCACTGGTCTGCACTACCGTGCGGTGCACCTTTACCCCTACTATCGTGAGCGGTTCGGTTTCAAGCGCGGCGACTTTCCCAATGCCGAGACAATTTCCGATCGCATTGTCAGCCTGCCTCTGTTCCCGACCATGACCGACGCCGATCAGGAGCGTGTGATTGCGACCATGATAGACCTGTTCAAGCGGACTTGAGACATGGCGCACCCCTACCTCAGCATTGTCATTCCGGTCTACAACGAGGAAGCCAATCTTGGTTCCCTGTTCACGCGCCTTACAACAGTGCTGGACTCCCTTGGCAAACCCTACGAGATCGTCTTCACCAACGACGGAAGCCGCGACCGCTCGGGCACGATGCTCGCGGAGTTTCACCGCCAGCGGCCGGAGCAGGTGCGCGTAATCGAATTCAATGGCAATTTCGGCCAGCACATGGCGATCATGGCAGCATTCGAGCGCGTGCGCGGAGACATTATCGTCACCTTGGATGCTGATCTGCAGAACCCGCCGGAAGAGATTCCGAAGCTGGTTGCAGCAATCGAAGCCGGGCATGATGTGGTAGGTGGTTACCGAAAAGAGCGTCACGATACGCTGTTCCGCCGCTACGCATCGAAACTCATCAACGCCCTGCGCGCGCGCATCACGCGCATTCGCATGCGAGACCAGGGCTGCATGCTTCGCGCCTACCGACGGAGCATCGTCGACAGTATCAGTGCGAGCGATGAGACTTCAACATTTATACCGGCGCTCGCCTACAGCTTTGCGGCCAATCCGACAGAAATCGAGGTTGAGCACGCGCTGCGCGCGGCCGGCGAATCAAAATACCGCCTGTACGATCTGATCCGTCTGAACTTCGACCTGATGACCGGCTTTTCCATGGTTCCGCTGCAGGTGTTCACCATGTTTGGAATGCTGGTCTCCATTCTGAGCACCTTGTTCGTGGTTTACCTTTTCATCCGCCGCCTCATAGTCGGCCCCGAAGTGCAGGGCGTATTCACACTGTTCGCAATACTTTATTTTCTGGTCGGTGTTGGCATCATGGGTCTCGGCATCATCGGGGAATACGTTGGGCGCATCTACCAGGAAGTGCGGCGCCGACCGCGCTTTGTAATCCGGAAAGTTCTTGAACAAACTGGTGCCCAGACGGTTCCGGGTGAAGTCGGTGCGGACATCCAGAAAGGCCTGCGCCGGTGACTGAAACCGGGATCGTCGTTTTCGCCTATCACGACGTGGGCTATGAGTGTCTTGACGCGCTGATTGCGTGCCAGGCGCGGATTGTGGCGGTGTTTACTCATGACGACAGCGCCAGGGAAAAAATATGGTTCAAGTCGGTTGCCGAGCTCGCGCGTAGTCATGGAATTCCAGTACATACGCCGGACTCGGTTAACACGCCGGAGTGGATTGCGCGTATACGTGCGATGCATCCGAAAATCCTGTTCTCTTTTTACTACCGCAGCCTGATCTGTCAGGAAATACTTGATATTCCGGAGCGCGGGGCATTCAACATGCACGGCTCGCTGCTCCCGCGATATCGCGGACGGGTACCTGTAAACTGGGCGGTGTTGAACGGTGAAAACCGCACCGGCGCGACGCTTCACTTCATGGTGAAGAAACCAGATGCAGGGGATATTGTGGACCAGGAGGAAGTTTCGATAGGTCCGCAGGATACGGCGCAACAGGTCTTTGTCCGGGTCACGGCTGCCGCGCGGCACGTGCTTGAACGCCAGATGGATGCGATTGCGGCAGGTCATGCTCCACGCCGTCCACAGGATGAATCTGCCGCCAGCTACTTCGGCGGCCGCAAACCTGAAGACGGTCGCATCGACTGGGCGCTATCGGCGCAGCGGATTTTCAACCTGGTGCGCGCCGTCACTCAGCCATACCCGGGCGCGTATACTGATGTTGATGGACATCGCCTGTTCATTTGGTGGGCACAGCCACGGATGGCGGGTGGTGGGGCGCCGGGTGAAGTGCTTTCGATACAACCGCTGATCGTAGGCGCCGGCAGCGGCAGTCTGGAGATCGTAAGACTGCAGTGGCAAGGGGATGAAGAAGAGGCGGCGTCAGCCGGTACCCACGGCCTGCGCGCAGGCTACAGACTTGGCGCGCCTCTGCCGTCACCGCACCAGGGCACGACGAATTGACATTTTCTACGGAGACATTACATGAGCCTTAAGGTTCTGATTCTTGGCGTCAACGGTTTTATTGGCAACAGCCTGACCCAGCACATCCTTAAAAGCAAGGACTGGGAGGTGTACGGCATGGACATGAGCAATGACAAGCTCGGCGAATGCCTCGGCAACAAGCGATTTCATTTTGTCGAAGGCGATATCACCGTCAATCGGGAGTGGATCGAATACCACGTCAAAAAATGCGATGTAGTCCTGCCGCTTGTGGCAATAGCAACACCCGCGACCTACGTGACGGATCCACTGCGGGTCTTCGAGCTGGATTTCGAGGCAAATCTGCATATCGTACGCATGTGCGTTCGCTACAAGAAGCGCGTTCTGTTCCCGTCAACATCGGAAGTCTATGGAATGAGTCCCGAGGCTGAATTCGACGAGGAGAGCACCAACCTCGTGCTCGGGCCGATACACAAGCAGCGCTGGATCTACTCATGTTCGAAGCAGCTTATGGACCGGGTAATTTATGCCTACGGCGCCACGGAAGGATTCAAGTTCACGCTTTTTCGCCCGTTTAACTGGATCGGCCCGAAGCTCGACAATGTGCTTGAGCCCAAGGAAGGAAGTTCGCGCGTTCTGACGCAGTTCATTGGCAACATCCTGCGTGGCAAGGATATCCAGCTGGTCGATGGTGGTGAGCAACGACGCAGCTTCACGTATATCGACGATGGTGTGGATGCGCTGATTCGCATCATCGAAAACAAGGAAGGCTGTGCCGACGGCCGCATCTTCAACATTGGCAACCCCAAGAACGACATGTCGATCCGCCAGCTTGCCGAAACCCTGGTTGCACTCATCAAGACCTACCCGAAGTACGCCAAGCTTGCCGAAAATGTCAGGATCGTAACAACCAGTTCCGGAGACTACTACGGGAAGGGATATCAGGACATCCTGACGCGAGTGCCTTCCATCAAGAATGCACAGAAATATCTCGGCTGGAGTCCGACTACCGACTTCAAGACTGCGCTGCACAAGACTCTGGACTATCATCTCGGCCGTCCTTCCCAGGAACTGGAGGGCTGAGGGCAGAAATCCATGCCCGGGACCGTGCTTGCCATCAAGGTCGATGTCGACACCGATCGCGGCACGCGCCTCGGGGTGCCGAATCTGCTCGCATTGTTTGAAGAACTCGGCATCCAGGCGACCTTTTTGTTTTCCCTGGGGCCGGATAATACCGGGCGCGCGATTAAGCGCGTCTTCCGCCCCGGCTTTTTTGGCAAGGTCGCCCGCACCAATGTCGTCGGTATGTACGGCATCCGCACGCTGCTCAATGGCGTGCTTCTGCCAGGACCCCATATCGGACGCCGCAATGAGGCGGTCATGCGCCGCGTACGTGATCTTAATCACGAAGTCGGTATTCACTGCTACGACCATATACGCTGGCAGGACGGCCTCGGCAAAATGTCGAAGACCGAGGTGATTGCGGAATTTGGCAACGCCGAGCGTGAATTCAGCCGCATTTTTGGTGCACCGGCACGTACCGCCGGGGCGGCTGGCTGGCAGGCGAATGCCTACAGTCTGGCCGCCTACGATAACGCAGGTCTGCAGTACGGAAGCGACGTGCGAGGGACCCACCCCTTTTTCCCCCGAATCAGGGGCCACGTTTACAAGACACTGCAGATCCCTACTACCTTGCCAACCCTGGATGAGCTGCTCGGGCGTCCCCAATATCCGGAATCGGCACTTTCGGACTTCTACCTCTCGCGCATACGCACCGGTGGCCTGCATGTTCTCACTGCGCACGCCGAGATAGAAGGCATGGGCAAGCTGTCACTATTTCGCGAGTTGCTGACCGGTGCGCTGGCGCTGCCGGTGCCTGTTCGCAGACTTTGTGATATTGCAGCAGAGCTTTTGCGTGCATCCCAGACCATTCCGGTTTGCGACCTGATGGACGGTGAGATCGACGGCCGCTCTGGAACCCTCGCTGTTCAGCGCTGTACCTAGCCGTCCCCGAACGCTGTCCGTTTGCAACGGGTCCGGTTAGGGGCGCCAATCGAAGTAGAGCCCTCTGCCGCTATTGCCCGTGGCAAACGGGAACGTTACGCGACAGCGCATGATTGATCCGCTCGCGGGATCTCAATTGCGAGGTGGCGCAGGTGATTATCGATCGTCTTCATTACAACGCAACTGCCGTGATCGAAGTCTGCACGTCACGGAAAAGCCGCTTGCCATGCCCAACAACACCGCTCCGTTGATATCACCGGAAAAGAGCGGCTGATACTAGTCCATAACCTGGCGCCGGCGGCATACGAAGCCAGGCGCTAAACTGGATTGAGAGCGGGAAAAAATCCGCCGATATTTGATGCGCGAGAGAGCATATCACTGGCCCGTTGACAACCGGCGCCAAAGGCGGCTCGGCCGCGCTGTGCCGTGAATGGAATTTTGTTAACATAGAAACCCAATTACCAATTACCTCATGCAACGGCTATGGAAACCTTCCTTTCGTCTTTACCCGTGTCCCTGCTTTACGTGCTCGACCTGGCGACATTCGTATTCTGCGTATTGCTTCTCGGCAGCTATCAGGTGCGATTGCAGCGCCGTATTCTGCGCAATCCAGCGCTGACAGTGCAGGGCATGAATGCTCGCGCACGAGCAGCCTGGGTACGCCGGGTGATGAGCGAGAAGGGCATGGAGGTCATGGCGGTCCAGACATTCCGAAACTCAACTATGGCTGCAACCCTTATGGCATCAACAGCGGTGCTGCTGATTTTTGGAATTCTCAACATGCTGGTAAGCGCAGACAAAATCGGACCGGTATTTCACAGTCTCAATACCTGGGGAGCCCATGCTCCACTGTTGTGGATCTTCAAGCTCATGCTGGCGCTGCTCGATTTCTTCGTCGCGTTTTTCAGTTTTTCGCTGGCTGTGCGCGGTTATCATCATGCTGGCTATCTGGTCAATGTGCCGATGGACAAATCCGACCACGGCGTGACTATAGACAAGGTTATCCAGGTGATGAATCGAACCGGAAAGTATTACAGCGTTGGCATGCGCACTTATTACTTTTCCGTGCCGCTTTTGCTGTGGCTATTCGGTCCGCTATGGATGCTGGTATCGACACTGGCACTGCTTGCGATCCTCAATCACCTGGATCACTTGACCGACTGATCCCGGCAAACAGCAAGGCATCACTGCGCAATCTAGTGCAGTGGGCAGCATGCGTTCAGTTGGGACATACTAATCAGTTCATAAGTATCTTCACTTCTGTGTATTGATTTGCTATGCTTTGG
>VFSW01011354.1_pt1 | contig 12535 bp, 10 predicted proteins | sample 5358111 | NCBI WGS metagenome assembly VFSW01 (sample SAMN11554181, study PRJNA540505) | mine drainage metagenome | isolation source: sediment from site ElyBrook_90M | place: USA: Ely Copper Mine, Vershire, VT | collected 2017
GCTATTCGGTCACCGGCGACGGCGCGCGCGCAGGCCAGCCTTTCAATGACGAATTCTTCGGCGGCATATCGTCCGGGTATGCCGGCACCCTGACCTTCGGCCGTCAGCGCGCGCTCGGTACCGATGTGATGCTCATTTACGATCCGTCCGGCGGCGCCTACTCGTTTTCATACATCGGCTACAACGGCACGATGGCCGGCGGCGGCGACACCCAGGACACCCGCTGGGACGACGCCGTGAAATATCGCCTCGCCTACGGCCCGGTCCACGTCGGTGCCATGTATAAATTCGTCGACGGTTCCGGCGGCTGCTACTCCGCCTCCGCAACCTGGACTGCCGCGACCTGTACGCCGGAGGAGCCGCACAACACCGCCTATGGATTCGACTTCGGTGGAGAGTACGGGAATTTCTCCGCCGACTTCGTCTTTCAGCATTACAACCAGGCGATCAGCGTCCTCAACCCGCTGCTGGGGCCGCAGAGCTTGACCCAGCCGTATCAGTCGAACATCAACAGCGTCAATACAAACCCCGTCAGCGGGGCCAATGTGATCGGAACGAACAACACCGAATATGGCATCGCGACCGACAACACCGCCATCATGATCGCCGCCAAATATGCCTGGGACCCGTTCAAGTTCTTCGGCGGCTACGAGCACATCCGCCAGACCAACCCGGCGAACCCATTGGGCGTCGGCGCCTCGGCCCAGGGCGGCTATCTGCTGAGCGGCGTCGAGGACAACAATCTTGATTCTCCCAAAATCGTGCAGATCTGGTGGACGGGCGTGAAATACGCCTACGACCGCAGTACCGACATCACCTTGTCCTGGTATCACCAACTTCAGAACGACTTTCGTGTCCCGTCGAACTGCTCGTCCACCGCGGGCGTGCTCGCCGCCTGCGGCGGCACCCTCAACGAGATGTCGCTCTATGCGGATCATCATTTCACCAAGCGTTTCGACGTATATGCCGGAATCGCGTATTCCGACGTGAGCGGCGGTCTGAGCATCGCCATTCCTCACCGCCCCGGCGTCCCCTATTACCACGACAACAACACGGCGCCGACAATCGGGGGTCGTTTCACCTTCTGATCGATGCGCAGCCGATCAAGCGGATCCGAAGGGCGGCGGGCGCGCGGCGCACGCGGCTTGCGCCGCTGCCCGGCACGGGCAGCGGTTTGGTCTCTGCAGAACTCTTGCGGCGGATCGGCGTGCGGTAGATCAATGTTTCAAGGTCTGGGCTTGAGGTTCAGCGTGAACGCCACCTTCACCGCGTCGGCCACCCATTCGGTGCTCTTCCAATCGCCGCGGCCGACGCCGAAGTCCAGGCGCTTCAAATCGGCGGTGCCGGAGAGATTCGCTCCGGCGGCGGTGGCAACGAACTTGAACGCAATGGGCACGTCCTTGGTCACTCCGTGCAGCGTCAACGAGCCGGCCGCGGCGTAGCCCGTCGCGGTCCTTGCGAAGCTCTTGGTTACGTAGTGCGCGGTGGGAAAATGCGCCGCGTCGAAGATGTCCGCGCCGCGAATCGTGCCGTCGCGATCCTTGTCGCCGGAATCCTCCGAGGCCATGTCGATGACCACCTCGAAGTGCGCATCGGCCAGGGCGTCCGGCGAGAAGTCGATGGCCGCCGAAAACTTGTGGAACATTCCCTTGAATTCCGCGCCGGCCTGCACGCCGGTGAATTCGAGGCGGCTGGACGCGGGATCCGCCGTAAAGCCGACCGTCGGCGCCGCCGCTCGCGGCGCCCCGGCAACCAGCATCGCGGCGCCGTACGCCGCCGGCATCATCGTTCGTTTCATGGGCAAACCTCGCTAAACCCCAGAAGCCTGTCTGACCGGCGACGCGGGTACTGAGTGCCGCGCCCGCGATTCAGCGCCGCCGGGTAAACGGCAGCATCCGCATCAGCACGTCGTCGCGGTCCCAGAAGTGGTGCTTGAGCGCCGCCAGTATATGCAACACCGCGATCGCGAACAGTGCGTCGCTCAGTAAGTCGTGCGTGGTGCGCAGGAAGTTGAATGCGTCCTCATTTTTCCCTATGAGGTTCGGCCAGGTAAAGAGGCCGAACCAGCTGACGGAGTAGTTCTTCGCGGTGGACATCATCCAGCCGGTAAGCGGCATGGCGAACAGCAGCACGTAGAATGCCACATGCGTGGCGCGGGCCGCCCGGCGCTCGAGCCGGCGCATCGCGGCCGGGAGCGGCGGCGCCGGATGCGTGAGCCGCCAGACGAGGCGCAGAATCGCGAGCATCAGGATGGTCATGCCGACGCTCTTGTGGCGCGCGAGCAGCGCCAATTTGTGCGCGCCCAGGGGCAGGTCCTGCGACAGGCGCGCCAGCACGAACTGGGTCACGATCAGCACGGCAATCACCCAGTGGAATACCTGCGCCGGAACGCCGTAGCGCGCGGGCTCGGTTCGAGTTGGCATCTGAAGGCTCCGAGTGCACACTGCACCCACCGAAGTCTACCAAGAGAGCGCTGTGCGCATCGTCGTAAAACGGCACGGCGCGGTCCTGCTTTCGCTGGCGTTGGCAGCCTGCGGCGCTCCGCGACCGCGGCCGCCTGAGGCGCCTGCGCCCGCCGGGACGCCGGCGGGCGTACCGGCGCCGGCCGCACCCGCGCAAGCGCGCTATCGCATCGATCCCGCGCAGTCCGAGCTGCGCATCCTGGTGTACCGCGCCGGCACGCTGGCCGCGCTGGGGCACAACCACGTGATCTCCACGCACTCGCTGCAAGGGTGGGCGACCTACCAGGGCGATCCGGCCACGGCGGCGTTCGCGCTGGCCGTGCCCGTCGCCGATTTTGCGGTCGACGACCCGGCGCTGCGCGCCCAAGAGGGACCCGATTTTGCGGAAGCGGTCGCCGATGAGGCCAAGGCCGGGACGCTGCACAACATGCGGGGGCCCGCGGTGCTCGACGCCGCGGACTTTCCGGTGCTCACCATCCGCAGCGTTGCCGTGACGGGTGCCGGAGCCGTGCTCCGGGCGAGCGTCGCGCTCGAGGTCGCCGGGCATGCATCGACGCGGGTCGTGCCCTTCGTGCTCGAGGCCTCGCCGGGCCGCGTGGTCGCGAGCGGTGAGCTTTCGATGAACCAATCGTCCCTCGGCCTCACGCCGTTCAGTATTTTCCTGGGCGCGTTGCAGGTTCAGGACGAGATGCGCGTCAAATTCAAATTCGTGGCGGTTGCGGGGTCGGGTTGAACGGTCATCACGCCGTCTCCGGCATCAGCAGAAGCGGCGTGCCCTCGGGCGCCGTCAGCAGGGCGGCGCCGATTTGGCGCAGCGGGCGCGGGACCTGCGCCGACGGCGACACGCCCGCTGCGGCGAGCCGCTTCAGGGTGCTCGGCAGGTCGCCGGCATCGAACACCAGGGTGGGAAGCGGCACCTGCGCGGCCTCATACAGCCCGATATCGATGGAATCGCTCGTACAGGATACATGCGGGAGCGGTGCGTCGAGCTCATCCATGCCGACGAAGCCGAGCTTCTCCCAATACTCCTTCGCGCCCTCCATGCCGGCAGCGGGCAGCGCGATCTCGGCGAAATAGCCGCACAGCGAGGTCGCGGTGGCGGCGCGCTTGCTGGGGCTGAAAGTGCGCGCTTCGATCATCCGAACCTGATGTCCCGAAGGATCGAGCCAGCCGAGTTCGTTGAATACGTCGTTGCCGAGCCGCCGGTATTCGAAGCGGATGCCGAGATGCTCGAGCGCCGCGAGGTGCCGGAGCAGATCGGGTTTGACGAAGGTCAGGGCGGGCGCCGCCTCGGGGAGCCGATGCAGCCCCAGATGAATCCTGCCGTCGGTGACCACGGCGTAGGCGTGGGGCCAGGTCTCGCCGACCTCGGCTTGCGAGAACCCAAGGCCGGCATAGAACTCGAGCGAGGCGCGGATATCGGCCGTAGGGATCGAATATTCGAGGAACCGCCCGAGCATGACGCCGGAATGTACGCCGAAACGGCGCTCAGCTCACGCCGCCCACGCACACGTACTTGATCTCGGTGTAATCGAGAATCCCGTACTTCGAGCCCTCGCGCCCGGTGCCGGATTCCTTGACGCCGCCGAACGGCGCGACCTCGGTCGAGATGATGCCGGTATTGAGTCCGACGATGCCGTATTCGATGGCCTCCGACACGCGCCAGCTGCGGGCGAGATCGCGGGTGTACAGATACGCCGCGAGGCCGAACTCGGTATCGTTGGCCATCTCGATGGCCTGCGCCTCGGTCTTGAATTTGAACATCGGCGCCACGGGCCCGAAGGTTTCTTCGCGAGCCACCAGCATTCGAGTCGTCACGCCGGTGAGAATCGTGGGCTCGTAGAAGGTGCCTCCGAGCGCGTGCCGCTTCCCGCCGATGGCCACGCCGGCCCCCTTCGCAACGGCATCCGCGACGTGCTCCTCGACCTTGGCAAGGGCCTTCTCGTCGATCAGCGGACCCTGGTCGGTCGGGCCCTTCAGGCCGTCCCCGACACGCAGCTTCGCCACCGCCGCCGTCAGCTTTCGGGCGAATTCATCGTAGACCCCTTCCTGGACCAGCAACCGGTTCGCGCACACGCAGGTCTGCCCGGTGTTGCGATACTTGCTGGCGATGGCACCCTGCACGGCCGCATCGAGGTCCGCGTCGTCGAACACGATGAAGGGCGCGTTGCCGCCGAGCTCCAGGGACAGCTTCTTGACGGTTCCCGCGCACTGCGCCATCAATTTCTTGCCGACCTCGGTCGATCCGGTGAACGTTACCTTGCGCACGGCGGGATGGGTCGTCATCTCGCCGCCGATCGCGGTTGCGGAGCCGGTGACCACATTGAACACGCCGGCGGGGATCCCCGCCCGCAGGGCGAGCTCCGCGAGGGCCAGCGCGGAAAACGGAGTTTGCGTGGCCGGCTTCAGCACCATGGTGCAGCCCGCGGCGAGCGCAGGACCCGCCTTGCGGGTGATCATCGCCGCCGGAAAATTCCAGGGGGTGATCGCGGCCACCACGCCGACCGGCTGGCGCAGCACGAGAATCCGCTTGTCGGGCTGGTGGCCCGGAATCACGTCGCCGTAGAGGCGCTTGCCCTCTTCGGCGAACCATTCGATGAACGAGGCTGCGTAAGCGATCTCGCCCTTGGACTCGGCGAGCGGCTTGCCCTGTTCGGCAGTCATGAGGGCCGCCAGATCCGCTTCGTGGCGGACGATGAGATCGAACCAGCGGCGCAGCACGCCCGCCCGGTCCTTGGCGGTCCGGGCGGCCCACGCCGGCAGGGCTGCGGCGGCGGCCGCGATCGCGCGCTTCGTCTCCGCGCCGCCCATGTTCGGAATGACGCCGAGCTGCGCGCCGGTGGCGGGATTTTCCACCGCGAGGGTTCCGCCGCCATCGGCTCCGACCCAGCGGCCGCCGATCAGACCTTCCTGGCGCAGCAGCCCCGCGTCCTCGAGCGTCAAGGGGACGTGATGGGTTTGGGGTCGTGCCGCGGTCGTTTCGGTGGAATGTGCCATGGGGTTTCGGTCCTAAACTTGGAATTGCGCATGAGCGGGCCCAAAAGAATAGCGCCGTTGCGCGGCGGCGCTCAACTTCGCTCCCACGGGCCGCCGACGGGTCGCAGTCATCGGGCCTCAGCGCTCGAGGATGGCGGTCACGCCCATGCCGCCCGCCGTGCACACCGATATCAGCCCGCGTTTCGCCTTGCTCTCATCGAGGATCTTGGCGAGCGTCGCCACGATGCGGCTGCCGGTGGCGGCGAACGGGTGCCCGATCGCCAGACTGCCGCCCTTCACGTTGAGCTTGATCCGGTCGATGCTGCCGAGGGGTTCGGCGCGCCCGAGCTTGTCCCGGCAGAACACCGGATCGTTCCACGCCTTGAGCGTACAGAGCACCTGGCCCGCGAACGCTTCGTGAATTTCGTAGAAGTCGAAGTCCTGCAACGTCAGCGCCGCATCCTTCAGCATGCGCGGTACCGCGTAGGCCGGAGCCATCAGCAGACCCTCCTTGTTGTCGACGTAGTCGACGGCGGCTACCTTCCCATAGGCGAGATAGGCGAGCACCGGAAGATCGCGCTGCCGCGCCCAGTCCTCCGAGGCGAGCATCACGGCCGACGCACCGTCGGTCATGGGCGTGGAATTGCCGGCGGTCAGCGTACCGGTGCCCGTCGAAGCGAACACCGGCTTGAGCTTCGCCAGCTTCTCGAGGCTGGTGTCGCCGCGGATGTTGTTGTCCTGGGAAAGCCCGTGATATTCGCGCACCAGGTCCTGGTAGAAGCCTGCCGCGTAGGCCGCCGCCGCCTTCTGGTGGCTCTCCAGCGCGAGCTGATCCTGTTCGGCGCGGCCGATACCCCAGCTGCGGACCATGAGCTCGGTGCTTTCGCCCATGGACAGACCGGTTCGCGGCTCGGCGGTGCCCGGCAGTACCGGTCGAAAATGTCTGAAGCGCAGCCCCAACCACGGTCCCATGCGCTCGCCTGCGGTTTTTCCGCGGTAGCTTCTGAGCAGCAGCTGCTGGAACGCCTTGGGGTAGACGACCGGCGGATCGCTCACCGTGTCCACGCCGGCGGCGATCGCGCTGTCGATTTGTCCGAGCGCGATTTTGTTGCCCATGAGGATCGCCGCCTCGAGGCTGGTGCCGCAGGCGCGCTGCACGTCGAGACCGGGGGTCTCGGCGGCAAGGCCGGAGTCGAGCACCGCCTCGCGCGTCAGGTTCCATTGACTCGAGTGCTTCATGACGGCGCCGGCCGCCACTTCGTCCACCCGCTGACCGTTCAAGCCATATCGATCGACGACGCCCCGCAAGGCGGCGGTGAGCATCTCCTGATTTCCCACATCCGCATACGCACCGTTCCCCCGGGCGAACGGAATCCGTACGCCGCCGACCACGGCAACGCGCCGCGGAGCTCGTCCCACCAACATATGAAACCTCCTGCCCTGCGCGGCCCCCGGCACACACGTCCGGCGCGCAAGTTCATGGCGGGATTATGAACCGAAGGGGACGGCTATAATCGATCGATGACGCGTTTTTTGCTCAGCGGCCTGGCCGCCGCCCTGTCCCTCTGCGCCTGCGGTGCCGCCGCCCCGCCTCCCGTCCCACCGGCGGCGAGCGCGAACGTGCCGGCCGAGCGGCTGCGACAGCTGGTCGAGGAATATTCGGACGACTATCGGACACTGAACCCGCGCCCGCTCCCCCTGGGGGCGGATGAGCGCTTCGACAGCGGCAATGGGCTCGACATCTCGGCGCGGTTCCTGGCCGACTCGCTGGCGCTCGAGCGCCGCTATCTCGGCGCGGTGGCCGCTGTGCCGCGCGAGCGCCTGCCCGCCGATGCGCAGCTGCCCTACGATCTGTTCAGGCGCGATCGCGAACTCGCAGTGCAGAGCTTCACCTACCCGGCCGAATTGCTGCCGGTCAATCCGTACCGCTCCGTGCCCCTGGAATTCGCCCGTGCGGGGGCGGGCACCGGCCCGTACGCGATCCTGAGCTCCAAGGATTACGACAACTGGCAGCTGCGAGCCGCGGACTACGTTCGTTGGACCGATCAGGCCATCGCGAACCTGCGCGACGGCCTGCGCCGCGGCTACTCCGAGCCGCGAGTGCTCATCGCCGGCATGCTGCCGCTCCTCGGAGCGTTGGCCGAGGACACGCCGGCGAACGTCTTCTACGAGCCCTTGAAGTCCATTCCCGACACGCTCGCCGAGCCGGAGCGCAAGCGCCTCGCGCAGGGAATCGACGCGGGCGTCAAGCAGAGGATCCTGCCCGCCTATCGAGCGCTGCGCGATTTCCTGCGCGACGAATACCTGCCGAGAGCGCGCCAGAGCGTCGGCTTGTCGGTGCTGCCGCTCGGCGAGTCCTGGTATGCGTTCCTGGTCCGGCGCGAGACCGGCTCGCGCCTGAGCCCCGCCGAGCTGCACGCGATCGGGGTCGCCGAGACCGAACGCCTGCATGGGCGACTGCAAGCGCTGCTCGCCGAGGCCGGGTTTACCGGTACCGCGCAGGCGTTCTTCGAGGCGATGCATCGGGAACCGCGAACCGCGTTCCAGAGCGCGGAGCAGCTGCGCAATTTCTACGAGCAGCTCAAACTCGAGGCCGCAACGGCGATGCCGCCGCTCTTCGCAGGGTTGCCGCAGGGCGATTTCGCGATCCGCCGGCTCGAGGGCTTCCGCGAGACCACCGCCGCTGCCCTGAGCTACCAGCGCGCCCCCAATCGCAGCTCGGCCGCGGTCCTGTACGTCAATATGGCGGGCATCGAGCGAGGGCCCGTCGCACCCGCGATCCCGCTGTTCCTGCGCGAGGCAATCCCGGGATATGACTACCAGATCTCCATTCAGGAGCAGCGCGCCGATCTGCCGAGATTCCGCCGCCGGGCGGGCGACCCCGCCTTCGTCGAGGGCTGGGGGGTCTATGCCGAGTCTCTCGGGGATCAGCTGGGACTGTATCGCGACCCCGAATCGAAGTTTGCCGCACTGGCCGACCCATTGGCATGCGCCGCCGGCATGGTGGTCGACACCGGCATTCATGCGCTCGGGTGGACCCGGAGCCAGGCGCTCGACTACGTGCGCGCGCAGCTGCCGATCGATGAACTCGGGGCCGATAACCTCGTCGACCGCGCAGTCGCGTTGCCCGCCGAGGCGCTGGCCTGCGCGCTGGGCGCGCACACCATCCGCAACCTGCGCGAACGCGCCGAGCAGAGTCTGGGCGCGCGCTTCGATTTGCGCGCCTTTCACCAGGAACTGCTGAACGACGGCGCCATGCCTCTGGATATTCTCGAGTCCAAATTGAACCGCTGGCTGAATGGCCCGCACTAACCTGCGAGCGGCCGCGGCCGGCGCGCGGACGCCGCGTGCAGCCGACGCGGTCGAACCCCCTGCGCACGACATCGTGCGCCCATCCATCCATTCAGCCGTGTTGACGCTCGCCGTCGTCTCGAACCTGGTGCTCGGCGCTGCCGCGTGGGCGGACATGGCGGGCGATGCCGAGCAGCACGGCGACATCGACGTCGCCGTAACGCTCGATTCCGCGGCCCAGAGCGGGCGCGCCAGCGCCACGGTGAGAATTCATGCCGGACGCGATGTCATCTGGTCGCTGCTGACGAACTGTGCGAATGCAGTCCGGCTCGTGCCGGGGCTGGTCGAGTGCGCCGTGCTCCAGTCCGCGCCCGACCGCTCGTGGCAGCTCATCCGGCACGTGATCGATTATTCCTGGTACGTTCCGCGGCTCAACTTCGTGTTTCGGGCGGATTATCGCTACCCGCAGCGGATCTCGATGGAGCGGGTGTCGGGCGACCTGCGCGTACTCGAGGCTTCCTGGGATCTCGAAAAGGACGGCGAATTCACGATCGCCCACTATTCGGTGGCGCTGGCCCCCGGATTTTGGGTGCCGCATTGGATGATGAAGGTCGTGCTGAGGCATGATCTGCCCAAGATGCTGCGCGCGCTGCGCGCGCTCGCGGAATCGACGCCCTAGCGCGGCCGCGCTCCGGCCTGGCACGCAGCGGACGAGAATCGCAAGGGGCGTAGCATGAGAACCAGCAAGATGTGTCGGCGCATTCGCATTCTGGGTGTCCTGACGGCGCTCGGTGCGGCGGCCTGCGAGCGCGCGCCGGAGCCGGTGGTCGCGCCTGCGCGCGTCAAGCAGCTCTTCCATCTCAACGGCTACGAGAAGGATTTCGGCTACTCGCAGGCCGTCCTGATCGACAAGACCCTGTACGTCTCGGGTACCGTCGCCGTGGATGCCAACGGGCGACTGGTGGCGCCCGGCGACATGGCCGGGCAGATGCGCGCCGTTTACGCCAATATTCGCGCGACCCTTGCCGCGCATGGGGCGGATTTCGAGGAGGTGGTCAAGGAGACCATCTACACCACCGACATGGATGCGCTGCTCAAGGCGTCGGATCTGCGCTTCGAGTACTACGACAAGGACCGCCTGCCGGCGGTGTCCTGGGTGCAGGTCCAGCGCCTGGTGGACCCGGGCTTTCTCGTTGAAATCGAGGTCATCGCCGAGCTACCGTGAGTGACTGGTATCCTAGCAGCCGCGGGTTCAGGGGCCTCGTCGCCGTCGCAGCAGAACGGTGTCAGTCCGACGGGCTCCTGGTGGAGCAGGCTCCCGGGCCTCGCGCGGATGGGTCGTGAAGAGGCGTCGTGAAGAGGCGTGATGCGTAACGTGGTGGACAGAACATTCGAGAGGCGGCTCGCCGCGCTGGTCAATTGCGGGGAGCGGGGTGTGCTTCGCGGCGGGCGCAAGGGCGTCGAGAAGGAATCGTTGCGCGTCGCTCCCACGGGCGAGATCGCCCAGTCCCGGCACCCGGCGGCGCTCGGCGCGCCGCTCACCAACGAGAACATCACCACGGATTTTTCCGAGGCGCTGATCGAGCTGGTTACGCCGCCGTTTCACGAGAGCTGGGAGCTGCTCCAATACCTGTGCGACATGCATCAGTTCGTCTACAGGCACCTGGACGAGGAGTTGCTCTGGTCGACCAGCATGCCCTGCGCGTTCGTCGGCGATGACGCCATTCCGCTCGCCCAATTCGGCACCTCCAACGTCGGGCGCATGAAAACCGTGTACCGGCACGGTCTCGGGATGCGCTACGGACGGATCATGCAGGCGATCTCCGGCGTGCATTTCAATTATTCGTTCCCCGGGAAACTCTGGGACGCGCTCCAGGAGGTCAACGCGTCCAGGCTCCCGCGCCAGGACTTCGTGTCCGAGCAGTATTTCGGCGTGCTTCGCAACTATCGCCGCTTCGGCTGGCTGATCCTGTACTTGTTCGGCACCTCGCCGGCCGTCTCGAGGAACTTTTTCGCCGGCCGCGAGCCCGGGCTGCCCTCGCTGGACGCCGACACCGTCTACGAGCCTTACGGGACGTCGCTGCGCATGAGCGATGTGGGCTATCGAAACAAGAACCAGGCCACGGTGAGCGTCTCGGTGAACAGCCTGGGCGACTACGTGCGGGATCTGGCGCAAGCCATCAGCACACCCTACCCGCCGTATCAGAAGCTCGGGGTGAAGGTCGACGGCAAGTACCTGCAGCTGAACGCCAACATCCTGCAGATCGAGAACGAGTACTACAGCTTCATCCGGCCGAAGCGCATCGCGAGCTCCGGCGAGCGGCCCACCAAGGCCCTGCGACGTGCGGGGGTCGAGTACGTGGAGGTACGCGCCCTCGACGTGAGCGCCTTCGATCCGGTCGGTGTCAACCAGAACAAGCTGCGCTTTCTGGAGGCGTTCCTCGCGCTGTGCGTGCTATCCGGCTCGGAGCCGATCGATCGCAGCGAGCAGGATGCGCTGGACGCCAATCATCTGCGGGTGGCCCGTCGCGGCAGGGAGCCCGGACTCACGCTGAATCGCGAGGGACGCCAGGTGCCGATGTCGCAATGGGCCGCCGAGCTGCTCGATTCCATGCAGGGCATCGCCGAGATGCTGGACCACGGAGAATCCGCGCGACCGTACGGCACGGCGCTCGAACAGCAGCGCGCCAAGATCGACGATGCGGATCGAACGCCTTCCGCCCGGTTGCTGACGGAGATGCGCCAGACCGGCGAGTCGTTCTTTCAGCTCGCCCAGCGCATGTCGAAATTGCACAAGGACTATTTCCTGGATCTATACCCTCCAAACGAGCGTCGGCTGGCGCAGTTTGCTGCGGCGGCGCAAGAATCGCACGAGGAACAGGCGCGCATCGAGGCTGCCGACAAATGCGACTTCGATACCTATCTGGCGCACTATCTCGCCGATTGACCGGCAGGCGGAGGAAGGCTGCGGGTCGCGAATCCTCTTTGACATAAAATCGAGACCCAGCGCTCGATATTCTCTGCCCGACGTGTGGTGCAATTCATGGAGGTGCCGGCACAGTCTGCGTAGGGTGGAGTTCGATGACCAATGGCAACGGAATACCAGGAGCCGACCTGCCGGATTCGCCGTACGCGCGGCAACTGAGCGCGGGTTTCCCTTGGCTCAAATTCGATCCGCAACTCGAGTCCGCGTATCGGGAGGCGGCGCTCGAGGAGCATCTCCCGCACATCCGCGTGAATCTCTGTCTCGCGGTGCTGGCCATGGCGGCCGTGTCCGCGTTTCGGGCCGCCTCGTTCGGGCTCGCCATGAACCGCATTCCGGTGATCCTGCGTCTGGCGGTGATGATCCCGCTGATCCTGCTGCTGCTCGCCGCCAGTTTCTCATCGCGCAGACATCGGCTCTATACCCCGCTTTCCCAGCTCACCGCCCTGGTGGTGGGTCTGTGCGTGGTCGCGATCCAGGTGATTGCCGAGTCCGGGGGCGCCTCGATCGTGGTGCCGCGACTGGAGCTCTGCGCGATCGCCTTGTATTTCATGATGGGATTGATGTTCTACCAATCGCTCGCGGCGAACCTGCTGGTGACGCTCGTGTATCTCGCCGCGGGCACGTTCATGCAGCTGCCCGAAGGGCAATTCGGCTTCGAGATGCTTTCCATCGCCGTCGCGAACGCGTTCTGCGCCTCGGTGGCCTACGTGCACGAGAAGACGAGCCGGCTGAGGTTTCTCGAGGCCGCGTTGCTGCGCGAACTGGTTGCGCGCGACGGACTGACGGGCATCCAGAACCGCCGCATGTTCGATCAGCACAT
>VFSW01011355.1_pt1 | contig 12535 bp, 14 predicted proteins | sample 5358111 | NCBI WGS metagenome assembly VFSW01 (sample SAMN11554181, study PRJNA540505) | mine drainage metagenome | isolation source: sediment from site ElyBrook_90M | place: USA: Ely Copper Mine, Vershire, VT | collected 2017
TGGTCCGTATAATAGCCGAGCTTCAACAGAGCTTCCGGCACCGTGTTATTCACGATCTTGATGACGCCGCCGCCGACCAGTTTCTTGAACTTCACCAGCGCCAGATCCGGCTCAATGCCGGTGGTGTCGCAATCCATCATGAAGCCGATGGTGCCCGGCGGCGCGAGGACGGTGGTCTGCGCGTTCCGGAATCCGGCCACGCGGCCCAGTTCGTACGCTTCTTCCCAACACTTGCGCGCGTTTTCGTGGATGGCTTGCGGGACGCGACGGTTATCGATCTTTGCGGTTGCGTCGCGATGCATGCGGATGACGTCGAGGAAGGGCTCTTCGTTCACCGCGTAGCCCTCGCAAGGGCCAGTCGAGCCTTCGGAAATGCGCGCGCTGGTGAGATACGCCTGCCCGCACATGATCGCGGTGAGGCCGGCGGCCAGGTCGCGGCCCTGATCGCTATCGTAGGGGATGCCCATCGACATCAACAGCGCGCCCAGGTTGGCGTAGCCGAGGCCCAGCGGACGGAAATCATGCGAATTCTTCGCGATTTTCACGGTGGGATAGGCGGCGTTGTCGACGATGATCTCCTGCGCGATGGTCATCGTGTCGACAGCATGCCGATACGCTTCCACGTCGAACTGGCCGTCGGAACCGGCGAACTTCATCAGATTCATCGACGCCAGGTTGCAGGCCGAATCGTCCAGGAACATATACTCCGAGCACGGATTCGAGGCGTTGATGCGAGCCGTGTTCTTCGACGTATGCCACCGGTTAATCGTCGTGTCGAACTGCATGCCGGGATCGCCGCACTGGTGCGTCGCCTCGGCGATCTGCTTCATCAGGTCGCGCGCCTTGTAGCGCTTCACCGGCTGACCGGCCAGGCGCGAGCGCGTCCACCAGTCGCCGTCGCTCTCCACCGCCTGCATTAACTCGTCGGTCGCGCGGACGCTATTGTTGGCGTTCTGGAAGAAGATCGAGGAATACGCGTCGCCGTCGAGCGACGAATCGTAGCCGGCGTCGATCAGCGTGTGGGCCTTCTTCTCTTCCTTGGCCTTGCACCAGACGAACTTCTCGATGTCCGGATGATCGGCATTAAGGATCACCATCTTCGCCGCGCGGCGCGTCTTGCCACCGCTCTTGATCACGCCGGCAAACGCGTCAAAGCCCTTCATGAAGCTCAGCGGACCGGAGGCGCGCCCGCCGCTCGAGAGCAGGCCGTCTTCCTCGCGCAGCGACGATAGATTGGTGCCCGTGCCGCTGCCCCATTTGAACAGCATTCCCTCGGTCTTGGCCAGATCGAGAATGGCTTCCAGGGTATCGCCCACCGCGTTGATGAAGCAGGCCGAGCACTGCGGCTTCGCCTGCCCCTGCTCCAGCTTCTTCACGCTGTCTGAGGCTTCGTCGTAATACCAGCCGTAGCCGCGGGGTTCCGCCACGCCGACGTTGAACCAAACCGGCGAATTGAAGCAGGCCTTCTGGGTCAACATCAGGTGAGCCAGGTCGCTGCGGAAGTTTTCGGCGTCTTCAGGAGTACGGAAATAGCGCTGATCCCTGCCCCAGTCGGCGATCGTATTGACCACGCGGCCGACCAGTTGCCGCACGCTGGTCTCACGCTCGTCCGACCCGACCTTGCCGTAAAAATACTTACTAACAACGATGTTCGTTGCGGTTTGCGACCAGTCCGCTGGGACCTCCACATCGCGCTGCTCGAAAATCACCGCACCTTTATCGTTGCCGATCGAGGCCGTGCGCAGCTCCCACTTGACGTCATCATACGGAGTCTTGCCAGGCTCCAGCCGGGACGTGAAGTAGCGAGGGAAATCTACCCCGACCCTCTGCGACACCGGCACCGGCCGGCGTGCATCCTTCAATTTCATAGCGACACCTACACCCAATTGTCCCATGGCTAGATTCCTTGCAGAAATGAATATCATCAAGCGACCTGGACGTGACCATCCTTCCAGCGCTGATGGCAATCATGCCGCAATATATAGTGCTTCGTCAAGAACTATATCTATATACGGGACAGCCTGTTACGAACAGGTGTCAGAGTACTATCCAATCATAACATTGTCCATAGACATATATATGATTTTGTGGTAACATTGACTATGGCTAAAAGAATCAGCCGTTTACGGGACCTGGAAACACAAAGTATCCCAGCGAGGACCCTGGAGTCATCAAGATGATCGAAGCACTGGATTTGAGCAGAGCCTGCGTCACGTGCAGCTTTCAGGCCGAAGACATGGTGGTGCTGCATCAGGCGCTTGAACTGCGCGCCGATATTCCGGTGCTGTTTCTCGAAACCGGATACCACTTCAAGGAAACGCTTGCTTATCGCGATGAAATGGCCGCGAAGTGGAAGCTCAACCTTCGGAATCTGAGCGCGAAGCACAGCGTGGCCGAACAGGAAGGGCAGTTCGGCATCCTTAACCAAACCGCTCCGGACCGCTGCTGCGCTTTGCGCAAGGTTGAGCCGCTGTTTGTCGGCCTCGCCGGTTTCGATACATGGATCACCGGACTGCGGCGAGAGCAGTCGCCGACGCGGGCGAACCTTCAGCAGGTCGAAATGTTCCGGCTACCGGGCGGAAAAGAGCTGAAGAAAGTAAGTCCCCTCGCCGCATGGACCGCGCGCGAGGTCTGGCAGTATCTGGACAGGCACAACATTCCAATGCTTCCTCTGTACGCGCAAGGCTACACGAGCATCGGCTGCCAGCCTTGCACGGAGCTGCCGTTCGATCCTGAGAACGCCCGCTCCGGCCGCTGGCACGGCAAAAAGCTGGAGTGCGGAATCCACATTCAAGCGGAGTGATCACGAGACTACTTCAATCCCGATCGGCGCGAGCTTTCGCCGGCCCATGCGAATTTCCAATTGATGCGGACCGGGGCCGATGTTTTCGGGCAATCGCAGATTCACTTCGAATTTCTGCGGGCGCGGGTCGACGCAGAAATATTCAATATCGGAGACGGGCAGGCCGTCGATGGAGGCCTCCAGTTCATGCGGACGGGAAATCTCTTCCATCGTCAATTTGATGGTGCGCGTCTCAATGCGCTTCCCGGCCACCAGATTCACGCCGTCGCTGACGCTGGCGATGCTCGGCACCGATGGGCCGGGCGGGATCACGCGCAGCACGGCGGGCGGGGAAATCACTTGGCCGCACCAATGCACTTCGACGGGCAACAGGCCCGTTTCCTCAAGTTCCGGGAGAATCACGTTGATCTGCTGCAGGCCGATATTGTCCGGCGGACCGATGTAGGTGATCTTTCCGAAGGAGCTGCCGACGGTCACGCGCAGGTGCTGCAGGCCGGCATCGGGCGGAAGATTCTCCACCCAGAGGGAGATCGACGCCCAGCGGCCTCGCGACGGGGCGACCGGCTCCGAACTGCCGGCGTTGGTGATACGGCGGATGCGCAGATCCGCCTGGGGTTCTCTCGTTTCCTGTTCCACGCTCCAGCCGTGCGGGCGCTTGAGCCACGACGTACACATATACTGCGTTCCCGCGCCTTCGAGCGCGAGCACCTGGAAATCATGCTCCCGGGCGAATTCCATGATCTCGTTCGAGGAGAATCGCGCGCCCGCCCAGGTGTCGTAGGAGAGGCCCACGCCTTGCGGCAGGCCGTTGAACTGGAGACGCGCCAGGCCTCCAGTCTTCATGACACGGTGAGTCTCCCGGAGATACTGCAGCACCACTTCGCGGCTGGGGATGTGTTGAAACACGGCGTAGGAGTAGACGAAGGAAAACGTCTCGTCCTCGAATAGCGAAAGACTTGCGCCGTCGGTGTGGTGAGGATGGGCGTTGGGAAGATCGCTCAGGCGCTGGCGCGCGAGCGCGATCATTTCGTCGGAGACGTCCACGCCGTCGATCTGGACGAAGTGGCGGCTCATCGGACGGATCAGGCGCCCCGGTCCGCAGCCGATTTCCAGCGCCCGCCAGTCGCCGCGCTCGGCGATGGGAACGCGGCGCAGTTCGGTTTCGAAGCTCGAAACCATTTCCGTGGCGGTCGAGTAAAACTCGGCGTCGTCCTGATCGCGCCGTCCGAAGGCGACGTAATATCCGGCGTCCTCGCGAGCGCGCGCGTTCCAATCGTCGCGCATCCGCGCGGAAACGTCCGATGGATCGGAATCGCCGGGCATTTACTTGCGGCTCGAATAGCGGTTCAATTCGGCCAGCAGAGGCTTCGCCGCGGCGGGCGGCGCGATTTTCGTGGTGAGGATCTCGCGATTGGCGATCTTGCGGCCGTACATCTCCGTGTTCCAGTCCTCGTCGTCGCGGAGAGTTGCTCCGCTCAAGGAAATGCCGGCAAACAGGCCGCGGGAGCGCGACCATGTGAGAATCTCGGCGGTCATGGCGGCGTCGGTTTCGGCCTGCGTGGAGCGGCCCACCGGACCGGCGGCGACGCTGGCGTCCCCGCCGAGGGTGAACTGGGTGGAGAGCAGCCGATTGACGCCGCTTTCATTCATCACCAGCATCATGACGTCGGTTTCGGAGCCGCCGATCTGGAAGCCGAAGCTCCCTCCCTCGACGCGAACGGCTCCAGGTGCGCTCCAGCCTACGCCGGACTTCAGGCGGCAGGAGACAAAGCCTCGCCCGTATTTGGCGCCGATCAGGAAGGCGCCCTTTTTCAGTCCTGGCACGATGACGATGCATTGCGCCTTATTGAGGAGGTCCTGCGGGATGGACTTGTCGGGAATGTCCATCACCTCCTTGAAAACGTCGGCCGCGGCCTGGAGGCGCTTGGGCGCGTCGGACTCGGCGGCGGAGACAAGAGCGGAAACAAGGGTAAAAGCGAAGATCAGATTTTTCATTCGTATCGTTCCTCCAAAAAAGATGATCGCACAGGAGGGGGCGGATATTCCGCAGGGAAGCGGCCCAAAACAGTGGCGGATGGCCAGAATGGCCGCCCACGGCAAGCGCGGAATCGTATTACCATGAGGCGACATGAAACTCGACAACAAAGTTGCGGTGGTGACGGGCGCTGGCACCGGGATGGGCCGCGCGATTGCGGAATTGTTCGCCCAGCATGGCGCGAAGGTGGTCGTAAATTACGCCCGTTCGCGCGACGCGGCGGTGGCCGCCGTGGAGGCGATTCAATCCGCGGGCGGAGCGGCCATCGCGGTCGGCGCGGATGTGTCGAAGGAGGAAGACGCCATCGAGTTGATGGCGGCGGCCGAGCGCGAGTACGGGCGCATCGATTACCTGGTGAATAATGCCGGCTGGAGCACGCGCATCCCGCACGCTCAGTTAGGCGACCTGACCGACGAAATCTGGGATCACACGCTGAACGTGAATCTGCGCGGCGTGTTTTATTGCGTGCGCGCGGCGGTTCCTTACTTGAAGCGGCAGGAGGGATCGTCCATTGTCAACATTTCCTCGGTTGCGTCGATCACCGGGCAGGGCAGTTCCATCGTGTACGCGGCGTCCAAGGCGGGCGTCGTCACGATGACGAAGTCCCTGGCAAGGGCGCTGGCACCGGGGATCCGCGTGAACGTGGTGCTGCCGGGATTCGTGCGGACGCGCTTCGCGGGCTGGCCGAAGGAGCAATTCGACTCGAGCGAGAAAATCACCCCGCTGCGGCGATTGGCGTCGGTGGAGGATGTGGCGGAGGCGACGCTGTTTTTCGCGGCGGTGGCCAGGGCGACCACCGGCGAATCCCTGGTGGTGGACGGAGGAATGGCCACCCTGGGCCCGAGTGTATGACCGAGATTCTTTACGAAACATCGGGCCGCGTCGCCACGATCACCATGAATCGTCCGGCCAAGCGCAACGCGTATTCGGAGACGATGGTCCATGAAATCCTGAAGGCGCTGGAAGGTGCGCGCGACGACAACGAAATTCGCGCCGTGATCCTGACGGGCGCGGGCAAGGGATTCTGCGCCGGGGGCGACATCAGCCGTGATTTTCAGTATCCGGCGCGGTACCGGGGCCACCGGTTGGAATCGATGCTGGAGATGCGCGAGAACATGCACGCGCTGATCCGCTTTCTGGACCGTTTCGACAAGCCGCTGATTGCGGCGGTGAACGGCGCGGCGGTGGCCGGAGGCCTGACGTTGGCTCTGGCCTGCGACATCCGCATCGCGTCGGAGAGCGCCAAGCTGGGCGATACCAGCCTCAAGTTCGGGTTGCTTCCCGACGAGGGTGGCGCTTATTACTTTCCCCGGTTCATGGGCATGGATCGCGCGCTGAAAATGTCTCTGCTATCCGAGGTTTATACGGCCCGGGAAGCGCTGGCGTTGGGCCTGGTTACCGAAGTCGTTCCGGATGCGGAAGTGATGACGCGCGCAAGGGATCTGGCGGCGCGGCTGGCGGATGGCCCGCCGATCGCCATCCGGCTCGCCAAGAGGATGATGTATAAACAACGGTCGATGCAGCTCGACCATGCGCTGGAGGACGCGGCCATGGCCACGCTGGCGGCCAACTACACCGACGACGTGAAGGAAGGCACGGCGGCATTTCATGAGAAGCGCAAGCCGGATTTCAAGGGGCGCTGATGAAAGCCTGGCAGGTACATGCGTGGGGCGAACCGGAAACGATGACGCTCGACGAAGTGGCAAGGCGGGAAACGTTGCCTGGTGAGGTGCGAATTCGCAATTACGCCGCGGCCCTGAATTTTTTCGACATTCTGCAAGTGCAGGGAAAATATCAGGTGAAGCCACCGTTTCCATTCACGCCGGGCGCGGAAGTCGCGGGCGTCGTGGACGAGGTGGGCTGGGGCGTCGAATCGGTGCAGGCAGGAGATCGTGTGATCGGGCTGCCCCTTGGCGGCGCATTCGCGGAGTATTCCTACGCCAAGGAGCCGAGCGTGTTCGCGATTCCGGAGGCGATGAGCTTCGAGGAAGCGGCGGCGATGCCGATCGTGTATCAAACAGCGTACTTCGCGTTGACCCATCGTTACCAGGCACGGGCGGGAGAATTTTTGCTTGTTCATGCGGGCGCGAGCGGCGTGGGGATGGCCGCGATCCAGATCGGCAAGGCGCTGGGCGCGAAGGTGATCGCCACGGCGGGGAGCGAGGCGAAGCTCCAGTTCGCGCGCCTGCAGGGAGCGGATTTCGCGGTCGACTATTCTGACGAGAGCTGGGTGGACCGCGTCAAGGAGATCACCGGAGGACGCGGCGCGGACACGATCTACGATCCGGTGGGCGGTGATGTTTTCGATTTGTCGACCAAGTGCGTCGCGGCCGAAGGGCGGATTTTGATTATTGGATTCGCTGCCGGGCGCATTCCGTCCATCGCGATGAATCGGGTGCTGCTCAAGAATATTTCCATCGTTGGGGTGCTGTGGGGCGGGTATGTGTTGTCCCATACCGGCTATCCCGCCGAGGCCCACGCCGCGTTGATGAAATTGTACGCGGCAGGACAGATCCATCCGTCGGTTAACGCGGTTTTTCCCTTCGCGGAGGCTCCGGCGGGATTGCGCGCGCTGGCCGATCGCAAGGTGATGGGCAAGGCAGTGCTGAAATTCTAGGTTTCCTGTTCCACAATGCTGGAAATGTCCGCGGTTCTTACGCCGTAAACCTTGCGAATCACGCGGCAGACCTCCGAGGCCACGCGTTCCGGGCGTTCCTTTTCATCGATATCGATTTCCACCTTCAAATAAAGATCCATGCGCGGCATTTTTCGATCATACGATAGGATGGAAATATCCCGCCGTGAGTAACGTTTGTAAACAGTGTGAGAAAAGGCGCGCCCGGAGGCACTGTCCCGGTATTGGCGCGGACATCTGCCCGCAGTGCTGCGGAACGGGGCGCGAAAATACGATCGACTGTCCGCTCGATTGCGCGTTCCTGCGCGAAGCGCGCTTGCATGAGCATCCCCTGCCGCTTGCGGAGAAGGATATTCCCAATCTCGATATCCGGTTGAAAGAAGACTTCTTGCAGGAACACGAGCGCGAGGTAATGGCGCTGAGCCTGGCGTTGGCCCGCGCGATGGATCGGGAAAAGGCGGTGGATCTGGACGCGCGCGAAGCCCTCGATTCGCTGGTGCGAACGTACCGGACGCTGCAATCGGGGCGGATTTATGAGACCCGTCCACAGAATCCATACGCGGCGGCGATTCAATCGCGGCTGATCGAGGCGATCGAGGAACTGCGGAAAGCAATGGCGGAGGAGGCCGGGATGCAGGTGCTGCGCGATGCGGATATTCTCGCCACGCTGGTGTTCCTGCAGCGATTGGAGATCCAGCACAACAACAGCCGCCGCCGCGGACGGGCGTTCTTCGACTTTCTGAGGGTGTATTTCCCGGAGCCGCGGAGCGTCGAAGCATGACGGGATATGTCGTGTTCGCGCACGGGTCCAGCATTGAGAGCGCCAACGAAGCGGTGCGGACGGTAGCAGCGCAACTGCGCGAGCGGGGCGGCCTGGAGGCCGTGGAGGCAGCGTTTCTCGAACAAGGAAAGCCGGATCTGCGGGGTGCGGTGGAGGCATTGGCGTCGCGCGGAGCCGAATCTGTGGTGGTAATCCCCTATTTCCTCACGCTGGGGTTGCATCTTCAGCGCGACCTGCCGCGTCTAACAGGAGAGGTTGAGCGCGCATGCCCGGGGTTGCGCGTATCCGTGACGCCGCCGCTGGATGGGCATCCGGCGATGGTGGATGCACTGCTCGACCGGGCTCGGGAATCATGCAGGTAAAACTCATCGAATCGACGGAGATCGCGCCGGACGTGCGGCACTTCGTGTTTGAAGCGCCGGAGGTAGAGACGTTCCCGTTCGTTCCGGGGCAGTTCGTTTCCGTCAACCACATCGTCAACGAAAAAAAAATCACGCGGGCGTATTCCATCGCTTCCGCGCCGACGGAATCGAACCGCTTTGAACTGTGCCTGGATCTGATCCAGGAGGGGCTGCTGTCGCCGCGCTTGTTCGCGATGCAGCCGGGCGACACCCTGGAGATCCGGCCTCCGCTAGGAATGTTCGTGCTGCGCAATCCGCCGCGCGACTCGGTGTTAATCGCCACGGGCACCGGGATCGCACCGTTCCGCTCCATACTTCAGGCGCGCTTGAACGAATCGTCGCAGAAGTTTACGCTGGTGTTTGGCGCGAGGCACGAGGGGGACTTGCTGTATCGCCGGGAGTTCGAGGAGATGGCCGGGAAATATCCGCATTTCCGGTTCCTGCCGACGCTCAGCCGTCCGCCGGAGAGCTGGAAGGGGCGCTCCGGCTACGTGCAGGAGCACTTGAAGGAAGCGATCGGCGAGCGGCGCGACGTGGACGTGTTCCTCTGCGGTATGAAGGCCATGGTGGACGACGTGAGGAATATCCTGAAGGATATGGGTTTCGACCGCAAGCAGATTCTCTACGAGAAATACGACTGATGAAACGCGCATTCATGCTGGGCGCGTCGGCGCTGTGCGTTTTCGTGTTGGTGGCCGCCATCATGCTGAAAGTGATGCCCGCGCCGCTGAAGGAGTCCGATGACATCATGATCGGCTCGGTGGCGACCCTGGTGGCGCTGGGTGTGGTGTTTGTGGTGCTGATCTCCACCACCAAATCCTCCGACGTGTTTTTCAAGAAGCGGAAGAAGTAATCAGCGGGCCGGCCGCACGTCGACCTGTTTGTAAATCGCGCGTGTCTGTTCCAGGCTGGGGAAAGCCATACCGGGAAGAGTCGCCGCTGCGGTGCCCGCCGCGACGCCCCATCGCAGCGACTCATAGAAGGCCTTCTTCTTATCCATGGCCCAGGCGAACGCGGCGGCAAGGCAATCGCCCGCGCCGATGGGGCACAGCGCGTCAATTCGGGGCGGCAGGGCTTCGAACACGCCGTCTGGACCGGACGCGATCGCGCCGCGGCTGCCAAGCGAAAGAATCACCGATTCCGGGCCCATGGCCTGCAGCCGGTCCACCGCCTCCAGGAATTGGCTGCGCGTGAGGATCGCCCGGCCCAGCAGCCGCTCGGCTTCGTGCTGATTCGGAGTGATCACCGTAGGTTTGGCCTCCGCGCCGAGCGCCAGTGCGTCGCCGTCGGTATCGAGCAGCGTCTTTACGCCGCGCGCCTTCGCCATTTCAATGATCTCGCAGTAAAAATTCGCCGGGACGCCGGGCGGAACGCTGCCGCAGATCATCAGCCAGCGCGCCTTGGCCAGGCGCATTTCCACCAGCCGGCGGATTTGGGTCAACTCGTGGCCGTCCAGCGGATGGCCCACCTGGTTCAGCTTCACGGTCAGCCCCTGTTTGTCGGAGATGGTGAGATTGGTGCGGCTTTCCTGGCGGACGCGGACCGCCTCGAACGGAAATCCCATCTGCGCCAGCGATTTCTCCATCTTCTCGCCCGCCGTGCCGCCGGACGTTAGCAACGCCAGCGTCTTCCCACCAAACGCATGAATCACCGAGGAGGCGTTGACTCCGCGCCCACCGGCGACCTCGGTCTGGTCGAGAATATAGGCGCGATCTTCGAAAACCAGCTTGTCGACGCTGACAACCTGATCGATGGCGGGATTAATGGTTAACGTCAGTATCATGACGGACGCTACCATGGTACCTGACGCTTGCGAAATCATCCACAATTCAAGGGCTACCTGGCACTGGCCTGCGTGTGCGTATTCTGGGGCACCACCTACCTGGGAATTCGAATTGCCCTTGAATCGTTTTCGCCGCTCGCGCTGATGGGCATCCGCTACACGATCTCCGGAGGATTGCTCCTGCTGGGCGCGCGCGTGATGGGCGTGCATCTGCCTCGCGGGCGCGAGTTGTGGCAGACGGCGCTGTTCGGCGTCTTCGCGCTGGGCATCGGAACCGGGACGCTCACCTGGGCCGAATTGACCATCCCCAGCGGACTGGCGGCGCTGTTCTGCACTACTTCGCCTTTCTGGATGGTGGGGATTGAATCGCTGATGCCGGACGGCGAGCCTCTCCATGCGCCAACGATTCTCGGAATGCTGGTGGGCGTCAGCGGCGTGGCGTTTCTGGCGGAGCGGACCGCGTTCGGCGAACATGGCGCGACAAGCCAACTGATTTTAGCTTTCTGCCTGCTGCAGGCGAGCCTTGGCGCATGGTCGCTAGGGTCGGTTCTGCAGCGGAAGCAGCCGTCGCGCGCGCATCCGTTCGTCAGCGGGGCGGTCCAGCAGCTCGCCACCGGACTCGTGTTTCTGATTGCCGCGCTCCTGTTTCATTCCAGAGTCGCGTGGACGCCGCGAGGCATCGGCTCCATCGCGTATCTGGCGATGTTTGGCGGAATCATTGGCTACAGCGCTTTTGTTTATTCCATGGCCCATCTGCCGATTGCCATCGCGTCGCTGTATAACTACGTCAATCCCGTAGTGGCTGTCGCGCTGGGATGGCTGTTTTATCGCGAGCCATTCGGCGTAAGGGAATGCGTCGCCATGGCGGTGATTTTCGTGGGCGTGGCGATCGTCAAGCGGCAGCAGTCAATCGCGGTCCAGAAGCTTCGCGCCGAGCGCGCCGCCGAAAGCGGGGAGTACGGTGAATAAAAGGAAAAATAATCCCAGCGCGCTGGTGACTCCGGACGGGCTGTGCAGCGCTTCGATCATCTGATCGAGATTGGCCTCCGGGATGCCGCGCGTCTTGATTTGTTCGCGCAAGGCCGTCACCACGGAGGGCTCCGATAGCGCGATCACGAACAGGGTGAGAATCACCGTGACGATCACGAATCCGAAAATCCCGGAGATCCAGCCCAGCCGGGCGCCGTTGATGACCGACAATCGCTGCCCGGTTCTGCGCCTGTAGAGGAACACCGCCAGGAATCCGGCGGCGGCCAGCCAGACGAAGATCAGAGCTTCCGGAAGGGCAAGCTGCCCCACCACCAGCAGGCACATAAACGCCAGGACTCCCATGCCCAGGGCGATCCGCACCGCAGTGCCGTTATGGAAGTTGATGGCGGGAGCCGTAAGATCGGCTACCGGCGCGGCAGGGAGCGGCGGAGGCGCGGGGGGCGGAGCGGATTCTTCGACGACGGCAATCTCCCGTTGAGGCTTTCCACACTTGTGGCAAAAGAGTGCATCTTCGGGCAACTGCGCGCCGCAGGTACAACGTTCAGGCACGACTCCAGTTTCCCACGTTATCCTAATCAATTGCGATGCCAATTACTCTACTTGTCACTGCGGATCCCCAGGCGCCCTACCTCGAAAGGCTAAATGAGTTGCCTTCGGACGTCCGCGTAACCGTCAGCGGCGATCCGGCGGCGCTGGCCAATGCGGCTCCGGAAGCCGACGCGATTCTGAACGGCGAATTCAAGGATCCGGCGTTGTTTAAAGCGGTTTTTCCGCTGGCAACGCGGGTGAAATGGGTCCATACGCTGTCTGCCGGCGTGGAACACGTCCTGTCGCCTGAGATCATCGCCAGCCCGGTGCCGATGACCAATGGCCGCGGCGTCTTCCGCCGTCCCTTGGGCGAATGGGCCGTCGGCGCGATGCTGCATTTCCTCTACGATCATCGCCGGCTGATTCATCAGCAGGAGCACGGCGTTTGGGACGCCTTCGACATTGAAGAGTTGCACGGCAAAACGGTGGGCATCGTCGGCTACGGGGAGATCGGGCACGCGGTGGCCGAGCGAGCGCGGCCGTTCGGATGCAGGATCATCGCCCTGCGGCGGACACCCG
>VFSW01011356.1_pt1 | contig 12534 bp, 14 predicted proteins | sample 5358111 | NCBI WGS metagenome assembly VFSW01 (sample SAMN11554181, study PRJNA540505) | mine drainage metagenome | isolation source: sediment from site ElyBrook_90M | place: USA: Ely Copper Mine, Vershire, VT | collected 2017
GAATATTATTTTAAAATATATGACCAGAAAAAAAACGTGGCTGGTTACTTTGCTCCTGAATATGGAGATATTTATCCCGCAGAAAAAGCAGACACAATTATATCTCAAATGCACAAGCGACATGACACTATCAAAAGCGGATATCTTATGATTCCAATGGTAAAATTTGGCATCTTTGGAGACGGCAGAGAGATGCGTACTGAATATCTGATAAAACAACTCGATGATATAAAAAAACGTGTACTGCGATGGTCTGATTTTATCTCAAATAATAATATAAAACAACACAAGATTACGATATCTCACACAGATCATGATATGCTCAGCATTACCTTGGATCTGGTATTTTCTTCACCTATAGAACTTGAAAAAAATTCCATACAAAATGAGATTGGGAAAATACTTGACCTGATTCAAGCATCTGATCTACTGTGAACCGCTTGATTTGGCATTGTTGAAAGACTGTAAGGCACTCATCTCATATTGAAACGACTGTTGTAGTAATTGGTCTGATTCTGCCCTAGTTGAATTATCTCCAGTCTGTATCCATTCCTTTAGGAGTGTGTCGCTTTCTAACTGTGCCTGTGTTGATAATCTGAAGAGTCGCAACGATGCTATGAATGGCTCTGGTGGGTTCAAGCCGTCATATTTGGTTAGTATATTCTGCATCTTTGCAATATGTACATCTGTTATGTTTAGCATTTGATCTTTTGATATCTGACCTTTTTCATACATTGTAAGATTAGCATAAAAACCAAGCGTTTCATTTTTTAATTCAGATTGGATAAATGCTAAATTATTGCCAAATCTTTGCCCTGCCAGGTTGGCCTGATCCAAATTATAATTGATGGCAATAGCTGCAACTATTACAACAATACCTATTGTAATTGCAATTTGTAAGTGTTTTCTGGGATTGGGAGGCTGAGGTTCTTTCTTCACAAATCGGCTAGATTATTATGTGAATAAATCGTTTGCTATGTTCGACACTGTTCAATCATACTGATCTAATCTATGTAATTTCCCTCAGGGTCAGTTTTCAGCTCAATCGTCATCACGCTGCCGCTGATGTATGAGTCATTTCTTGTAGTTCTGACGCGCCCTACATCAAGATGATATGGCCAAACATTTACCACCACGGTTCCAACTTTGACATTGGTAGGCGCATCGGTGATTTCGATATCTTCTTTTTTTATTCCGTAATCTATTAGCTTTTTGATACAATGATCAAGTAATTGTTGGGGAAGACCATGATTTATGGCCCAAACGGTACCCTCGTAATATATTTTTTCCAACTAGTTATCAGCAAGTTTAGCGTTTTTTTAAAGCTATCTGAAACAAGGAAATATTAAAAACCTACTCAGAAGTCATTACTTTAAGTGTCATAGTACTTTCAACTCTGGAAATGTTTCGAATCTTACGAGATACGGTCTGATCAAATTCCTCGGAAGTAGGAGTCTGCAATTCAGCTATCACATCATATGCACCAAAAGTCACATAAGCACTTTTGACTTGGGGTAGGATCTTTAATTCTTCTATGACATACTCTTCTGCCCCAATATCGCAATTGATCAAAACAAATCCCCTCTCCATGCTTTTCTCCAATGCTCAAATTACTTAACTTTGTCTATCTTATGCACGGAACTGGAATGAAAAATAACTCATTTTTTGAAATATTGACCAATTCTTTAAACAATATGGTAGGTAAATCTGTGATGCAGTAGATCTAGTATCTTGAACGGGGTCGTGGATAAATCAATTTCTTTTTCTGCAGACAAGAGAAGTAGATTATACTTTACCGGAAAACTCATGATTACAACTTTTTCCCTATATGACATGGCAAAAGAAACCGGTCCTAGAACATCGTCAAATCTTTGGCGCATCTTGGCTCTTGTAACAATGTCGCAGTAGAGTGACTCATCGTCATTCTTGTCGCCTATGGGTCTGATGCCTCTCTTCATTCCGCCACCTACTAGTTTGCCATCTTGGTTAACAATGCCCACAAATCTTATCTTTGTATCTATTTTCATTATTTTCTCACATAGTCTGTTAAAATCATTATTTGTTATCATTTTAACAATATTTTACACATGATTGCTATTAACCTAGTCGATTTTTGTCCTTGTCATTGCTCTTGCCTTCTGATCTTTGTCTTGCATGACACTGAAAACTTGGATAAAATATAAAGCCAATGAGGGGATTTGGACCCCCGACCTTCTGATTACAAGTCAGATGCTCTAGCCAGGCTGAGCTACATTGGCGCTAGGTAATGGCATTTGGAGGGTGGTTTAAAATGTTATTGCGTGATACAAAAAGAACATGCCGTGTTAATTTTGGGGTACCATGCATATTCATTTATCTGAGGGACCAATCTTGCAAAAAAATCATTCTGTACTATAAAGTAATTATGGTACAATCAAAAGGAAACGGCTAATTATAATACAATCTCAAATCAAAAAAATGAAAAAAGAAAATTTCAACATGATAAAACCTGACAAGTTTCTCCTTGCTTCAAAAAGAAGATATTTTCTAGGAAATGTCATTTTACACGATATCTCAAAAAACATAGGCGTTACGGATCAAAAGGTATACTATGCCGCCTTCAAAAACGGTGCAAGAACTAAAATTCATTATCACGAAGGGGAGCAAACACTGGTTATAACCAGGGGCACGGGTATTATTGTTTTGTTCAAGAGTACAATTTGGGGAAAACATGTTAAACTTAAACAAGACGCCAAACTTGTCTTAAAGACTGGGGATCTAGTACGCATTCCAAAAAATACACTTCATTGGCACGGCGCACTCTCAAACAAAAGTTTTGGACATGTTGCATTTAACGCATTTTCAACCAAGAGAAAGGAAGCAAGAACCATTTGGTATGATTCTGACTTTAAGACACGTGCAATAAAAATTTCATAAATGCTTTTTGAGTGTGTCATGTGTTGTAGCCTGAAGCTATAAGTACTATCCATGGTAAAATCATCTTTCCATCTTTTATGTATCTCTTGGTGTTTTGCCGTGAATCGTTTTTTATCTTATCTACAATATCGTTTCCCATACTCTCAATTTTAGGCCTGATGGAATTTGCAGTCGAGTGCATGTAATCGTACCAGTATTCATCAAAAGTTCCAGCCTCGTAGCTGAAAACATGTCTTGTTATGGATACATCTGAAAATCCTGCACCCACAAGCTCCTTTTTCAAGTTATCACTGTTGCCAAACCTGTGTACTGTAGGAGCACCTTTTGGTCTAATGTCCGGTATATACTTCAAAATAGAAGACATTATGCTACTAAAATATGGCACTTCTTCTGCTAATCCGTGAACTGCAAAAACAATCTTTCCACCATGTTTTAAAATTTTTCTAACTGTTTTTAGCACTCTGGCAGTGTCTGGAAAAAACATGAGTCCATACTGACACAGTATTTTATCAAATGTAAAGTTAAATCCAAGATTTTCTGCATCCATTTCAAAAAAATTCACATTAGGACCATGCGTTGTCTTCTTTGCAATGGCAAGAGCTGTTCTTGACATGTCTATTCCAATCAGTAGGCCTGTCTTGTCAAGATGGCAAAATATCTCGGCTGAAACAGCGCCGGTTCCACATGCAATGTCCAACACCCTGTCTGATGGGTTTATTTCTGCTAGCTTGACTACTTTTGTAGTAGACTTGAACGGGCCTTCATGTTTGTTGGCCCAGTTGTAATGGTAATCTGGAGCAACAACATTCCAGTTGGTCCTTGAATTAATCTTGTATTCTATAGGATCAAAAAATGATTCCATGCCAACCATTTGGTCAAGGCTTAAATTATTTATCTTTTTAGCAACTTCATGCCTACTTTTTTGGTTAGCGTGATAATAGAAAATAAACCGGAAATTGTTGACCCTGAGGGCAATACTATTCTAAATGATCTCATCTTAAAAGATGGGAAAACACCTGTCAAAAAGATACGCTCTGCCAAAATGTTAAGGTTTCAGATAGAGGCAAAGAATAAAGATATGGCAGAGAAGACCGTTATGAATCTGTGTGATGAATTTAGAATATACAATCCACTGGTAAGTAAGGTATCAGTTGAGACTTTGGACGCCTAACTGTTTTTTACGACTTTTCTGTTTAACGCAGTCACATCTTCCATTGCTCCATCTATGAGAAGTTTACTGCGAAGATATTTTGCCAAGTCTGTCTCAGTTATGATGCCAACCAACTTTCCGTCAGCTAAAACAAGCAGTCTTCGTATGTTTTTATTTGTCATTTTTTGTATGGCGTCCTCTATGGGTGTCATTGGTTCTACCCATCTGAAATTTGGGGACATTATATCTGAGATTGGAACATCCAAACTTTTTTTGTCTGTGGTTGAAACCTTGTGAACTAGATCTCTTTCTGTTACTAACCCTATGGGGGTTCCTTCCTTTACTACCACAAGTGAACTAATGTTTTTTTCCGCCATCAGTACTGCCACATCTTTTGCTGTCTTGCCATACTCGATTGTAATGACATTGTTGACCATGATGTCGCGAACTAAACCCATAGCTAGTACCAAAGAGTATTAGAATAAAAACGATTTGTTGCAGTTTATCTATAAAATCGATAAATTGTTGTGAAAATAAAAACAAATTATATCTAACACTCAAAAAAGTCAATATAGTTTGCAGTTATTTGCTTCGTATACGCCTTTCTTAATTATGCGAACTTTATGATATCAAACAAGAGACTGCGAGCTATGAATTCCTACCAAGGTCATACTCGCAGTTTCCTATACTGTATCTTGGTAAGAACACGATAATGCAGGTCTGATGTAGTTACGATTCAAAATAAGTAGAGAAATAATTTGAATTATGATCATGTGGAAAAAGTATCAGAATACCATTTTTTTTTTCTACGTTCGTGCTCTATCATGACCTTTGTCACTAGTAATGCCATGAGAAACCCTCCAACATGAGCCATGAATGCTATGGTAAGTGCAGCAAACGAGCCTATGAAGGCAAACAAAATCTGGATGGCAAGCCAATAGTATCCACGTATATCTCCCATTGCAGCTGATATTCCTAAAACTCCGGAGATCGCCCCAGATGCACCAATCAAAAGAATATTGCCATTTAGTAGTATGTATGACGCGACAGCTCCGTAAAGCAGCGCCCCCCCAAGTCCTGCAAGACTATAAAGTACAATGAATCGTGGTATCCCGACTGATCTCTCAGCAGATCCCCCCATGTAGGCTAACGCAAAGAGGTTGAACGCAATATGTGTAATATTTGCGTGAATGAACATGGACGTAAATAATCTCATGACACTGTCAGACAGCGGTGCACTATTATCACGGAATAATTCATCTGGAATAAATCCATAATGCACGATGATCTGCTGTTGCGAATGACTGAGCACACCATATGCAAAAATCAAGGAATTTATGATAATTAATGCAGTAGTTACAGGAGCTGGACGTCCTATCAGCCTTAGCATCTCCTATTGGAAGTTGGCAGCATAATAAATGGTATGAGTCAGATAAAACATTTCCACGAATCTTTAGGTTATTTTCTTGATCACTGTGATGGGAAAAATCTATCTACTTTTTTAATATGCCTGTTAAAAAATCTTTAATCAATCATGTTCTTGTCCGATTCAATTTAATATTGCTAGCAAGTAAGTCTATTTGTGAGGGTTGCAGTAATAGTTTTTCCAGGAAGTAATTGCGATCGAGACATGCATCATGTACTAACTGACGTCTTCAAGATTAAATCCCAACTTGTGTGGCACACTGATGATCTGCCAAAGAACATTGACGCAATTGTGCTGCCAGGCGGGTTCTCTTATGGTGATAGGCTCCGAGCCGGAGTAATCGCCGCCCATAGTCCAATCATTGCAGAAGTAAAAAAGATGGGTGAAAAAGGTATGCCTATTTTAGGAGTTTGTAATGGGTTTCAAATATTGGTAGAATGCGGTCTTTTGCCTGGTGCACTTTTAAAAAATACATCGCTTAGTTACATCTGTAAATGGACTGAAATTATTGTTAAAAATAACAAGACCCCATTTACAAATAAACTAAAACTAGGACAAAGAATCCCAATTGCAATGGCTAATGGTGAAGGACGCTATTATGCAGATAAGGAAACACTTCACGCGTTGAAGAAGAATAATCAGATTGTATTTACTTATGCCGAAGATGTCAACGGGGCAACAATGAAGATTGCAAGCATATGCAATAAAGAGGGAAACATTGTTGGCATGATGCCCCATCCTGAAAGATCAGCCGAACAAATTCTCAATCCACGTGATGCAAAACCTGCATCTCTAATCTTTGAGTCATTGTTGAATGTCTTGGGTGTTACCGCATGAGCCTGACTCAGAAGGAATCAGACTATCTTGAAAAAAAGATAGGTCGAAAACCAAATTCTGTTGAGATACAGATAGTTGCAGCAGAATGGTCTGAGCATTGCTCTTACAAGTCATCGAAAAAATACCTCAAAATTCTTCCGCGCAAAGGAGTTCGAGTCATCTCAGGCCCAGGATATGATTCTGGAGTACTGGATGTCGGTGACGGATATGTTGTCACAGTACACATTGAAAGTCACAATCACCCTTCTGCCGTGGAACCATACGGCGGGGCAGCAACAGGCGTAGGAGGCGTCATACGGGATATTTTATCAGCTGGTACAAGGCCGATTGCAATTTTGGACGGACTTAGATTCGGTGACATTGAAAATGATACTCATGCAAGATGGCTTTTTAAAAATGCCGTAAGGGGAATTGCCGATTATGGAAATTGTTTGGGTATACCAACTGTTGGAGGCGAGATTGAATTTGACAAATGCTTTACAAATTATGCACTAGTTGATGTTGCCTCTGTTGGATTTGGAAAAAAAGAGAGGCTGTTACAAAACAGGGCAGACAAGGGGGATTTTCTGGTATTGATTGGAGGTTCTACCGGCAGAGATGGCATAGGGGGATCACAGTTTGCATCTGACAAACTAGAGTCTGAGAATCGTTCTGCTGTGCAAATCCCTGACCCGTTCATTGAAAAATTAGTAATTGAGGTAATATTAAATGCCCGGAATCATGGCTGCATCAAGGCCATGAAAGATTTGGGGGGCGGGGGGCTTTCTTGCGCCATATCTGAGACGGCTGATGCGTTATCAGTTGGAATTGAACTTGACGTGTCACTGATTCACAAAAGGGAACAAAACATGTCGCCTACTGAATTGATGGTTTCTGAATCTCAAGAGAGAATGCTTGTGATAACCTCTCCTGAAAAACTTGAAACTCTAAAAGAAATATGTGAAAAATTTCGGGTATCGTATTCTGTTGTGGGAAAGGTAACTGGCGGTACCATGATGGAAGTCAAATCTGAAAAACAGACAGTAGCCAAATTGCCAAGCAATGTGGTTGCAAATGCTCCTCTCCTTGACAGACCCGCAAGCATGCCAAAATATCTGAAACGTATATCTTTAATTGAAAAACCCCGGACGCCAAAAAACCTATCACGAACAATTCTTACAATGCTTTCAAACCCAAATATTGCAAGCAAGCATTGGGTATACACACAATACGATCATGAAGTTGGCATTCGCACTGTGATAAAACCTGGAAAAGATTCCCCCGTTTTAAGACTTGACAATGGAAAATTTCTTGCGATCAAGATAGATGGAAACTCAAAGCATTGCTACGTTGACCCAAGGCAAGGGGTAATTGGATGCTTTGATGAGGCCTGCAGAAACGTAATCTGCACTGGCGCAACTCCAATAGGAATGGTTGATCATCTGCAATTTGGAAATCCGGAAGATCCTGAAATTTTTTGGACGTTCAAAGAATCAGTGGAAGGAATCACAGAATATGCCAAATATTTTGAGATTCCCTGCGTGGGAGGTAAAGTGAGTCTGTACAACGAGACTGATAACGGCCCAATCAAGCCAACTCCATTGATAGGAGTACTTGGTCTCATAGAGAACAAACCATTGATGCCACAGAAAGCCAAAAAAGGTGACTTGATTGTTCTAATAGGAATTACAAAGGACGAGCTTGGGGGTTCTGAATATTATGAATATGTCCATGGTATTGTAGGGGGCAAATGTCCTGTAGTTGATATGAAGTCATCAAAAACCAATCAAAGTACAGTCTTGGAAATAATAAGACAAGATCTGGTAAAGGCCGTACACGATTGCTCAAAAGGAGGGTTAGGAATGGCGATATCTGAGACCTGTATCACAAATGGAATTGGTTGCCATGTATTTCTAGATAAAATACCCTCGGAGCATCTGAACCATGACGAATTGCTCTTCTCAGAATCGCAATCTAGATTCTTACTAACGGTTGATCCATCAAAGATAAAAAAAGTAAAATCGTTGCTTGAAGCAAAGGGTGTCAAAAATGAAATTATAGGAAAATTTACGGGTCGCGGCATTATATTCAAGGACAAAACCAAGTTGATTGCAAGTGTAATGGTTGATAAGGCACAAGAAAAATGGTTAAACTCATTGGGGTCATTGGTCAGTCATGGTTAAAGAAAACTGTGGTGTGGTGGGAATTTTTAGCTTGGATGGGGCAAATGTCATACCGATGATTATTGATGCATTGCGCGCTCTCCAACATCGCGGTCAAGAGGCTTGGGGTGTCGCAGTTCCAAAAAAACAACCATACAAACAGCTTGGTCTTGTGTCATCTGCAGTATCAGAGTTTGACAAGATTACTAGAGATTATGCTTCGCCTGCAGCCATAGGACATGTTAGATATTCCACAATAGGTAAAAGTAACTTGGAAAATGCCCAGCCACTAAAAGTAAAGGACTTATGTATTGCTCATAATGGCACTATATCAAATGTTGAAGAGTTAGCAGGCATGGTAGGAGGATGTACATTTACACCACAAAATGCAAGTGATACGCTTGTCGCAGCACAACGACTTGTCTTACTCATGTCGGAAAATGGAAAATTGGGCAGTGCACTTTCAATTTTGAAAAATGAAATGGTAGGTTCATTTTGTTTTACTTTTGTTTCTGACGATAATGCTGTATATGCAGCACGTGACCCAAGGGGATTTAGACCAATGGTTATAGGGTATAGAAAAGATAATAATTCTTACATTGTGGCGTCTGAATCTGTGGCGCTTTCTGCAGTGGGTGCTCAGCTTGTAAGGGATGTAAAACCTGGAGAGCTTGTGAAAATCAGTAACGCGGGACTGGAATATGAGATGTTTTCTGAAGAAAAAAAACCAGCTCATTGTTCTTTTGAGTTTACCTATTTTGCACATCCATCTAGTGTTATGGAGAATTCAAACATCTATGTGGCCAGAAAGAGAATTGGGCAGTTTTTGGCAAGAAAATATCCGATCAAAGATGCAGATATTGTTGTTCCAGTTCCTGACTCTGCAAGGCCTGCCGCACTAGGTTATGCACAAGAGTTAGGAATTCAATTTGAAGAGGGATTACTCAAGGATAGGTACAGCAGAAAAGGGCCATTGCGTAGTTTTATAGAACCGCATCAAAGCGACAGAGTTGAAATCAATCGCTGGATAATTCCCATAACTCAAGTAATTAGCGGCAAACACGTAGTGGTAGTTGATGATAGTCTTGTAAGAGGCACAAGCTCAAAGGCTATCATAAAGGCTCTGAGAAGAGCAGGTGCAAGAAAGATTAGTATGGTTATCACTTTTCCACAGATAAAATATCCCTGTTATGCGGGAATTGATTTTCCATCACAAGACGAACTGGTTACATTTATGGGGGATGGAAAGATTTACACCGAAGAAGAGATTACAGAAAAAGTCAGGCAACTAATAGGTGCAGATTTTCTTGGTTATAATGACTCTCAGAACCTTGCAAATGCTGTAGGAATGGATTATAATTCGATGTGTTTTACATGCTATTCAGGTGATTATTCTACTCTTGGAATAAAACCCACATTTAAGAGCAGAGTAGAAATCAAAGGAGAATAGAAGTGGAGTTAGCATTTGTTCTTGTAAAAAGTAAGATGGGACATGAAATGGATGTATTAAATGAAATTTTAAAAATTGATGGAGTAAAAGAGGTGACTGGTACGTATGGACAGTATGATATTTTTGTAAAGATTCAGGTTTCAACTAGAGCACAAATTGAAAAAATAATCACCAAAGAAATTCGTCAAATACATAATGTGGTTTCAACAACCACCTTGTCTGTGATCCCAGAACAGGGCAAGCAATAATCCGCTCATCAAAAAACCAAATATGATATCAAAACCCTATTTGGTCCACACTATGGTATTGTATCAGATCTTGCAAGTTCAATCTTTGGGTTTAGATTTGTAAGGGTCTCAATGGTATTGAGTCTTGTAGGACATATCGACACACTTAATCTTTTAATAAATATTATACTAATTCATTTATTGGCCCTCCACAAGCGATGTCTTGTCTGTAGGAAAAAATTTGTAGAACATTCCGAGTTACAAGATAAAATATGCAAAATAATAACAATAAAGGAATTTGAGGCCTACTGTCATGGCTTTGACGTGCAGTTTAGACCATCATTTAGCTAAGGCTGATTAATCCTTATTGTAGCAATTTGCCTTTACCAACTGTCATATAGATTCATGTGCGCCAATTTATTAAGAAAGAAACCAGACTTTTCTCATGGAACATAGTCGATTAACTTGTGCAAACCACTCTGATGAAGAAACAATCCTTGTTCAAATAGGATGGAATAATTTTAACTGCCCAAGATGCGGTAGTGATTATACCATTGGAAGAAAAGTTGTAGTGTTAGATCCAAAACCGGTACAAAGATCCTGACTTTTTCTACAGTATCCATTTCAGCGTTTGAACATAATTTCAGGAGAATAAATTTCCACCATGATGGGTAAGCCCATCAAATGCGGTCCATTCTCTTGTCTTGTATTATATATCAACAAACTAGCAAAAAAAGGTACTGGTAGTGTTCTTTGACTGACTGTTAGTTCAAAAACCCTCAATATTGGATGAAGAAACTATGAGACTACCTATTGGATCAAAAGTTAGTTGATGCACTATAATCGAGGTATACAATACATAAAAAACTCCCAACTCATTTGGCACTGTAGAAACCATACTAAATCACTAGAGAATTCCTAGTTATTCTGTAACAATTGTATGCCATCATACGGTACATCATATTTCTCTGTTTTATGTCACAATATGCCTTGGCATGTACGCACTGAACATCCTTTTAAATACAGAAAATACAGTTCCACAATCCAATCTATCTTCATATCCTACACCATGCTTTCAAAATTCATAATTATGCAATTATGCAAAGACAGATTTTCTTCTTGGATGACAGTCAGTTTTGATTGATGATGTTTTGAATGTATAGGCCAAAGACTATTCGCCAATTGGGAGATGCTCTATAAACTACAAGTAAATCCGCAATAGTAGATTCATCACCTTGGCATGACATCAAGTGTAACTCTTCCCATGTTAGGGCTAGTCCAATCTAAACATCACATCTAGATTTTATGCGTCTTATAATGCATCAAGATAGCATGGGGCTCGGTACTAAAGTGAATAATTGTCCTAGAAGCAGGTCAAAAAATATATCAATTTAAATCCAAGTCAGTTCAATGACGCCTAATTGAGGTTTCTACGTTCAGGCAAGGTTAAAGACATATACGAACTAGATGACAAGCACATTCTATTTCATTTTTCAGACCGAGTCTCTGCATTTGATGTAAAGTTTCCAACACCAATACCGCGAAAAGGAGAGGTCCTCTGCAAGTTTGCCGAGTTTTGGTTTAAAAAATTGCCAACCAAAAATCATTACGTAAGAACAGAGGCAAAGGATAAGATCGTAGTCAAAAAAATGGATATAATTCCAATCGAATGTGTTGTTCGTGGATATTTCTATGGTAGTCTAGTCCAAAGATGGAATGAGGGTAAAGTAAAAATTCCAAGAGGCGCAGATACTCAAATTGCAGCAAAATTTCCAAGGCCTATCTTTGATCCAACCACAAAATCTGAAACTCATGATATGCCAATAACTCGAGACGATGCATTGGAAAGAAATCTTGCAAGTTCTGATGAATATGGCTGGCTAGAAAAGACATCGCTTGGGATTTACCAAAAAATGTCAGAAATAGCAGGAAAAGCAGGATTCGTACTGGCAGATCTAAAGCTGGAGTTTGGAAAGATAGGAAATGAGATTATTCTAGGTGACTCTATAGGCCCAGATGAATATCGAATGTGGCCACAGGAATCATATCGTGTGGGCATAATACAAGAAAGTTACGATAAGCAACTACTACGCGATTGGCTTGCAGCTCGTGGTCTACAAAAAAAGTTTGAAGATGAAAGAAAGCAAGGACTAGAGCCTGTTGCACCAGAACTTCCATCTGACTTGTGCAACGAAATGTCATCTAGATACCTGGCTTCATACGAGCGTATTACTGGAACTCGTCTTTAACTCGAATTTTGTTTTAGGGGCTGTGACCCAAATCTTGCCAATCTGTACCTTATTTTCTACCCTATGGGGACCTTTTTCCCAAAAATCAAAAAAAATTTTTCAATTTTGGTTTTATGGTAACGTTACTATGTATATAGT
>VFSW01011357.1_pt1 | contig 12533 bp, 10 predicted proteins | sample 5358111 | NCBI WGS metagenome assembly VFSW01 (sample SAMN11554181, study PRJNA540505) | mine drainage metagenome | isolation source: sediment from site ElyBrook_90M | place: USA: Ely Copper Mine, Vershire, VT | collected 2017
CCGGCCTGTCACGCCGGGGGTCGCGGGTTCGAGTCCCGTCCACTCCGCCAATAAAACAAGCGGGTCAGCAGAAAAACTGCTGACCCGTTTCCATTTCGTTTGAGGTGGCCTCCATAGTCATGACGTGAAAACCGGATATTCGACCACCAGCGTGGTCGGGTATCTCAGTGTGTTGTGTGCCAATCCCGAAACACATCGATATCAATTCCATCCGGGTTGTTCAGTTGTCCCGGACCGTTTCCGGGGTGATCTGTAACCCCGTACTGCCAGATAATCTGTTTGGTCTGACGGTCGATCACTATGACCCGATGGCGGTAATCATCATTCAGGATGACATCCCCGTTGGGAAGTTCCTGAGCCAGAGAGGGATGATTGAGCATGCCCTCACCCTCCTTCACAGAGTAATCCCAGGTTACCTTGTGTCGTTTCGGATCAAAGAAAATCACCCGACCTGGTTTGCTGTAATCGGCCACAATGATTTGACCGTCGTGGGCGGGCATGGCATCCGATGGATAGTGCATTCCAAAAGCCCGGGTAGCCCAGACCACTTTTCCGTCACGGGTGACTTGAGAAATCCAGGCTCCTGTAATTTCGGTAATCAGGATATCGCCGTTATCCAGTTCGGTTACTCCATTGGGTAATCCCAGAAATCTTGGGGGGTCATGACGGCAATTGGCATTTCGGCTCCAAGCCTCGCCCTTGCGGCCGGGCTTTCCCCATTGAACCTTGATTTTCGAAGTGTCCCGGTCCAGAAACAGAATGCGGCAGTTTCGAATGTCGGCAACCAGAATGGTGCCATCTTTCATGACATGGGTATCATCCGGAAAATTCATGTATCCGTCAGCAACACCGGGAACATCTGGAACGCCGTAACTCCATGCCAGTTCACGCTTGTCGTAGTTGATCAGGTGAATATCCTGATTGTCCTCTTCACTAATGGCCAGCAAATGCCCATCGGGTGAGAAAAATACATCATCGTTGTCGTGGTAGATTTTCAGATTGGGTGAACCGAATTGCCACAGGATCTCCTTGTTGGGAGCCACTTCGATAAGCCGGTTGTTACGCCGATCAGCGATGACCACTGGATAGGGTAGTGGCTTGCCCCAAGAGGGGGTCGGGGCGCTCCGGCTACCGGTCACGGGAGGTGGGGTTCCCTCGGTGGGATCGGCGGCCAGGGTGGCAAGACTCAGGCAGGCCAGAACTCCAGCAACCAGGGTACTCCACAGGAGAGAAGTCTTGATGAACCTGTCAGATTGAATCGGTATGGGTCTGCCTGAACGGAAGGATTGCATGAAATGAGATCCTTTAAGCATGAATAGGTGATTGTTTCCATCGGGTCTTAGCGGGATGGATCCAAATTTTTCTTCGAACTGCCGGGGTTCCTGAAAGGGGCAGAATCGAGGGGAGGAAGTTTGCGAATGGCCTGCACGGAAGCTTCCACAATCCGCTTTACGCCTATTTCCCCCAGTTCCTCAGTGGCGGCACGGGGGTCGCCGCGAACCCCCTCTTGTTCGGATGGTTTTTTATTCCCGCCAAGTTGGTCCACACGCACCAGTTTGGGATCAATGGCCAGTGCCAGTGAAGTATCCAGAAGACCAGCATGAACCCCGATCTGGGCCTCGTTGAACCCTCTGGCCTTCAGATCTTCTGCAAAGGTCGTCTGACCTGCCTGGTAATACTCAGACAAAGCATAAACCCGACAGGAGGGGTCTGAGGCCCACTCTTGGTTCAACTGCCGGGCGGTTTTTCCGATGATTTTTTGATAACCTCCATGATCCCCCAGAAAAATGATCCGATGGAATCCGTGTTGTTTGAAACTGCGGGCGGCACCTTCCAGCAACGATTCAAAGGCGGAGACCGGAATGGAAATTGTACCGGGAAATCGCATGTGGGAAGTCGGTGGATGAATATCTCCTTCCGGGACATAAGCCACAACCGGTGCGACAATGGCATTGCCCAGTTCCCTGGCGATCATTCCTGCCAGTGCTTTGACGCGCACATTGTGTTTCCCCAAAACCATATGTGCCCCACTCTGTTCGGTTCCCCCAATAGGGATCAGTACGGTGGTGACACCCGCCAGCACACGCTCATGCAACTCGGGGGATGTCATTTCCTCGAGGTAGACCGTGGGCAGGGGTTCCTTTGCAGCCACGACCCGTGCAGACACTCCCCCGAACATCGTCAGGAGGATGAAAGGAGCAATGGCCTGCAGGGCTTTGGAATACATCATTGGAAAAAGATGTCAGCGTGACGGTATATCAATCCATTGTACAACTTAATGAGGAAAGATCGAGTTCTGGTTGAAAGATCGGAAAAAAAAGGTATCGGCGAAGCAGGAATCCGGCATCAGACAGTTTCATGGATGATTTTTCGTAACTGACGAACTGTCATACTTGTAACCTCATGTGTCTGGTTTGTTGTTGCGCTTCCTGTGTACAATGAGCAAGCGCAAACTCTTGGGAGATCCATGATGAACAAGAAAGTCATTGCCCTGTGCGTGCTCAGCGCCCTGGTTGTCCTGTCCGGCTGCTCAAGCACCAACAGCATGAAAGAAACCGCTGCGGATGAGGCTGCTGCCGTGAAAATTCATACGCAGGCTGCTGCAGATCAGCGGGCGGCTGAGCAGAAGCGTCTTGAAACCAATATTTCCAAAATTCCGGAGTGGGCGATACAGGCTCCACCCCCTGACGATAACGGCGTTTATGCCGTGGGTATTGGCGAGTCTGACAAGATCCGCCTGGCAATTCGCAAAGCCATGCTGGATGGTGAATACGGATTGGCCAAAAACTACAACCAACTTCTCTCCGGTTCGGAGCGACAGTATTCGCAGGCTAACAGCGGTGACTATAGCCAGTCTCAATACACCCAACTGATCGACAGCTTGGTCAGTCAAGTGCCCATTGTGGGGTTCGAGGTTATCCACCAGAATGTTCGCCCGGTGGATGGGGCATATACGGCCTATGTTCTGCTGAAATTACCCTACAATCAGGTGAATCGCGTCCTTCAGGAACGCGGGGCCAGCGCATCAAGCGAAGATATCAAGCACTCCTTCGATGAATTGTCCGGGCGGCTGAATAAATTGCAGAAACAGAATGCACAACAGGTCAGCCAACCTTCTCCGGGGATTCCTCCAGGAATCCCCTTCACCACCACCACCGTGATCGAGTCGCCGGTTCCCCCGCCTGCCCCCATTGTGAGCGAGGGACCGGGTCCGAATGATGCACCGCCTCCCCCTAACCCCGATCATGCGGGTAACTAATCTATTGATCGCGCTGCTGGGAGGAACCACCTTGAGCGTACAAGCCGGGTGGGAGTCGGCAACCCATGGGGTCATGGTCTCCGGGCGCATGGCTTTTCCGGGTTGTGCCCCGGTGCATTATCCGGACTCGCGCAAGCGTGCGATCATCGATGCACGGCGTAATATGGCTCGGGCAAAGAACCTGTCGGTGGGGGGAAGCGAACAGGTCAGTGGCGAAACTTACACCCGCACCGTTCACGAAGTTGCAGAAGGGGGCGTGCCTCCCGTGGAGATACTGGAAGAAAAAACCATTACAGGTCAGGAAGGGAGCCTGTATTGCGTACTGCTGGGGAAATGAATTTTGATCACCCCTCTGAAATTCAGGTCGACGGGGGCAGCAGTCATGCTCTTCCTGTGCGTGTTCTCCGCTGAAGCGGGAACCTGGACCCGCAATTATACTGTGCAGTACAACATGGGTGAGACGGACAGTCGCAGCAGGGCCCGGCAAAATGCCATGGATGAGATTCGTGCCCGGGCGCTGCGGGAAGTGGGCGCGTACATTGAAACCCGGACCACCCTGAAGAATGACGATCTTCAGGAGGAAACCAAGGTCATTACGGCATCCATGGTCAAAATCGTCGAAACCAGTGAGCATTTCTCGTTGCTGAAAGACGGACACGAGCAACTGTCGGTGACCGCACGGGTCACCGTGGACGAAAGTGAACTCAAGGCGCGCATCCTGGCGGCGCAGCATGATCGGGCTGAAAAACAGGTACTCTTGGACCAACTCACCGCACAAGAGCGCGAAAATGCCGTGCTGGAAGCACAGTTGGGGAGATCGAAGGGATCCTCGATGAACATTCCGCCCCCTCCGCCGGGATGGTGGACCGGGGAAAGAAGTCAAAAATCGAATGTTTCATCCCCCCCGCCTCCTCCCTAGTTTTCCCTCTGGCTTCTCTGAAGGAACGAGGCGAGGAGTTTAGTTGTTTTTGGACTATGAAACGGCTATAATCGCCCGTATTCAATGAGTTTTGGTGTCGGCCTGTTACGCCGGGAATCGCGGATTCGAGTCTCACACGCTCCGCCAAAACAACAAAGGCCGTTGAGAAATCAACGGTTTTTTTGTTTCGAGAGGTTCTCATGCTGGATGGTTTTCGTTCGTTGTCTCAAACCTGGGTTGCCAAGGTGGTGCTTGTTCTGATCACCGTGCCTTTTGCCTTGTTTGGTCTGGAATACTACCTGCGCCAAGGCGGTGGGGGGGGTGCGGTGCTGAAAGTGGATGGCGTGGCCATTTCGCAGTCAGAGTTCCGCGATGCCCTGCGCAATCAACAGCAACAGATGCAGAATGCAGGGGGAGTGGATTCCGCCTCTTTGAGTTCTCCGGCGCTGCGTTATGAAGCCATGAACGCGCTGGTCAATCGCCAGTTATTGCTCAAATATGCCGACGATCACCATCTGACCATTCCGGATCAATTATTGGTGGATGAAATTTCACGGGTGGACGTGTTTCAGGAAAACGGCAAGTTTTCTCAATCCCGTTATGAGCAAGTGCTCCGCGCTCAGGGGATGACGCCCGCTCAGTTCGAGAAGCGTTTGCGCGCTGACCTGAAATTGCAACTGGAACAGGAATCCCTGACTACTACGGCATGGGTGCCTGAGCAAAGCCTTGATGCCTTTCTCAAACTGGATGGACAGATCCGCGCCGTGTCCACCGCAACCCTCGGTTCGGCCCAATTTTTGGGTAAGGTCAAGCTGGTCGCCGATGCGGTCAAGAAATACTATGAAGCGCACCCGAATGAATTCCGTATTTCCGAACAGGTTTCCATTCAATACCTGACCTTGGCAGCGGATCAATTGGCGGCGGCGGTGACGGTTCTACCCGAGGAATTACGCAAGGCATATGCGGATCCCGCCAACCAAAGTCGCTGGACCGGGCAGGAAATGCGCCGGGCACGTCATATTCTGCTCACCATCCCCAATGGAGCCAGTCCAGCCCAACGACAGTCGATCAAACAGCACGCGCAACAGTTACTGGTGCGTTTGCAGGCTCATCCTGAACAGTTTGCGGCGGTGGCCAAAGTTGAGTCCCAGGACCCGGGATCGGCAAGTCAGGGAGGGGATCTAGGGTTTTTTGCCCGGGGAACCATGACGCCTCCCTTCGAGAAAGCCGTGTTTGCCTTGAACAAGGGGGAATTTTCCGGACCCGTTGAAACAGACTTTGGTTATCATGTGATTCAGGTGACGGATATCCACGAAGCGAAGCATTTAAGTCTTGAGGAAGTTACGCCCCAACTGACTGCAGAGATTCGCCGTCAGAAGGCCAGCCAGAAATTTTCCGAGGAGGCCGATGCCTTTACTACCCTGGTTTATGAGCAATCCGGCAGTTTACAGCCGGCTGCCGACAAATTTCACTTGACGGTGCAGACAGCCAGTGGGATCAGCAAAGACCAGAAAACAGGAATCTGGTCCAATCCAAAGTTGCAACAGGCATTATTTTCTTCAGCAGTGATCAGAGATCATCGCAATACGCCTGCCATCGAGGTGGCGCCGGGTCTGCTGGTGGCCGCCCGGGTCACCCAGGATCAAGCGGCGATGCTGAAACCCTTGGAACAGGTGGCTCCTTCCATCGAGCAACGGCTGGAGGAACAGCAGGCGGCGGTTTTGGCCCGTCAGGCGGGAGAAGAAAAACTCAAGGAATTACAGGCAGGCAGGACGGATCCTGCCCTGACCTGGTCAGGAGAGCGGCTTTTGACACGCCAGCAGGCCTATGCCGGCGGTTTGCCCTCCGCAGTGGTGACCCCTGCCTTCCGGGTGGATGAACGACATTTGCCCGGTTATGCGGGGGCGTCCACCCCCGAGGGCGGGTTTGTGCTGGTGCGGGTTACTCAGATTCAACCGGGACGTACCGATGAATCTGCCACGCGCAAAGAAGCTGAAACGGGTTTGACGCGCGCCTATGGAGATGGAGCCATGGAAGAATTCATGGCCGCTTTGCGTAAAAAGGCCACCATTCAGGTCGTGGACAAGAGCGTGCTGGAAGAGTCTCCCCAGCACTGACCTTCCGGAGACCTCCGGGTTTTCCCTATGATTCAGCCACCCATGCCGGGGACGGTACTGGAAAAACCGCCGTCCACATGAAGAATCTCTCCCGTTACACCGGAAGCCAGGGAACTGCACAGAAAAGCCGCCACATTTCCCACTTCCTCGATGGTGATATTGCGGCGCAGGGGGGAGGTTTGTTCCACATAGCCAAGAATCTTGCCGAAATCACCGATGCCGGCGGCGGCCAGGGTTTTGATGGGACCCGCAGAAATACCGTTGACCCGAATGCCCTCAGGCCCCAGACTTTGTGCCAGGTAACGGACATTGGCCTCGAGACTGGCCTTGGCCAGTCCCATGACATTGTAATTTTGTACGGAACGTTCGGCGCCCAAGTAGGACAGTGTCAGCAGAGCACCTTGACGACCGGCCATGAGGGGGGCACCGGCTTTGGCCAGGGCCGCGAAACTATAGGAACTGATGTCATGGGCAATACGAAAGTTTTCCCGGGTTACCGAATTCAGAAAAGTCCCGCTGAGGGCCTCACGAGGGGCAAAGGCAATGGAATGAACGATACCATCCAGTCCGTCCCAGCGTTGTCCCAGTGAATGAAAGAGAGCCTCGATTTGATCGTCTTGCGCTACGTCACAGGGATAGAGTTCAGTAACCCCCAATTCTGTGGCCAGTTTCTCCACTCGGCCGCGCACCGCATCGCCTTGATAGGTAAGGGCCAGTTGTGCCCCTTCCCTTTGCATGGCTTGGGCGATACCCCAAGCGATGGAACGATTGCTCAACAATCCGGTGATGAGTATGTTCTTGTTTGCCAAAAATCCCATGGGTTGGTCTCCTCTTGTCAGGGCACCATGATAAACCATTCCCTTCGGAAAGGCGCAGTGGGACGCGATAGAATGAGGGATGGGGTGAATGAAACCGGGCATAGGTCGGGGGGGAATGGGTTCTGCTGTGACGAAGAAGAGGAAAGGGCATGATAGAGGGCGATGGATGAAGGTGATAAGCGCTTGGGTGCTGGGGCTGACCTTGGCCCTGTTGTGGATGTCCCCGCTGCAGGCCCGGGAAAAGGTTCTGCATGTGGCGTTTTCTGCCTCTGAAACGGGGTTTGATCCGGTCCAGACTTCCGACCTCAATACGGCCGCCGTCGAACAGCAACTGTTCGAATCGTTGCTGACCTATGATTATCTGGCACGACCTGCCAAACTGATTCCGCGTTTGGCAGCCGCCATGCCCAGCGTGAGCGGACAGGGGAGCATCTGGACCTTTACCCTGAAAAAAGGGGTGTATTTTTCCCCCGATCCCGTTTTCCGGGGTAAGAAGCGGGAGGTGACCGCGACCGATGTGGTCTATACCCTGATGCGTTTCATGGACCCAAAAAATCGTTCTCCCTACAAGTTTTTGCTGGAAGGAAAAATCGAAGGACTGGATGAGCGTGCGGCTCAGGCCCGAGTGACAGGGCATTTTGACTATGATACCCCCGTGGCGGGGTTGAGGGTACTGGATCCCTGGCATGTGCGCGTGCACCTGAAAACCACCGACTACGACTTTGGGCATGCCATGGCCCAGCCGGTCATGGGCATTGTGGCCCGGGAGGTAATCGAGGCGTATGCCGGGGACACGGCGTCCCATCCGGTGGGTACCGGACCCTATCGCCTGGGACAGTGGTTGCGCTCAGCGCGCATTGAATTGATTCGTAATCCCAACTACCGCTCTGAAATCTGGCATTTTTCTCCCGGAAAGGATCCGGTAAATCAACGTCTGGTGGCACAAATGGAAGGAAAAACGCTGCCCCAGATCGATCGGATCGATATTCAAATCATCGAGGAAGCCCAGTCGGCCTGGCTCAGTTTTGGTAAGGGAGAGTTGGACATTCTGGGGATTCCTGCCCAGTTTTCTCCCCTGGCCCTGAGTGGGGATCAATTGCGTCCGGAATGGGTTCGGCGCGGGATTCATTTGGACCGGATCGTGGAACCCGCCATTGCCTACTATTTCATCAATCAGCAGGACCCCCTGTTGGGGGGCATGGCCCCCGCCAAAATTGCCCTGCGGCGCGCCATTTTTCTGGCGATGAATGATGGAGAAATGATGCGGGTCATCGACAAGGGCCAAGCGATTCGGATGACTTACCCGATTCCGCCAGGCGTGGCGGGCGCCGATGCCCAGTATCAGAGTTTATTGAATTATGACCCCGAACTGGCCAATCAACTGCTCGATGCCTATGGTTATCGACGGGGCAGGGATGGTTATCGTCTTCAGCCGGATGGAAAACCCCTGGAAGTTCAGTACACCACAGGGCTTTCTTCGCAGGATCGTGAATTGGATGAGGTGATGAAAAAATCCCTGGACCGCATCGGCCTGCGGTTTTCCAGCAACAAACTCAAGTTTCCGGACATCATACGGGCAGAACGGCAATGCCAGGTCCAGTTTCGCCTGTCGGCCTGGATTGCCGATTACCCGGATGGAGACAATTTCATGCAACTCTGGTACGGACCGCATACCCATGAGAACAATGCCAGTTGCTATCAGGATCCGGAATGGGACCGGCTGTACGAGCAAACCCTCACCCTGCCCGATTCCCCCCGGCGAGATGCCTTGTACCATCGTTTGGCGCGCCGCCTGGAACTGTATGGGGTGACCAAGGTCAGTACGGCAGCCTTGCGCAATGTCCTGTCCCAGCCTTGGGTCCTGGGTTACCGGACGCATCCGATCTTGCCTTCGGTATGGAATTACCTGGATGTGGAGGAGAGGAATGACCGAACTCCTTGACGAGAAAAAAACATGAGTGGATTACTGTTTCTGGTTCGGCGCCTGGGACAGGCTCTGCTGACTTTGCTGGGGGTGATCCTGCTGGTCTTCGTCCTGTTCAATTGGGTGGGGGGAGACCCTGCCACGATCCTGGCGGGCAAAATGGCCAGCGCGCAGGATTTGGCCAACGTGCGTCACCAACTGGGCCTCGACCGCCCACTCTGGCAACAGTTTCTGGACTTTGTCGGGCAGGTTTTGCGCGGAGATTATGGGGAAAGTTGGGCCACCCATGAACCTGTCTCCGCCATTTTCCGCTCCCGGTTGGGACCTTCTCTGACGTTGCTGATTCCCATGCTGGTTCTGGAAACGCTGGTGGCCGTTGCCGTGGCCCTGCTGGTGGCGGCGTTGCGGGGGTCCTGGCTGGATCAGGGAGTGCGCATGGTGAGTACGGTGGCCATGTCCATCAGTTTATTGGTCTACATCATCGTAGGACAATACGTATTTGCATACCTGTGGGGATGGTTTCCAGTCAAGGGGTGGAGCGATTCCGTTCTGACCAATTTACGGGTCTACGCGCTTTTGCCTGTGTTGCTGGGCCTTTTTGTGAGTGTTGCGCCTTCGATCCGGCTCTATCGCTCCTTCATACTGGAAGAGATCGATCAGGATTTTGTGCGGACAGCGCGTGCCAAGGGATTGTCGGAAATGCGCATTCTTTTTGTGCATGTTCTGCGTAACGCGGCCATTCCCATCGTGACCAATGTTCTGATGGGATTGCCCGGATTGTTGACGGGCGCTTTTCTTCTGGAGCGGTTTTTTGCCATTCCTGGCATCGGACGGGAAATCATTCTGGCCGTGGAACGTAGCGATTTTCCCTTGATCAAGGCAATCACCGTGTATGTGGCCATGGCCACCCTGGCAGTCAATTTACTGGGCGATCTGTGTTACCGTTGGCTGGACCCCCGGGTACGTTTGGAGTAGGACGGAATGACGGTGCAAATTTATTCATCGATGCGTTCGGAGAATGCCTGGAGCCTCGCCCTGCGCCGCTTATGGCGTGACCCGGTGGGACGTATTTCCCTGGGGGTGGTGGTTTTTTATCTGGTGCTGGTGGGACTGGTGCTGATGGGTTGGCTGGGAACGCACTGGAATGACCCGGTGGCAGTCAATTATGCACCGCCGACGTGGTATGCCACTGCTGCGAATCGGGTGACCTTGCCGGCTGAAGAGGCCTGGGATCGTACCCAGGTCATTCCCCTGTATGGTTGGACCGATCCGCTGGAACCGATCTGGAGTGAGGCGCGGGCAGCCGCACAGCGGATCCAGCCCGAGCCTGTATCCTATCGCTTGACCCTGCCTTTGGGTGCGGATAAATGGGGGAGGGATGTGGGGCAAAAGGTGCTCAAGGGAACCCAGACCTCGGTTTGGGTGGGGCTGGTGGCGGCTTTTGTGGCCACCTTCATTGGAACCGTCCTGGGCGCTCTGGCGGGTTATTACGGGCGGGGCGTAGATGACCTGTTGAATGGTTTTTATGGGGTATTGACCTCCATTCCTTACCTGTTGCTGGTTTTTGCGGTGGCTGCCGTATTTCAGCAGAAGGGGGTGGGTACCCTCATCCTGATTCTTGGCCTGACGGGGTGGACGGGAGTTTTTCGCCTGGTTCGCGCCGAATATCTGAAGCATCGCACCCGAGAATACGTTCTGGCTGCTGGTGCCTTGGGCGCTTCCCACGGACGACGGGTGTGGGTACATATTCTGCCTAATGTCAGTCATGTGGTTTTGGTTCAGTTTTCTCAGAATCTGGTGGGGTTTATCAAATCGGAAGTGATTCTGAGTTTTCTGGGATTTGGCGTCCCAGTCAGTTCGGTGTCCTGGGGCAGCATGTTGAACGAGGCGCAGAATGAACTGATTCTGGGTAAATGGTGGCAGTTGGTGGTCACCACGGTGGCCATGGCTATTTTTGTCACCGCCTTGAGTTTATTGACCGATGCTCTGCGGGATGCGCTCGATCCGAGGTTGAACTCGTGAGGCCCCAGCCTTTGCTGGAGGTGCGCGACCTTGAGGTGGCGTTTCGACGTACTGGAGATAGTCCCCTGGTGGTGGTGCGTGGCGTGGATTTTACCGTTCCCCCCTGTTCCACGGTTGCCCTGGTGGGTGAGTCGGGAAGTGGAAAATCGGTGACTGCGCTCTCCATCCTGCGCCTTCTCCCGGAATCCCATGCCCACATCCATGAACGCAGTCGTATTTTATGGGAGGGGCGCAATCTTCTGGAGTTTTCGTCTCAGGCCATGGGGGCTTTGCGCCGGCGTTCCCTGGGGATGATCTTTCAGGATCCCCAAGGTGCGCTCAACCCGGTTTTTACCATCGGAATGCAGTTGGGAGAATCCGTGCGCCGCGCGGAAGGGATTGGGTCCGCACGGCAGGTACGTCAACGTTCCCTTGAACTTCTGGCGCAGGTGGGCATTGCAAATCCTGCGGCACGGCTGTCCGCCTATCCCCATCAACTGTCCGGGGGGCAGCAGCAACGGGTCATGATTGCCATGGCAATCAGTACCCATCCCCAGTTGCTGATTGCCGACGAACCGACTACGGCCCTGGATGTGACCGTGCAACGTCAGATCATGACCCTGTTACGGGAACTGCAACGGGAACTGTCCATGGCCATTCTGTTCATTACCCATGATCTGGCGCTGGTGGGAGAAATTGCCGAGGAGGTGGTGGTGATGCGCCAAGGGCGAGTGGTGGAGCAGGGGCGCTGTTCCGAGGTTCTGGTGGCCCCCCGCCATGGCTATACCCGTGCGTTGCTGACCTGTCGTCCTACTCTGGGCAATTTGCCTGCCCGTTTGCCCATGATCGACGACCAGGGGGATTTGACGCCTGCCCGGGCCTCTTCCGGTCCTCGCTCGTCGGGTCCGTTGCCAGTGGTGCTGGAAGTGGAGGGGGTCAGCAAGTCCTTCGTGGTGCAAGGAGCAGGCTGGCGACGTTCCCGTTTTCAAGCCCTGGAACCCCTTGGGTTCACTTTGCAGGCCGGGCGTACCCTGGGCGTGGTGGGTGAATCCGGTTCCGGAAAATCCACTCTGGCGCGGATGGTGGCGGGTATTCTGGTTCCCGACACGGGACAGATTCATTTTCCCGGGAGGGGAGCCCCCGGCAGAAGCGGAAGGGCAACCCAGGTTCAAATGGTGTTTCAGAATCCCTTTGCTTCCCTCAACCCGCGTTTTACCGTTGCCCAGTTGCTGACTGAACCCCTCATGCTTCAGGGGGTGGGGACCGGTGCGCGCGAACGGGTGGAATTGGCGGTGCGCTGGTTGGAGCGCGTGGGTCTGAACGAACGGGCACTGAACCGTTACCCCCATGAATTCTCCGGTGGACAACGCCAACGGATTGCCATTGCGCGTTGCTTGACGGTGAATCCGCGCGTGCTGATCTGTGACGAATCCGTTTCCGCTCTGGATGTGTCGGTTCAGGCTCAGGTGTTGAATCTGTTACGGGATTTGCAGGA
>VFSW01011358.1_pt1 | contig 12533 bp, 13 predicted proteins | sample 5358111 | NCBI WGS metagenome assembly VFSW01 (sample SAMN11554181, study PRJNA540505) | mine drainage metagenome | isolation source: sediment from site ElyBrook_90M | place: USA: Ely Copper Mine, Vershire, VT | collected 2017
ATCAAAAAAAACATATGACTTCCGCACGGGTGCGCGGGGTCCCCCCCCTCCACACTTTGGTTTTTGGGTGGTGCTGGGCGTCGACCAATGAGGAGTTTTTTACTCCTCGTTCGGTGTCACATGTCCTACGCTCAAACTGCCCGTCTTTGCCCGTCTTTGCCTGTCGAGTTGGATCACGCATCTGCTCACTGCCATCCCGCCACGCTCCCGCGCCACCTTTGTCGAACTGCTTTGCGGTTGCCTGATTTCTCCCGAAGGCTGGGTGACGCGCGCCATCGCCGCAATCACGCGCCGCAAACACTGGACGACCTACTACAAACTGATGGAGCGTGGCAGCCTGCGTACCTTGCGCATTGCACACGCCTTGTTCGAGGTGGTCAACCAGGCGCTACCCATGGAGACACTCAATCTGGTGATAGACGACACGCTCATCCCGCGCCAGTCCGTGAAGGCTCCGGGCAGCATCATTCGCCACGATCACGCAAAAAAAACCAACCGGCCACAGTTTCTCCTGGCGCAATGCTGGGTCACTCTGGGCGTGAATGTGCTGGGCAGCGCGGGCAGGAAGTATGTGCTGCCGATCGTGTCCCGTTCCGTTCCTGCCTCCGGCAATCGCAACAAACTGACCATCGCGATGGCACTGGTGCGTGGTCTGACACCCGTGATGAAGAACAAACCCGTGCGCATCCTGTTCGATGCGTGGTTCATGCGGGCGCGGCTGGTGTTGCCGCTACTGTCCAGACAGATGCGCATCATCGGTCAGGCACGGCGCGATACCGCGCTATTCCTGCCCCCCGTTGTATTGCTCAAGCCGGGACGCGGACGACCCAGAACCTATGGGGTCAAGATGACACCCGACGCGATACAGGCTTTGCCCGTGACCGAACTCAAACTCACGCTGTATGGCAAGGAGCAGTTGATCTGTTTGCGCAGCGTGGTGGCGATGGCGCGCTTTCTCAAAGGCGCGCCAGTGCGCGCCGTGTGGTGCGAATTCTACGACGTGGACAAGCAAAACTGGTCAAAAGCGCGCTTGCTGTTGGCGAGCGAAACCGAATTGAGTGCGGAGGAAATTCTGCGCCTATACGCACGCCGCTGGGGCATCGAACCGTTGTTTCACAACCTGAAACGCTGGTGGGGAGTGAACAACCTGTGGCAGCAAAAGCGCACCGTACTGGAACTGTGGATGCAGATTCGCTCTGCGGCGTATACGTTGGTTCAGTTGTTGAGTCTGGTGGTGGAAGAATCGTTTCCAGTCACCGCCGTTGCACTGTGGCGCAACACGCAACCACTGACCGCCGGATTGGTAGCGCAATGGCTACGCATGGAATTTACCGGACTTGCGTTTCGAGATGGTTTCAACCGGAAGTCCTCGATATTCACCTTCCCGGAACAGCGCGGCGACCCCAGATTTCGGGTGTAGCACCGCTACCAGCATCAAACAGCATGGGTTTATATCGTTTCAGTCTCGATTGTGCCAACCGCTCCGGTGACGCAAGGATGAGAGCTGAATGTCTAAAGTTGAGAAACTAAATTAACTCTCCGAATTTGGCCATTGCCTGTATGACATCACGAAAACCAGAACCCAATTGAGTCAACTCATATTCTGTTGTAGGGGGGACAGTCGGATAAACGGTGCGTGTCAACATACCATGCTGCTCCAGCAAGCGCAGTCGCGCTGCCAATAAACGCGGGCTAATTCCTGACAGACTACGCTGCAACTCTGAATAGCGTTTTTTTCCACTGATCAAATCGCGCACGATCAAGGTTGTCCATTTACCATCCAGAATTTTTGCCGTTCGTTGCACTGGGCATGTATTGCCGCAATCGCCCGCCAATATCGGAGTTTGAACGGTAGCAAGAGTTTCGGTCTGCATGACTTCCCTTTTGGTAACTACTTCACAATATGTAGTATAGCAATTATATTGCGTCTTCTATCAACTCCATTCAGGAGGACACGCATGTTCGGCATTGCATTGAGAGTCGTTGGCAGCATACAAATCGTATTGGGATTGGCCTACTTATTAGCACCAAATGTGCTACTTCTGAAAATGGGACACAGTTTGCCTGCAGTTGATTTGCTCTATCCATTCGGCATGCTTTCCTCGCGATTTTTGGCCTATGGAATTGGGCTATGGATCATTAGTGTGGATCCTGGGAAACACATTTTATGGATACGCTTGATGGCATTCATTCAGTTGATCGACCTTGCCGTGGGTGCGTTCTACACCGTGACGGATGTGGTGCCCCTGTCGCTCTCCGCATTCCCGATGTTTAACGCTCTCTGGATTGGTTTGCTGTTTGCTTTTTGGAGACCTGCATTGTCGTCCGGAACAAGAGCAACTCAAGCATGAAAAACATTATTGGTTATCTGCAACTATGGTGGCTGATGAAATCGCCCCCGGCCTTATTCAGCCGATTATTCGGGGTATCCTGGTATAGGAATATGCTTGAGCAATGGGTTGCACCAATACTCACACCCAATGCAATGGTATTGGAGGTTGGCTGTGCCAGTGGAGATTTCTCCCAATTACTCGCGGAACGGCACATGAAAGTTAGTGCAGTGGATAGATCTGCACAGATGATGGAAAAAGCGCGACAGATGCCAGGTCCTGCGCAGTTCAAGCAGGCTGATGCAACGCAGTTACCTTTCCAAAATCAACACTTCGATGTCGTTTTGGCGGCATCGTTGATCAATGTGGTGGACTCTCCACGCGCTGTCCTGGCTGAGATGTGCCGTGTCTGCCGTGATGGCGGAACGGTATCTGTATTGGTGCCCAGCCAGTCATTTACAGATGCGGATGCAAAGCATTATCTTGAAGTAGAACAGCTAACCGGACTTTCCAATGCTGCATTTACAACCTGGCATCGCTTGGGACGGAAAATGGATGCTGGTGTTGTGCAGGGTTACTTTATGGAATGTGGAATGATCAACATTTCTACCCAGATTTTTTTGGGAGGTATGGTCATCGCAATTTCCGGGTGTTGCCATGCTGTGTCGCCTCTGAAGAGTAAGTTTCCGTTCATACTGAAAGCCGGAAACCCCCATGGATAGGGGGGTCGTGCGAAGGTCGCCCTTCGCAGAAACAGAGAACAGAGAGCGCAGAGAGTCAGAAAACGGTGAAATTCTGGGTATATTGACAGTTTCCGCCCTTCGCACGAAACCCGGAAGCCGCGCCAGTATTGGCGTTCCGGTGGGCACAAAAAAAGCCAGAGAACGAGTCTGGCCTTGGTGAATTGGTGGAGCACCAGACCGATGATGAGGGTTGGACATCATGCGTTTAAGACCAACAGGCTGCTAGGGTAGCGGCAGTATAAGGTATCAAAGCCACCCCGATAGTATGAATATTTCAGCGCTCACGCCGCAATAATTCAAACTCCTGAGTAATGATATCTATCATCAATTGCACTTTGGGTAGATATCGATGGCGTTTATGACACACCAAATATAAACTACCGGTCGCATCAGGGCCTAGATCGATGTCGAGTTCATGTAATTCTCGTAGACTTGAATGGAGATGCAAACCCTGTGGCAAGATTATTGCGCCCATCCCTGCCTTGCAGGCGACGATTTGTACGGTAAAATCATTTGAGATAAAGGCTGGTTTGAAATCGGCTATCAGTGCGTCTAATTCAAAATTGGTACAAGCATCTCCAGAATTTTCTGCCCAGACAATCCAATCCAGATCTTGGAGGGTGGGATTTGAGGGCAGTTGCGCCGCATAGTCTTTCGAACAGTAGACCCGCATGGCACAGGACACTTTGTCCAAACATACCAGATCAGCATCCGTGGGCATGCTGGTGCGTAACGATAAATCGGCTTCACCTCGCCCCAGATTCGGTATTTCTATTCCGGATAAGACTTCGATCTGAATTTGCGGATGTTGTTGTCGTATCTTTGCCGCCAAAGGTACGACAAACTCTGTAGCGACACCCGGATGTGCCGAGATTCGTACTTTACCTTCTGGCAGATAAGTTTTTCGACCCACACTCAATTCTGCTTCGTTGGCCCATTCTGCCATGCTCTGTGCTGCCGGCAATAGTTTTTGACCGGCTGCCGTGAGTTCAACTCCCTGGCTCTTCCTCACAAACAGAGCCTCACCAGTCGATTCTTCAAGTTCGGCGATACGACGACTCAGAGTCGGCTGGCCTAATTTCAATAGTCGGGCCGCTCCACTGAAACTACCCTGTTCATACACGGCCAAAAAAAGTTTTAAATCATCCCATCGAAAATTCATGTGCACTCCGAAAACGGCCAATCCATAAATGGATGAGTGTATCCATATTTAGGCAATTGTCTCACGATATTCGGATGTGCAATGATGTAAAAAATTCCCTTAAAGGCTACAGAGAGAAAAGGCTACTGAATTAAGTCGGGTTTGGCCGGAAAGTGGAGGGGCAGAATGGCAAGGGATAAAATCAACAGCGGAGCGAGTTATGACGGGGATTCATGCGGGACGAAGGGTGCGATGGATCGGGGGCTGTCTCATGGGACTGTTCTCTATGGCAGGGGTCAGCCATGCCGGAAACTTGCTGGAAGCCTATCATCAGGCATTGGTCAGCGATCCGATTCTGGCACAGGCACGGGCCGCTCTGGATGCCAACTTGCAGAACAAACCACTGGCACGCTCGGCCTGGTGGCCTCATATGGGCGTCACTGCCGGTTTTGGTGAGTATTCTTCGGGAATTACCGGTTTCGGTGCGCCCATTTCAGGTATTTATCCCACCAATAACTTCGGCGTCACCCTGACTCAAAGTATCTTCAATGGACAAGCCTGGAGTGCTTTGGCCCAGGCTGATCAACGCATCAAGGCCAGCGAGGCCACTTTGGTCAATACCGAACAGCAGTTGGCTGTGCGGGTGTCCACCGCCTACTTTGGTGTTCTGCAAGCCGAGGCTTTGGAACGAGTGGCGGTGGAGCAGGAAAAACTTCTCAATACCTTGCTGGACCAAACCCAAGCAGCCCTGGAAGTGGGCACGGGAGATGTAATTACGGTGCACGAAGCCAAGTCTCGCCGGGATACTGCCCATGCAGCCCGCATTCGTGCGGCCTCCGCTACCACTGTGGCACGCCGAGGATTGCAACGGATTACCCATGTATTGCCTGACCAGTTGGATGATGTTAAAACCCTCGAGCCTTTGCCTCCTCTACCGGATCGCGTCGAAGAGTGGGTCAACACGGCCCTCACTGCCCAACCACAAATTGTAGCGGCGGAGGCTCAATGGCAAGTGGCACAGGAACAAGTGGAATATGCTCGTCGGGCGCGCTGGCCGGTGGTTATTGCGCAAGGGGGTGTGCAGCATTCCCTGGGTTCCCCTTTTCCCAATCTGGACATCAATCAACGGGGGGCCGGATTGAACGTATCTTTGCCTATTCTTGACGGAGGTCAGATCAGCGCCCAGGTGGACCAAGCCCAAGCGCAGGCGCGGGAAAGCCAGGAGGCTTTAAACGAGGTGCGGGATGAGGTCACACTAAACACCCAGACGGCCTTCGTAAACCTGGAGGACAGTGTTGCGCGTTTCGAGTCTACCCATCAAGCGCGTGCATCTGCCAAGATCTCATTGGAAGGTACGCGGTCTGGTTACGAAGTTGGGACCCGTTCCATCGTAGATGTATTCAACGATGTCACTAATTTTGTGCAGGCTGAGCAGGACTATCAGAGTGCGCTCTATGCCCATGTGATGGCCCGACTCAATCTCAAAGCGGCGGCGGGGTTACTTAGTGCCTCCGACATTGACACGATCAACGGGTTGTTAAGTCCCTGAACCTATTCCGCGGATAGAGTAAGAGAATTTACGCACGGTATGGGGGGGTTGAACCCTGTCGGATAAGTCCAACCTCAATTCAGGACCACTAAAACCAAGCCGAGATACCCTTGAAAATCAGGAATACTGTTTCAAATAAACGGAGCCATTTCTATTCCATGAAGACCCCTCTTTTAGTTGCAATGCTCGTTTTCACCTTGTCTGCCTGTAGTAAAGCAGTTTTACCTCCTTCTCAAGCCGAGCGTCCTGCGCTGACACAAGTGGTGGGTGAATTTACAGGTGAGGGTAGCCATGTTTATAGCGGCGAGATCCGCGCGCGTCATGAAATCGCGCTGAGTTTTCGCGTGGGTGGAAAGATCACTCAGCGGCTGGTGGATGTTGGTGCAGTGGTTAAAGCAGGACAAGTATTGGCACGTCTGGATAGCACAGATGAGAGGCTGCAAATGGGTTCTGCCGATGCGCAATATCAATTGGCGCAAGCCGAAGTGGAACGCTATCGTGTATTGCGCAGCAAGAATTTTATCAGCCAATCGACCTTGGATGCGAAAGAGGCTACGCTCAAATCGTTGTCCGCCCAAGCCGGTTTGGCGCGCAATCAATCTTCATATACCACGCTAATTTCAGAGAAATCCGGTGTGGTGATGGCGACTTTGGCTGAAGTTGGACAGGTAGTGGATACCGGGCAAACCGTGATCAGTCTGGCCCAAGACGGCGAGCGAGAAGTCGCGATTGCGATTCCTGAAAGTCAGTTCGCCAATCTGAAAATTGGGATGAAAGCTGAAGTCTCGTTGTGGAGCGAGGGCAGTGAAAATTATCATCAGGAGGGGCGCTTGCGTGAGTTGTCGCCTGCGGCAGATGCTGCAAGTCGTACTTATGCGGCGCGGGTGTCGTTGCCTGTTGGGAAAGTGCCTCTGGGGATGACCGCACAAGTCCGATTCCCTGAAATGCGCGGCGGGGATGACAACAGCGTGGGCGGCGAATGGATCGTGCCGATGACGGCGCTCTTCCAGCAAGGCAACAAGGCAGCGGTGTGGATCGTTGCCGCCGATCACAGTGTCAGTCTGCGCACCGTGCAAGTGATCAGTTATCGCGATGACGGTGTTGTTATCCAGGGGGGGCTGGTGAAGGGTGAACGCATCGTGATTGCGGGCGTGCATATGCTCCATACAGGTGAGAAGGTACATGTGATTGAAAGCGGTAGTTCAATATGAAAGCCCCGAATCTTTCTGCCTGGGCGCTGAATCATCAGCAGATGATCCTATACCTGATGATCGTGCTGACTTTCGCTGGAGCGCTATCGTTTTTAAGTTTGGGGAGGGCTGAAGACCCTGACTTTACATTCAAGGTCATGGTGGTGCGTACTCTGTGGCCGGGTGCGACGGCGCAGGAAGTCGAACTTGAACTCACCGAACGCATTGAAAAGAAAATCCAGGAAACCCCCTGGGTGGATGTGTTGCGTTCGGCTTCCAAGCCCGGCGAATCCTTGGTGTTCGTCATGCTCAAGGATTACACACCAAAAAAAGAAGTGCCTGAAGCCTGGTATCAGGTCCGTAAAAAACTTGACGATATTCACAGTACTTTACCTGCGGGTGTCCAAGGCCCTTTTCCCAATGATGAGTTCGGCGATATTGACATCAATATCTTCGCGCTGACGGGGGACGGCTTTGATCTGCCAGCGTTACGTCATTATGCGGATCGTATCGCGTTGGATCTGAAACAAGTCCCAGATGTAAAACGCGTTGAACTCATTGGCGTACAGGATGAAAAAATCTACATTGACATCGCACCGACACGGCTGGCCAGTTTGGGTATCTCGCCCGCGCAGATATCCGAGGTGCTGAAAAAACAAAATACCGTGAATCCAACGGGTCAGATCGAAACCCATAGCGATCGTATTCGCATGCGGGTGAGTGGGGCATTCGCCAGCGTACGGCAAGTTCGCGACACTGATCTGCTGGTGCACGGGCAACATTTCCGTTTGGGAGATATCGCCAACGTATCCCGTGGGTTGGTCGATCCGCCCAGTCCGCGTATGCGCGTGCAAGGACAACCGGCTATTGGACTGGGTGTGGTGATGGATAAAGGCGGAAATGTCATTGATCTCGGTGAAAATTTGCGCGTGGCGATGAAAAAAATTGCGGCGGAATTGCCGGTGGGCGTGGAACTGCATGTGGTTGCCAATCAACCTGAAGTGGTGGGCGGCTCGATCCATCTATTCGAGAGTTCGCTCACCGAAGCGATTCTGATCGTGCTTGCGGTATCCTTCCTCAGTCTGGGTTGGCGCACCGGTGCGGTGGTGGCCTTGTCCATTCCGCTGGTGCTGATGATCACCTTCTTCCTGATGAAAATATTCGGCATCGACCTGCAGCGCATTTCTCTCGGCGCGCTGGTCATTGCGTTGGGTCTTTTGGTGGATGATGCCATCATCGCGGTGGAAATGATGGTGGTGAAAATGGAGCAGGGATGGGATCGCTTCAAAGCCGCCACCTTCGCCTACACCTCGACCGCATTTCCTATGCTCACAGGGACATTGATCACAGCAGTTGCATTCACGCCCGTGGGTTTTTCCAAGTCAGCGGCAAGCGAATACACTATCTCCATTTTTCAAGTGGTGACCATTGCTCTGTTGGTGTCATGGTTAGTGGCAGTGGTGTTCACGCCCTATCTGGGCTATAAATTACTGGATCCCAAAAAACTCATCGAGAAAGCGCAAAAGCACGGTGAGAATATTTATGACACGCCGTTCTACCGGCGTTTCCGCGCGTTGGTGGAAGGGTGTTTGCATCATCGTTGGAAAGTGATTATTTTTACTGTGCTGATCTTTGTCTTTTCCATGGTTTTGTTCGGAAAGTTCGTGCAGAAGCAATTCTTTCCCAGTGCCAGTCGCCTGGAGTTGATGGTGGATGTGTGGTTGCCACAGGGGTCGTCGCTCAAAGCCACAGAGCAAGAAGTGAAACGCATCGAGGGGTTGGTACAAAATGACGCAGGCATCGCTTCCTATTCTTCATATATTGGCAATGGCGCACCGCGTTTTTTCTTATCTCTGGATCAGCAATTGTTTGCCGATAATTTCGGTCAGTTTGTCATTGTCACCAAAGGCTTGGAAGAACGTGAGGAGGTCAAGAAACGGCTGGAGACGAAGTTCTCGGGCAGTGACTTCGCGCCCTTTCGGGTGCGTGTGGTACGGCTGGAAAACGGTCCGCCGGTAGGTTATCCGGTACAATTCCGCGTGATGGGAGAAGACTTGACGGTGATCCGCGCTGTCTCCGAACAAGTGGCTGAGTTGATGCGCGCTAATACGCATTTGCAGAACGTAAATCTTGATTGGAACGAAAAGATCAAGAGCGTGCGCGTCGAAGTCAATCAGGATAGAGCCCATCAGTTGGGTACCTCCAGCCAGGAAATAGCGCAGGCATTGCAAGGGTGGATGGGCGGCGTTGTACTGACGCAATACCGTGAAGGAGATCAACTTATCGATGTGGTGTGGCGAGGCGGTACGGCGGATGTACAGTCGCTGAATCGTTTGCCCGATCTGGATATCCCTTTGCCGGGTGGTCATTCTGTGCCGTTGGCGCAAGTAGCCAAACTTGTTCCGGTGTTGGAAGAGGGCATCATCTGGCGGCGTAACCGATTGCCTGCCATTACAGTACGTGGGGATATGGCGGACAGAACCCAACCTGCCACCGTGTCTGCCGAGATGAATGTTCAACTCGCGGCAGTGCGCGCAAAGTTACCCGCCGGTTATCGCATCGAGACTGGCGGTAGCGTGGAAGAATCTGCGAAGGGTGAAACGGCTATCGCAGCGGTGATGCCTCTGATGCTGGTCGGTGTGATTACTTTATTGATGATCCAATTGCAAAGCATCAGCCGCACCATGATGGTATTGCTCACCGCGCCGCTCGGCTTGATTGGCGTGACGATGGCCTTGTTGATATTCCAGGTGCCCTTCGGCTTTGTCGCTAACCTCGGGTTCATCGCATTGGCCGGGATGATCATGCGTAACTCAGTGATACTGATGGATCAGATAGGTCAGGATGAAGCGGAAGGAAAATCACAGTGGGAAGCCATCGTGAGTTCTACAGTGCGTCGTTTTCGACCCATCGTGTTGACCGCCTCGGCGGCGATACTGGCGATGATCCCGCTGACCCATCAAGTATTCTGGGGTCCCATGGCCGTGACGATCATGGGTGGATTGGTGGTGGCCACCTTGCTCACCTGCCTGTTCTTGCCCGCGCTGTATGCTGCATGGTTCAGAGTCAGGGAGCGTTGAATTAGTGATGACGAAGAAATGCATAAAAAATGGCTTTATGCAGATGGTGGAGAATCGCCGGGGAGTTCTTCGCCTTACGGCAAATCATGGGCTCAATGGAGGCAACCACCGGCCAGTATTTTAGTCATAATGCCCCCTCATGATTTGTGAAAAACTTTTTGTGCATGCCTGATATTGAGTGCCGTTAGGCCGCATTTTTCTCGGCGATGATCCGAGTGAGGACTGCTGGGGCAATAAGTCGATGCAACGGCATCACCGGCAGCATATAAATTCGTCCCAGCAGGTTGTGAATGTGTACCACCGTCGTCACCGAGACGGACTGAATGCCTTTTTGGTCAAGAGGATGTTTGTATACGGAGAGTACGACATCCAGATGCTTGTCGCGATCTCCCAGGAGCACCTCATTGGGCGAATTGGAAAAGAGTGTGAAGATCCCTACTCGATCTCCAGGCGCGTAGGTTGACGCAGGCTTTGATGGGCTCAACTCTCCAAGCGCTCCAAGGTCTTTCAAGCCGACAAACTGAACGATCTTGTTCCGCAAAGCCATGAGTGAATGAATCCAGGGCGGAGTATTTGCCAAGGCAGTGAGGAAATAGCCCAGCGCTGTGCGTGTAGTGTCTGGAACAGAAATAATGTAGGAGTCATGAAAATACGCGCCGGACAGTTGTGCGTTGATGGAACTTCCGGGGGGTACATCAGAGAGTATGGCGTGTGGTTTCATTGTGGCCTGCTTTGTGATTGGAAGAAATTTTCGTCATAATTCCAAGCCCTGTCTCTAACTCGGCGTCGTGGATTTTATTGCCAAAGGGGTATCCACGATAAAGGGAGGGACTGAACCCCGCAGGATATTTTTTCCTGCCGAACCAAGTCCCGCCAGAATCCGGGGGACGAGGCTGTTGAAGATGCCGGTTATGTCACCGTCAATTGTTCGAATCGCGCCACCAATCAACAGCCCCGCCAGTCCGTGAACCACTGACCAGGCATAAAGTTCGGCACCAGATCTGTTTTTAACCGCCAGTACTTTCTCCACCACAAGATCGTCAAGTGCTGTCTGAAGCAGTTGGTAGGGGGATGTTCTGTCTGTTTCAGGTTTTTCCTGAAACGGTATGCCGAACATCACCTGGAAATGCGGGGGGTTGTTCACTGCAAAAGTGACATAAGCCAGACCCAATGCCTGGAATGCCGCAAGGGCAGGGCATTCTGGATTGAGCGAGCGGGCTTCTGCCATGGCGTGTTCCATCTGCAGGGCGAGACGCTGAAATCCGTCCAGGGCTACTGCGTTCAGCAGATCTTCCTTGCTGGAGAAATGACGATAAGCGGCGCTGGGCGACACCCCGACATGGGCCGCTGCTTCCCGCAGACTGAATCCCGCTACGCCATGCTGGGCGATGAGCGAAACTGCTGCCTCGATCAGGGCCTGCTCCAGGTTTCCGTGGTGATACTGGTTTCTTTTTTCCATGTGAACGATGTTGACATATTTAATGGGTAAATGTAAAGTGAACGCTAATCACATGGGGGTGTGGCTATGAAATTTTCATCTTCCTTGCTTTGGGCCAATGGTCTGTTATTTGTCCTGTTCGGAATAGGATTTTTGCTCCAGCCAGTTCAGTTGGCCATGCTGATCACACAATCGGCACCCGTTTCTTCCAGTGGATTGACCGATATGCGCGCCACCTATGGGGGGCTGTCGCTGGGCCTCGGGCTGTTTTTGGGTCACTGTGCACGAACCGGCGCATACCGGTCGGGTTTGCTGGCATCCTTGTCCGTACTTTCATGTGCTGCACTGGGGCGACTACTCGGCTTTTTCATGGATGGAAAGCCAACTTTAATGATGGTTCTGCTACTCGCTGCCGAGATTATTTTTTCTATATTGTCCGTTGTTGTCCTGACCGTGTCGGACAATAAAAACTCTTGTGGCGCATAGCCCTTGGAAAATTACTTCCTTCTCAAGTTCATTCACCTTCTCGGTGTAGTCATTTTTCGGGACCTATGGGCCTTTTCCGGGAATCGTCTGGCCGTGCGTTTTGCTTACGAGTGGCACGATGACTCGGGTCATTGGTTCCGTTCCTATGGCAACGAAAACTGGGAATTCAATGAGCAAGGGTTCATGGTGCGCCGCTTGGCCAGCATCAACGACCTGCCCATCCAGGTCAATGACGGAAAATTCTTCTGGTCATTGGGGCGTCGCCCTGAGGATCACCCCGGATTGAGCGAGTTGGGGTTATAGTTGCGGTCGGTTCTGGTGAGGAAATCATGAATCTCAAGATATTTCAGGTGGATGCCTTTGCCTCCCGCCCTTTCGAGGGGAATCCCGCTGCCGTTTGTCCCTTGGACTATTGGTTGAATGATGGCCTGCTCCAGGCGATTGCAGCAGAAAACAACCTTTCAGAAACCGCGTTCTTCGTACCTTCCGAAGATGGATTTGAACTGCGCTGGTTTACTCCACTCAAGGAAGTCGCTCTTTGCGGCCATGCCACCCTGGCCACGGCCCATGTGATAT
>VFSW01011360.1_pt1 | contig 12532 bp, 12 predicted proteins | sample 5358111 | NCBI WGS metagenome assembly VFSW01 (sample SAMN11554181, study PRJNA540505) | mine drainage metagenome | isolation source: sediment from site ElyBrook_90M | place: USA: Ely Copper Mine, Vershire, VT | collected 2017
GCACGTAGCTGTAGCTGGTGGTTTGTAGCCTGCCCGGCTTCCGCTGCCAGCCACTAGCTACCCGCCCGTTATGAGATGCCCCTTCTGCAAAGGTCACGAAACCCAGGTCGTTGATACCCGCGAGAGCGAGGAGGGCGACAGCATCCGCCGCCGCCGCCGTTGCGCGTCCTGCGAAAAACGTTTTACTACTTACGAGACCGTGGAGTTGCGCATGCCGCAGGTGGTCAAGCAGAACGGTATGCGCAGCGAGTTCGACGCAGAAAAGTTGCGCACCAGTTTCAAACGCGCGTTGCATAAGCGTCCTGTGTCGACCGAGTTGGTTGACGGCGCGATAGATCATGTCACCCAAAAAGTCTTCGCGCTGGGCGAGCGCGAAGTCGGTTCGCGGCAGATCGGCGAGATGGTGATGAAAGAGTTGTTGAAGCTCGACAAGGTCGCCTACATACGCTTCGCCTCGGTGTACAAAAGCTTCCAGGATGTCGGCGATTTCGCCGATGCGGTACACGCTGTCAGCGATACACCTACCCGTAGGCCTTCGGCTAAACGCAAGCCCTGATGTTCTCCGCAGCCGATAACGAACACATGGCGCACGCATTGCGCTTGGCCGAGCAGGGCTTGTTCAGCACCAGCCCGAATCCGCGTGTCGGTTGCGTGTTGGTGCGTGATGAAAAGATCGTGGGCAAGGGCTGGCATCGGTGTGCTGGCGAGCCGCACGCCGAGGTGCTTGCGCTGCGCGAAGCGGGTGACGCGGCGAAGGGTGCGACCGCTTACGTGACGCTCGAGCCGTGCAGTCATTTTGGCCGGACCCCACCGTGTGCCGCCGCACTGGTGGCGAGCGGTGTGTCGAGGGTAGTGATGGCGATGCAAGATCCGAATCCATTGGTGTCCGGCAAGGGCGTGCAAAAGTTGCGCGGCGCCGGGATCGCCGTCGAATGCGGCCTGATGGAAGCGGCGGCGCGCGAATTGAACATCGGCTTCGTCGCGCGCATGACGCGCGGCACACCCTGGGTGCGTAGCAAAATCGCGATGAGCCTAGACGGTCGTACCGCCTTGTCGAACGGGGTGAGCCGGTGGATCACCGGGCCGGAGGCGCGCCGCGATGTGCAGCACTGGCGCGCCCGTTCCTGCGCCGTGCTCACCGGCATAACCACCGTGCTGGCCGACGATGCGCAGTTGAATGTGCGGGACATTGAAACTTCGCGTCAGCCTTGGCGCGTGGTGCTGGACAGCCAGTTGCGACTGCCACTCGGCGCGAAGATACTGTCGGGCGGCCGCGAGACAGTGGCGGCGGAGACACCGGGTAGCCCACGGCGTCCCGCTTGCGGGGGAGGGGTGCTGGTCTACACCGCTACGCGCGATGCGGCAAAAATCGGCGCGCTGGAAAAACTGGGCATCACGGTGTGCGGGGTGGCGAACCAACAAGGTCGCGTCGATCTGCCCGCCATGCTGAATGACTTAGCGCAACGCGGCATCAATGAAGTGCTGGTCGAGGCCGGCAGTGTGCTGAATGGCGCGCTGCTGCGAGCGGGTCTGGTCGATGAGCTGGTGCTCTACCTCGCACCGCAACTGTTGGGCGACGCGGCACGCGGCATGGCTGGTTTGGGCGAGCTGGTCCGGCTGGATCAACGTGTCGAGCTGCAATGGCAAGATGTGCGGCAAGTCGGCAATGACCTGCGCGTGCTGGCGAAAATAAAAAGGACAGAACATGTTTAGTGGCATCATCGCCGATGTCGGGCGTATCGCAAACGCGGTCGACCGTGACGGAGGTTTGCGCCTGACGATAGACACACACACGCTGGGTTTGGCCGATGTGGCACTGGGCGACAGCATCGCGGTAAACGGCGCGTGTCTCACCGTTGTTGCCATTGACGGCGATGCATTCACGGTGGATGTCTCGCGCGAGACGTTAGATTGCACCGTGGGCCTGGATGCGACCAACGCGCCGGTCAATCTGGAAAAGGCCTTACGCCTCTCCGATAGGCTGGGTGGGCATCTGGTCAGCGGGCATGTGGATGGTGTGGGTGAGGTCGTCGCCTTCGACGATCTGGGTGAGAGCTGGAAGCTGCTGATTCGCGCCCCGCAAGCCTTGGCCAAATTCATCGCCATCAAAGGCTCGATCACCCTCAACGGTGTGAGCCTGACCATCAACCAAGTGCAGGACAACGAGTTTGCGCTGAACCTGATCCCTCACACTTTGCAAATGACCAATCTGAAAAATCTAACAGCGGGCAGTGCGGTCAACCTGGAAGTGGATATGATCGCGCGCTATGTGGAGCGGATGATGAGCGCGGCTGTGGCGTGACGTGATTGCAAGCCTGACTCAGTTGTTTCAAAGTGCGATGATGGCGGAGTGAGGCGTTCCCGCTGCCACCCCTTGCGCCAGCTAATTACAGTCCAGCCTGCGCTTATGTGCCTTCAGCAGATCGCTACACGATACGATCCCGATCACCTTGCCGGAATTCCGGTCGACCACGGGTAGCCGCCCGACACCTTCACGAACCATGTGATCCGCAGCTTCACGCAAAGTATTGTCCTGGTGCGTTACAACGGGTGGGCGCTTGATTAAATTCAGGACCAGCATGCCTGGGGCAACCTTCGGATCTAAAATATCCCTGTGCGTGACGACCCCTAACAGCCGGCCCGCCTCATCAAGTAACGGAAAGCCCTGATGGCTAACAACAGGAGAGTTTTGAAAGAGCCGTTCGCGGATGGCCCCGACTGCTTCCTTGCCTGAAAAAGTTACCAGATCCCGTGTCATCACTTCGTGGACCCGCAGCTGGCTGAGATAGTCAACGGCATAATCCGTAGGAACAACCGTGCCACGCCGTGCCAATTTTTCTGTCATGATCGACGTCCGCATCAGCAACACCGACACCAGATAGGCGGCACTGCATCCGGCCAATAGTGGGAGGATACCCATAGGTTGATGGGTCACTTCAAAGGCGAAGACGATAGATGCCATCAGCGCATGAGAGGCCCCGGCGAACATGGCAGCCATTCCCACCAGCCCCGCGACGGGAACGCTGATGCCCAAAGCCGGCGCGACAGCAACGCCAAACAAGCCCATCAATGCGCCCATCCCCCCGCCGATGATAAACAGCGGTGCAAGCGTTCCCCCGGAAGTGCCGCTCCCCAGGTAAATAGACCAGGCAACAAGCTTGAACAAAACCAGAGCAAACAGGCTCCACCCTACCAGGTTCCCGGAGAGAATCAGTGTGATCTGGTCATAGCCTACCCCGAGCGCGCGGGGCTCAAAATAACCGACTATTCCCACCACGATCGCCCCGAGAGCCGGCCACCACATCCAGTGGATAGGCAGCCGTTCAAAGACATCTTCTATCGCGTAGATTGCCTTGGTGATGAGCACGGAAGCCAGTCCGATCAGCGCGCCCATCACCACATAAAAAGCGAGTGCGCTCGGGTCAGGGTCGATGATGCTTGCCATCGGGAATACCGGGCCTTTGCCCATGATAAGCAAACGAACCGCAGTAGCCGCCACCGCAGCGAATGCCACGGGAATGATGGATCGTGCCCGATACTCAAAAAGCAGCAATTCAATGGAGAGCAGTACCGCAGATACAGGCGCATCAAATGTTGCCGCCATCCCGGCCGCCGCGCCTGCGGCAAGCAGCACTTTCCTTTCATCTGCGGTGGTACGCAAAAAAGTGCCCAGCATCGAACCTAACGCACCGCCCGTAGCGATGATCGGTCCCTCTGCACCGAACGGCCCGCCCGTGCCTATCGCAATCGCGGCGGAGACAGGCTTAAAGAACAGCAAGCGTGGGGATATCTTGCTGTGGTGATAAAGCACCTTTTCCATCATTTCCGGTATCCCGTGTCCGCGAATAGCCGAAGAACCGAATCGGGCCATCAGCCCGATGATCAGCGCACCCACAACCGGAATCACCAACACCCAAAGACCGACATGTTGAGTGGTGATAGGCTCCAGCACTAAAGAGAAACGCCCAAAAAAAGCAAAGTTGCTTATTAATGCGATCAGGGAAAGAAAGGCCTTGGCCACGACCCCGATAATCAGGCCGATTAAAATCGATAAGCCAACGATAGTGACCAGGCGGCGAGAAATGGTTTTTTCCGTAATGGGGACCAAAAGGGATGCCAGCGCTACATCCATGGAGGGGGCAATGGGCAAGCCATTATCAATATCTGTATTCTTTTGTTCGGGCATAGTCTTCTTCGTTTTAAATTTCAGAGTACCCGGCAGCAGTAAAAAATCCACTGCCGATGGCAGTGTGGCGCAATCAAAACTGCCATCATATGCGGAGGAGTTAGGCAGGAGTATCGACCGAGATGACTATGTTGTTACAAATTGTCAATCACAACTCGCTTGCCCTGACGTGCCTTTTCAAAATCATACAAAATTGAATAAAACCCAGCAAAATTTCCCGCCTATTTGTGGCCGGTGTGTCCGTGCGAGATGCCCCGTTCGCGCAAGTGGTGCGGGCGGGTCGCCCGATTAAAGGGGGGCGTTGCAATACCGAGGTCGTATCGATCAAGATTGAAATGCTAGAATATTGCCCTTCTCGTAGGCGTATTTCGCGCCTCGTTCTACAACTAATTGTGTCGTGACCAGCCGGGAAATCGTATGCATGCGTTGACGGTAAAAATGAACGCGCTGATCAATGGTCGGTTCCATTACGCGTGGGTCGCCGTAGTCATCGCGTTCGTCATCATGCTGGTCACGGCAGGCACTCGCGCGACACCGAGTATTTTGATCATCCCGCTGGAACACGCTTTTGGTTGGGACAGAACCACGATTTCCCTGGCGCTTGCTATCAATCTGGCTTTGTTCGGATTGATGGGGCCTTTTGCCGCCGCCGCGATGGAGCGATTCGGCATACGCGCGACGGTGCTGACCGCGCTGACCATCCTGGCAGGCGCGATCGCGCTATCGAGTTTGATCCAGCACAAATGGGAGCTGTGGGCGATCTGGGGGGTGGTCGTGGGTGCGGCGACGGGCGTGACGGCCATGACGCTGGGAGCCACCATCGTCAGCCGCTGGTTCAAGGAGAGACGCGGCCTTGCCATGGGCATACTTACGGCGAGCACCGCAACCGGGCAACTGATCTTTCTGCCATTGCTTGCTGGCGTGGTCGAAAAATATGGCTGGCAACCCGTGATGCTGATCGTCGCGGCTGCAATCGTCGTGGTTATTCTCATCGCGTTCATCTTCTTGCCGGAACGTCCGGCGGCGATCGGTTTGCCTTTGTACGGAGAACCTGCCGATGCGCCGCTGACCTTGGTCGAACCGCGCAAGAACCCTATCGTCACGGCGTTTAAGGTGCTGGCGCGCGCGATGAAAGTGCGAGACTTCTGGTTGCTGTTCTTCAGTTTTTTTATTTGCGGCGCAAGCACCAACGGCTACATCGGCACGCACTTCATCGCGATGTGCAGCGACCATGGTTTCGGCGCGGTGCAGGGCGCGAGCATCCTGGCGGCGATGGGGGTGCTGGACCTGATCGGCACGACCACGTCGGGCTGGTTGTCGGATCGATACAACAACCGCGTGCTGCTATTCTGGTATTACGGCTTGCGCGGTTTGGCGTTGATGTATCTGCCTTATGCGTTCGGCCTGAGTTATTTCGGCTTGCCGGTATTTGTATTTTTTTACGGCCTGGATTGGATCGCCACCGTACCGCCGACGGTGCGATTGACCCATGACGTGTTCGGTGCCAAGGACGCGCCCATCGTGTTCGGCTGGGTGGTCGCGGGTCATCAGCTCGGCGCGGCTTTCGCCGCTTTGCTGGCGGGCATAATACGTAACAGCTTGGGTACCTACACCGTCGCCACGATGATTTCGGGAATGCTTTGTATCGTCGCGGCCACCCTCGTGTTGCGCATCAATAAATCGCCACAGGCAGGCACAGTCGTTCCCGTCTGAAGATAGTAGAATCGCGTCCTTCCCGGCGCCAAACCAAACAGGGCAGCATCGTATGAACATCACACACCAGGCCAAGTGGTTGGTCTTTATCACGCTGGCGATCAACGCGGCGGCCATGTTGTCCCCGGTCATCAACGGCGGCGATTCCATCACATATGCCGCGCTGGCGCAGCATATCGCGATGCACAACGACTGGAGCGATCTGATCCTCGATGGGCAGGATTGGCTGGATAAACCGCATCTGCCGTTCTGGGTCACGGCGGTGTGCTTCAAGCTGTTCGGGGTCGGCACGTTCACGTACATCCTGCCGGGTTTCCTGTTTCACCTGGTTGGCGGCTATTTCACCTATCGCATCGCGCGCCTGTTCTACGGGCGGGACACCGCCTGGCTGGCTGTGCTGGTGTATGTGTCGGTGTATCACTTGATGGACTCTTCCATCGAGGTCAAAGCGGAAACGTATCTGACGGCGTTCATCATGGGAGCCTGTTATTACTGGCTGCGCTACGACGCGCAAGCGAGGTTGAAGTACTTGCTGCTAGGCGCGTTGTTCAGCGCGCTGGCGGTGATGACCAAGGGCGTGTTCACACTGATCACCATCACCAGCGGCCTGGTGTGCATGTGGATGGTTCAGCGGCACTGGCACAAGTTGTGGAGCCTGAAGTGGCTGTTCGCATTGGTCTTGTCGCTGGTGTTCACTGTGCCCGAGCTTTACGCGCTGTATCTGCAATTCGATGCGCATCCGGAAAAGTTGGTGTTCGGCCAGTCGCAGGTCTCCGGCATCAAGTTCTTCCTGTGGGATAGCCAGTTCGGCCGCTTCTTCAATACCGGACCGATCAAGAACACCAACGGGCATCCGCTCTATTTTGTGCTGGTTTTTCTGTGGGCGTTCCTGCCCTGGGTGGGGGTGTTCGCCGCGAGCGTGGTCGGCGGCATACGCAAACTTTCGTCGGACAATCATCGCGACAAAGCGAGTTTCGTTTTTCTGTGCGGCGCGTTCTTCATCACCTTCGGATTGTTCAGCGCCACCAGTTTTCAGCTCGACCACTACACGGTCATTCTGTTCCCGTTCGCGGCGATTCTGTGCGGGAAGTTCTTGTCCGGCTGGTTGTCCGATCCGGCTCCGGCGCGCGCGCTATATTGGGTGCAGATGGGCTTCACGATAGTACTGGCGGGCCTGGCGGTCGCATTGAGTATTCGCGTCGGCGACACGCTGTTGCTGGCGGGGGTGTCGGCTGCGGTACTGGCCTTGCTGGCTTATGGCTATGCCACGCGCCGTGAGCGCAAGCTCGCTGCGGTGATATATCCGGTGCTGGCCATCAATATTCTGTACGGATTTCTCGTGTCGATGACGGCACTCACGTTCACCAAATACGATGTGGCATATCATGCGGCCAAGGTCATACCAGCCCAGCCCGGGATGACGATCTATGCGCATCAGATGTCGCTGGAATGCCGCGAGCTGGGCTTGTACCTGCAAACCACGTGCCATCCCATCGATGACTTCAACAGCCTGGCTCAAGCACCCGGTGATTTTGTCATCGTGTTGCGCGAGAGCGATGTGCCGCTGCTGGCGCGGCAGTTTCCGCAGCTCAAAAAAATCGCCACGCTGGATGTGGTAATACACAAGACGGGGACATTCAACAAACTCATCGCGATGGCTCAAGGCACTTGGCCGCTGGAGAAAGTCGCGGTGTTGCAGATCCGTCGCAATTGAAATCGACCAGGCTGAGCGTGTGATTTATGCCGATATGAGCAGGGGTGAAATGGTAGAATCGCACCCTTGCCAGAGCGGCGCATTTTGTGCCGCTTCGCTGTTTAATCGAGGTTGACCGCATGACAGGCATTTCACCTATACAAGAAATCATCGCCGAGATACGCGCTGGCCGCATGGTCGTGCTGATGGATGATGAGGACAGGGAGAACGAGGGCGATCTGGTGTTCGCCGCCGAATTTTCCACGCCGGAAAATATCAATTTTATGGCCAAGCATGGTCGCGGGCTGATCTGTCTCACGCTCACCGAAGCGCACTGCCGACAGCTCGCGTTGCCATTGATGGTGCGCGAGAACGGTCTGCCGCTGGCGACCAATTTCACTTTGTCCATCGAGGCTGCAACGGGGGTCACGACGGGCATCTCCGCCGCCGACCGTTCGCGCACCGTACTCGCGGCAGCGGCGAAAAACGCTAAACCTGCCGACATCGTGCAGCCCGGCCACATCTTTCCTTTGCGCGCGCAGAATGGCGGCGTGCTGGTGCGCGCGGGCCATACCGAGGCGGGGTGCGATCTGGCGCAATTGGCGGGGTTCACCCCGGCTGCGGTGATTTGCGAAATCCTCAAAGACGACGGCGAGATGGCGCGTCTGCCCGACTTGATAGCATTCTCACAACTGCACGGCTTGAAGATAGGCACCATCGCCGATCTTATCGAGCACCGCAGCCAGAATGAAAAACTGGTCGAGCGCGTGGCGATGCGCAAAGTGCAAACCGCATACGGTGAATTCGATCTGGCGACGTTCTGGGACAAGACCGCGCAACGCACCCATCTGGCCCTGGTGCATGGCGAAATCGAGCACGATGAAGAAACGCTGGTGCGTGTCCACGAGCCTTTGTCGGTGCTGGATTTTCTGGAGCAAAACAATCACACCTCGTCGACCAGCGTACATCAAGCACTGCAAAAAATCGTGCGGGCCAAGGCGGGCGTACTGGTGTTGCTGCACCGTGCCGAGACCTCGCAAGACCTGCTGGCGCGCGCCACGCAAGCCGCCTCGCCGCAGCACGCGACGCAATGGGATCCGCGCAGCTATGGCACCGGCGCGCAGATCCTGCGCGATTTGAATGTGGGCAAGATGCGTTTGCTCGCCACGCCGCACAAGATGCCCAGCATGGCCGGGTTCGGCTTGGAAGTGGTGGGTTACGCCAACCACGATTAAGGGAAAATGAAATGAAAGAAATCGAACAGAATCACAACGGCCACGGACTGCGCATCGGCATCGTGCAAAGCCGCTTCAACAGCGAAGTATGCGAGGGTTTGTTGGGCGCGTGCCGCGCGCAGCTCGTTAAACAAGGCGTGGCGGAAAGCGACATCACGCTGGCGACCGTGCCCGGCGCGTTGGAGATCCCGCTGGTGTTGTTGCACATGGCCGACAGCGAAAAATTCGACGCGCTGATCGCGCTCGGTGCGGTGATACGCGGTGACACCTATCATTTTGAAGTCGTGTCGAATGAATCGGCGCGCGGCGTGGGCGATGTGCAATTGTCGTGCGGCGTGCCTATCGCCAACGCGATACTCACCACCGATACCGACGACCAGGCGGTATCGCGTATGCACGTGAAAGGTGCCGAGGCCGCGCTGGTCGCGATCGAGATGGTTAATTTATTAAAAGGTGTGGCATGAGCGAGGAAGCAGCAATCAAAGAAGTTCATAAAGCTCCGGCGAAGAGTCCGCGTCATCGCGCCCGCGAGCTGGCGCTGCAAGGCATCTACCAATGGCGGGTGTCCGGTAACGAAGCGTCCGATATCGAAAAGCAAATGCAGGCCGAGAAGAATCTGGGCCGTTACGACAAGACCATGTTCAGCAGCTTGCTGCGCGGTGCGATCGCGCAGCATGTCGATGTGGAAGCGCTGCTCGCACCGTGCCTGGATAGGCCATTGGCCGAACTCAGCCCGGTCGAGTTCGCGGTGCTGCTGTTGGGCGGCTACGAGCTGTCGCAGAAAACCGAAGTGCCCTACAAGGTCGTCATCAACGAGGCGGTCGAACTGGCGAAAACCTTCGGCGGAACCGACGGCCACAAGTATGTCAATGGCGTACTCGACAAACTCGCCCCCAAAGTCCGGGCGGTGGAGTTTGCGGCACGAAAATCACAGACTTAAGTCGCAAGACGCAAGTTGTTAGCGAAAGAAAATGTAGCGCAACACCAACTAATAACTTACGACTCACGGCTGATTTTTTATGTCCGAATTCGATCTCATCCGCCGCCACTTCACTCGCGCCACGCCGAATGCCTTGTTGGGGGTGGGCGACGATGCGGCATTGCTGCAAGTGAGCGCGGGCAAAGTGCTGGCGGTGTCCAGCGACATGCTGGTGTGCGGCACGCATTTTTTTGCTGATGCCGATCCCTGTCTGTTGGGACATAAAACTTTGGCGGTGAATCTGTCGGACTTGGCGGCGATGGGGGCGACTCCGCGCTGGGCGACTCTGGCCTTGTCCCTGCCGGGCGCGGATGAAGCGTGGCTGGAGCGATTCAGCGCGGGGTTTTTCGCCTTGGCGCAGCGACATCAGCTCGATCTGGTGGGGGGCGATACCACGCGCGGGCCGCTCAATCTGTGCGTGACCATCATGGGCGAAGTTCCCGCCAGTTTGGCGTTGCGGCGCGATGGTGCGAAGGTTGGCGACGAGGTGTGGGTGTCGGGCAACCTGGGTGATGCGGCGCTGGCCTTGGCGCATCTGCAAGGGCGCGTTCATTTGTCCGGCAGCGAATTCGATGCAGTCGCGAAGGCCTTGCACCAACCTCAGCCGCGGGTCGCCTTGGGGCTGGCGTTGCGCGGGATCGCCAACAGCGCGATCGACGTTTCCGACGGGCTGCTGGCCGATTTGGGCCATATACTGGCTGCCTCTGGAGTCGGTGCGGAAATCGAGCTTGCGGCGATGCCTGTGTCCGCCGTGATGCGCTCGCAACCCGCACTGGCGCAACGTTGCGTGTTGGCGGGTGGCGACGATTACGAATTGTGTTTTACTGCGGCAGCGCACCACCATGACGAACTGCTGCGCATCGCCCATGAATTGAATCTGCCGCTCACTTGCATCGGTAAGGCCGTTGCGGGGAAAGACTGTATCGTCCATGATGCGTCAGGCTCTTCTATCCAACTTGAAAGCGGCGGCTATGACCACTTCTGAACATGTTTCTGGCGAATTGCACACCCAGCCGGGCTGGAGATTCTTGTTCCGGCATCCCGCGCATTTTCTGGCGTTTGGCTTCGGCAGCGGTTTGGCGCGCAAAGCACCGGGGACGTTCGGCACGCTGGTGGCGTTCCCGCTGTATTGGTTCCTGGCGCCGCGCTTGTCTGATCTCGCCTTCATCGCTGTGTTGGCTGCGTCGTTCGCGATCGGGGTGTGGGTGTGCGACATCACCGGCAAGGCTTTGGGTGTGGCCGATTACGGCGGCATCGTCTGGGATGAGGTGGTGGCGATGTTGCTGGTGTTGTTCTTTACGCCCAGCGGTTGGCAATGGTCGTTGCTGGCCTTCGCGCTGTTCCGTTTTTTCGACATCGTGAAGCCGCCGCCCATCAGCCATTTCGACAAGAATTGGCACGGTGGTTTGGGTGTGATGTTCGATGATGTTTTGGCAGCGGGCTACGCGCTCCTTTGCATGGCGTTGATCCGGAGCGCCTTGTTGTGAAGTGGCTGCTGTGCGGGGCGTTGCTCGTCGCGTCCGGCATGGTGCAGGCGGAGGAGTTCGTGGCCAAAGTCATCGCGGTCTTGGATGGCGACACCGTGCTGATACGGCGTGCGCACGGGGTGTTGAAGATACGCCTCGCCGACATCGACGCGCCGGAAGTGGGGCACACAGGATTGGGCGGCCAGCCGCCCAACTCGCAAACATCCCAGCCTTTCGGCGCAAGCTCGCAACGGTCTTTATCCGACCTGGTGTTGGGCAAACAAGTCAGCGTCGTGAGTCAGGCGACAGATCAGTACGGCCGTATGGTCGCGCATCTGAGCGTCGACGGGCTGGACGTGAATACCGAGCAGATACGGCGCGGCATGGCGTGGGAATATTCTTTTCATCACAGCAACCGCGAACTGATCGCGCTTGAGTCCGAGGCGCGACAAGCTCCGCGCGGCTTGTGGACGATGAGTTCGCCCACTCCTCCATGGGAATGGCGCAAGCGACATCCAAACACGCTGCCTCGGGCCAATGCGGCAAGCGGCGATCTTTCATGCGGGCAAAAAAAACACTGCTCCAGCATGAGTTCATGCGAAGAGGCGCGCCATTATTTGGCGGTGTGCGGCATGAAGTATCTGGATGCCGATAGCGACGGCACACCCTGCGAGAAACTCTGCGCGCCGCACGCCCGAAAAGATAAGCCCGCGAAATAGTAGCCGGCATTCGCGCCGATATGTTGTCGCGGCGGTTGTGCTGGTGACGCTGTCGCGTTAAAGTTCGTCGCAAGCATCTAAAACTATTCTGGGAGCAGCGGATTATGGCATTAACGATACTTGCAGTTTTCGCGGTATTTCTTCTCCTCGCATTCTTTCGCGCCTCCATCACCAGTTGGGTGCTCGCCATGATGGTGGTGGTCCCGGTCGTCGCCATCCAGTCGAGGATTTCCGATACCGCATTGCAAGTGGTCTACGTCGCGCTGTTCCTGTTCATCGTGTTCTTTGGCCTTCCCTGGTTGCGCCGCGCCGTCATCAGCAGCGCGGTACTGAAACTGTTCCGCAAGGTCCTGCCGCAAATTTCCTCCACTGAACAAGAGGCGATCGATGCCGGCACGGTATGGTGGGATGGCGAGTTGTTCAGCGGCCATCCCGACTGGAACAAGTTGCGCGCTTTTCCGAAGTGCGGATTGAGCGGCGAAGAGCAGGCTTTTCTTGATAACGAGGTGCAGCAGCTGTGCGCGATGCTGGACGACTGGGA
>VFSW01011361.1_pt1 | contig 12532 bp, 12 predicted proteins | sample 5358111 | NCBI WGS metagenome assembly VFSW01 (sample SAMN11554181, study PRJNA540505) | mine drainage metagenome | isolation source: sediment from site ElyBrook_90M | place: USA: Ely Copper Mine, Vershire, VT | collected 2017
ATGATATATATATTGATAAAATAAATAATTGACAAGTTTATCTGAATAGGATTAAGATCGTGATGGTTACTATTAACGTCCTGGAGGTTCCACATGCGTCGTATTCTTGCAGCTTGCGTACTTCTTGCTCCCCTCGTCGTCTCCGCAAACGCGATTGCCGCCCAACCAGCCAGCGATGCTTCTGACTCAACCACAACCCGCCCGGTCAGTTCCGGAGTCACGCCGCCACGCGTGCTCTCCTCCAGCGCCGTCGATCTGTCGTCCTCCGCTGATGAGATGCTGCCCAACTTTTCGCAGGTTGTCGTCACCCTCAACGTCGACCAGAACGGCCAGCCGCAGGATGTGCAGGTCCTAAAGTCGCCCAACTACTTCCTCGATGAACCGGTGGCTGCCGCCGTGCGCAAGTTCCGCTTCAGCCCCGCCACGCTCAACAACAAGCCCGTTACCACGGACATGACCCTGACCGTCAACGTGCAGCGTTGATCTGAGCTTCAGTTTGCTGCAATTGTCCTGTTGCAGCCGGCCGCAACCGTCTCCTGGCGGCCTCCACTCCATCCTGGCGATTGTTTCCGGCCGCCAGGATGGAGTTTTTTGCTGCATCTCACATCCGGGTTTGGCGCTGGGATACCGGCGCCGCTACATCGGATAGCGCTCCAGTTGAATGGCGTGGCGCGCCACGGTCCGGCTGAGCGCGGTTGCATCGGCCGGCGTGAACCTCACCAGGCGCCGCAGGATGGCTAGTTGCGTGCGCAGCATATCGCCCTCACCGCAGCTGGCGAGCACCCGCCGCGCCGCCTGCTCGGCCAGGCCCATGGTTTCGTCCGCCAGCAGCCCGGTCATGGCCGCCGCAGCTTGCGCCGAGGCCTTGCCCGCCCCGGCCAGCTTGCGCGCGCGCAGCAGCGCCGACTCCAGCGCATACACTTGCGCGATCATGTCCGCCAGATCGGCCATCACCTCCTGCTCGTTCTCGAGCGCCGCCATGAACCGCTGGCTGGCCACGCCCGCGGAAAACAGCGCAATCTTCCTGGCCGACGCCAGCACCTCGGTCTCCCGCGCCAGCAGCTCGCCCTCGTCGCCGCCGGAGTCGAAGCTGGGCGGCTGCATCACCTCGTCCATGATCTTCTTGATGGCGGGAAGCAGCGGCAATTGTCCCTTCAACGCCCGCTTCATCAGCCAGCCGGTAATGATGAGGCGGTTGATTTCGTTGGTGCCTTCAAAGATGCGGTTGATGCGCGCGTCGCGATAGTAGCGCTCGGCCGGATAGTGCTCGACGTAGCCGTAGCCCCCCATGGTGGCGATCAGTTCGTCGGCCACCAGGGTCAGCATCTCCGATCCATAGACTTTCAGAATGGAGCACTCGACCGCGTACTCCTCGATGCGCCGCTGCATCTCCCGCGGAGAGTGGGCCAGTTCCGCGCCCACTGAGGCAAGGCTGGCATCGATCATCCCCGCCGTCCGGTAGGCCATGCTCTCAGCCGCGTAGAGCCGCGCGGCGCTGGTCGAGATCTTGCGCTGAATCAGGCCGAACTCAGCGATGGGTTTGCCGAAGGCGGTTCGCTCCTTGGCGTAACGGACCATGTGCGCCAACGCATGACGGGCTCCGCCGATGCAGGCCACGCCCAGCTTGAAGCGGCCCATGTTGAGCACGTTGAAGGCGATGTGGTGGCCTTTGCCGGCCTCGCCCAGCAGGTTGGCCGCGGGAATCCTGCAATCGGAGAACACCAGCGGACAGGTGGATGAGCCGCGGATGCCCAGCTTGTGCTCCTCGGCTCCCACGGTGAGACCCGGCGACGAGCGCTCCACCAGGAACGCGGAGAACTTCTCGCCGTCAATCTTGGCGAAAACCGTGAACAGGTCGGCGATGCCGCAGTTGGTGATCCACATCTTCTCGCCATTGAGGATGTAATGCGCGCCGTCTTCCGACAGCGTAGCTCGGGCACGCACATTCATCGCGTCCGAGCCGGAGGTGGCCTCCGAAAGCGCGTAGGCCGCGATCCACTCGCCCCCGGCCAGCTTCGGCAGGTAGCGCTGCTTCTGCTCCTCGGTGCCGTACCAGACCAGCGGCAGCGTGCCGATACCGGCCTGCGCACCAAAGGCCGTGGAAAAACTGGCCAGCACGGAGATGTGGTCGGTGATGAGCGTGGACGAAACCTTGTCCATGCCCGCGCCGCCGTACTCCTCAGGGATGTCGACCGAGCTGAATCCCAGTTCCGCGGCCTTCACCAGCTTCGAGCGCAGGGCCCCTGGCGCCTTGGCTTCAATGGCCTCGGCTGCGGGCAAAATCTCCTCGCGGGCGAACTGCGCGGCGGTGGCGGCAATTTGCCGCTGCTCCTCGGTCAGGTCTTCCGGGGGGAATACCTCGGCGGGGTTGCGCGTTTCCACGAGAAAACTGCCGCCTGCGGCGGCCACGACGGAAGAAGCAGGAACAACAGGCATAACGGTATCTCCAACTGCCAGAAACACTACGATAGACGGGCGGGAGTGGGCAAATATGCATCGAGTTCCTCGAATTTGTGCGAGATTCAGCAGAGACTCGGGATTCGGAAGAGCTTAGCAAGATCCAGACAGACAAGTCCGGATGCTGGAAACCCCAGCATCCAGGCCGGGAGGGACGAGTGACCTGGAACGTGAATTTCAGCCGCCTGGCGATTGGCCTGGGAGTTTTCGCCGGTGCTGCGGCCTGCTATTGCCAGTATCGTGTGCTGCCCGGCAAGCTGGACCCCGATGGTTTGCCCACGACCCCGGCCCGCATCTGCCCCGGAGCCAGTGGCACCGAGCACTGCTACACGCCCCCCAGCGACAAGTATGTCTTCGGCCTGGAACCCAAGGCGCGGACCGCGGGCAAACTCGCCGGCCGCGATCTGATCCTGTTTACCGCGACCTTTTCCGGCGGCGGCAGCGGCACGCTGACTCATTTTGCGCTCCTGGAACAACAAAGCTGCGATTTCGTGAACCTGCTCCCGACCGTCCAACTGACCAATCAAAGCGAATACAAGTTGTGGAACCTACCCGAGGTTTCTAAAGCGCCGGCCCTGGTGACCGCAGACTTTGTCTGGGACATCGATGCAGGAGAAACGCACTTCGCGCCCCACCGCTACGCGGTGAAGATGTATGTGTTCGACGTGAAGGTCGGCCGGTACATGCAGCGGGTTGGATACGTCACGGCAGGCAAATATCCGGGCCTCGACGAAAAGGACGCGATCCGGGTTCTGGACGCCGAGCGGCCGACCATCCTGGCCAGGCTGCAACCAGGACCGAGCTAAATCAGTTCGGCCCGTAATCGCATACAATAAATAATCGTTATTCCGGTCGTGGAGGCTCGCCCTGTTCGCCGCGCTTGTGAACTGTCTGACCCCTGCCGCCAGCCTGCGCCAAACGCTGCTTTGGGGGCTGCCTGCGAAGTTGGCCGTCCATTTCGCCCTGGCCCCGCAGAACGGCCTGCGCCACTACCTGAAGACCCTGCAGCAAACCGACCAGACCTTCAAGGGCCTCTACCACTGGAACCTGTTTGACGCCGCGCTGCTGATTCCCTACTTCCTGGTCATGATCGTGCTGGCCATCTACGGCGTTCACCGCTACACGATGTGCTACCTCTATTTCAAGTACCGCAAGAACGACAAGCCCGATCCGCCTCGCTACTTCGACGAGCTCCCGCGCGTCACCGTCCAACTGCCCATCTTCAACGAGCAGTTCGTCATCGACCGGCTCATCGAAGCTGTCTGCGCCATGGACTACCCGAAAGACAAGCTCGAGATCCAGGTGCTCGACGACTCCACCGACGAGACCCAGCAGGTGGCCGCGGACATTGTGGCCCGCTATGCGGCGCTGGGCAATCCGATCGTCTATATTCACCGGACTAATCGGTATGGTTATAAGGCCGGCGCGCTCGATGCCGGGCTGAAGGTGGCCAAGGGCGAGTTTGTGGCAATCTTCGACGCCGACTTCGTGCCTCCGCAGGACTGGCTCATGCAGGTCATCCACCACTTTGCCGAGCCCGGGATCGGCATGGTGCAGACCCGCTGGACCCATCTCAATCGCGACTATAGCCTGCTGACGCAGATTGAAGCCATCCTGCTCGACGGGCACTTTGTGCTGGAACACGGCGCGCGCTATCGCTCCGGCGACTTCTTCAACTTCAACGGTACCGCCGGCATGTGGCGCATCAAAGCCATCGCCGACGGCGGCGGCTGGCAGCACGATACGCTCACCGAGGACACCGATCTGAGCTACCGCTCGCAGATCGCCGGCTGGAAGTTCAAATACCTGCCGCACATCGAGTGCCCGGCCGAGCTGCCCATCGAGATGACCGCCTTCAAGACCCAGCAGGCGCGCTGGGCCAAGGGCCTTATTCAGACCAGCATCAAGGTGCTGCCGCAGATCTTCCGCTCCGATGTGCCGCGCCGGATCAAGGTCGAGGCCGTCTACCACCTGACCGCTAACCTCAGCTATCCGCTTATGATTGTCATGTCCGCGCTGCTGATTCCGGCCATGATCTGCCGCTTCTACCAGGGCTGGTTTCAGATGCTCCTGATCGACTTCCCACTGTTCACCGCCTCCACCTTCTCCATCGCGGTGTTTTACGTCATGAGCGAGCGGGAGCTCTTCCCAAAAAACTGGATAAAGACCTTTCTCTATCTGCCATTCCTCATGGCTCTCGGCATTGGACTCACCGTCACCAACACCAAGGCGGTGATGGAGGCGCTGTTGGGCATGAAGAGCGCCTTTGTGCGCACCCCCAAATACCGCGTGGCCAAGAAGGGCGAAAAATCCCAGGCCGCCAAGTACCGCAAGCGGCTGGTGCTGGCCCCCTGGATCGAGATCTTGCTCGGCTTCTACTTTATGGCCGCCATCCTCTACACCTTCTCCAACCACAACTACTTCACCGCCCCGTTCCTGATCCTCTTCGTTATCGGTTACTGGTACACCGGCCTGATGAGCCTGCTGCAAGGCCGCTTCGAGCGATGGCGCACCGGCGTGGGCGGAGCCGACGACGAAGCCAGCCCCAAACCGTTCCCGGTGGGGGTGTGAGGAGGCACCTTGCCCCTGTCGATTCTCAAACGGGTCGGACTTGGGCTCGCAACCCTTCTTGCGCTGGCGATGGTGCTCCTGCTTGGCCTTTGGTGGGTGACCGGCCCGCACAAGCCCAGCGACTCAGACCTTGAGAGTCGGTTCGCGGCGCACCGCGCGGAACTCGAGGAGCTTGTCGCGATGATGGAAGCGGACAAGCAGATGTCGCGTGTTGCAAATGACTTTCTCTGGAGGCAGGACAATTATGGCTGGCCGCGGCCTGAGCCCGAATGGGGAATTACGTAGGCACGTTGGGACAGTTACAAGGAGCTGTTCCGCAAGGTTGGAAGCGAAGATGGAACCGTCCATGGCGAGAAATCGAGCGATGTCGAGATCATTATCCACTCATGGGGGATTGTGCCGGCTGGGGGAAGCATCAGTTTCGTTCACTGCGGACAGCTTGCCGGGGAACTCCGACACACGGCGATGCCATGTTTCGCGAAGGCCACTGAGAACGAAGGAAGCAAAGACGACACCAATGGCGACGCGTACCGCTTCAAGCGGCTAGACAAGGACTGGTTCATCTACGAAGAGTCGAACTAGTCCCTGTCGAATCGCACCATCCCTCGGCCGGGTGCCCCATCCATTTCCGCGCTCTTCGCGGAAATGGGTGGGAGAGCACAAACCCCGACTCGCCGACGTTCACCCCGCCTCAAATCCAATCCAAAACTATCCGCTGTAGTGGAGTGAGCCCGAACCGGGCTACACTATCCCTGAGGCACCCATGCTGACCGCCGAAATAGTTCGCGCAGCCCTCGAAGAACTTGCTCCGACGCAGGAGAAGGTTGATCGTGCGGTGCAGCTTGCCGTGGAGATCGCGCAGCCCTCCCGCGTGATTCTCTTCGGCTCCTGGCCCCGTGGCGATGCCAAGTGGGACAGCGACCTGGACATGGCCGTGCTGATGCCGGACTCCGCAGAGCCTGATCTGGGCGAGACTCGTCGCGCCCTGCGGCGTAAACTGGACGAAGTACCCATGAGCATCGACCTGGTGATGGCGACCGAAGAGTTTGCCAACCGTTTTCGCGACGAAATCAACTCGATCTACTACCGCATTCTCCGGGATGGGCAGGTGGCCTATGAGCAAGGGCCCGCACACACAGGCTGAAGTTCTTGTGATCAAAGCCTCAGAGGACGAGGCTGCGCTCTACGCGACAGGAAACCCGGATGCGGTTCTCGGCTTTCACGCCCAGCAGGCGGTGGAGAAGCTGCTGAAGGCCCTCATCTCCGCCCGATCAGTGCCGTTCGAGCTCACGCACAATCTGGTGCGTCTTGCCAAGGTTTTGCACGATTTGGGCGAGACTCTGCCTGCGACGCCCATCGCCATCTCCGACTTGAACGACTTTGCGGTTGAGTATCGATACGACCTGCTCTTTCAGCACGCGGCTCCGAACCAAGCAGACTTAACCTTGACCGTCCGCCTCATCCGCGAGCACGTAGTCGCCCGCATCGCCGCCCTCTCCCAAATCCCCTAAGCCCCCCCTCCGCTACAATAGACATACGCGCCTGCCGCGCCGGGATCTGGAATCCCTGGCCCGGCCGGCGCATCAGAGCATCTATGCTAGCCAAGAACCTGGTTGAAGCGCTTACTTTCGATGACGTGCTGCTGGTTCCCGCCTTCAGCGAGGTGGTGCCGGCAACGGTCAGCACGCAGACCCAGCTGACCCACGACATCACGCTGAACACGCCGCTGCTGTCGTCCGCCATGGACACGGTCACCGAGTCGCGCATGGCCATCGCCATGGCGCAGCAGGGCGGCATCGGCATCGTTCACCGCAACCTGACCATCGCCGACCAGGCCGGCGAGATCGATAAGGTGAAGCGTTCGGAGAGCGGCATGATCGTGGACCCGGTCACCATCGGCCCGGACCAGATGATCGGCGACGCTCTCGAAGTGATGCGCCGCTACAAGATCTCCGGCGTGCCGGTCACGCAAGGCAAGCGGCTGGTGGGCATCCTCACCAATCGCGACCTGCGCTTCGAGACCCGCACCGACATTCCCATCGGCGACGTGATGACCAAGAAGAACCTGATCACGGTCCCGGTGGGCACCACGCTCGAAGAAGCCGAGCTGATCCTCCACGAGCATCGCGTGGAAAAGCTGCTGGTGGTGGACGATCAGTACAACCTGAAGGGCCTGATCACGGTCAAGGATATCCAGAAGAAGTGGAAGTACCCGATGGCCAGCAAGGACGATCAGGGCCGGCTGCGGGTGGGCGGCGCGATCGGGGCTACAGGCGATTTCCTTGAGCGCGCGGCCGAGCTTGTGCGCGCCCGCGCCGATGTGCTGGCCATTGACTCCGCGCATGGCCACTCTTCGCGTGTGCTTGAAGCGGTGCGCGAGGTGAAGAAGCACTTCCCGAATGTAGGCCTGCTGGCCGGCAACATCGCCACCTACGAGGGCGCGCTGGCACTGATTGAAGCGGGCGCGGACGCCATCAAGGTCGGCATCGGCCCAGGCTCCATCTGCACCACGCGCATGGTCACCGGCGCCGGCATGCCGCAGATTACCGCCATCGCCGAGGCCTACCGCGCCGCACGCGAACACGGCATTCCCGTCATCGCCGACGGCGGCATCAAATATTCCGGCGAAATCACCAAGGCCATTGCCGCCGGCGCCAGTTCCGTCATGATCGGATCGCTCTTTGCCGGCGTAGACGAAAGCCCCGGCGAGACCATCCTCTACCAGGGCCGCAGCTTCAAGAGCTACCGCGGCATGGGCTCGCTGACTGCCATGAGCCAGGGATCCGGCGAACGCTACTTCCAGTCGACCGCCGACCTGGCCAGCGCCGAACTCGGCAGCGAGGGCGTGGTCCAGCGCGAGCGCGCCAGCCAGAATCGCCTGGCAAAGTTCGTCCCCGAGGGCATCGAGGGACGCGTTCCCTACCGCGGACCGCTGGAGTCCATGGTCTACCAGTTGGTGGGCGGCCTCCGCTCCGGCATGGGCTATCTGGGTTGCGGCACCATCGCGGAACTGCAGGAGAACGCTCACTTTGTGCGCATCTCCGGTGCCGGCCTGCGCGAGAGTCACGTCCACGACGTGATCATCACCCGTGAGGCGCCCAATTACCATGTGGAATAGAAGAGCCGGCCTCTGGTACTGGATCTACGTCTGGGCGCCGGTAGTCCTCGGAGTCGCTGTCATCGTGCTGGAGTCGACTGAGGCCTTCGGCTCCAACCACACGAGCGGTCCGCTGCGCCGCATCTACGAAGCTCTCTTCGGACACGTCTCCAACGCCCACTGGGAGGTCGTACACCACTACATCCGCAAGTGCGGCCACTTCCTCGGCTATGGGCTCATTGGTCTGGCCTGGCTGCGCGCCTGGTGGCTGACCATGCCACACTCCCGCTTCCTGCACGATGCGCTGCTGGCCTTGCTGGGCACCGCCCTGGTGGCCAGTTGGGATGAGTGGCACCAGACTTTCCTCCCCAACCGGACCGGCTCACCCGTGGATGTTCTGCTGGACTGCACCGGCGCCATCGTCCTGCAACTGCTGGTCTACCTCTTCATCCGCAGTTTCAAGCCCAATGGGCTGGCCAGGACGGCGTGATCAGAGCCAGAGGTCGATGGAAGCGCATTTGCCCGCTCGCTGGGCCGGTGGCTACAATCTGAGCCGAGCCGCAAACTGCCGATTCGTTCCATCGGGCACGGCAGTTCCGGCAGGCTGTTGAGCCTTCGACTCATCATCCGCCCAGGCCGCGCAGCGCGGAGAAGCATACCATGAGAATTCTTATCACCGGCGGCACCGGCTTTATCGGCAAGCGCATCGCGAGCCATCTTCTCCGCGAGGGGTCCCTTCAACTGGAGGGAGAACAGCCGCGCCCCATCGAGAAGATCACGCTCTTCGACGCCTTTCCCTTAGAGAACGTCCCCCAGGACGCGCGCATCGAGCTGGCCACAGGCGATCTGAATGACGCCGCCGCGGTGGCCCGCGTGACGGCCGATGCCGATCTCGTCTGGCATCTAGCCGCGGTGGTCAGCTGTGGCGCCGAAGCCGACTTCGACCTCGGCATGCGCACCAACATCGACGGCATGATGGTTCTGCTGGAGGCGCTGCGCTCCCGGCACTGCCGCCCGCGCCTGGTCTTCTCCAGCAGCTTCGCCGTCTTTGGAGGCGAACTGCCTCCTGTTGTGGCCGACCAGACCGCTCCCACGCCCAAGTCCTCTTATGGCATGCAGAAGGCCGTGGGAGAGCTGCTGGTGGCCGATTACAGCCGCAAGGGATTCATCGACGGCCGCTCGGTCCGTCTGCCCACCATCACCGTGCGCCCCAGCAAACCGAACAAGGCGGCCTCGTCGTGTTTCAGCTCCATCGTGCGGGAGCCGCTCGCCGGCCAGCGGGCCGTGTGTCCAGTTCACAGGGAGACGCAGGTTTACGTGGCTTCACCGCGCATGGCGCTTGCGTCCATGATGCGGGCCATGCAGTTGAGCGACCGGACCATTGGCGCCGAACGCACCATCCCGCTGCCGGGCATTACGGTCAGTGTCGGTGAGATTATCGCCGCCTTGGAGCGCGCAGCGGGCCCGGAAGCGATCGCCAGAATCTCCTGGGAGCCGGACGCCGACATCCAGCGCATCGTCGACAGCTGGCCGGTGAGGGTCCACGCCGCACGCGCCGCGGCGTTGGGCTTTGCCGGCGATACGGACTTCGACTCCATCGTTCGCGCGCATATTGAAGATGAGCTGATACCGTTATGAGCAAACCGCAGGTTGGATTTATCGGAACCGGCATCATGGGCGAGCCGATGGCGCATCACCTCATACGCGCCGGATACCCCCTGCGCGTATGGAACCGCACCCCGGAGAAGCTGGCCCGCCTGGTTGAGGACGGGGCAGTGCGCTGTGCCACTGCGGCCAAGGCCGCCGAGGGCGTCGCGACACTGATCTGCATGCTGAGCGACGGCCCTAGCTGCGACGCCATCCTTTTTGGTCCGGACAGCGCGGTGGCCGCCATGCCGCCCGGATCGACCCTCGTGGTCATGAGCTCCATCGCGGTCGAAACCGCGGTCGAGCAGGCGCGCCACGCCGCCGAATTCGGTGTACGTTACATCGATGCGCCCGTCTCCGGAGGCGAGGCCGGAGCCCGCAATGCGACCCTGGCCATCATGGCCGGCGGCAGCGAGGAGGACTTCGCCGCCGTAGTGCCGCTGCTCGTCGTCCTGGGGCGCCCCGTACGCGTGGGCCCGGCCGGCTGCGGCGAACTGGCCAAGCTGGTCAACCAGGTCATCGTGGCCGGCACCATCGCCACCGTCGCTGAAGCGCTGCTACTGGCCGAACGCGGAGGAGCCTCGCCCGCAAGGGTGCGCGAGGCCCTTGCCGGTGGCTTCGCTGACTCGCCCATTTTGCAGCAACACGGCCTGCGCATGATCGAAGACCGCTTCGCCCCCGGCGGCCCAGCCAAATGGCAACTGAAAGACACGCACAATGCACTGGCCTGCGCGCAATCGGCCGGCCTGTCCCTGCCCGTGACCGAACTGGTCGATTCCCTCTTCGCCGGCATGGTCAGCCACGGTGATGGCGAACTCGATCACAGTGGCTTGATCCGCGAACTGCGGCGGCGCAATGGGCTCCCCGTTCCCTGACCCGCTGAATCCGCGACGGCGGTCTTCGGTCATCCGCGGAGTGCGTGAAGGCCGAAAACACAAAACGGGCGCATCCCCACCAGGAGGGTGCGCCCATTTGTCCTTCTACTCCAGAGATCCCGGTTAAAATGCGGCAGCTGTTACGCGGCCTCTTCGCCCGGTTCTTCCTTCTTGCTCTCTTCCAAATGCTTTTCGAGCTCGGCCCGCTTCTTGGCCTTCACGTCGTCGCGCTTCTGGCGCTTGGCATCGAGCTGCTTCTCGGCGCCCAGCAGTTCGATGAAGGCCTTCTCGGCCCCGTCGCCCTTCTGGAATCCGGTGCGCACGATGCGCAGGTATCCGCCCTGGCGGTCGCCGTAGCGCGGAGCCACGGTGTCGAACAGCCGCTCGACGGACGCATCGGTCATGAGAAAGGCAAGGGCCTGGCGGCGCGAGTGCAGATCGCCGTTCTTGCCCAGGGTGATCATTTTTTCAACCAGCGGACGGACAGCCTTGGCCTTGGCCACGGTCGTCTCCACGCGGTCTTCCACGAGAACGGACGTGACCAGGTTCCGCAGCAGCGCGCGGCGGTGGCTGGTGTTGCGTCCGAGCTTGAATCCTGCATTGCGATGGCGCATGATGCAACTCTCTTTCGGTAATAGGGATCAGGGGTCAGGGCTCAGGGATCAGGGAAAAACTCCGATCAGTCAATTCATCAACTGATCTCTGAGCCCTGACCCCTGATCCCTGCCTTTAAAAGTTCTCGGTCTCAGTGGGCAACTGCAGGTCCACCGAATCCAGCGGCTCGTCCTCGTCGTCGTAGCGGCCATAGCTGGCGGCCAGCGCGGCGGCGGGAGGAATGCTGGTGGGTCCGGGAACCGGGTTGCCGTTTTCGTCGATCTTCATGCCCAGCGAGAGGCCCATCTGCGCGAGGATTTCCTTGATCTCGTTCAGACTCTTGCGGCCGAAGTTCTTGGTCTTCAGCATCTCGGCTTCCGTCTTCTGCACCAGCTCGCCGATGGATTGAATGTTCGCGTTCTTCAGGCAGTTGTAGCTGCGGACCGAAAGCTCCAGTTCCTCGACGCTGCGGTTGAGGTTGTCGTTGCGCAGCAGTCCGCGGCTCTCTTCGCCACGCGCTTCGGCTTCGATTTCCTCCTCGAAGTTGATGAAGATGTTCATGTGATCCTTCAGCAGCTTGGCGGCCAGGCCGACGGCGTCGGCGGGCAGCACGGCCCCGTTGGTCCACACTTCCAGAGTCAGCTTGTCGTAGTCCGTGATCTGGCCCAGACGAGCGGCTTCGACGACATAGTTGACGCGGCGCACAGGCGAGTGAACCGAGTCCACGGGAATGAAGCCCAGGCCCAGGTCGGCGTCGAAATTCTTGTCGGCGGAGACGTAACCGCGCCCACGCTTGAGGCGCATCTCCATATCCAGCTTGCCGCCTTCAGACAGGGTGGCCAGGTAAATGTTCTTGTCCAGGATCTCCACGTCGCCGTCGGCTTCAATCATGCCCGATGTGACGACGCCAGGCTGGTCGGCGCGGAGATAGAGCGCCTTGGGGCCCTCGCCCGCGAGCTTGAACGGAACCTGCTTCAGGTTCAGGATGATGTCGGTGGCGTCTTCAACCACGCCGCCGATCGATTGGAACTCGTGCAGCACGCCCTCGATGCGAATCGCGGTGACCGCGGCGCCCTCGATGGAGCTCAACAGAGTGCGGCGCAGTGCGTTGCCGATGGTAGTGCCAAAGCCGCGCTCAAAGGGCTGGGCGCTGAACTTTCCGAATGTGTCGCTGAGCGTCTCGGCATCCACTGCCAGGCGCTTCGGCTTCTGAAATCCTCTCCAAAGCATATCTTGGTCTCTTTTCCCGCGCGGCATGTACGTCGCGATGCATTTTGCGGCGGCCGCGCAA
>VFSW01011362.1_pt1 | contig 12532 bp, 10 predicted proteins | sample 5358111 | NCBI WGS metagenome assembly VFSW01 (sample SAMN11554181, study PRJNA540505) | mine drainage metagenome | isolation source: sediment from site ElyBrook_90M | place: USA: Ely Copper Mine, Vershire, VT | collected 2017
GATCAGTACCTGTTTGAAGGAGGCCGAAATAACCCGCCGTGCCAGCTCCACGCCTGCGGTGTTGATCTCCGCCAGCTGATCTTCCAGCCCGTGTCGCGCCAGTTTGAAGCGGTTGGCACCGAAAGTGTTGGTCTGGATGATCTGCGAGCCAGCTTCGATGTACTCACGGTGCACTTCGGCCACCAGGCCCGGCTGGGTCAGGTTGAGCTCGTCGAAACACACATCGAACGCAACGCCCTTCTGGTTCAGCATGGTCCCCATTGCTCCATCCGAAAGGACCGGTTTGGTGGAATTCAGAAGTTAGAGGAAGCGCGGATTCTGGGTCATTACCACTTTCTTTCTTATGCCATCAACTGGGCGATGCGCGACTCGCCGACCGTGAAATATTTAGCCTTCGGATGGTGAAGGATGATGGCAGCGGTCGACTGCTCGGGCATCAGCTGGTAAGCCGGTGTCAGGCTCATACCAAGCTCGGATTCAACCGGCAGCAGTTGGAACACCAGCTGGTGATCCTCCAGGTCGGGGATGGCCGGGTAACCCCACGAGTAGCGCTTGCCTTGCTCCTCTGCAAGGTTCAGCTCGTGCCGGATGTGGCGGTGAAGATATTCGGCGGCGGCTTCGGCCATCTGGACAGACAGGCCGTGGGTGAAATAGGCCTCGGTATAATCTCCGGCGTTCTGCAAGCGTTCGATCCGTGCACTGGCCTCCTGCCCGACGGTGACGATCTGCAGGGCCACCACGTCCATCTTGCCGCTCCCGACCGGCAAGAAATAGTCGGCCAGGCACAGGAAATCGCCCGAGGGTTGGCGCGGGAAGGTGAAGCGCGCCGTCTCGACCGGTGAACCGGACTGCAGCGAAAGTGGATCATACACTACCAGCTCGTTCCCGTCAGCCTGCGCCGGCCAGTAACCGTACACCCCCTGTGGTTTCAGCCATTCTTCCTTCAAAGCAATGCGGCGCATACCGTCCAGACGTTCCTCGAATTCTACCTCGAGCTTCGCCCAGGCCTCACCGTGGGTGTTTTTGGCGCCCCATGACAGGCGGAACAGTTCATTCTTTGGCAGGAACTGGAATACGGCATCCAGCGGCATTTGACGTACCACGCGCGGTCCCCAGGCCGGTGGGCGGGGAATGGATGGCGCCGGCGACACTGTTGAGTGGGCCCCGGGTCCCGTCTGCACGGAGGCAGCCGCGGCCCGCCCAAGCTCGGATTCTGATTCGTTCCGAATTTGAGATCGCAGTTCGGGCGCCTTTTGTGGGTCGACCAGGGCATCCATCGTGTACAGGCCTTCGAAGGCATCCTTACAGTAATAAACGCCCGGTTCGTAGAATGTGTCCTGATCGGTCAACAAGATGCGCCGCCCGAAGCGCCGATTGATGGCTGCGCCTCCGATCAGCACCGGGAAACGCAAGCCGCGCCGCTGCAGTTCATTGACGATCAGCGGCATCTGCTTGCTGGTGCTTACCAGCAGGGCGCTGAGGCCAATGGCGGTGGCGTTGGCTTCCACGGCTTTGGTGATGATTGTTTCGGCCGGCACCTGTTTGCCAAGGTCGATTACCGTGTAACCATTATTGGAGAGGATGGTTTTTACCAGGTTTTTGCCAATATCATGTACGTCACCGTACACGGTTGCCAGCACAAGGGTGCCCTTGGTGACGCCTTCCTTGCGCTCCAGGAAATTCTCCAGGTAGCTAACAGATTTTTTCATAACCTCGGCTGACTGCAAGACGAACGGCAGGATCAGCTCGCCCGTGCCGAATTTATCGCCGACTTCCTTCATGGCGGGCAGCAGCACAGTATTCAGCACCTGAACGGCCTGCTGGCCCCATTCGGGCTGCGGATGACGCTGCAGGATTTCATCAATATCACTCTCCACCCCTTCTTTGATGCGGTGCAGGATGCGGAAATGCAGGCGCTGCTCGGGACCCATTTCCAGAAGGGCGGCCTCGGTGCTGCCTGTTTTCGACCGGGCAGCCGGCCCGGCGCCTTCATAATAGCGGATCACGTTCGCCAGCGCATCCGGTTGACAGTTGAAGATCAAATCTTCGGCCAGTTTGCGCTCTTCCTCGGAGATATCGGCGTAGGGCGTGATCTGGGCGGGGTTGACGATGGCCATATCCAATCGCGCCAGCACACAGTGGTGCAGCATGATCGAATTGAGCACCGGCCGGGTGTTTGGCGCCAATCCGAAAGATACGTTGCTGATTCCCAGGGAGGTCAGTACACCGGGGAGAGCGTCCTTAATCTGGCGGATGCCTTCAATTGTCTCCACGGCCGATTGGCTGAACTCTTCCGTGCCGGTGGCCAGGGTGAAGGTCAGCGGGTCAAACACCAGGTCGCCGGGTTTCAGCCCGTGCTCGTTCACGGCCATGTCATACAGGCGTTGAGCGACCTCTAATTTGCGTGTAGCCGTCTTGGCCATGCCTTTTTCGTCGATGGTCAGCACGATCACCGCGGCATTGTATTTTTTTGCCAGGCCGAAAATTCTATCGGCTTTGGCGCGCCCGCTTTCCAGGTTGGTGGAGTTGATCAGGCAGCGCCCGGGGGCGGTTTTGAGGGCGGTCTCGACCACGTCTGCCTCGGTCGAGTCGATCACCAATGGGGCGCGCACGACCGGGCTGATGGTTTTAATCAGGCGGCGCATCAAATCGGCTTCGTCGGTGCGCTCGGTCAGGGCTACATCCAGGTCCAGGCCGTGAGCGCCGTTTTCAATCTGCTGGCGGGCAATTTCCAGGGCGCCCTCGAAGTCCTCAGACAGGATCAGCTGCTTGAATTTACGACTGCCCTGAGTGTTCAGGCGTTCGCCGATGAAAAAGGGGCGTGGTTCCTGCAGCATGGGCACTGCCTGGACTGCCGAAGCTAACAGCGGGGCTGCGGCCTGCGGTCGTGGTATTTGCAGCTGACCGTGGATTTTCTGGACCAGCAGGCGTAAATGCTCCGGGGTCGTGCCGCAGCAACCGCCTACGATGTTGATGTGATATTTCTCGACGTATTCGGACAGGGCGTCGGCAAATGGCTGCGGCTCCAGCGGATAAACGGCCGGCCCATCGACGTTCAGCGGCAGGCCGGCATTGGGGATACACGACACTGGCAGGGTTGAGACTTCGCCCAGGTAGCGAATTGGCTCGCGCATGTAATCCGGTCCGGTTGAGCAATTCAACCCGATGGCGCTGATGTCCATGCCTTCCAGAGTTGCCAGCACGGCTCCGATATCCGTGCCGAGCAGCATGCGCCCGGTGGTATCGAGGGTCACCTGGGCCTGAATCGGCAGCACGATGCCGGTCTCCTCGAACGCCTTCTGAATTCCACTGATGGTAGCCTTGACTTCAAGGATATCCTGCGAGGTTTCTATGATGATCAGATCCACCCCGCCCAGCAGCAGCCCGGAAGCCTGCTCGCGGAACACTTCCTGCAGGTCGTCATAGTTAACGTTGGAAAGCTCTGGGTCATTCATGGATGGCAGCTTGCCGGACGGTCCGATCGAACCCGCCACGAAGCGCGGTTGTCCGGTTGACGCCGAGTATTCGTCCGCCAGGCGCCGTGCCAGGTCTGCCGCGACGCGGTTGATCTCTGTCACGCGATCGCCCAGGCCATACTCGCTCAGGGTAATGCGATTAGCACGGAATGTATCCGTCTCGATGACGTCCACCCCCACTTCCAGGAAAGAGCGGTGCACAGCTTCGACCGCCTGTGGGTGGCTGATCACCAGGTAATCGTTGCATCCGGAAGTCCGTTCACCACCGAAATCCATGGCGGTCAAATTCATTTTCTGTAAATTGGTGCCCATTGCTCCATCGAAGATCAACACGCGCTGCTCTACGGCATCCAGGTAACGACGGTTGGTGTAGTTAAGTTTGGTCATGTGGGCCTCCAATTAATAATATTAAAAAAATTCCCTCTGTTAAGGAGAGGGTCATTTCGTGCCTTTTCCCTCATCTTCCAGAAGCAGCACAATTCGTGTGCGCTCTGCCGGATTTGGCACCAGCGTTTCGCGGTTGCCGATGTATCAGCGGGCCGGTCCCTCCACCTCTCTGGATGAGCTATTAAGCCAAAATATTACCACAATCGAGGTTTATGGTCAATTATTGCGAAATAATTTTCTTGAAACCATTTTACAGCGGTAACTGATGAATAAGTATATAATCTGATTATGAAATCATCCGATGAACCCACAAATTTTCCGCCTTTTTTACCGATCCTTTTCACCGGCGTGCTGCTGGCAACCATTGGTTGGGTTGGGGTTGCGTATCTTGTCCTGATGATGGACCCCGAGCTGTTCCCGCGCTGGCTGTTCTTTTTCTTGATTTTTCTGGGGTTGAGCGGCCTGGCTTTACCGGTGGTTGCCTTTCTCAACCGTCGTTTTGCCAGTGATCCACCGGCCGGCGAGGGTGTTCTGGTCCGCCAGGCCACCTGGGTGGGCATTTACGGCTGTCTACTGGTCTGGCTCCAACAGGGGCGAATTTTGAACACGGCTCTTATTCTTTTTCTGGCGATTTGCTTTATTTTTATTGAGACCCTGCTGCGCCTGGGTGAACGCGCCCGTTGGAAACCTAAGGACCCCCGGAATGATTGAAAGGCGCGCCATCCCGGCCGTCGAAAATCGGCTTCAATCCCCGCAATCGACCGAGCTGATGAATGCCTACGGCAGGATGCTGGTACTGGATGCCCTCCGTTCCGTGCTGGCTGAGATCCGTGGCAGAGACCCGGGTGACGGTTCTGTGCCGGAGAATGCTGCCATCCTCGACCTGGCCCGTCACCGTATTCAGGAATGGCTCACACCCACTTTGCTGCCGGTCATCAACGCTACCGGCGTTATCCTGCATACCAATTTGGGTCGGGCCCCCTTGAGTAAAGCTGCCCAGCTGGCGCTGGCACAAGCCGCCGATTCGTACTGTACCCTCGAATTTGACCTGGGTAAGGGCGGGCGAGGAGCGCGCTCGGTCCATGTCGAATCCCTGCTCACCCGTCTGACTGGCGCCGAAGCGGCCCTGGTGGTGAATAATAACGCTGCTGCCGTGCTGCTGGCCCTCACAGCCCTGGCCAACCACAAGCGCGTGGTGATCTCGCGCTCACAACTGGTCGAAATCGGGGGCGGCTTCCGCGTGCCAGACGTGATGGCCCAATCCGGCGCAAAGTTGGTGGAGGTGGGCACAACCAACCGTGTCCATCTCGACGATTATGACCTTGCGCTGCAGCAGTCTGCCGCCCTTGTTTTACGGGCGCATCCCTCTAATTTTAAGATCATCGGTTTCACCAGCGAGCCGTCCTTTTCCGAACTGGCAGCCCTGGCGCATGCCCGCGGCGTGCTGGTCATGGACGACCTGGGCTCAGGGGCGCTGGTCGATACGGCCCGTTTTGGGGTGGCGCACGAGCCAACTGTGCAGGAGAGCCTGCAAGCCGGCGCCGATGTGGTCTGCTTTTCGGGTGACAAACTTCTGGGTGGGCCGCAGGCCGGCATCATTCTGGGACGCCGCGACCTGGTACAAAAGATCAAAAAACATCCCCTCGGCCGCGCTTTGCGGGCCGACAAGTTGTGCCTGGCTGCCCTGGCAGCTACCATACTGCATTACCTGAAGGATGAGGCCGAAAGCCAGGTTCCGGTTTTGCATATGATGGGGCTGACCCCTGCAGGCCTGGGCGAGCGCGCCCGGCGCTGGGTGGATGAGCTGGCCCGGGGCGAGGTGATTGACGGGCTGTCGACCATCGGCGGCGGCAGTTTACCCGAAGAGACCCTGCCGACCTGCCTGCTGGCTTTGAAGGTGCCTCAGCCTAACCGCTTCCTGGCGAAATTGCGCGCTCAAACCCCGCCTATTATCGGGCGAATCGAAAATGAAAGAGTGGTCTTTTATCCGCGCACCGTTTTTCCAGACCAGGAACCGCTCCTGCTAGCCGGAATTCGCGGCGCACTGAACGGGAATAAATGAAAATTGACCTCGACGACTTAATGGCCTCCAACGGTATTGACGCCCTGCTCGTGACAGGCGCCGGCGATCATAACCCTGCCATGGTCTATCTGACCGGCGGCGGGCATTTCAGGGGTGACTGCATCAAAAAACGCGGCGAGGCGCCTGTTTTGTTTCACTGGGCAATGGAACGCGAGGAGGCGGCCCGCACCGGCCTGGCAACTCGCAGTTTTGCAGATTATCCCTACCGCAGTTACCTGGCCGAGGCCGGTGGCGACCATAATACTGCGGCCGCCATGCAGTACCGCCAGATGCTGAGTGATCTTGGGGTCACATACGGAAATGTAGCGCTCTACGGCCAGACCGAGCTGGGTCGCGGCTTTGCCGTGTTCTCCAAACTGCGTGAGCTTCTCCCCGGGCTGGAGCTGAACCCGCCCATGGATGGCGACCTCCTGGGTCAGGCCCGCATGACCAAGGACCCTGCCGAGGTAGAGCGCATTCGTTCCATCGGCCGCATCACCACCCGGGTGGTAGCCAACACTGCCGATTTTCTAACCGGTCATGCCGTGAAAAATGAAGTCCTGGTCAAGGCAAACGGCTCACCGCTGACCGTAGGCGACGTCAAATCACGCATATCGCTCTGGCTGGCTGAGCTAGGGGCCGAGGCGCCTGAAGGTTTCATTTTCTCTGTTGGCCGCGATGCGGGCATTCCCCACAGCAGCGGCACTGCCGCTGACCTGATACGCCTGGGACAGACCATCGTGTTCGATATTTACCCGTGCGAGGCGGGCGGCGGCTATTTCTACGATTTCACCCGCACCTGGTGCCTGGGCTACGCCCCACAGCCGGTTTTGCAAGCCTTCGAACAGGTCAGGCAGGTGTATACCAGCATAGTCTCCGAATTGGAGCTGGGGCAGGATTTTGCGGATTACCAGAAGCGAGCCTGCGCCCAGTTCCGCTCCATGGGCCACGCCACACCTGAAGAGGCTCCTGGCGCCTTACAGGGTTACGTACACGGCCTGGGGCACGGTGTTGGCCTGGACGTGCAGGAACGCCCGATCAGTGGCTCCCGGGCCCTGCAGCGCGAGCCGATCCTGCCGGGGTCGGTCATAACCATCGAGCCAGGTCTGTATTACCCCGACCTGGGTTTTGGTGTGCGCCTCGAAAACACCCTATGGGCCGCGCCCGATGGTCACTTTGAAGTGTTAGCAGATTATCCTCTGGATCTGGTTCTGCCAATTAAGTCTTCGCTCGCCTGACAGGTTACTGAAAACCCGCCGGGTCTGCTTTCTCTCGGGCAATTGCACCTTCGTTATGGTATGATCGGGGTGATACGTCAGGAGCAATTATGGACACTAAAACAACTTCGCCGCTTCCACCCGCCAGGGTGCTGGGAATTGAATCTTCGTGTGATGAGACCGCTGCAGCCGTGATTGAAAACGGGCGAGGCCTCATTTCCAACACGGTGGCCTCGCAGATCGACCTGCATGCTAAATATGGGGGTGTCTTTCCCGAGGTAGCTTCGCGCCAGCACATTCGCACCATTTATGCCATCGTCGACCAGGCCCTGCAGCAGGCCCACATGACACTCTCGGATATGGACGCCATCGCCGTGACCCGCGGCCCAGGGTTAGCCGGCTCGCTGGTGGTTGGTATGAATACAGCCAAGGGCCTGGCCCTGGCGTCGGGCCTGCCCCTGGTGGGCGTCAACCACCTGGAAGGCCACATTTATTCCTCGTGGGTTTACCCCATCGACGTGCCAAAAGAGCCGCCTGCGCCCGAATTTCCGTTGATGGCCCTGCTGGTCTCTGGCGGGCACACTGAGCTCAACCTCATCACCGACCACCTGACTTACAGGCGCCTGGGCGCCACCCTGGATGACGCCGCCGGCGAAGCTTTTGACAAGGTGGCGCGCCTGCTCGGTCTGGCTTACCCAGGTGGACCTTCTATCCAGAAAGCCTCAGCCGAAGGCAACCCGCAGGCTTTCACTTTCCCCCGCGCTCGCCTGGAGGGCACCTGGGACTTTTCCTTCAGCGGACTGAAAACCGCCGTTCTGCGCCTGGTACACCAGTTCGAGGAGAAAAACCAGCCGCTGCCGGTGGCTGACCTGGCTGCCAGTTTCCAGGCCGCAGTGGTGGATGTACTGGTCACCAAGACCATCAAAGCTGCCGAGACGTTCAAGGTCAAGGAAATCCTGGTTGCCGGTGGTGTCTCGGCCAACAAGGTCCTGCGCGAGACCTTCCTGGCGCAAAAGGGCTTCCAGGTGCACATACACCCGCTGTATCTTTGCACAGATAATGCCGCAATGATCGCAGCCGCAGGTTATTACCGGTTCATCAAAGGCCAGCGCGACGATCTGGACCTGGACGTGCTGCCGACCTGGCCTTTATCATAGACCCATCTGAAAATTATTTTGGGGTGTTTATTTGCCCGTAAAACGGGGCAAAAAACACCCCGAGGACATAAGCATGCCGCCATTCCTTTCCGAACAGGTCATTCAGCAGGTGCGTGACGTTTTCAAGGGGCTGAGCCACCCGGTTGAGGTCATCTTCTTTAGCAGCCAGTCTCAGAACTGCGAATACTGCGAGCAAACCCTTCAGCTTCTGGGCGAGGTGGCCGCCTTGAGCGATCAACTGACATTCCAGGAGCGGGATTTGGAGCAGGACGCCGCTCTTGCCGCTCAATATGGGGTGGACAAGGCTCCCGCCATGGTTTTCACCGCCCGCGAAGACGACCGCCTGATCGATTACCGTATCCGTTTTTACGGCATTCCACTCGGCAGCGAGTTCACCACTTTCATCAATGATTTGCTGCTGGTGTCGCGCCGTGATTCCGGCTTGAGCCCCGAAACCCGGCAGTTCCTGCAATCGCTGCCCAGGCCGGTGCACCTGGAAGTGTTCGTTACTCCAACCTGACCGTACTGCCCGCGAGCCGTGGTGCTCGCTCATCAGATGGCAATGGAAAGCGACCGGGTTCAGGCCGACTGCGTCGAGGCGATGGAGTTTCCGGACCTGTCGGCCCATTACGGGGTGAGCGGCGTACCGCACACTGCCATCAATGCCGGGGCTGGTATGATGGTCGGAGCGGCTCCTGAAGCATACCTGGTGGAGCAAATTAAGAAAGCCCTGAAAGAAACAGTCTAATGTTCTGGCAAAGACGTTTTTATGGTTTGTCTTGGGCGCAAAGCGCCCAAAACAAACCATATAATGTATCATCTCAATAAATGGGGGTTGGAGTTATTTTTTTTAGGGCGAAACCCCCCCAAAAAAAAACACTCCGCCTCCCTTTATTGAGGAGGTACCATAAAATAAAATTTGACAGACGATTAGAAGGAGCAAATTGTGGAAACCAAAGTAACCTGGCAGAAAAGAATGTCGTTTGTGGGTACCGGCAGGGTGGGGTTGACCCTTCCGATCGACACCTCGGTTGAAAATGGAGGGGACAATTCAGGTTTCGCCCCAATGGAACTGCTGCTGGTGGGGCTGGGGGGCTGTACTGGCATGGACGTCATTTCGATCCTGGAAAAGAAGCGCCAGAAAGTGACTTCCTTTGAGATTCGGGTCAACGCCACGCGGGCCACCGAGCACCCCAAGGTGTTCACCCACATTGTGCTGGAATACGTATTGGGGGGGCAGGCGCTCGACCCGGCCGCAGTAGAACGCGCCGTGGAGCTCTCCGAAACCAAGTACTGCTCGGCCATGGCTATGCTGTCCAAATCCGCTCAAATCGAGCGTAAGATCACCATACAGGAAGCGGCCTAATGCACGGTTAAAGATAATTATATGATTTGAATTGGGCGCATTGCGCCCAATTCAAATCATATAATTATCATTTGCCGCCTGCCGTGGTGAAAGTGGACGAATCCGAGCAGGTGCAGGCGTTGATCGAGCGGTTGCCGCGGGTCATATATCCCAGGTAGGCAACCGAACCGCGATGCATCACCCAGCCTTCTAAATCGAACGCCAGCACCCCGCCAGCCTCGATCCATTCACCGTTGTACTTGCGAGCGATGTGAACGTGGGTGCCGGTGGCGTGACCGCCTTCACAGGAGGGGTGGCCGATGCGGTCGCCGGCCTTTACGTGGCTGCCCACCGGGATTACGCTGCTGTTTTCCAGGTGCAGGTAATAGATTGTCCACCCGGTTTGTTCGTGCCCATCACCGTCCAGGTCCAGCACGGCTTCGGCAAAGCCGGTGCGTACGATTGTCCCATCAGCCACCGCTGTCGCCCAATCACTGGAGGGGTCGCAGCCGCTGGCTCCCGGCGCAAAATCGACCGCTGCGAATGCCTCACCGCTGCCATAGCCGGTGTGCGGCCCGCCAGTGAAGGCCCAGGTGTGGCCTGCCGGGAAGGGAAAAAGCAGGCTCGGCTGGGTCAGGCTGCCGGGAATTTGCGGCTCGCTTTTCGCCCACGGGTCGCCGAACAGCTGGCTGTAGGTTTTCACAAGTCCCTGTCCAGAAATAGCCACCCGGTAATCTGCCACCGGCAGGGTTTGCGAGAAATAATATTGAAAGGCCACACTGGCGGGGTTGAGCCAGGGATCGGGACGTTCCGCCTCGCTATCCTGCAAGTCCCACTCGGTCAGGGTGCCTATACGGGCTGAATAGTAGGCATTGTTGATCATATCTGCAAACCACAGCAGCTGCCGGTACAACCCGCGATCGTTTTGATTCGCATAGCCAAGGTAATACGCATCGTCCGACTCTGGCGATTTAGGATCGGTCAGTGCCTTACAGTTATATTCGATTACGGCAAGCAGCAAGCGCGGGCTGATACTGTAGTCGTCTGCGATCCCCTGAATCAGGGTGCCGCCTCTTTCGGTCTGGCTGTTCACAAAAAACGAGTAGTCCTTCAGCCACCCGGGCTGCGAATTGACATATGCCACCGTGTCGAAGCCCACCTGCGCCGGCCCGTTAACGAACAGGCTGTCAGGCAGAATCTCGTAGGGGCTGCTCCAGAAGGATTGGTAGTAAATGGGGATCTTCATTGGAAAGCCGGGCGGCATGGTAGTAGCATCGGACGGGATGACCGGGTTGGCGTCGCGGATTTCCTTTTCGGTGGTATTGAAGCGCGCGGCCAGCGCCGGAAGTGTGTCGCCGCTCTGGGCGACATAATCCACGATCTGCCCAGGGGTGTACAACGGGCGAGTTGGCAGGGGGGTAATCTGTATCGCAGTCGGCCGAGCTGTTGGGGTACTCGTGTCGAAGGAGACCGCTGCTGCAGTTTCGGGCAGGCAGGCAGTTAAACACAGGATAAGGATTAATATGGCAATAAAAATGTGCGAACAGCCCAACTGCCAAACAAATTTATTGTTTTGGACGGATAATTTGAGTCTGGTTTGAGCCGTTGGTATCTGCGGTAATTGTTTTACCATCTTGGGTCATTGTACCTTTGTATTTGACCGCTCCGGCATGGATTGTCCAGCCGCTTAACACAAATGGCAGGGGGCCATCTGCTGCAATCCACTCACCATTATACTTTCTTGCGATATGAACGTGGGTACCGGTCGCTTCGCCACCTTCGCAGGAGGGATGGCCGATGGGGTCATCCTTGTTCAGGCGCTGTCCCACGTATGCCCGGCCGTCGGTGCGGATATGCAGGAAGAAGATGTCCCAGCCGGTTTGCTCGTGCCCGTCACCGTCCAGGTCCAGCACCACAATGCCGGGAGAAGACCTTACAATGATTCCGGCAGCCGGGGCCAGTACCCAGGCTTCCGACGGTACGCAACCGCTTTCCATGCTGCCCGGGGCAAAATCGACTGCTGCCAGGGGGCTGTTCTCGCCCCAGGCTTCGTGGGGGCCGCCTGAGAAGCTCCAGACCATGCCGGGGTAAAAAGGCAGGTCAAGCACCGGCTGAACCAGGTCGGGTGGGAAAAGCGGCTCCACTGTTTGGGCACGCGCCCACACGCTGCCGAACATTTTTTCGTAGAGCGCAAGAAAGCCGTTCGAGCTGTAGATGGTGTCGCTCCACTGGCGCTGGTTGTCCAATTTGGAGAAGAAATATTGCAGGGCTGCCGTGCCCGCATTTGACTCAGGAGCCAGTCGCAGGCTGGTTCCATCGATGAAAGTCACCTGGTTGAAGGTGCCGGTGCGCCAACCATAATAGCCGAATTCCAGCTGGTGAGCCGCCCAGCTCAGCTCGTTAAACAGGCCCTTGTTGCTCGCGTAGATGTTTTTCTCGATGGGAAACAGGGAATCGGCCATGTTGGTGGGCGCCCCGTAGACCCAGTGCGCCTGGTATTCAAGCAGCGCCAGCAGCAAACGCGGGTTGAGTGAGTTATCCTGCGCCACCTGGTAAACCACCTGAGCTCCGCTCAGCTGGCCATAACCTGTGTATTCGGTATACGTGCTCAAGTAACCGCCCGCCGCCTTCACGAACGCATTGATGTCGAAATCCAGGGTTGACGGCGAGAAAACCACCTCACTGTCCGGAAGTCTCTCGGTGGAAGGGCTTGTCTGGCCGAGATCGCGTGGGATGAAGAGCAGCTGACCTTGCTTCAACAGGCCCACCTTCCCGCTTGGGTCAGGTGAGATGATGTCCGTGGTCGCCACCCCCAAGCGGGCTGCCAGCGCCGGGAACGGCACGCTTCCGTCGGTGGCCTATGTCGAGAAACCTGATGCGGACGAGCA
>VFSW01011363.1_pt1 | contig 12531 bp, 14 predicted proteins | sample 5358111 | NCBI WGS metagenome assembly VFSW01 (sample SAMN11554181, study PRJNA540505) | mine drainage metagenome | isolation source: sediment from site ElyBrook_90M | place: USA: Ely Copper Mine, Vershire, VT | collected 2017
ATTAGGAGGCGGCGGGCCGACTTACGGAGGGGCCGGCGCTGGTGGTCGGTGGGTTCGGAATCGGTAGCCGGTGCTGCCCGCGAATGAAGACCCGGAGGCGAGTTTCCGCTTAACCGAGGGATCGCGCAGTTACCTATCCTGACGGATAGGTTGTGCAGCAACGTTGGCAAGACGGATATCATCGCGGTTGCGAAGCAGCATTCGCACTGCCTTGATGATCAGCATGCCAATACGCGGCGCCGCCAGGAACTTGTCTTTCAGCGTTCCATGCTTGAAGGAAAGATGAATCCATGCGTGTTCCGCGGCGACAAATCCTAGTGACGCTCCTCTTTTGTAGTTTTCGAGAGCAAGCGGGATATTGACCGGCACGCCAAGACCGCATTGATAGATTACGCCAATCCATCCATATGCCATTCCACTCGCATATGCCACTCCACAAGGCTGCCTTTCGCCGTGAGATGCTCTCGGTGCTCAATCGTGGCGAGTCGACCAACAGTTTGAAGCGCGCGATCTACACGGGACGGGTCGCAAACTACCAAGCCAAACACGAGGAAGAGATGCAAGCGGTGGCCGATGCCTTGAGCCTGTTTGCCAACATCGTCATGGCCTGGAACACAGCCCAGATGCAGGCCATCGTCGACCGCCTCGGGCAACGGCGCCGCGGGATCATCCCACCGGCGCTAATCGGCCGGATTGCGCCCACCGGCACGGAAGGCCTCAATCTGCGCGGCGTGTTTAACTTCCCCATCAAGCAGTACGCCGGACAGTTGCTGCCATCCTCGGTCAACGAAAAGATGGCCAAATTCGGGCAGTGATCGGGCAGCGGTGAAGCCAAAAACTCACGGCTGCGAGGCAACCATAAACCCTTTGTATTACCGCAGGATACCGCTGGCAGTTACTGGAATTCCCGATGAATCCTACCGTATGTTATTGCACTAAAAATGAGGGGAGGCCTTCTTCGGGCAATAGCGCAAGCGCGCGACGCACATACGGGGCGCCGGAGGCCATCGTGTCAATAAACGTCTGAACTGATGGAAAGCACGACAGCGCTTCCTCGGTACGAAGATCGATTTCCCGAAACCGGGCTCGCCTCGCTGTATCGTGTATTTGTCCTGGCTCCGCGAAGGAAAAAGGCCTTTTTGCCTGGGATGCATCAATTTTTTGGCGCTCAAGCGCTTCGACCAAAGCCTGGTGCCCTTTATTGAACGAAAGCGGCGCCCAGATACTCGCCACGAATCGCCCAGACGGTTTGAGCACCCGCCGAATCTCGGCGAGGCCGGCCTCGCGATCAGGAAAGAATTGCAGTCCTTGCAGACAAATACACAGGTCAAAAGTAGCATCTGCAAATGGCATGTCGAGCGCGCTTGCGCAATGCCATTCCATCGGAATTCCGACCGCGCGCGTCGCGTCGCGTGCGACCTCAATCATCCCGGGGTCGGAATCCAGACCCACAATCCTTCCTGACGAAGTCACGCTCACTGCGGCCAGTCTAGCGCCGAGGCCAGTGCCACATGCCACGTCCAGAACGTGTTCCCCTCGTTTTGGAGCAGCAAATTTCGTTACCAAATCTGCCCATGCGCCCTGAATTCCCGGCACCATGTATTTCTCATAGGCCTCTGCAACCTGTGTGTTAATTTGTGAATGGATCTTCAGCATCACCGTTCCTTGTGGTCTCCACTCAGAAAAAACCCAGATGTTGCATTAGTTGCCGCCTGGGTTGCATTGAGCGATGTGAAATGCATCGCTAGAGTGAATATTTGCGCGTTTCCCCTGATAACATCTCGCATTTGTGCATGTATGTCGAGCACCGACCTGAAAATTTGCTATGGCGTTCACAGAAACCGTTATCGGTTGGACAGGTACCTCGGGGAGGTCTGGACAATACCGGGAAGTGATTGTCAGCAGGCAATGACGAGCGCGTGGAGATCGGGTAAAAAGCATTATCGCCGAGCAAAACACGCACGGCGGCGACCCCAATTCTTCGTCGCGTGGCGACAGCGGCTCACCGCGACCGGAATCACTGCCCACCGCTCGCTCATGGTTAACCTCAAATTGACCGTCTTCCGGGCCAGGGGAGGAGGACGATTTCACTCCGATTAGTGAGGTAATTCAGTCACTTGTCAGGACAGTATCGCTCCGCTGAGCAAAATATGTCTCTATCTCTTTCGGAGGATTGATTGAAGGGCCTTCTGTCCATTAGCGTAGACTCAATATAATTAAAGTATTAAAGTATTTAAAGTATAGAGCTATGGAAGGCAGTGAACAGGGGTCATGAATTCAGATGGATAATGGTCCTGCCCCGGACTCGCTCTCCGTAACTCTGATAGCGCCATTAGTTCCAGAAAAATAGCCCGATTCAAAGATGCACGTTGCCCAAAAACGTGCATTGTATGAAATCGGGAAAGACCGCTTTTCGTCCAATTATAAAAATGTGCACTAAGTAAAAAACCAAACTAAGCTGGAAAAGGAGAAGAATATGAAAACCAGGGTTGGGGTCAAAACCGTATCAACCGGTTCACTGTTCGCGACAATGCTCGCGCTGGTCGCATCATTGGCTTCCGGAGGCGCACAGGCGTCCGTGATCCTGCCAGGCGGCAGCATTGCGCTTTCCGGTACCACCGAATCTGCTGACTTACAGCTCGCCGGTGTTGTGCTGCAGGACGTGCGGGTTCCGTTCTTGATCAATCTCGGTGATGGGAATGCGATCAGCGGACAGGTGCAGGATCGCGTGGTTCGCGAAAGCAGCAGTGGCACGCTCGACTTCTATTACCGCATCTTCAACTACAGTTATTCGACTGGCTCCATCGGGCTCGTCGGACGTGACAACTATTCAGGGCTTACGACCAATGTCGATTGGCGCATTGATGGCCTCGGCACGGTGGCACCGACAAGGGCCTCACGCTCATCGTCTGGGAGCAACGTCATGTTCGATTTTCTGACCCACCAGATCGCGCCCTCGGAACAATCGCGATTCTTTTTTATCAGCACCAATGCAACTAATTACAATTACAATGGAACGGGAACGCTGATCGGACTGGACACGAATGGCGGTTTTGGCACTGCTGATTTTGGTACCTTTGAGCCCGTCGCGCCGGTGCCGTTACCCGCAGCCATCTGGCTGCTTGGCAGCGGCTTCATCGGACTCATGTGCGTGGCGCGGAAGAAAAGGTGCCCTGTGCAGGAAGGTTTTTGAGCGCGTTTCGTTCGTTGCCCGTGGTAATGTGCCCAGACAATGCCTCAATGACGACGTGCGCAGACATCTATGCCGAGATTGACAACCGCGGGCGTCTCTCCCTAGCAGTGTAACTGCCATATCGAAGCCGGGTAGCTTAGTGGGCAAGAGCACCCCGACGAACCATACCCGCTGTAATGACAATGTGGGCTGGAAGAGAGAGAAGTCGTCGGGAGGGCGCGGGTTCGAACCCCGCCCCGGCGCCCGCCAAGGATGTACGATTCCGGCAACAGTCCGAATGCGACCGGTTTCTTTTCATTTTTTGCACCCCCGAGCAGTAACTGCGGTAAACCTTCGGCTTGGCCCTGCGGAATTCCGTTTATTAACCGGCCTGTTGAGCGGCCAGAAGCCTGGAGACCGCACGAAAAGCGCAGGCATCACCTATTTCAGCAGGGGAAGCCATCTGAGTCTCGTTGCATTAAGGGTGGCCCCGGCCGATAATTCTAAAATGGGGTAGTTCTTCACCAAACAAAAGTCAATATTGGCGGAGCTGCATGACCAGGCCGCAAGACGAAGATACCATTACGTTTGCCCGTCCCCACGCATTGCCGGGCGTTGAGATATTGTTTGCACGCCACAATAGCCATCGCTGGCGCGTATTCCACGAGTGCTACGCAATCTGTACCTGCGATACGGCGGCGGCCGACTGGCGGTATCGACGCAGTTCGAATTCCCTGGAAGACAGGGCATTCATGCTCATGGAACCCGGGGAAACGCACTTCACTTACCGCGTCCGGAAACCTTCCGATTTCCAGGTTCTGTTTCTCGCACCGGACGTAGTTGAAAAGTTCTCAAGCGAACTTGCGCTCCCGGCAACCCCGCATCTGCGGATGTCCCAGGACAGCAATCCGGCGTTTTTTGAGGCCTGCCAGCGGCTGTACGTGGCCGTCGCAAGTGATGCGACCGCACTGGAACAGCAGTCGCGCCTGGCGGCCTGTGCGCGGCTTCTGCTTACGCACTATGCCGAACGCAGACCGCCCGCGCTGGCGGCAGTTGCGGCACATCGCGCCGTCTTGCAGACGAAGGAATATCTGCGCGCGCACTTTGCAGCTCCCGTCACGCTTGATGAGCTATGTGCCGTCACGGGACTCAGCCGCTTCCACCTGTTACGCACGTTCGTGAAGCAGGTTGGCCTGCCCCCGCACGCATACCAGATCCGCCTGAGAATCGAACGTGCCCGCGTCCTGCTTCAGACCGGACTCCCGCCATCGAGCGTCGCCTTGTCCGTTGGCTTTGCTGACCAGAGTCACTTCACGCGACACTTCCGGCAGATCATGCGCGTCACGCCTGCGCGTTATGCGAATGCGATGTGACATCGGTAATCCATGCAATGAATAACAATCCAAAAGGAACTGTCGCAAACGCGCACGCCGCATTTTCTGGATGCCCTGGTTACCAATGATCCCCTGGTCATAGGGCTCGAGTGCCTCTGCGCGGCTATCGACAATCAGAGCCACCGTCGAGCAGCAATCGCGCGTGGCTGCCTGTGTCCATTTGATTCTTGATCATCACGCCGAGCAAGCAAGTTCCGTAATGGCCCGCAGCGGTTGTTACTTGTAGAGCGTGCCGGGCGCGCGCTCGTCTATCCAGCCAATTCGACCCGTGACCGCAAGGAGAGCAGTTACGTCGTGTCGTTTCGCTACGTGCCGGAAGCCATCACTCATGCGGACTCGGCCAACGAGTAAGTTGAAGAGGCCGCCGGCGCGCTCCAGTCGGCGATCCGGGGGGCCGGATCACAGATGGCATCGATATCCCGACCGCTTCCCGGATGAGGCGTGCTGAGCTTCTCGTCGCGGTCCCGGTGCAGACGGCAAGACCGCGCTCTACCTTGTCATGCGCGTCGACAAGACGGAAGCAAGTCGTATGCTCGATGCACACCACGCCACCAGGGCTGAGTGCCTGGAGCAGGCACGGGTCGGCCTCGGCCGGCATGCCGGCCTTCTCTGAGCTATTTTTCGGTTTACCTGCATGCGAAGCAAAGGCGAGTGGCACGGAAGAACCCTGACTCGCATCCGCCACCGCAAAGACTACCACTCGAAGCCGTAGTCGTAGCCGGCCTTATCGGAAAACGATATCCGGAAATGGCCTGGGGTAAAGCCTTGACTTGCCGGGACGACAGAGCCCGTAGTGGTCAGGGCAATGCTAGCTTGTACCCGGCTGGCGCCCCAACTGCTGTCGCCAATCTCAAACTCAGCGTCGCTCAAAACAGTGGATAGCTCGGCATTCGACGGCTGTACCCACCCGAGTATCGGATCGTTTTTCCACCACGCCCACTGAATTTTCGTTATCTGGCCACCCGAATAGGTCAGGTACACTTCTGGCACGTAGATGTTGTAAAGGTTCGTGCTGTCTATGGTCTGGGACGCCATGTTCTGAAAGGTGTACGTCTGGGTTCCCCCGGCAGTGACCGGCACTGTGACTGTATAGGTCCCCGTAGGTGGCGTGACCGGTGAAGTCGCGCTTCCTCCACAATAGAAATTGAGCGTTCTCTCGATTTCCCCGGGAGTCGCTGTCGGTCCAGTGGCTGGCCCGGTGACGTTATAGCACTCCTGGGCAGGCGGGAGTGCCGAGGAGGAGGGCGGATTCAACATCGCAGTCGCCCAATTGAGGCCTGTATTGTCAGGCTGGGCGGAAAAATAGTATTCGTAACCCTTGTAGGAGGCAGTGTTATGGCTGCTCCAGGCGTTTTCGATATTGGCCAACGTCCCGCCCGGGGCAAATTCGTAGTCAAGTCTCAAATCAAAGGCGCGTCCTTCAAGGTAATCGATCGTTCCATCGCCATCCACGTCCACACTGCTTAACCGTTCCATCCCGACGTCCATGATTCCGAAAGTCGTCATCATTCCCTGTGTCATACCAAGATCCTGGCCAAGCGTCGTCGACGAGATCGTTCCGGTCGCAACGCCGTTGATGTCAATCGACACAGTCCCGAGGTCGATCGCCGACGCGCCTGTGCTAATCGGGAAGGAATGCATTCCCGTCGCAGATCCTCCGGCATAATAAATGCCCTCGATGGTCGGACCGTTGAGCAGTACCACGAGGTAGGTGTCATTTTCGGGAAGGGTGAGAGTAAAAGTATTTCCCGATTTTGAAGCCAGCACGACTGTTCCGCCAGGGCTGATGGCCACAACGTTATTGATGGTGACTGCTCCCGCAGAAGCTGTCGGAGGCCCGATGAGTGCAAGCACCCTGTCAACCCAGTTTGGGTTCGACGCCAGTGTATAATTGCTGCTGAGCATGCCCGTGATGGTGACGGAATTCGGCGTTGAGTTTGAGGAACTGGAAGGCGCCGGGGTTGTTCCCCCACCACTGCTGCTGCCACAGGCAGTAAGTACGAGGAACATCAAAAGCGCCCATCCAAGATGAATAAAATGTTTGTGTCGCATATGCCCTCCTCGATTCGTTTTAACCGCCGGGAAAATTACGATATCGGGGGTCGTTGGGCAGTTCTGTGATCTACATCACAAGTATTGAATATAAGGATGCCGTTCAATTTCGATGTAACGTTATTGCTGGCGTGTATCCGTTCGTCAAAATTTGACATCATGTATGCGGCCGAGCTTTGTTCCCCTTGAATACTCAGATGCAGAGTAGGGCGGTGTGCAGCCTCCTCAATATTACAGACCGGTTAAACGCAAACGGTCAAGTCGGGTTACTGCAAATGGAGAGCGGAACCAACCCGGGTCTGGCGCCATATCATCGGAATGGTTCGCTCTTCGAGTACAGTCTGTGAAAGAGGATATATCTAAGGTATCCCTGGCGTAGCATGGAATCGTTCGAAGTACAGGATCGGATCACGGAACTGTGCGAAATGTTCACGTGATCGATCCAGCTGCGGCTACAGTCACTCACGCCACAGACTTGAACAGTACACAATACCCCATTGGGCTGACCGGCCCGGCGACCAATTGGCAGGTACCTCCGCGACACATGGCGCCCATTCCCTGCTTACGGTCCGGGATGAAATAACGGCACATCATGCAGTGTTTTCCGTGATTGGGGCCCGCCGGAATCCGGTATTGCACTGAAGCCGGACTCGCCTTGCTTGCAGCCGGCGCGGCGAGGGCGACTCGCCGGATCAGCGGGGACAACGTGGACGTGGAGACGGCGAGTGCGAGGCCCTTGAGCCACTGCCGGCGGGAAACGTGTTTGAACATGGAAGTTCTCCTTTGAGGGAAAGATTTGAAATAATTAACATGGACGATTCATATCGTGTTGAAGAAATAGGGCTTAACAGTTTGTTGAAAATCGCTACGTTTGCAAGGAACGCATCCTATATTCATCGGTCATAAGAGACGCATTCGTGATCACAAGAAAGGAGAAACGATGCGCGGCGCCGACGTGATGCAGGAAAGCCTCTTCACCACCATGACGCTGTCCGACTTCGTACCGGCCGCACATCCGCTGCGAGCCATCCGCGAGATCGTGAATACGGCGCTGTCGGCGATGGATCGGACGTTTCAAGCGATGTATGCCGACTCGGGGCGCGATTCGATCCCGCCGGAACAGCTCATCCGGGGTCTCATCCTGCAGGCGCTCTACGGAATCCGCAGCGAGCGCATCCTCTGCGAGCAGTTGTCCTACAACATGCTTTTTCGCTGGTTCGTCGGCCTGGGATTGGACAAAGCCCCCTTTGACCACTCGACCTATACCAAGAACCGCGATCGCCTCATCGAACACGACGTGGTGCGCGAGCTTTTCGAGCGGGTGCTCGATCAGGCGCGGGCGAAGCATCTGCTCTCTGCCGAGCACTTCTCGGTCGACGGGACCCTGGTTCGGGCCTGGGCCTCGCAGAAGAGCTTCGTGCCGAAGGACAGTCCACCCCCGCCTGCCTCGGGTTCCCGCACCAACCCCGAGGTTGACTTCCGGGGCGAACGGCGCACAAACGACACACACGGCAGCCAAACGGACCCGGACGCGAAACTCTACAAGAAGAGCAAGAAGGTGGCTGCGATCCCCTGCTACATGGGGCACGTACTCACGGAGAACCGAAATGGCCTGGTGGTCGATGAGTGTCTCACGCAAGCAAACGGCACGGCCGAGCGCGAGGCCGCCCTCGAGATGCTCGCCAACCTTCCGGGCGATGCCCGCAAGACGGTCGGCGCCGACAAGGCCTATGACATCGAGCCATTCATCGAAGGCTGCCGGGACATCAACGTGACACCGCACGTGGCCCAGAACACCACAAACCGCGCCTCCGCTATCGATGGCCGCACGACGCGGCATGCGGGCTACTACTTGAGTCTCATCTCTCGAAAGCTCATCGAGACCGTCTTTGGGGATGCCAAGCAGCACGGCATTCTGCGCCAGGTGAAGTTGCGGGGACGGAAGAAGGTCGAACTGCTGTTTACACTCTCGGCCACCGTCGTCAATCTGCGCCGTCTGCCGAGACTGCTGGCGATGGCGCCTTCCGGATAGACAGCAGTGGTGCGTCCGGTGATCAGAAACGGGACGCCAGAAACCCCGAAGAGGCACCGAGACGGTCCTCTTGGTGGAACGGTATTCAACAATTTGATGTTCCAGAATCATGGTTCAACAAAAAACGGGTGTTTTTCAACAAACTGTTAAGTCAGCCCGATTCGGCTATGGAATGGATCGCATCGATCCGGACAATGAGCGAAATTCCCGCGAGGCGGGACAAAGCATAAATGGCAGACATTAATCTCTCCTGACAGTCGTGAACAGAAACGACAGGGCGCGCGATCGCGCGCAGGGGAGAGTTAATTAAATGATCAGCGTGAGGTGCAGAATGTGGAGCGGGGAGGCTGGAACGCCTGGTGTCAAGAAATCTTGCCGCGCGTGCCGACCAGTGTCCGACAAGGCTATCGACACCGGCAGCGTCGTGAGCAGGACGGGTGTTGCGACGGAATAATCGAGGTAAGCAGTAATCGGCGAGTTGAGGTTGAGCAGCTTGCAATTCGCGGCCATGACGAAAGGGCAGTCTTTCGCATTCATGTGCGCCATACCGGCGCTGAAAGGGCAGGCGATGGCTGTGTGATCCATTTCGTGGGACGGCGCCGCTATCGCGCATGGGGCCGCCACAATTACTACCCATAGCGATACAACCATGGCAAGCAGGCCACGGGCAACCGGTTTTAGTTTTCTGCGAAACCAGTGCAACATAAAATTAGTGTAACAAGAAAGGCGTATCGGTGCTATGGCGTTGTTTAACCAGCTGGCCAAACAAGCATTCCGCTACAACGATCAAGATCACCAATTGCAGTTGCAATTAGCATCGGGCAGTAAACTGAAAAAGGCGGCCGCCCAGGCTCGGCCCGGGCGGCCTCTCTCCGTCCAACTGGCAAGAAAGCCGGGAGATTACAGTCTTGAACCGAACTCTTTAATCGCTGTGCGGATGGTCTTTCGTACGACAAAGGACATGTCACCTCCACCGGCTGTCGCGCTCATTGCGAGAACTGCCTTGGATTTGGTTGCATATTGCACGTGGCCATTCTGGTCTTTTAACTCAATAGTCACAGTGAGATTGCCTTCCCCAGCTCCAAAACCAACCCAGGAGCGTAGCGCACTGTTACCGTATTTCACTCTGATATGACACAGCACGGTTTCCTGGGCATCAGGGGAAATGGCAATCTGCTTGCTGGCGAGCATTGATTGCAATTCATACTTGGCCATCCCCTTCCATCCTGCGTTGAGAGATTGGGCATCGGCATTATGTTCTTTCGAGACGACTTCGATTGGCGCGATCGTCACCGTTCGTATTCCGGCGATGCCATTGGGTTGGGTTGAAACCACGCTGTGGATGCCTCCACAGGCCGACAAGGCAAACATCGGTGCGAGAACTAACATGTATTTTTTCATGGTTCTACCCCAATTACTTGTTGCAGGAATAATTGTTGGTAGTGCACTGCGTCAAATTCGGGTAACCCAGAGAACAGACAGGGGCATTGTTGGCAGCGTTTTCAAATTGTAAAGTATGGTTTACCCCTGCGGTTACGTCAAAACTTGAACTCGTGGTGCCAGGATTAAGCGTGACAATGGTTGAGCCATCCCAGACAACAGCGTACGTTAAATTGGTGGCTGAAGAGTTCGTAAAAGTTATGCCCGCGGTATTATTTGTTTGACAAGCAGCGGCAAGGCTAGGCGCTGAAGAACCACCGCATGACATCAGGGAAAGGCTTCCAGCCAGCGCGGCTGCCATTCCCGCAACGCGAATAGCGTTTGTAACTTTCTTCGGTATTTGTATGTGACTGTACATGGCAGTTATTCCTCGATCTCAATTGCAACTTTTTGTTCTACCAACGGCGCGGGGCTGCCGACATTTACTGACAGTTCATATTGGCCTTTCGCGACAGTCATTGGAAAAACAAGGGCTATCATGGCCTGCGTTTTCGACATGGCCATAACCTTGATGCTCGTACCGTATGGCGCCCCGGTGACAGACACAGGAGTTTGGGCACCCACCCCATTTATTCCTTCGCAACGCACAAACAGCGACAGTGTTTTACCTGGGGAGCTCACCGCCATCAGCGGTTGCACCTGGATAGACACATTCGTGAGTGGCGGAAGCGAATCGTTCGCGAACGCAGGAACCGCGGTCGAGATTGTTGACGCCCCTAACAGCAATACAAAAATGAATTTGGATTTAATTGCCATGACAAACACCCCTTTAGCTGATTCTCAGTAGTTTTAGAAATCGTCGTTGCCGATCGTGTGCGGTCTGGGGGGGGGGGGACGTACCCAGCGCCCCCCCCGGGATGGACCCAACCCCCCTCAGCCCTCCCGTCCCCATTGAGAAACCCCTCGGGGGGCCGCCGGGGGGCGGGGGGGGGGGGGGGGCCCCCTGCCCATCGCCCCAGACTCGATTCTCCCAATCACCGAGTGCCGGTCACCGACGCAAATCACTTCTTCAATAATTTAAATATAGCGACGCCGGTCAATTGCGATAGAACGTTATTGCGGTTTTTTTCCATTCTTCAGAGATGGACATCAGAGTGGTCCTGGACTTTAGTCCTGTTGACCCTACAGATTTCGAATTGCTTAATTCGGGGTAGTCTTGTTTTTGCTGCCAAAAGTAACGGTAGCGATACTCAAACTGTTGTTTTTATGGACATAAACCCTGTTCGAATATGGCCGCGCGTCAACGCGCGCGTATGCCCGCAAAATCAGCCATTTACAGGGGGCTACCGTTACTTTTGGCACGGAAATCAAGGGGACCCCTATGAAGAATCCCAGTTACTGAACGAGGTGACGGGGAAAAAACTGAGTCCGGCAAAGATGCGCAGTCTCCTTAAGCTGGGGAAACTCACAAAAGGGAAAAAGTCGTAGGCGAGGCGGGTAATGTCGATGGCGCCCCGACTTCAGCGCCGCGCTCTCGTGCTTCGCATCGAGCCGGTTCCCGTCTCGACCTGCCGGCGTCGATCGCTGTCCGGACCCTGGAAATACCGAAAGCCGCGATCGCGGCCTTCGGTATTGTCCAATCTATTCGGCAAACACCCACTGGACCAGGTGCTAACGAAGCTACGTCGATACTCTGGCGTAGCATTTGCCTCATTGCTCACTACTGTAAGGCGTGTCGCCCACCCTTTCAACGTGGTGCGGCCTTGACACCCTTAGCCCTTAAACCGCCGCCGTTTACCGGTAAGACTATATTGTGACCCGTTGATGTAATCATTAACCGCCACTTCATCCAGGTTTTTTATCACCCGCTCATCGGCTTTGGTGATGAGATCCGCCATGACCAAAGCCTGACTCGCCCCCTTGTGCCGGGCTAGGCGGCGCAAGGCCAGCACGGCGCCTGTCGGCAGGAACAGATCCACCCTGTGCGCACCCTGGCCGGGGTCGTCTGTGGTCAGGGCAATTCCGCCTTTACCCACCCGCGAACGTGCCCGGAACGCGGCCTGGCGATCAGATGCCGTCGGGTAAAGGCGCGGACGGCCGGGACCGGGTTTGAGGAGTGTCTTCCGGGATTTGCCAATGGAATGGCGGGTCATGGTCCGTCTCCTTGTGTATTGTCAACGGGTGACACTATGTCTGGAGCCGGCCTAATCGTCAACCGGTAACGGAATATTGCGGTGTTTGTTGTCGTCTTTTATCAATATATCTATTGAATGATTCTTGTCGCTGGCGTCGCCGCAGGGGGTCCGTAATCGGTTATCGGACCTGGCCGAAAGCTCAGTGTCTGAATCGGGTACAGCCGGGCACCCTGCAAGTTCCCAAATTGATATGTATCTCGGCCGTATTCATGCGCCCCGCCTTCAGCGCCGCGCTCTCGTGCTCCGCATCAAGCCGGTTCCCGTCTCGACCTCCCGGCGTCGATCGCTGTCCGAACCCCTGAAAAC
>VFSW01011364.1_pt1 | contig 12531 bp, 11 predicted proteins | sample 5358111 | NCBI WGS metagenome assembly VFSW01 (sample SAMN11554181, study PRJNA540505) | mine drainage metagenome | isolation source: sediment from site ElyBrook_90M | place: USA: Ely Copper Mine, Vershire, VT | collected 2017
TGTATGGAATATTTTTAATTTCTCCCCCGGTTTTTTTGGGTTTTTCTAATATTTTAATCTTCGCAATATCGATGGGGGGGTTGTTTCCCCCGCCGGCGTTCGTTCAGAGCCCCAGGAGACGTTCGAGCCATTGAACGACCATCGCGATCGCGATGCCGTGCGTTGCCGCGTATGCGGCACCGATGGCACCAAAAGCGATAACGCCGAACACGATATCGATCGGCGAGACCCGCCGCCTGTGCCGCTGCGTGCAGCGGAGCTCTTGCACTGGCGGATGTACCGGGTTGACGGGTTCAGCCGCGATCCGCTCGTAACGGAAATGCACGCGAGATTTCGTAGGTATGTCCATTCGAACCTCCATCGATCGGAAGCGCTATATGTCGCCACAGGTATTCTAGGACGCAGGGGCATCGGTGTCAAAGAACGATAGGTTGATCATTTCTCGACCGGTCAACAGGGAGCAGTTGCAACTCTAGCGCAGTGGCAGTACCATTCCAAAACGGGGTCCTTACTCATTTAAAGATAGATACATCAGCTATGTCCACGAAAGCAGTTGTGTGGATCATCATATTGATCCTGGTAGTGGTTGGCGTTTGGTATTGGTGGGATCAGTCACAAAGCCAGGCGACACCGGTGCCGGCGACATCGAGCTACGGCACGTCACAGGCGTCCTCGACAGGATCGACCGCAACGGCAGCTCCTTCCTCGAACCTCTCGAGCGGCAGTTCCAACAGTGACCTCAACGCCGACCTCAACACGATAGATACGCAAACCAGTAACGCCAACTCCGGTTCCGCGGCGGTCGACCAAAGTTTTAACGATCAGGCAGGCCAGCAATCGCAACTCTAGTATGAACAAAACAATGACATTCGCCGCTGCGCTCGTCGCTTCGCTTCTTCTCGCCGTGCCGGCGCTCGCGCTCTCGGTGAGCGCCGCGGCATCCGCGAACGTGACAGCAGGCTCGACGACCGTTTCCGCGGCTACGCAGACGAGGATCACGACCGCAAAAGGCCGCGCGAACCAGGAAGTCGCGCGCCGCATCAGTATACTGACGCGGCTCAATACGCAGGTTCAAGCGATGGTAAAGGTCTCGGATTCTGAAAAGTCCGCTATCGCAAGTGAGGTTCAGGCCGAAGTCTCAAACCTGAATGCGCTCAATGCGAAGATCCAGGCCGACACCGACATCCCGACGCTCAAGGCCGACATCAAGTCGATCGTGATCGACTACCGCATCTTCATGCTCGTTGTGCCACAAGGCAAGATCATGGTGGCGTCCGACAAGGTACAGACGCTCGTGTCGACATACACCGCATTTTCCGCGAAGCTCCAGACCCGCATCTCGCAGGCGCCCTCGGGCACTGACACGGCGCAGGTCAACGCATGGCTCTCGGACATGAACACGAAAGTCGCTGACGCCAATACGCAGGCACAGGCCGCAGTTTCGCTCGTAGCGAACTTGCAGCCTGACCAGGGCAACGCGACCGTGCAGGCGTCCAATAAAGCCGCGCTCCAGGGCGCACGGGCAGACCTGAAGGCGGCGCTCGCGGATCTCAAGACCGCGCGCAAAGATGCAGGCAGCATCGTAAAAGCTGTTGAGTCATGGAAGGTATCAACTTCCGTTTCCGCGTCGAGTACGACCGGCAGGCAATAAAGAGTAAGAGGGTGCCCCTTCAAGGGGCACCCTCTACGTATGTAAGGCTTCACGTTGTATACACGTCATACGAGGTATAGAATATACGTATGAAATGGCTCATTTGGCTCATCGTTTTACTGATCATCATTGGCGGCGGTTGGTATATCTGGTCGGGTATGAACGCTCCGGCGCAACCTGCATCCACGACGACGGCTACATCTACGACACCTGCCAACACGTACGGCATGACAAAGTACACTGACCCCACGTACGGGTTCACGTTCTGGTACCCGAGCGCCATGACGGTCACGGCTTCGACGACGAATGACACGCGCAGCTTCCCGGGCGGCACCCAGGTCGAGCGGTTGAATATCGGTGCGCAAGGCGGCACATACGTTGCGGTCGTAACGTCGCCCAGCGGCACCATCACTGATGAACCGAACGGTCACGCAAGCCCCATCCCGCAGACGAAGTATTTCTATGACCAATCAAACGGCAGGTGGATGGTCGCATATCCGGAAGGTACCGACAGTAATGGTTCCGGGGCGACAACGACCGCGGACACTTCGAATATAACTGTTGGCGGTCTCCCGCTCCTCCAAAGCGGTGCGCGCTTCGACACGAAGGTGATCCCGCTCTCGCCGACGCTCTTCTTGGTGATCGGCGACGGCGGCGGAAGCTTCATCACCGGTCCCTTGCAGCAAACCGTCGCGCTCTCCAGCGCGACCGTTGACCCCAACGCGCTCGAGACAGCACTACAGGCGGAAGGCTCGGCCTACAACTCGAACAACCAATAAAGTCAGGCAGGCGACATACCAAAAAGCTCCACAACGGGGCCTTTGCTATCGTACGTCCTTCAAAAACTCGGCGATATCGTCACGATCGCGCTGCAGCCACGCCGCGTTGGACCGGATGCGCTCAAGCACTTGCTGGACCGTGCGTTCGGTACCCGGCGCGTGATGCGTCTTAAGGAACGCCGCGATGTCGTTCGCCCACTTTTGGGAGGCGGCCGCGCCGAAGGGTTCGAGCAGGTAGGAGATCTCGCGAGTACCTGTGTACCGCTCGAGGAACACATTCCAGTTCTTTTTGACGAACTGCCAAGCGAGGTCGCGCCCGTGAGGGTTGACGCACACTGGAGCGATCAAGCGGACGCAATCCTGGGAGCGAACGCTTGGGGAGAGCGCAAAGTCGAGTGTCTTTTGGAGTAGCTCTCCCTGCTTGAAAAGCCCGAGTGCGCGGCCAATGCGGTTCTTCTCCTCGTGCATCGCCGCAGCCACATACAATTTCATGAGCTTCACGTACTGCGCGTTGCCGCCATGCCGAGCGACGGCCGCATAGACGACACCGCGCAAGTCCGGTGGAATGGGATTTTTCTTCGTCGTGACGGTCGAGAACAATTTTTTGGCGTGTGCGATAGTTTTCTTGTCGCCGTAGCGCGCCAAACTCTCAAGTACGAGTACCTTCAAAAGCGCTTGCGTGTGGTTTTTCGGCTTTGAGTTCCAATCGAACGCCTTTGCTATCTTCGCAAAGACACCAAGCGCGAACTCATCGTACCTGCCCACGAATTGCTCTTTTCCAAGAAGCGAACGGATCTTGGCGAGTCCGCCTGTGATCTCGGCCCATACGACATATTCGGTCTCGTTCTCGTAGTGAGGAACGAATTCCAGCCCCTCGCGCGTCGCAAGTTTTCCAGTAGGTGCCAGGTCCATGACATCACGGATAAGGCCGAGCCGATCGCGGGTCTTCAGTTTTTTACTTCGGACGCCCTTAGAAAGGGCCATGAGCATCTCCTTCGGGTATAGCGTCCGGTGGAACGCGGTTTCGTCAGCGTTGAGCTTGATCCAGCCGCCGCTTTGCTTCGGGATCCGGATCGAGCGCTGGGTCATCAAGAATTTCGCTGCAGCGGCGCCCTTTTCCTGGGCGAAGCTCACGGGAACGGACCATACAGTAGTGTCGCGCGCTTCCTTTTCGGAAACAGGGCTCGCGAAAAATCGCGACTGTCGCAGTTCGTATGATGACTTCTTGTCCATGATGGTGATCAACGGATACCCAGGCTTACCGGTCCAGTTCTTCATCATCTTCTCGACGGGCTTGCCGGAGACGTGCTCAAGCGCCTGCCAGAGGTCTTCGGTCTGTGTGTTGGCATACGAATGTCGCTTCAGGTAGTACCGAAGGCCATCGCGGAAATCCTTTTCGCCCAGGTATTCGGCGAGCATGCGGATGATGCTCGATCCTTTGGAGTAACTCACCGCATCGAAGACGACCGCGATCTCCGCCGGGTCGTGGACTTCCACTTCGATCGCGTGAGTGTGTTTGAGTTCGTCCGCATGCAATGCGCGGCCGAAATCCGCGTCCAGGAACTGCGTCCAAATGTCCCATTCCGGAAAAAGGTGGTCGACGGCAAGGTATTCGATGTACGAAGCGAAACCTTCGTTGAGCCAGAGGTGCGTCCACCACTCCATCGTAACGAGATTGCCGAACCACTGGTGCGCGATCTCGTGCCCGATGACGAGCGCGACCCATTGCTTTGTCGTGCGGGAGGAATGTTCCGGATCCACCAGGAGCGCGCTTTCGCGGTAGGTGATGGCGCCCCAGTTCTCCATCGCCCCAGCCGCAAAATCAGGGATCGCGATGAGGTCGAGGACCGGCATCGGGTACGGGATATCGAAATACTCGTTGAAGAACGAGATCGTCCTCGTCGCGCAATCGAGGGCGAACTCCGCCTGGTGCAGCTTGCCCGGCGTCGTAAACACGCGCACCAGAACGCCGTCCTTGCTGCGTCGCTCAACATGATCGAGCTCTCCGACGATGAATGCGAGAAGATAGGTGGACATCTTGGGGCTTGGTTCGAACTTCACGGTTTTCGTCCTGTCCGGATGGACCTGCGTTTCGACATCGATCGTATTGGAAACGATCTCGTATTCTGCAGGTGCGGTGAGGGATACTTCGAATACCGCTTTCATCGCGGGTTCGTCGAAACAGGGGAATGCGCGACGGGCATCGTTGGATTCGAACTGCGTGGTCGCAAGATAGTTTGTTTTGCCGTTGTGCTCGTAGCTGCTGCGGTAAAAGCCGTGCATCTTGTTGTTGAGCGCGCCGCGGAAGGCGAGCGTGAGCTGCGCGGGCCCCTTGGACAATGGTTCCTTGAAGCTGATCGTTGCGGTTTCGCGTTTCTTGTCGTATGAGATCTTCGTCGCTCGGTGTGATCCGTTTTTCGTAGAGATCCCTGCGGAATCAATTTCGAGCTCGATCGCGTGGAGCGTGATCGAATTCGTCGGCTTTTTCAGGTCCAGGTGTATCGTCTCGTTCCCCTCGAACGTGAATGCCGTTAGGTCCGGCTTCAAATGGAGGTCGTATTTGACGGGAACGACAGTGCTTGGAAGACGGACGCTTTTCTTGGCCATACGAATACAGAAAATAACATTTTTTGCTTCTACATGCCATTGCCGCAAAAGGGCTTCACATTGCTTTCATGACGATGAACGAGAATGAGACCTTATCCCATTAAAAACCGCTTCGCCTATGTTATTTACGCTTGCAGTAATTCTAGTGATCCTCTGGCTCCTGGGCGTCGTTACGTCCTACACGCTGGGCGGATTCATCCACATCTTACTCGTCGTTGCGATCATCCTCGTCCTGGTCCGCGTCATCCAGGGCAAGAACCCGCTCTAAAACGTTCGGTCATTCTAGGTCCGAAAGGCGTGCGTTTCGCGCGATCTTCGCGGTTGGCGTATAATGACCATCTTACACATGGCAAACATCATTGAAGTAAAAGACCTCAAAAAAGCGTTCGGGGAGTTCCAAGCCGTCAAAGGTATTTCATTCGACGTCGCGAAAGGCGAACGGTTCGCGTTCCTCGGCCCGAATGGCGCCGGTAAATCAACGACGATCAAGATGCTCACGACCCTTGTCCACCCGACATCCGGCCACATTTCGATCGACGGGCATGATCCGACAAAGCAGGCCGACGCTGTCCGCCATTCGTTCGGCATCGTCTTCCAAGATCCATCCGTTGATGAAGATCTCACCGCTTGGGAGAACATGGACTTTCACGGTGTTCTATATGGTGTGCCGGCGAAACTGCGCCGTGACCGTATCGAAGAGCTTTTGAGATTCGTCGACCTGTACGACCGAAAGGACAATTACGTTCGCGAGTTTTCCGGCGGCATGAAGCGCCGTTTGGAGATCGCGCGTGGCCTCCTGCATCACCCCGCGATCATCTTTCTCGATGAACCGACGCTGGGCCTCGACCCGCAGACGCGCAATAGTATGTGGGAATACCTGCACAAACTGAATCAGGAGGAGGGCATCACGGTTTTTTTCACCACGCACTACATGGAAGAAGCCGACAAGAACGCCGATCGTATTGCCGTCATCGACCACGGCGAGATCATCGCGATGGGGACCGGCGAAGAGTTGAAAAAGCAGACAGAGACCGCTTCGCTCGAGGAGGCATTCCTCAAGCTCACGGGCACCGCGATCCGCGACGAAGGAGCGAGCTCGCTTGACCAGCTTCGTTCGATGGGACACATGCGCGGCAGACGATAACAGGTATTGTATGGCACGAACTATCTACATCATGTGGCTGCGCGAGGTGAAGAAATTCCTCCGCTCAAAATCACGCATTTTCGGTGCGCTCGGCCAGCCGATCTTCTACTTGCTTGCCCTCGGCTATGGGCTCGGCAGCGTCTTTCAAGCGGCTGGGCAGGGGAGCTACATCGAATTCCTCGTACCGGGCGTCATCGGCATGACCATCATTTTTACGTCGATCTTCAACGGCATTCAGATAATCTGGGACCGTCAGTTCGGATTCCTGAAGGAGACGCTTGTCGCGCCGGTTTCGCGCGTCGCCATCATGTTCGGCAGAACCCTCGGCGGTGCGACCGTTTCGACCGTGCAAGGAACGATCGTGCTCATCCTCACGCTTTTCTTCGGCTTTCACCCATACTCGTGGGCGCTCGTCATTCCGGCGATACTGATCATGCTCCTGATCGGACTTCTCTTTTCCGCACTCGGCATCATGGTCGCGTCGCTCCTTACCGACATGCAGGGCTTCCAGCTCATCATGAACTTTCTTGTGATGCCGATGTTCTTCCTCTCGGGAGCGCTTTTCCCGCTGACCAACATCCCACTCCTGCTCTCACTGCTCGCAGCGATCGACCCGCTTTCGTACGGCGTCGATGCGATGCGAACGCTGCTCATCAACACTTCGCACTTCGGCATCGCGACCGACGTTGCCGTGTTGGTCGCCATCACGGTCGTTTTCCTGGGGCTGGGCAGCTATTTCTTCACGAAGATAGAGGTGTAAAAATCTGAAACAAAAGAGCCGCCAAATTCGGCGGTTCTTTTGCCGCATCCCGCCCGACGAATTATTCCGTCGGGCGGCATTTGTATCGAGAGGCATCCCAATCTCTCGACTTAGCTTGTGTTCGTGCAAGCAATTTGAATCTAACGAGTCCGGTCGCCCCAGGATCCTTCTTCACTTTGCGTTCGTAAGTGCCGTATTGATAAATGCAATGGTCATCGGTCCGAAGAACCCGGTTCCTTTTGTGAGACCCTCTGGAGCCAAGATCCGTATTGAGTGAGCTTCCTGGAACGTGATAAGGGCAGCTTTGGTCAGCGTTCCGAAATAGGTCGTCTCGTCGCCCGATGAGCCCGGTCCGGTAGAAGCGAGCAAAAAACCATGTGCGTTGAGAAATTCCTGCAATTGTCTCACGTCTATGCCGGACATACCCTGTTTGAGCCACCGGGTGAATCGATACGGCGCAGTTGCTACGACCGTTGTACTTGAGGTATCGGCCGGTTGGATCGAAGGTGTTGTGCTGACGACTTGCACCTGTGGAACGATGACCGCAAGAGCCCCTGAACATGCCGTACTGCCCGGCTTGTTGACGACGCCATAACAACCGACTATCCCGCCGCCGCCCGTCGTAGAAACCGAAGGGGAAGGCGATGATTGAACCTCTCCAAAAATAGCAAAGTCGGAGAAATTACTCGTCTCGCACGTAACCGTATGCGCCGATGTGTCGACCATACAGCCCGACAACGCCGTCCACGTCCAGCTATCGTACCGATAGATCTCAAGAGAAGATTCGACAAGACCGCTTATATCCGCGGGGCTGTATGACAACTTGACCGTAAGTGGGGATGAGAAAGAAGAGAGCGTCGTCGTGGCGTCGGTCAATGCTTTAATATCGAAGACGGTATTTCCGGCAGCATCCATCCCTGCTGGCGCTCCGGCGGCAGCGAAGAACGTTGTTCCGTCGAGCTGATTGGCCTGGAACGTTGCGGATGTCGAGGTTGACGTGAACGAGACGGGCACCGTGAGCGTGAGATTGCCCTGCGAAACACTGCCGCCGCCTCCGGTCGTTATCGCGCTCTGCCCGGTCGATACGATGGAGGCATTGCCCGTGCAGCCCGTCGTATCGAATGTGTGATCGGAACTGGTCGCAGCATCGAGAACGGCATTCCTGCTCACGACCTCGTAATGGAATTGCGTGCACGGCGGCAATTCCGAGATGGTCACCGTATGCGAGCTCACGCGCACCGAGGTGTCGGTCTCCGCGGTCGACGTTCCGTAGCTTGTATCCAGTCCGAAGTACGCGCGGGATGACGAAGTGGTCGCCGTTGTCCAGGTGATAACGGCACCGCTAGAAGTTGTCGATGCGGAAACCAGCGTCGGAGTCGGGCCGATGTTGGAAATGGTGAACGAGACAGACGTTGAAGTGGCGTGATTGCCGACCGTATCCCGTGCCACCGCAAATGCACTGTACGACCCGCTTGAAGTCGCCGTGGTGTTCCATGACATCGCATAGGGAGCGGATGTGATCTCGCTTCCTTGCATGACACCGTCGACATAGAATTTCACCCCGGCGACGCTTGTATTGGCGTCGCTCGCAGTCGCCGCGAGCGTCATCGTGCTAGACGTCGATTCGCCCGAGGTCGGCGCGATGAGCGAGACCGATGGCGGGGTGTTGTCGATAGTAAACGAAACACTGGATGAGGTCGCGTAGTTATTCGACGTATCGCGTGCAACGGCAAAAGCGGTATACGTCCCGCTTGAGGTCGCCGTGGTATCGAACGAAACGGAATATGGAGAACTTGTATCCTCGACTCCTTCTTTCGTGCCGTTCACGTAAAAGGTAACCCCCGCGACCGCAAAGTTATCTGAGGCAGTTGCGGCAAGCGTCATCACGCTTGAAGTCGCTTCGCTCGCGGTTGGAGAGGTCATCGATACCGAGGGTGGGATCGTGTCCGCAATGGCGCCATACTCGTACGCGCCGATACCGGGCGGACTACCTCTCGTCCCGCCGCGCTGGTCTGTAGTCGGCACGCTTATGCTTCCGTTGGTGCCGCTGATGCCGTTGCTTATCGCGATGGAGCCCGACGAGAGCGCCAGGGTCTGCGTCCCGAGAGTCGTGCCGTTCGACGCGAGCGTCGAAGAAAGACCGAGCGGGCCGCTATGAGTGCCGGTGCCGTCATTTTCCACGAAAGTGCCGTCCAACGAAGCGCTGTTGTTCGCCGCATCGAGCCATGTAGTACTCGCCGGCGTATAATTGCCGCTGTAATAGCCGACCCTGCCAATGATGTTGCTACCGTTGTCTACGAACGTGCCGTCGCCGCTTTCGCGCTCGCCGATGTCGCCGCCGTAGGTCGAGTAGATGTTGTCCGCGATTATGTTGTTCTTGAGGTAGATGGTCCCGGCACCGTTCCCCGTGCCGATACCTTGCGTGGATGATTGCGTGTCGCCCGACACCTGGTTATAGGCAATGGTCGAGTTGGTGACCGAACCATAGCCACGCCGGTAGAAGACGCCGCCGCCTTCCATATATGCTACCGACGACGTGACGGTATTGTTGGAAATCGTGCTATTGATGATGTCCATGGTCTCAGCACTTGTCGGCGTGCCGCCGCTCGCGTCGTAATAATCTCGGTTGAGACCGCCGCCCATGTACACGGCGGTGTTGTTGTGAATAGTACTGTTTTCGATCGTCGCTGTACCCTCTACGTCGACTCCGCCGCCGTCTTCGGCGCTGTTGTAACTGATGTCGCACGCACTGATGATCGCCGTGCCGGCAACAAGGATGCCGCCGCCGTATTCACTCGAACCGACTTTGCCATAGCGTATGGTGAGATTCGAGGTTGTTGCGGTCACGCCGGAAGCAATGGTAAAGACGCGGCTGTTGGCAGTGTTAGTGGTCGAGGCCGCCTGAATGATCGTTTGATCGGCACCTTGTCCGGTGATGGTCAGGTTCTTGCTGATAGTGTACCCCGTGGTCGCGGCATCGCCGGTTTCTCCAGGATCCGTCCAGGTGAACGTTCCGGTCAGATTTATCGTATCGCCCGCACTCGCAGCGGTGTACGCTTTGGTGAATGTTTTGTATGGATTGCCGGAGGAGCCGTTTCCGGTCGTGTCATTGCCGGTCGAGCTATTTGCATAAATAGTCGCGGCCGATGCGGCCGAAGTGCTTGCAAAAAAGAGGATCGCAGCAAAGAGCGCTATGAAAACCTGCCGATTCCCGATCATGAGAAAAGTATACCAACAAGGAAAGAAGGGTCCCAGTCATATAGACTGACCAGTATCCCCAGTCCACTTGCACGAACGATGAAGTTCGTGTAAAGTAAAGATACTTAGAACGTCTAACTACTTTATGGCAATGCATTTCAAGCGTTATCTGACGCCGCCTGTGATTGTCGCCGCGACCATCATCGTCGCGATCCTCGCGGTCGTCATTACCTACATACTGACGAGTGAAAAGCCGACTTCGGCATTCGTCACCCCAACCACCGGCGCTCTGGTCCAGGAGGTTGATACGACCGGCAGCGTCAAGGCAGCCGACAAGATCGACCTGGGCTTCCAATTGGGCGGTACGATCGCGAACCCCGGCCCAGCGGTCGGCACCCACGTGGGCGTCGGCCAAACGCTTGGTGCGCTTTCGAGCGGCACGCAGCAGGCGGCCGTGGAGCAGGCGCAGGCGTCGCTCGCGATGCAACAGGCGAACCTCTCGTCGCTCCAGGCAGGCGCGACGCCGCAGACGCTCGCTGTTTCGCAGACCGCGCTTTCGAATGCGCAGGCGTCGCTCCTTGCGGCTGCGCAAGACGCCTATGCGAAATCCTATGCCGCGATCAACAACGACGTGGACCAATTCATCAACAACCCCCACAGCTCATCACCGACACTCTCGCTTAACCTGACCAATTCGCAGGACCAGACCTCCATCGTTTCCGGCAGGATCGAAATGGAAGCCCTCTTGAGCTCTTGGCAGAAGTACCTTGCCTCACTTCCTACCGACCCTAGCGAGGTCGACACTTCGACACTGGTATCCACTAGCCAAAATGATCTTGAACAAGTAAGCACGTATTTGAACCTTGTTCAAACCGGGCTTTCGGAAGCTATTCCTTCGACTACCTACACGACCGCGACGATCCAGACGTACCAGACCAACGTGGCTACCGGCCGCACGAACGTTTCGACCGACTTGAGCTCCGTCGACTCCGCTTCCGCCGCAGTAAAAGCCGCGCAGTCGCAACTTGGCCTCACCCAGGCTCCGGCAACGACGCAAGCTATAGAAGCACAGCAAGCGCAGGTCGCCTCCGCGCAGGCATCCGTTGACGCCGCAAAGGCACAGCTTGCAGAGACCGTCATCTCTGCCCCGATCTCCGGCACCATCACCGTCAACAACATGGAACCCGGCCAGATCGCGGTCGCGGGAGAGACGCAGATCTCGATGATCTCCGACACCGCGTTCCAGTTCGAAACGTATGTGTCCGAAGCGGAGCTTGCGGAGATCAAAGTGGGTGACGCAGCCCAAGTGGAGCTTGACGCCTACGAAGGCCAGCCGGCGCTTTCGGCGCATGTGATCCAAATCGACCCGGCAGCGACCATCCAGAACGGCGTCGCCTCCTACAAGATCACGTTGCAGTTCGATGAGAACGACCCGCGGATCTCTTCGGGCGAAACAGGTAGCGTAAAGATAATGACAGATTCTCTCCAGAATGTACTAAGCGTTCCGACGAGCGCGATCATCATGAACAATGGCCAGTACTTCGTCATCGAGAAAGTCGGTTCGGGCACGCAGGAAGTCCCGGTCCAGGTCGGTATCCAAGGCGCGACCGGTTATACGCAGATCATTTCAGGCCTGACCCCGGACATGGAAGTCCAGACGTTCGGTTCCAGCCAACAATAACCGTATGAAGAACAACAGACGGACATGGATCATTACGGGCATCATCGTTGCCCTGATCGCCTCAGCGACCGCAGGGGGGATCTACTTTTGGGTCACTTCACAACGCTTGTACGTGGACCAGGCGACCATTTCAGCGCCTGAGATCGACCTCTCGCCTTCGGCGCCGGGCATCTTGCAGGACGTGTATGTGAACGAAGGGGACGAAGTGCCTGCTAACTTCACGGTCGCACAGGTCGGTAACCAGCTCATCCAGACCAAGGTCGCCGGCATCATCATTTCGGTGCCGAACCAGGTCGGTGCACAGGTCAACGCGGGTACGCCGATCGTGACGATGATCGACCCGACGCAACTGCGCGTCGTCGGCCAAGTGCAAGAGACCGCAGGTTTGAGCAGCATCAAAGTAGGGGACCCGGTGAGCTTCACGGTGGACGCATTCGGCTCGCAGACCTTCAGCGGTGTCGTTGACGAAGTTTCGCCCACGTCACAGCAATCGCAAGTGGTTTTCAATATTTCGAACCAGCGCGAAGAGCAGGACTTCGACGTGAAGGCGCGCTTCGACACCACGGAATATCCGCAGCTCAAAAATGGTATGTCGGCACGGATGTGGATCTACACGCAGTAAGAAGTTCGAAGTTCTTTGGCACGGTTGCGGGGGGGGTTTTTTTTTGGAGGAGGGAGCCACCAGTTTGTTGGATAATAAGAATGTAACGG
>VFSW01011365.1_pt1 | contig 12530 bp, 15 predicted proteins | sample 5358111 | NCBI WGS metagenome assembly VFSW01 (sample SAMN11554181, study PRJNA540505) | mine drainage metagenome | isolation source: sediment from site ElyBrook_90M | place: USA: Ely Copper Mine, Vershire, VT | collected 2017
CCTCACGTTGATTCAAACGTTGCTGGGAATCGTAAGGGGTCGCACTTCAAAAATCAAGGGGCAAACCCATGGGGGGCGAGAGTTCCAACGAGTCCTACGAGGTGCTCGAGACGACCCTCTCCCACGCACCATCGAAGTCCTCTCCCCAGCCCTTGAGCACCCTCTCGTGCTCCGCCTTCACCGCTTCGAACGTGGTGACGCCAGGCACCAGCACCCACGCGTGCGCGTTCACCAGGCTCCGTGCCGCTGTCCACGCCGAGGGTGCGCCAATGAACACCACGTCAGCGTGGCGCAACCGTTCCTGTTCACCTTCGTCGAGGGTGGCGTCCCGGGTTGAGTAGCACCCGACGGTGAGAGGGTGTAGCTGTCGGCGATCCAAGGCCTCAGCCAACTCCACGCGACCACCTATCGCCATGAGGAGCAGTACCGGACCTCGGGTGATGGCGTCCACGAGGTCGAGCGCCGTACCCGCGGACTCGTGCGCCACGGTCCACCCCTCGCTCACGAGCATCCTCGTCGTCATCGGACCAACGCTGAAGACTTCGGGCGCCTCGATGAGGGCGGCGCGGGCGAGCGCCACGTAGCTTTCACAGCGCGCACTGGTCACCACCAGGGAGCGGAACCGCCCGAAATGGCGAACCGAGTGAATCTCACTCTCGACCTCACCGGGGGGTCGAAAATACGTGGCGGTGAGTGGTAGCTCCACGACGTCGGCGCGTTCACCGATCAAATGGCGCAACTCCTCGTTGTGACCCCGCTCACGAGTGAGGGCGACCAGCACGTTAGCCGCGCCAACCCGGCAAGGCGGCGCCCTCGAGATCATCGCGCAACGTGCGCGCCAATTCTCGTCCAAGCACCTCGGGATCGCGACCACTCACGCGGTGGCGCACGCTGCGACTGCCGTCGTAGGCGATCATCACTCCCGACAGTTGCAAACCCTGCATCGTCCACGTGGCGTACGCTCCAGCGGGAACCGAACAGCCCGCGCCCAGCTCACGCAGGAAGGCCCGTTCGGCCGCTAGGACTTCGAAAGCGTCGAGGTCGTTGAGAGGAGCGAGGGTCAGATTCGACACGTCGTCGTCCACTCGCGTCTCGAGTGCGAGGGAGCCCTGGCCCACCTGGGGAATGAACCACTCCGGATCGAGCCGCTCCGCCGTTCGCGAACTCTCGCCCAGTCGCTCGAGAGCGGCGGCGGCGGCGACCACGGCGTCCACGCCCTCGCGTCCGGCACTGGCCAGGCGCGTGGCCATGTTGCCACGCAATTCGACGATGTTGAGGTCCGGTCGACGTTCGAGCAAGAGCGCTCGCCGACGCGGGGAACCGGTCGCCACGGTCGCGCCGGGTCCGAGTCCAGCGAGTGATCGTCCGACCAGCACGTCGACGGGATCTCGACGTTCGGGCACGCACGTGAGACCAAGACCGGCCGGCGTCACGCTGGGCAAGTCCTTCGCCGAGTGCACCGCCACATCAGCTTCGCCCTTGAGCACGCAGCGTTGTACCTCGACCGCGAAGACCCCCTGACCGGCGAGGCTTGACAGGGGGACGTCGGCGGTGAGATCGCCGTGGGTTTCGACCAGCACCAATTCCGAAGCGACGTCGACGGCCAGCAGACGTTCTTGAACGTAGCGCGCTTGCAAGAGTGCGAGGGGAGAGCGTCTCGTCGCAAGGCGGATGCTCATCAGATGTCGAACAGTGTGCGAACGGCTTCAGAGAGACGCGCGCCCTGATCGGTCCCGGCGGACTCCTTCAGGGCCGTCGTCGGACGATGGGCGATCTTAGCCACGACCGAGCGCACGACCGAGCGCAACAGTTCCGCTTCACTCTCACTCAGTGCGTCAATCTCCGTGGTGCGCCGAGCGAACTCCGCCGCCACGAGGGAGTCGAAGTGAGCGCGCAAGTCCGAGACAATAACCGCCGCGCCGCGCGCGCGCTGTTCCTCGAGGTACTTCTCGACGTCGGCGGCGACGATTGCCTCGGCGAGGGTGACGGCCTCGCGCCGGTCGTCCAACGCCCTATTCACCCGGGTCTGGAGAGCGCCGATGTCAATACGCACGACGTCCCTCATCGTGTCGACGTCGCGCGCAACACCCCGGGGCACTGCCAGGTCCATGGCCAAGAGGGGCGCAGTTCGAGTCCGCAGGCTCTCGAGAGTGATCAACGGATGGGGTACTTCGACGGCGACCACGACCGAGCGAGCCAGCGCCACCTGATCATGCAACTCCTCGAGGGCCGCGACGTCAAGGCGTTCATCGGCGAGTAAATGGCTCAACTCTTGGGCTCGCGAGAGGGTGCGGTTGCAAATCACCACCCGACCAATCCCCACTGGTGACGCGAGCAAACCCCGCACGACGCCGGCCGCCAACTGTCCCGCTCCGACTACGACGACCGTGGAGTCGACGGCTGCCGCACCCAGTGACTCGAGGGTGGTCTCAACTGCGGCGTGAGCGAAACTGGTCGTGCCACGCGCGATGCTCGTCTCGTTACGAACTCGTCGCCCCGACGTAAGAGCCTTGTGAAAAAGGTCCGTCAGCATCGGTCCGGCCACGTGTTCGTCGCTCGCGAGCTCGAGGGCGCGGCGTAGCTGGCCCAGAATCTCAAACTCGCCGGGCACCACCGATCGCAGTCCCGCCGCCACCGAGAAGAGGTGATTGGCAACCCCACGATCAAAGTGCACGCTGAGGTGCTCTTGGAACTCACTCGGCGCTAAGCCGGTGACCTCCGAGAGAGTGGTGGTGATCTCATCGATGGCGCCGTGAAAGCGATCGATGACGGCAACGACCTCGGTACGCAGGCACGTCGAGACGAAGACCGCCTCGTGGATATTTCGGTGACTCACTAGCGTACGCAGTACCTTGACCCACTCGTGCTCCAGCACGGTGGCGCGCTCTAAGAGGTCCAAGCTCGCGTTTTCGTGGTCGAGACCAACCGCAATCAGTGCCATGTTGCTCGCCTCATCGTGACGATTCTACGGGGTTCGCAGTGGGTTGGTCGCGGCGATACCCAGCGAGTGCAGGAGCCCGCCACCGAGGGGCCCGGTGCCGTTATTGAGGTGGTACATGAGGATTTGCAGCTCAATGGAGAAATCGACGTAGTGCACGGCCGTTCCCAGGGGCACGTTCAGCACCTGGGGCGCGAAGTTCAACAGAGCGTGCACGTCGGCGGCCACGAGCCGGTCGGCCACCTCTTGGGCCGCCTCGGGAGGTACGCAGATGACCGCCACGGACGCCTTCACCATCTCGTCGTCGATGGAACGCACCACGTAGCCAGCAATTTCGGTACCGACGATTAGTGGATCGCTGTCGTAGAGCGCGGCGAGATGGGCGCCACGAATGAGAAAATTGGTGGAGTTCACCAGTGCACGACCCAAGTTACCCATACCGACCACGATGACTTCGTACGAGCGGTCGTGGCCCAGGGCTTCACCGATTCGCTCGACCAGCACGTCAACCTCGTAGCCCGAACCCCGCGTACCCAACGTACCCAGTCCGGCGAGGTCGCGTCGCACCGTGGTCGCCGTCACCCCGGCGAGTTCACTGATTTGGCGCGAGTCAATGCTCGTCTCGCCACGTTGTTGCCAGCCTTCAACGATGCGCTGATAGACGGGGAGGCGCGAAATCGTAGGTTCAGAGAGTTTGCGAGGGCGCAGACGAGGGGTCGCCATCTCCCAACGCTAGCCAACCGACGCAACTTCCGGTAGCGGCCTAACGACCCAACTGACGTGAACGCTCCGCCGCGGCAGCTACCGCTTCGAGGAAGGCCGCGCGCACGGCGCGTCCCTCGAGCATCCGTAACCCCGCCGCCGTCGTCCCTCCCGGGCTGGTGACCTGGGCTCGCAACTCCTCGGGTGACTCTCCGGTCTGCAGCAGAGCCGCCGATCCCTCCAGGGTGCCCACCACTAATTGACGTGAAACCTCGCGCGAGAGACCTTGATGGACGCCCGCTTCGATCATTGCCTCCGTCACCAGAAAGATATAGGCCGGTCCTGATCCCGACAGCCCGGTGACGGCGTCGATATTGCGTTCGCTCACGCGCACCACGCTGCCCACCGCCCCCAGTATCGATTCCGCCCAATCGAGGTCGCCGGCCGTCACCTGCGACCCCCCGGCAATGGCACTCACACCCTTTCGAATCAGCACTGGCGTATTGGGCATGGAACGAACGACCGCTACCGGCCCCACGAACGCTGCTTCGATGCGTTGGGTCGACAGGCCAGCCACCACCGAAAGGAGCCGTCGCACCCCACACGCCGCGGCGACACGGGCCACGCCTTCTGCGAAATCGGGCTTCACGCTCAGCACGACGCCGGTATCGGGCCCCACGTGCTCGAGTTCGAGCGACGCCAAAACGGTGACACCTGGGAATCTCAGGGTCAGCGCCGCGCGCTGTTCCACCGCGCTTTCGACGATAGCGAGCCGCTCCGGCTCGCACCACAGCGCGCTGAGGAGTCCCTCGACGAGGGCTGAGCCCATGCGCCCTCCACCTATCACCACCAGTTCAAACGACATGGTCGTACGTTACAAGAGCCTGCGAATCGCGTAGCCGTCCCCACTATCGAGGACCAGGCTTCCCCGTGCGACCTACGCCCGTCAGCGCACTCGACCGGCACACGTCGTGAATCAATCTCGGAAGGGACGGGACCTCGACGTGCGAGAAGGCGATTTTTGTCTAGCACCGCACCAGGCTGGCCGCAATCAAGCGACCAACGAGGGCGTCCAGTGACTGGGCGGCGGCGTGCCACGTATAACGCTGCGAGAGGATGACCGCCGAATTCGACATCGAACTATCGGCGTTCGCGAGCAAGACGCTTTCGACCGCGTCAGCCCAAATCTCAGCGTCTCGCGGAGCGATGAGCTGACCGTTCACGCCGGGGTCGACCAAGGTTAAGAGACCGCCCACCGCACTCGCCACCACGGGAGTACCACACGCCGAGGACTCCAGGGCCACGAGGCCAAAACTCTCGGATCGTGAGGGCACCAACGTGACGTCCGCCGCGCGCATCCAGGTCGAGAGCAATTGGTGACTCTGCGGAGCGACAAAACTCACGTCCGCGATGACACCGGCCACCCGAACGCGTTCGTGCAATTGGGCGAGTGTACGTGTTCCCTCGGGGCCCGAGGGCCCTCCCACGATGGCCAGACTCGCATCGCGACCACGACGTCGAAGGGTGATCAGGGTCTCGAGCGCGAGATCGACGCCCTTGAGCGCTTGGAGCCGACCAACGAACAAGAGCATGGTGTCGTTCTCGTCGCGACCAAGGGCTTGGCGCGCCGCGCGCTGCTCACCCGGGGCGAAGAACGAGTGCTGCACCCCCAGGGGCACCACGTGCACCCGGGTGGGATCGGCGTCGTAATACTCGACGAATTGAGCAGCCTCAACATCGCAACTGGCCAGCACTGCGTCGGCGCAGGCGAAGATTGCCGCCTCCTGGTAGGCCCGATCTTCAGACTCGCCCTCGAAGTGGTCAGCCTTGACCCGCTCGAGTGTGTGGAAAGTCATAATCAGTGGCAGATGAAGTTCGTGCTTGAGTCGATGCCCGGCGAGGCCGCTCAGCCAGTAGTTGGCGTGCAGGGCGTCAGGAACTCCGTGGCGCTCGAAGTGAGCAGCCACCCCGTCGGTGAAATCCTTCACGTGATCGGACAGTTCGTGACGTTCGAGAGAACGCGCCGGTCCGGAGAGGATGTGATGTACGCGAAAACCGGGTTCCACTAGTTGCGTCGACACCAGTGCGGCGGAGTCGCGACGGGTGAAGACATCCACTTCATGGCCCTGACGGGCCATGGCGCTGGCGAGTTCGCGCACGTAGACGTTCATACCCCCGCCATCGCCCGTGCCGGGCTGGGCCAGGGGTGACGTGTGATAGGACAAGACGGCGAGACGGGCCACGTGGCGAGCCTACCGGTCTATTCCCGATGAAACGACTCAGGATTCGAGTACGTCTCCTGGTGCCGAAGTACTAGGTAGCGAACGTCCCTGCTCGTCACGAGACCGAATTGGCGCGAATCAGTGCTCGCAGCAACATTGTCACCCCGAACGTCCAGCATTGAACCGTGTCGTGCAACGCAGCGTTTGAGCAGCCAGCGCGAGTCATCACGCGGGTCACGCACGATGACCACGTCGCCCACCCGCACCCGACGCCACTTGCGAATCGCGGTCAAGACTTCACCCGCCTCGAAGGTGGGCAGCATGGAGGATCCTTCGACTTTGACTCGACGCACCATCGACGCCACCAACCCGCGCATGCCGTGAACGCTAGACCAGACTTCTGACTAACCTGACCGGGAGGAATCAGTCTCGTCGACCCCGTCTATCGAAAGGTGAAGCCATGTCGCTTTTATCACGTATTAACAATCTGCTGGATGCCTCGGGCACGCCGCTGAGCGTCGCCGCACACTGTGACCTGCCCTGCGGTGTCTACGATCCCGCCCAGGCTCGTATCGAGGCGCAGTCGGTGAAGGGTTGCATGGAGAAGTACAACGCCTCCGATGACGCCGACTTTAAGGTGCGCGCGACTCTCATCAAAGAGGAGCGCAGTGAATTGACCAAGCACCACCTCTGGGTCCTGTGGACCGACTACTTCAAGCCCGTGCACCTCGAGGCGTATCCGAACCTGCACGAACTCTTCTGGAGTGCGACCAAGACCGCGGGCGAAGCCAAGAAGACCAATGACGTCGCCGTCGCGGACAAGCTACTCAGTGAGATCGACGCCATCGCCGAAATCTTCTGGGCGACGAAGAAGTAAACGTCGCCGCCACTCGCACTTTGATCCCGGTGCCTCAAAGGAGTTGGCCGGGATCAAAGTGACCGCGGCTCGTAGCGAGCGTACTGAGTTGTCGTCGATACCGTCGCGTCTCACGTGGGCCTCACGGCTCGGTGAGGTCTTATCCCAATTCTGGATGAGCGGGGCAGCTCGCCAGCAAAGGCGAGGCAACCAAATCCACCTCGTCGATTGGCGCGTCGCATACCTGACAGGTCCGATACGTCCCGACGCGAAGTCGTTCAAGCACGCGGTCCACATTGTTCAAGGTGGTCTCGATCATGGCGACGGATTCATTGGGGAACTCAGGCATTCCCGCCACGATACTTCGCGTATTTCTTGACTCCAATCCCCAAGGACTCACGACCACCTTTTTTGTCCCTCGTGGAGAGTATTCAATAGATTCTCATCAGGATTTATGCGAAGTCACGGGCTAACCCATGACAATCCCCCCGCGACGCTCTGAAGCGACGTAGCGTGAAAGGCGGAGCTCAATGACTTACGGGCGAAGCGAGTCGCGTCAACCCGCGGCGAGCGCAAGACCGCGAGGGCGAAGGGAGACGGTGATGCTAATTAACAAGTTGGGAGTCGAGAAAGACGACGACATCGCCAAACTCGAGGATCATCGGCCAGTTGCTGACCCCAAGAACCGCGAGACGATGTCGGCCTTACTGCAGTTAGCGTTAAAGCCAGTGACGCGTTCAGAGTTGCTCGTGACCCCCGCGGAGACCGACGCCACCGTTTCGACTCTCGAAACGCAGCCCTCGGCGATCGCGGAGTCCGCCCACACCGACGTCGCCTAGTCTCAATCACTTGTGACGGTCTCGCCTCAGCCGTGACGAACATCACGGCGACACCTCGTGCCGCCGTGGGCTGGACCAGGCGACTCACCTGTGAAGAGAGAGGCAACACCATCCCCTCATGACCGTGTCCCTTGAATTCGGCCTCGACACCTTTGGCGACATCACCGATGGCCCTGATGCTCACCCGCGTTCGTACCCTGAGGTGATCCGCGAAGTGGTCGAGCAGGCGACATTCGCCGACGACCTCGGTGTCAACTTCTTCGGCGTCGGCGAGCATCACCGGGACGACTTCGCGATCACCTCGCCCGAAATGGTGCTCGCGGCCATTGCCGCACGCACTACGAACATCCACCTGGGATCGGCAGTGACGGTAGTGAGCTCCGACGATCCAGTACGGGTGTTCGAGCGTTTCGCGACCCTCGACGCCGTTTCTAAGGGACGAGCAGAGGTCATCCTCGGGCGCGACTCCTTCACCGAATCCTTCCCCCTCTTCGGCTACGACCTCGACGACTACGACCTTCTTTTCGAAGAGAAGGTCGCGCTCTTCGTCGAACTGCTCAAGGAGCAGCCCGTAACTTGGAGCGGCACAACGAGGTCGCCCCTCACTGATCAGCCGGTCTATCCCCGTACCGAGTCCGGTCACCTCTCCACCTGGATTGGCGTGGGCGGAAGTCCCCAGTCGGTCGTACGCGCCGCGCGCTTCGAACTGCCCCTGGTGATTGCCATCATCGGCGGCAACTCCGCACGCTTCGCCCGATCGTGGACCTCTATGAGCGCGCGCTCGATTCACTTGACGTTGCGCGCTTACCCATCGCGGTGCACTCGCCGGGCTTCGTCGCTGACTCCGACGCCGCGGCTCAGGAACAGATTTGGCCCTACATGAAGGCGATGCGCGACCGTATCGGCGCCGAACGCGGTTGGGGCCCAATCCAGCGTGGCGACTTTGCGGGGGACGTAGGACCCGAGGGATCGTGGTATGTGGGCTCCCCCGAGACGGTCGCGCGCAAGATCGCGACGACGACGAGAACCCTGGGAATCGCGCGCTTCGACATGAAGTACAGCGCGGGCCGGCTGCCCCATCCTCGACTCATGCGCAGCATCGAACTCTACGCCACCCGGGTGATTCCCCTGGTGAAGGACATGTTGAGCTGAGTCGCTCAGGGGTCTAAAGGACCCACCATGCACCAACGGGCCTTTCGCCTCTTGCGCTCCTCCGGGCTGTTCTAGAAGATGTTGTTGGTTGACGGCGAAGGGTTTCGTTGCGCCGGGAGTTCACCTCCGTCGTTCGCGACCGTGGGAGGTTCGAAGCGCATGGTGCAAAAGAAGAGTTGCCCCAGGGTTTCACTCGTTTCTCACCTGGATTACACGAGATCGCGATGAACTCTGTCGTCGAGGTCCAAGACCTCACTAAGCGCTTTGGCCGATTGACAGCGGTTGATGACGTCAGTTTCATCGTGCGCGAAGGCGAGATATTCGGCTTACTCGGCGAAAATGGTGCCGGAAAGACCACGACCATGGAAATGCTCGAAGGGTTCCAGCGACCCGACGCGGGGTCCGTTCACGTGCTCGGCCAAGTACCCTCGCACGCTCGACGCAACTGGCGCGATCAGATTGGTCTAGTGCTGCAAGAGTCCGACTTCGACCCCTTGCACTCGGTGAGCGAGACCATAGGGCTCTTCGCCAGTTTCTTTTCGCACCCTCGTGGAGTCGACGAGACCCTCGCCCTCGTCGGACTCACCAACAAGGCGAACGAGAGAGTCGGGAAGCTCTCGGGCGGACAGAAGCGACGTATCGATGTGGCCCTCGGCATCGTGGGCCGTCCGAAATTGCTCTTTCTCGACGAGCCCACCACCGGCTTCGACCCGGTCGCGCGTCGCGAGTTCTGGCGAGTTATCGAGGGGCTACGTGAGACGGGAACTTCGATCATTCTCACCACGCACTACATGGAGGAAGCCGAACGGCTCTGCGACCGTCTCGCGATCATGACCAAGGGCCAGATCGTCGCCGAGGGGACATCGTCGGCTCTCATCAGTGCCTTGGGCACCACCACGCTCCGTTTCGAGCTACCCGACGGCATCCACCTCGCGGCACTATGTGAGGTGGCAGGAGTTAACTTCGCCCTGCGCGATAATGTCGTCAGCGCACTATTGGGTGACGACCTGGAACTCGTCTTGTGGCGACTCATAACGTGGACGCGCTCGAATGGTACAGCTCTGCGCCACCTCGAAGTGCTTCGCCCGACCCTCAACGACGTCTTTCTCGGCGCGACGGGGAGTGACCAATGAGATTCGTGCGACTCAGTTTTTCCCAAGCGATCTATAACCTACGGGCCTATTTGCGCAGCACGCGCACAGTGGCGCTGGGAATCGTCATGCCGGTCGGCCTCCTCATCATCCTCAGTTGGGTCTTCGCCCACCAGGGCAGCATTGCCGCCGCCGCCGGCTACCCCATCAGCGCGATCGCGTTCTACGCCGGTGGGCTCACTGCTTACGGGCTCATGCTGGGCACCTTCACCGGCGTCATGGTGGCCGTCGTGAGTGCGCGTGAAGCCGGTTGGCTCAAACGATTTCGCGTTTCACCCCTGCCTCCCGGTTCCTACCTCACGGGTCAGATCATCTTCAACGTAATGATCTCGCTCGCTCTGGTGGTCGTGATGATGGCCATCGCGTCGCTGGTCTACGGCTTGCACCTGCGAGTCGTTGCGATGGCATCGATGTTCTGTTACACGATGCTCGGCGTCTTTTCCTTCACCGCCGTGGCACTCGCCCTCACACGTTTAATCACTTCCGCCGAAATGGGATCCTCGGTTGGTCCATTCGTCACGATCACTTTGAGCTTCACCAGTGGCGTCTTTCTGCCGCCCGACCTGATGCCCCACTGGCTGGTCAGCGTCTCGAACTACCTACCCCTCGAGCCGTTGGCCCAGTCAATGCAATCCGCCTTGTCGGTGACTTCGGGCACAGGCTTGATGTGGCGCACCTTCGTCGTTCTCGGTGTCTGGGGAATCGCGGGATTCGCCGTTGCCCGTTGGACCTTCACGTGGCAACCCTTACGGCGATAGATCTGCCCCACATCATGAGGAACCCAACCCTCCACACGAGAATGACGACTCAAATTCGCTCTCGTCGCGACACGACTCACGTCCTCGTCGGGTAGTCACCGGACTTTGGTCGCGCCAACCAAATGGGAGTCGAAATCCTTGAACGCGGTTCATCCGATTGGCTCAAGGGGTAGCACGCGAAACCAATACACACCGCCAGTAGGTGCCCCGCGTCAGTGAAAGTGCGGCCGATGGCCAGTGCGCTGACGGCAGTGACCACGAGGGCTAACGCCCACCACCATCGCCAACGGTTCGGTAGCCGATAACTGAAGACTGCCGCCACGGCCGCGAATCCGTAACTGACGCCGACGTCAATCGCGTTCTCCAAATGACGAGACGCGTAGCCGTGTCGAATAGCCAACCACAGACCCCAAGCGACACCGACAGTGGCAATGACGTGGCCCGCGATGAACACGATGGCCCAACGCCTTGTTCCCAGCCAGCGCTCCGCCGGTGCCAACACTAAGGCGAAGAGGATGGCCCACACGAGGAATTCATAGTTCGGGGCCCAAAAGGCACTCAGGATGACAACGCGCAACGGATTGGAGAAGAGTTCTGTCAAATTGGTGCTGTGTTCTTGCAGTAAAAGTGCGACCACTTGATTGCTCGACGTCACCATGACCAGGGTCGTGATCATCAATATCATGAGATAGATGAAGGTAGCCGGCGACGCACGAACATAGCTGACCACGAAGGGGCGCACGCGTTCCCATTGTGCGTTTACACGCATGACGGGCGCAAACTCGTATCGGCGAGCGATAGAAAACATCACGGCTAGAGCAACTGCCACGAGAAGTACCATTATCTCCCTCCGTCGTCACGAGACGCGTCCTCGAACCATGCCATGAGGGCAACGCTAGATGAACGTTGGCCCGGAGCGACAAGGGACACGAGAACCTCTTCGGGCAGTGACGTCCACGAGAAATCCACTCGCTCACTCCCACTAGTCCTGAGGTGTCGGCACGCTCCTCTTCCAAGGTTGCCGCGAACTTCACCCTGCCTGTCGGGTCGCCTCACATCGGGTCGATGAGATACGCTCAGGCCAGTTGAAAGGCCTCTCACCTCTCGCGACATCGAAATGCGCGTGCAATGTTATTGCGATGTCTCTTTACCGACCGCGAATTCAAGTCCTTGAGTTACTCCACGCGGAAGGATATCTGAGCCGACCGGGCAAGGGAGCGGTTGTGACTCGTTCATTCGGACGATCCACGAAACCGACTGCGCCGCCGAGGGATCAAAGAATTTGACAAGATGAAGTGACTGGAATGCTTCACGGGGACGGCGTCGTCGCGGACCGAGAGCGGGCAGTTTCCAACGATGCGACTTGCAACGTCCGTTCAGCGCAGTTCTCACCCGTGTCTCCCAGGACGGATAGTAACCACGACACGCTGGCCAGAAGTGTCCCAACTCAATGGTGATGCCGACGCCGGTGCCACGAACGCAATTGCTGACAAAGCAAGCGGGCGGATGAGAGTGACGCCAACGTCAGGAACCATGGGGCCCTGACAGTTACGTACAAGCTCAACTTCTACGCGCCAGCCGTCGGCGAGTTTGAGGCGGCGGTCAAATCGGTGGTGAAGTCCCGTCACACCTTCTACGCTCGCCGTCTGGAAATTTCTATTGTTTTAGGGAAATGTGCACTAGTTGATTACGGAGAGACGCCAACTCCGCATGGGCATACCAAGTCTGTGAATCACCTATTGTCACAGTGGCGGCGATCAGTACCTGTTCCAGTTTCATGGGAAATGTCGCCGAGCCTCTTGAACTATCCTGTGTGGTCCGGGGGTCGAGCATTTCTCAGTGCAAATCTCCATCCATCGGGCCGCTAGCTCATCGGGAAGAGCAGGAGACTTTTAATCTCAAGGTGCCGGGA
>VFSW01011366.1_pt1 | contig 12530 bp, 10 predicted proteins | sample 5358111 | NCBI WGS metagenome assembly VFSW01 (sample SAMN11554181, study PRJNA540505) | mine drainage metagenome | isolation source: sediment from site ElyBrook_90M | place: USA: Ely Copper Mine, Vershire, VT | collected 2017
CCATCTGGCTCTCTGCGGTCGCTTTCGTAGGACCCGCCCCGCCCCGCCGGCTGACGAGGTCCGGGCGTGAAAGCCAGCCAACACACCGCAGGAGCGTGAGTGCGTATGCTTCGCGCCCCTTGCGGTCGCGCACGACTTCGCCCTCCTGCATCCCCCGGTTGAAGACGGCTACTCCCTCGCGCCCCGATTCGACCGCAGCGAACGTCTTCTGGGGGAACGTTGTGGGCGGCTGCTCCAGGCTGGTGCCGTTCCACGCCGCCGGCACCAGGGGCCGCTGGGCCACGTGGAACTGGTTTTCGGTCCAGATGCGTTCGGTGGCAAAGGGCAACGGGAACAGCGCCCGCAGGCGGTGGTCCTCGGCCGTATTCTGAAGGCTGACGCGGAAGTCCACCCGCGGGAGCCAGCTCCAGAGCGTCACTTCCGTCAGGATTGGCAGGATGGCCGTATCCCGCCGCCGCCTCCGCGAACGGTCCCGCGTGAGGCCGCCCGGCACCTCCAGCAGGGTCATGTAACGCAGCGTCGCCGAGACAGCGTCGCTGCTGACCGACACGACCTCGCTCGCCACCGCCCTGGTAACAGCGTCCGGGAGGATGTCGGCGTTGTATTCGTCTCCCCGGTCGCCCTCGTCCACGAAGAGGTTCACGCTGTCGAGGTCGATCCCGTTTTGCCAGTCGCGGATGCGCAACCGGCCGCCCTTGAAGCGCACCTGGTAGAACGCGTTTGCGATGCTCGACGCGGTCACCGCGATGTCGCTCTCGATGGCCGCGCCGCCGCCCGCCGAAGCGGCCGGAAGCAGCAGCTCGACGCCCACGGTGGCGCTGATCGGGAGGACGGCCCGGAGCCGCCGCCGGCCCGAGCGCCGCACGGTGACTTCCGCCGAATCGGCGAGCCCGTTGGCCGCCACCTGGCGCACCTCTTCGCGCACCACCTCGCTATCGACCACACAGATGTCCTGCCCGACCGTTGTCTCCACCTTCAGGTGCCGGCCATGGAGCTCCCAGCGCTGCGCTTCGACGTAGTTGTTGTCGTAGCGCCCCTCGCGGATGAAGTCGAGGTGGCGTCCTGCTCCGCGCGGTGTGGTCTCACCATTCGTGAGGACCTCACCCTTCGAAGTAGGCCCCACGGCACAGCGCAGCAGCCGGCCATCTGGCAGTTGCAGCGCCTCCGCCGTCCAGCTCTCGGGAACCTCGCATTCGATCACCGCCGCCGCATGCGGCACGGGCCGGAACAGCACAAGTCCCCCATTCGCCGGCACTTCCAGCCGCCCAACCAGGTGGGCCAGCGACTCCCGTGCGATCTGCCGCGCGAGCTGTTCCGCCCGGTCATAGCGGGGGAACATCTCCCGGTGCGTCTGGTCCACACTGCAACCGCAGATCGAGTCGTGCGGCGAATTTTCGAGCATCAAATCCCATGCGTGGCGGAGCGCGGGTGAACCGTCCGGCCCGTGATGCAGGTGGGCTAGCAATTCCAGTGGCTCCGCATAGCGTTCGAGCGCCGACGATACTTCGAAGTCGCGCTGCTTGATGTTCGCGCGCGCGGAGAGCACCCCAACGAGGACGTTCGAACGGTCGGGCGATCGGAGCTCACCAACGTGCACATGCTCATCGATGCCTGCCGCGAACACCGCCTGCTCGTATTGGGCGAGCGTCGCGAAGCGGAATTCATAGCCGCGTCCGGCCGCAGCCTGAAGCGCCGCCGGTACGTTCTTCTCGATGCGCGAATGGTCCGTGCCGTTCATCAGCACGGCCGGTTCGTTGGCACCGAGGTCGCGCTCCTGGCGGCGCACGCGTTCGATCAGTTCCTCGGGGTCGTTGGGCAGCCGCCAGCCGCTGGAGTAACTGTTGCGTAGATAAAGCACGGGCAGGCGCGTGCCGTCCGGCGCCTCCCAGTGGAAGCTCCAGCCAGGCACCGAATCGGGCACTCCCCGCCACAGGCAGGCGCTCGTGAGGCCAAGTTGGCTCATGATCTGGGGCATCTGCGCGATGTGGCCAAACTGGTCCGCGCAGTGGCCCACGCGCAGCGCGCCGCCAAGCTTTTCTCCTGCCCGGATGCCCTTCTGGAAGCTGCGGATGTGTGATTCGCCGCTCGGCAGGAACTCATCCGGCTGCACCCACCAGGGCCCGATCACGATCCGCCCGCTTTCGATCAGCGCTCGCAACCGGCCCTCGTTCTCGGGCCTCAGCTCGAGGTAGTCCTGGATCACGATCGTTTGGCCATCCAGGTTGAAGCAGCCAAACTCCGGGTGCGTCTCCATGTGGTCGAGGAGCTCGTCGATCATCTGGACCAGCCGCCAGCGAAACAGCTCCTGCGGCTGATACCACTCGCGATCCCAGTGGCAGTGTGGCACGACGTAGACGGTGCGGGTCACAGAGGGCTCCTTCGATCGGTGGCGCTCACCCGATTCTAGCCCCGCACCCGCTAAGGGAGCGCCCACCGAGCCGCCGCTCCATGCCGCCGATGCGTGGCGAACACCCTTTCGCCCGGCTTCCGCTACCATCTCCCGCAAAGGTTGTGAAGGAGTCCCGATGAAGTTCGAACAGGTCAAGAAAGTCGGTGTCCTCGGTGGCGGCATCATGGGTGGCGGGATCGCACAGGTGACGGCCATCGCCGGCCTCGCCGTCGTCGTCCGCGACATCAACGACGAGGCGATCGCCTCCACGCGCACCGCTGTTTTCGATGGTAAGTGGGGCATCAAGCGCGCGGTCGAGCGGGCCAAGCTCAGCTTCGATGACGCCGTCGCCGCCATGGCCCGCGTCAGCTTCAGCGTGGATCTCAAAGCGCTCGCCGATTGCGACGTCATCATCGAGGCAGTGCCCGAGAAGCTGGACCTCAAGCAGGCGGTTTTCGCCGAGCTCGATAGCATCGCGAAACCCGGCGCCATCTTCGCGTCCAACACCTCCGGCTTTGTCATCCAGGACGTCGCGCGCGATGTCTCGGAGGCGCGCAAGGCGCTCTTCGTGGGTATGCACTATTCCAACCCCGTGACCACGATGCGGATGTGCGAGGTCATCTACACCCCGCAGTCGTCGGAGGAATCGATCGCGACCGCGCGGCAGCTCGCCGAAGCGCAGGGCAAGGTCGTCTCCATGGTGCGGGACACACCCGGGACCTATGGCTTCCTGCTCAACCGCATCTTTGGCGCCGCGCGGCGGGAAGCGCTGGCGATCGCCGAGGCCGGTATCGCCACGAAAGAGGACATTGATAAGGCGATGATCACCGGCCGGAACTGGCCCGCGGGCTTCTTCGGCGGCCGCGGCGGCATCGGCAAGGAGTGGTAGTCGGCGGAGCTGCGGCGGGTGGCTGTGAGGCTCAAGCGCGTCCGTTGGTTCCCGCCGCCTGGCGGCGATGCGCCTGGACGATTGCCGGCGGTCGCGAGAGAGGACGCCATGCACAGCACGGCCGAGGGGGCTAACGGAGGCCCTAACTGCCAGTCGCGTGAGGCCGGCGGGGCACGATTTGCGCACCGGCGGAATGCGACGATCGCTGGCGTCGTCTGCCTGGTGTTTCTTGTGGCCGGAGCGGGGCCCTGGTTAGAAACGCTTCACGACTTCATGGGCCGATCCCATCCGTTTTGGGTGCGCGAAGACTTCACCGCCTTCTATGCAGCGGGGAAAGTGGTGGAGAGCGGCCTCGGAACGCACCTGTACGAGGCCGCGACAATGCGCGCGGCCGAATATGCTGCCGCCGGCCGGCAGGTGGGTGGCACAGGGCTCCTGCTTTACTTCAATCCGCCGTTTTTCGCCTGGCTCTTCTCGTTCCTGACACATCTCTCGCTGCAGCAGGCGTACCAGGGCTGGATGGCATTCAACCTTCTCGTCCTCGCCTTCAATTGCTGGCTCTTGGTCCGCATCAGCGCGGGGCTACCACGTTGTGGGCAGCTGGCGCTGGTAATCGGATATCTCACGCTTTACCCAGTCACCTATGGTCTTCGGCTCGGGCAATTCTCACTAATTCTTCAGGCATCGTGGGCGATGGGCGCACTCCTTCTCGAACAGGGCCACGACGAGTGGTCCGGTGCGGCGTTCGCCCCGCTCCTTATCAAGCCTGAAATCCTGGTACCTGTGGGCCTGTTCCTCGTTTGGAAGGGTCGCTACCGACCGTTCGTGACGCTCTTGCCCGTGATGCTGGTCGCGGTGTTGGTCTCGCTCTTCGTCGTCGGAATCCACGGGGCCGCCGGGTACCCGGGCTTCCTCTTCCACTCCATCGGTGCGGACGGTGGGGGCGTGGCCCCGAACCTCATGGTCAATTGGACCGGGCTGATCGCAGCGACGGCGGGGCAGGGGTCATCGTTCGCCACGCTGCTGGTGGCGTCTGCACTCGGGCTCCTCTCCCTGGGCGCCGCCGCTGCCGTCACCCGCCGTTCGGCTCCATCCACCGCGCCGCAGGCCCGGCTGGAGTGGCTCGCCCTGACCGTGGCGGCCATACTTGCCGACCCACACATCTACCTGCAGGACGCCATCATTGTCGTACCTGCCCTGGTTGGCGTTCTGTCTCAGGCTGCGCCCTCGTCGCGCGCATCCTTTGGGGCCGCGATGGTTGTAGGTTGGGCGATACACAGGCTCGGTCTATATCCGAATCAGTATCTTCACGTGGATCTCGCCGCTGCCTTCCTGGCGGGAGTGTTTGTAGTCACGCTCGCAGCCGCCAGCACATGCGCGCAACGGTGCGAGCGTGGTGGGGGCTGGCGATGGCCCGGAGCCGGGATCCGCCGGCGGTCGGCAGCTCCCGCGGAGCAAGCGGGGCAGCGAAAAATCAGCTCTGCATAGCCCGTGCGTTTCGGCCCCGGAGCGTACAATTCCTCCAACATGGCGCCGTCCCCTTGAGGACCCCGCCCCAGAATCTCCAGGAGTGCACATGCCGGATCCCAACGACTTCAACCAGGGCATCATCGCCGAGTTTCGCGCCAACGCCGGCAAGGTCGGCGGCGGTTTCGCCGGTGCGCCGATGGTGCTGCTCACGACCACCGGTGCCAAATCGGGGAAACGCAACACGACCCCGCTCGTCTGCCTTGAAGACGGCGGCCGCATCGTCGTCTTTGCGTCAAAGGGCGGCGCCCCCACCAACCCGGCCTGGTACCACAACCTGCGTGCGCATCCCACCGTGACGGTCGAGTTCGGCGCGGAGACTTTCGAAGCACAGGCCGAAGAGGTGCTCGGCGACGAACGCGATGCCCTCTATCGCCGCCAGGCCGAACGCTTCCCCGGCTTCGCTGAATACGAAGCGAAGACCACCCGGCGCATCCCCGTCGTGGCGCTCATCCCAACGCGCTAAAGCACCTTCCGCGCGCGCCGATGCACAGCCACGGCCAGGGGCGGCCATCGGCGGGACGCCTTGTTGCGTATCGGGCGCCTCGCTGCGGCCGCGCTGGCCGGGCCGTTCGAATTCCGAATGAGAACGCCGTCCTCCCTCCATCTCCACTCCCGAAACGGCCGCTTCCGCCGATAACCAACACGATGGAACCTCTATCGCTGCGATTCAGAGGCGCAGCCCTCCGTGTGCTTGTCATCGAGGACGACGAGCCGCTCGGGCGGCTCATCCAGCTCGTCCTCAGCCAGTACACCGAATATGTCTCCGTGGCGCGCTCTGGCAGCGCTGCCATTGCCGAGATCACCACGAAAGCGTTCGACGCCATCGCCTGCGACATCAGTCTGCCAGACATGTCCGGCCTCGATGTCATCAACCGTGCCCGTACGCTGGCGCCGGCCAGCGGGATTGTCGCTATCACAGGCTTCGTCGATGTGGATGTCGCCGTGCGCTCAATGAAGGCAGGTGCGGATGACTTCCTCGGGAAGCCGTTCGACGCCGATATCCTCTGGCACATGTTGAATAAGGCGGTGGATAGCCGCGCGCGGCGGCTCGAAGCCGAACAGGCCGCAGCCTACCGTCAGCTCGCCTATACCGATGCCCTCACCGGGTGTCCGAATCGCCGCTTCGTCGACGAATTCATCATCGCCGCCGTGGAAGACTCTGTCCGCCACCAGACGCCGCTTGCCGTTGGCTATCTGGATATCGACAACTTCAAGCTGCTGAACGACTTTGTGGGACACGAACAGGGCGACCACGTCCTCAAGCGCGTGGTCGCCGCGCTCAGTGCCCATATCACCGAACCCGCGTTCTTCGGGCGGTTCGGCGGCGACGAGTTTGTTGCGGTTTTCCCGAATGCGACGGAGATCCAGGCCCGCGAGGCGCTGGACCAGGTGCGCGCGACAGTGGCTCGCATCGAGGTGGTGAACGGCGCGCAGGTGACAGTGCCGACGCGCGTGAGCCTGGGAATCGCCGCCTACCGCGGCTATGAGACGCCCCGCGACCTCATAGCCGAAGCCGAAGAGCGCATGTACCTCGATAAGGCAATGTCCCCCGTCGTTGCTGCTGGTGGCCGCCCTGAAATAGAGCCCAACGACATCCTCCTCAAAGTCAGCAACCTCAAATCGCTCCGCAGCCTGGTGAAGGCGATCGACCGCCGGGACAGCTATACACGCTTCCACAGCGACCACGCCACCCGCCTCGCTTCGCAATTTGCCCAGCAACTCGGCGTCGGCGCCGACATGATGAACGCGATCACCATCGGCGGCCCCATCCACGACCTCGGGAAGATCGTCGTGCCCGATGAGATCCTCCGCAAACCCGGTCCGCTCACGCCCGAAGAGCGGCGTGCCATGGAAGAGCACCCCGTCATGGGCGCCGCAATAACGGCCGCCGTCACGGACTACGACACCGTCGTCGCCCTGGTCCGCCACCACCACGAACGTTTCGATGGCACGGGCTATCCGGCCGGGCTCCAGCGCGAGCAGATCACGCTGCCCACACGCATCTTCTCGCTGGGTGACGCCTACAGCGCCATGACGACCGACCGGCCATATCGCAAGGGCCTCACCGTCGAACAGGCCATCGAGCAGATAGAGCAGGGGAGCGGCAGCCAGTTCGACCCCGACCTCACCTCCGCCTTCATCGCCATGATCGAACGCGAGTCAGGCAAGACGGCCGCCGCGTGACGCGCTGGACTGCCGCCCGCCTCCACGCCTATAGCGCCTTCGCCACCCTCGCCTGGGCGGCGGCCATCTGGGTCGCTCTCGAACTGACGCTGCGGCTGGCGGTGGGCTATTTCGACGGCATCGGGCAGACGCTCGCCATTGGCCTCTGCGCCCTGGGCGCGCTTCTCGCTCTGCGCTGGCGCAGAGGCAGAGTGAGCGCCGCTACGGCACCACGCCCGGATAGCTCCGCGCTGCGCCGCTGCGAGTAGACTTGGGCAAATTCGTCCGCCACGAGGATGCCCCGATGTCTCGACTGCCACTCGCAACCCGCTCAGATGTGCCCGAAGAGCTGCTCTATGTCTGGGACCGCACGGCCACGGATGGGCGCGTCCCCAACATCTTCGGCGTGATGGCCAACAACCCCAAAGTGTGGCGCAGCTACCTGCGGCTCGGCAACGGTCTCTGGGCAGATTGCGGGCTCGACACGCCGACGCGGGAGCTCGCCATCCTGCGCACCGCGCTCCTGGCGCTCAGCCCCTATGAGTGGCATCAGCACGTCCGCATTGGTCGCGCAGCGGGCCTCACCGATGAACATATCCTCGGCCTCCACGCCTGGAAGACGAGCCCGCTCTTTTCCGATGCCGAGAAGGCGCTGTTCGGATACATCGACGCCCTGGCGGCGAGCGACCATCCGCCGGCCGATGTGCACGAAGCCCTTGCCGCGCACTACCCGGCCGCCGCAGTCGTCGGGATCAACCTGCTCGCTGGCTTCTACCTCATGACCGCGAGGTTCCTCGCCGCCATGGAGGTGGAGACCGAGGAGCCGTTCATCGGCTGGCACCTGAAGAGCTGAGAATCGGGACGGTCTCCACCGCGAATCCGGCTTGTTCACCCAGTGGTGATAGGATGCGGTATCGCTCTTCGAGGCTGTTTTGTGACTGCATCCCCTGGAATCACGGCCCTGGAATCTGTAAGTCCGGAACGTTGCGGCGGTCAGGGATTAGACCCGCAACAGGAAGAGTCCGGAAATCGCGCAATCTTCGAACTGCTCGCAAGCGAAGACGGCCGGGCATGGACGGATTTCGTCGCGACCGCGCGACAATCGCCGGACGGGTCCTGGTCATATGAAGCGTGGGCGCTGCGGGGGATGGTGCGCTGGGTGCGCAGCTATGGTCCCGCGGGCTACGCGTATCACGTGGTGGAAACGCACGGCGAAGACCCACTCGCCCGGCAGGACGCCACCGCCCTCGCCACCCTCGCCGGAGAGTTGGCCGCCGCTGGTAACCCCGCCGACATACAAGAGGCGTTTGTCGAGAGCGAGAAGCTCACCTATCCGTACGCCTGCGAACGGATCTCGCAGCTCTTCGACAGCCCCAACGCCCCGGACCTGATCGTGAACCCGAAGAGCTACGCATTTGGCCGCCAGCCCGGCCAGCATGGCGCGCTGGATGTCATCCAATCGCGTTCGCCGTTGATCTTCAGCGGGACGGGAGTGCGCAAAGGTGAGGTGGTGGAAGCGGATGCGCGGCAGGTCGATATCGCCCCCACCATCGCTCGCGTCCTCGGCTGGCCACTGATCGAGGGCTCCGACGGGACCGGCCGCACAAGCGCCCAGCGTGGGTCGGGACCCGACGTGTACTTTCGCCGCCAGGACGGACGGGTGATCGAAGCCGTCATCGATGGCGGCGCGGCGGCCGTCCCAGAGCGAGTCTACATTTTGCTGTTGGACGGTCAGTCGCACACCGAACTGATGCATCGGCTCGAATCAGAGCCAGCGGCACTCCCAAACCTGCGGCGGCTGGTCGCCGGTGGCGTGGTGCTCCGCAGCGGTAGCATCACGAACTTCCCCAGCATCACCTGGCCCAGTCACAACGCCATCGGTACGGGCTGCTGGAGCGGCCACCACGACATCGTCAACCCTGACTACTACCTCCGTGCGAGCCGCGAAACCGTTGCCCCACAGGGGCAGCAGTTCGATACGGCACGTTTCTTGAACGACGGCGTCGAAACGCTCTTCGAGGCCTTCCACCGCGTGTACGGAGCCTGGGACGGGGCGCAGGGAGGGGCCTTCGTCGCTTCCATCAACGAGCCCTGCACGCGCGGTGCCGACCACGCCTCACTCGAGCGGAAGCTGGTGGGAGATCGGGGAGAACTGATCCAGCTCACGAAGGAGACGGAAGGCGAGATCAACCCTCGGTGGTTCCATGAACTCGACACCGACGGACACAAGCTCATGGGACAGATCGACAACCGCGCGCTTGGCCAGGCGCGGCAGCTCCTTCGCGATCGCAGCCACCCCGCTCCCCGGCTCATCTTCCACGAGTTCAGCCAGCCCGATTCGGCCGCGCACGACTACGGTCCCCACCACGAAGGCGCCAGGCAGGCGCTCGACGAGACCGACGTGCGCATCGGTCACATCCTCGCCGACATGGACGAACTGGGCCTCTTCCAGTCGACCCTCTTCGTCGTCACCACCGACCACGGTATGGCGACCCAGGATATCTCGTTGAAGGCCAATCCGGCGCGCATCCCGGAGCGCTCCGGCATGGCGGCCATCACCTGTGAGCCGTGCGTGTACCTGCGCGACCTCGACGTCACGCTTGAAGTCGCGCACGACGGGCGGACCGCACATATCACTGTCCTCGACAACGACCCCGACACCTCTGGCGAGAAGCCGCCAGTCGCCGGCGCGCACATCACCGTCAGCGATTCACGCGACCGGCACGCGGCGCGCGCGGCAACCGATGCGAACGGTGTGGCGGGAGTCGTCATACCCGCCGAACTGCATCCCGCGGAGATGGTCGCCGAGGTGTCGGCGGAAGGCTTCAACCCGCGGCACATCCGTTTGGATGGGACGAACGTGGTGCTGGACCTGCGGCGGGCGCTCTACGGCGGGCGCTGAGCCGCTGGGCAGAGCTGCTACCGTATGCATATGAGTTTGCAGGTCAACGACGTCCGCGACCTCATCCGGCTGCTCGCTGACCACCCGGAATGGCGGGCAGAGCTGCGCCCGCTCATCCTGGGCGACGAGCTCGACCGCCTGCCGGCGATAGTCGCGGAACTCGCCGAAGCTCAGCGGCGCACCGAAACCCGGGTCGGGACGCTGGCCGAGAAGATCGATCGCCTCGCGGACACAGTCATTGGCCTTCGCGACCGGCTGGACGAAGACATAGGCGCTCTCTACGAGATTCGCTTCGAACGTAAGGCACCGTCGCCGTTCGGCAGATGGCTGCGGCGCCCGCGCGTCGTGACACTGACCGACCTTGTGCGGTTCGACGAAGCGGAAACGTCCGGCGAGATCTCCGAACTCGACGCCGACGCTCTCCGGCAACTCGACCTGATCGTTTCCGGCGGCGATAAACAGGAACCTGGGTGCCCGGAAACGCTGCTTGCCGTGGAGATCTCCCGCACCATCGACGTGGCTGACCTCTATCGGGCCGAGGAACGCGCGGCTATCCTGCAGAGCATCGGCTATCGTGCGCGCGCGGCCGTGGGCGGACGATTCGCTCCCGAGCGTATTCGCGAACTCGCGGGCAAACGCGACATCATCGTTCGCGTCGTAGAACAGGTTCGCTAGCACCGGCGCAACTCTGACGCGGCTGCGCGGACGTCCGGTACTGCGCGGTCCGAGCGACGCTGCTTGGGAGGCCCGAAACTTGCCCAACCCTCACGTACACGGTAGATATGGGGATGCAACTCGAGCCGGGACCCGGCGCGCCCGCGTATTGGCCCGGACTCCACACGAAAGCAGGACCACTTCTTGGCGGAATACCGCAAACCCATCCCTCAACCAACGCCCGAAACCCAGGACTTCTGGGACGGCACCAAAGCCGGCGAGCTGCGCCTTCAACGTTGCAGCGCCTGCGCCAATGTCTACTTTCCGCCACGCCCATTCTGCACGAAGTGCGCGAGCCGGAAGGTGGAGTAGTTCAAGTCGAGCGGCAAGGGCCGGCTCTTCAGCTACGTCATCAACCACCGGCCCGCGCCCGGATTCGAAGCCGATGCCCCCTATGCCATCGCCGTCGTTGAACTGGCAGAGGGGCCCCGTCTCATGACGGGTATTGTTGGCACTCCCCAGACGCCGGAGGCGCTGCCCATCGATGCCCCCGTCGAAGTCGCCTTCGAGCCCGTGAGCGACACCATCTCGCTGCCGAAGTTCCGCCTCGCAGGCGGTGCGAAGTGAAGCCCGGAAGCGTTGCCATCGTCGGCGCCGCCGAAACCACGCAGATGGGCGTGATCCCCGACATGTCTGTCATCCAGCTGCACGCCGACGCAGCATTGAATGCGTTGGCGGACTGCGGACTCACCCCGAAGGACATCGATGGTGTGGCCACCGCCGGGGCGTCGCCGGTCGAGATCGCGCACTACCTGGGTATCACGCCGACATACGCCGATGGCACATCGGTCGGCGGCTGCTCCTTCATGCTCCACGTGCGCCATGCGGCTGCCGCCATCAACGAGGGCCTCGCGAGCACTATCCTCATCACACACGGCGAAAGCGGACGTTCCCGCATCGGGGCAGGGCGCTTCGGCGGCTCGCCAGCGAGCCTGCAGGGCCAGTTTGAATCACCCTACGGCGCCTCCGGCCCGCCCAGCATGTTCACCATCCCCGTCCTGCGCTACATGCAGGACCTCGGCCTCACCCACGAACAGCTCGCGATGGTGGCGGTGGTGCAGCGCGAATGGGCCGGCATGAACCCGCGCGCGAGCTTCCGCGACCCAATCACCATTGATGATGTCCTCAATTCGCGCATGATCGCCTATCCATTCCACCTCCTCGAGTGCTGCCTCGTGACCGATGGCGGCGGCGCTCTCATCCTCGCTTCCGCAGACCGCGCGAAAGACTTTCCGACGAAGCCCGTCTACGTCATCGGCACCGGCGAGAGCGTGGAAACGCCCATGGTCAGCCAGATGGAAGACTTCACCAGCTCGAAAGCGTTCCGCGTCTCCGGCAAGAAGGCGTTCGACGAGGCGGGCATCAAACACAGCGATGTCGACCACCTCATGATCTACGACGCCTTTGCCCACCTGCCGATCTACGGCCTGGAAGACCTCGGCTTTGTCGGCCGCGGCGAAGCGGCGCAGTTCATCTGGGACGGCAACACGCGCCCCGGCGGGAAGCTCCCGCTCAACACCAATGGCGGCGGGCTGAGCTACATGCACTCCGGCATGTATGGCATGTATGCCCTGCAGGAAAGCGTGCGCCAGCTCCGCGGCGTCGCCCCCGCCCAGGTGCCCGATGCAAAGATCAGCATCGCGCATGGCGTTGGCGGGATGTTTGCCGCATCGGGGACGATCATCATGTCCAACGAACGCCCCTAGCCGAATCCCGGCCCACAAACGCGAGAGCCCGGACCGCTCCGGTCCGGGCTCTCGCTCCCTGCCCGTTCCTTCCGGTTAGGGTTTGAGTCAGTACAGGCAAGATCAACACATTGCTGGACACTGCCGGCGCTCCTTGGGGCCTGCTCCGTCGCGGAGTTCAGCTGCAAGAGTGCCCCGACCAGCACTAGTTGCGACGGCCTCACCGTACGTTGGGCACCCCCGCAGGCCGGAGGATGC
>VFSW01011367.1_pt1 | contig 12530 bp, 7 predicted proteins | sample 5358111 | NCBI WGS metagenome assembly VFSW01 (sample SAMN11554181, study PRJNA540505) | mine drainage metagenome | isolation source: sediment from site ElyBrook_90M | place: USA: Ely Copper Mine, Vershire, VT | collected 2017
TCCCGCTCGCCGGGGGCTTTGCCACCGACGACATGAGCGGTGACAATAACACGTACATCCCTAGCTTCGGATCCGACACCGCTGGCGGCGCTGGGGCCTATCACAGCGCCGGTTTCACCCAGGCGCCTTCGGCTGTGGTTCCCATGCCCGTATCGAGTATTCAGGAGTTCAAGGTTTCCACGGCCAATCAGACCGCGGACTTCAACGGCGGTGCGGGAAGCCAGGTGCAGCTAGTGACCAAGTCCGGCACGAACGTTTTCCATGGCAGCGTCTACGACTACTATCTTGACAATAATTTCGGCGGTGCGAACACATTCGATAACAACCGCCGGAAGATTAAACAGCCCAGTTCTCATTTCAGCCGATTTGGCGCGGCTGCCGGCGGAAAAATACCGCACGTGAACTTCTTGGGCGGTGGCTGGTTTATCTTCGGCAACTATGAAGGATTCCGTTTCCCTCAAAGCTCAATCTTCACCCGCGCCTTCCCGTTGCCGTCGCTGCGGGCGGGCATTATTCACCTCGACGGCCAAACCATCAACCTGAACCCCATCGCGACTGTGGATCCCGGCTGCGGACCTGCTGTTACGCAAGGCTGCCAAGTCACGGCGGCGAACGGCTACACTCAAGTCGGCCAATTGGTCGCACCGTCGGGGTTGGATCCTCGCGGTTTGGGTCTCAACCCAGTAATTGGAACCCTGTGGAACACCTACCTGCCACTGCCGACCGACTGTTCCACGGGCGACAGTCTAAACTTTTGCGGGTACTCAGGTGCCATCAGCACGCCGCAGAGCAGCAACTTCGGCGTGGCCCGCATTGACCACGATTTCTCCAAGAATTGGCATTTCAATGGCACCTATCACTACTACAAACTCACCCATACCGTTTCCGACCAATGGGATATAGGCGGATTCTTCCCCGGGGACAAAATGGGGCAGTATTCGGCGATTCGTAGTAAACCGCAGGAACCTTGGATCTACACGGCTGGTCTGACCACCGACATATCGTCGTCCGTCACCAACGATTTCCATTTTAGCTACACGCGCAACTGGTGGGCCTACGGAAGTCCCAGCGGCGTGCCAAACGTCGCCGGCTATCCTGCTGCATTAGAGATCGGCGGCGAGAATAGTGGCGCGACCACATCTGACTCGCCGCTATTCGGCCCTTACAACACCAATAACCAGTCCACCCGCACCCGCTACTGGAATGGTCATGACACCATGTACCGCGACGATGTTACCTGGATCAAGGGCAACCATCTATTCCAATTCGGCGGCACGTACCTGCGTGCCAAAGATACACATCTGCGGAACGACAACGGCCAGAGCATTAACACCTTCGAGCAGTATATTATCGGCGACGGAACTGGAACAGACCTTACTGGCCTAAACGTGAACATTCCCGTACCGAACACCATCACCGACGCAACCAATTACGAAAACCTTTACTCGACAGTCCTCGGCATGGTTGACCAGACGCAGAGCCTGTACACTCGCGGTCTCGGATCGCTCACCTCCGGTCTGCCCCTCGACCCCAGGACTTCGTGCGCTATCACGGGTATCGCTGCTACTTCAGGTTGTATTTCGTCGCCATCGCTGGGGAATACCAGCATCATTCCGACTTACAACCTGTACTTCACCGATTCCTGGCATCTGAAGCCGACATTTTCACTGAACTACGGCCTTGGTTATACAGTGGAAATGCCGCCTTACGAAGTGAATGGCGGCGTCCAGACCGTCATGGTGGACCAGAACGACAACATCCTGTATGCCGAGAAGTACCTAAATAGCGTGAAGCAAGCGGCGCTTCAGGGCAATGCTTATGCCCCATTGATCGGCTTCGCGACCGTCCGCAACGTCAATGGCCACTCGCACTACCCCTATGATCCGTTTTTCGGCGGGCTGAGCCCGCGCATCGGGATGGCGTGGAATCTGAGGCCAGACACGGTTGTCCGCGCCGGATACGCGCGGATCTTCGGCCGGATCAACGGCGTCAATCCAATCCTGGTCCCGATGCTCACCCCGGGATTGATGCAACCAGCCACCTGCCTCGGCCCTCAAAATACCGTCAATGGCAACGGCGGCTGCAGTACGACCAACGCACCGTCTGATCCGAACACCGCATTCCGAGTCGGCGTGGATGGTGTGAACGCTCCACTAGCCCCTCCGAGTGCGAGTCTCCCGCAACCGTGGTTTCCCGGCTTCAACGATGTCGGCACCGGGTCCGGCGAAACGATCGATCCGAATTTCAAGCCAGACCGTTCGGATGAGTTCACTCTCAGCGTCCAGCACCAGTTTGGCCCGAAGATTATTGCGGAAGCCGGTTACATTGGCCGCATCCTTTCCAATGAAGCCCAGTATTACAGCCTGACAACAGTTCCCTACATGATGACCAAGGGAGGGCAGACCTTCGCCAATGCTTGGGCCCAGATAATGGTGGCTACCAATTACGGTACTAATACTGTGGTCGACGCAGCCCCGCCAGTGCAACCGTTCTTCGAGTCGGCTTTGAGTCCAGCCTACTGTAGCGGGTCGCTTCCGGGCGGGGTGCCTGGCCTTTCAAGCTGCACGGCCGAATTCGTGGCGCAGAATAGCAACCTCGGGAACCGTAACATGCGCTCCTCTGATCCATTCGATGCCTGGGCTGGCGTTTCCAACGCCGGAGCTTGGACCTTCGGTCGTAGCTTTACGAGTGATCCCATCGCGGTGACCTGCCCGGCTGGGAATCCAAATGCGATCGGTTGCGGTGGCCAATCACCATCAATCACCACAACCGTCAGCAACGGCTACGGCAACTACAATGCCGGTTACCTGCAGTTGACTTTCTCAGACTGGCACGGCCTGACCATGAAGACCAACTTCTCGTATAGCAATGCGCTCGGCACGGGAGACGTTGTCCAGGCCAGCAGCTCATTCTCGAGCGTTGATAACTTCAACATCCAGAACAATTACGGTCCCCAGACTTACAACGAAAAATTCGTCTTCAACCTATTTATGAATTACACGCCACCGTTCTTCGCGTCGCAGCAGGGCGTCGTGGGCCGGGTGCTTGGCGGATGGAGTTTCTCGCCGCTTTTCGTTTGGGGCAGCGGGTTTCCGGTCGAGATAGGCACCGGGAACTTCAACTGCGGGAGCCTTGGCGAATGCAACACCAACTTCATAGGCGCGCTGGAGAATGGTATTATCACGAAGAACCTGAACTACAGCGGAACGAGAAAGCAGGCCATCGGAGCGAAATGCGGAACTGGTTTGGCAGGTCTTAATGTGTTCAGCAATCCCGACGCAACCTGCCCGATTGCCCATGGGACATTTGGCGATCCAGTTCGCAGCCCAATCCTCGGCTTGGATGGACAAATTGGGGGCGGCGGACCGGTGACTGGCTTGCCATTCTGGAACCTAGATGTGGGCATCACGAAGAAAATCAACGTCACGGAGAGGCTCAGCGGCTCCTTGTTCTTTGATTTCGCGAACGTGTTGAACCACATGCAGCCTCGTGATCCAGCCTTGAACATCTACAGCCCACACACGTGGGGCGAGCTAGGCGGGGGCGGAAGCGTTCAAGCCAACACTCCTCGCCGCTTGCAACTTGGTTTGAGCGTCGACTGGTAAACCGTAACGGACCGTAGTTTAGCGAGGCCGGGAGGAAATCCTCCCGGCCTTTTTTTTGCGCATTTCTTGCGCGTTAGCGCTGTGTTCGTGATACATTTTCCCGTTTTCACATTGAAGATTCGCTGCTTTCTCTGCGGACGTCGTGAGTCCTTGGGGCGACGCGGTAGACGAAGGTATTCAATCGTTCTGACCAAGGGGGCGGAAATGGCGAGTAAGGCCGTATGGATGCGTTGCGGATTAATGGCGGGACTGATCGTGTGCGCGGTGGCGATGCTGAACACCGGGTTGTCGGCGGCGGATACAGCACCTGGCCGCGACCCGAAGCAGCCTGTCGACGAGGCATACACGGCAAAGATCGCCAAGTACACAACGGAGCCGTATTTCACATCGCCATTGGTGAACTATCTGCCCGCGTCGAAAACCGTGCCAACGCCCGAGGCCGTGCTTGGTGATGTTGCCGGAGCTCCTGGGATCCTGCCGTACTCGGCGCAGGTGTACCAGTACATGCGGATGCTGGAGAAGGCGAGTCCGCGCGTGAAGGTCTTTTCCATCGGGCGCACCGAAGAAGGGCGCGAGATGATCGCTGTCGCGGTATCTTCTGAAGCGAACTTGGCGCATCTGGATGAGAATCGCGCGAAGCTGGCGAAATTGGCGGATCCGCGCACCATTCATTTGAATGACGCCGATGCGGACAAAATTGTCGATGACGCGGTGCCGGTTTATTACATTACGGGAACCATTCATTCGACGGAAACGGGAGCGCCGACGGCGCTGATGGAACTGGCGTACCGGCTGGCGGTCGACGACAGCCGATATATTCAGGACATTCGCAACCACGTGATCACGCTGATTACGCCGATTGTCGAAGTCGATGGACGCGACCGGATGGTGGACCTTTACAGGTGGCACTTGGCCCATCCGCAGGAAAATTATCCTCCGCTGCTGTATTGGGGGCATTACGTGGCGCACGACAACAACCGCGACGCGATGGCCATGACGCTGAAGTTGAGCCAGAACGTGCTGAATACGTTTGTCGGTTGGGATGCGCAAGTTCTCCACGACCTGCATGAGTCGGTGCCGTATCTCTACGACAACACGGCAGGTGATGGGCCTTTCAATGCGTGGGTGGACCCGATCCTGACAAATGAATGGGAAATTCTTGGCTGGCGCAACGTGCAGGACATGACGAAATTCGGGATGCCGGGCGTGTTTACGCACGGCGAGTTCGATACCTGGTCGCCGGGGTATTTGATGTTTTTTGCCGCGTTGCATAACGGCATCAGCCGGCTCTACGAAACGTTTGGAAATGGCGGCGCGGATACGGAAGAACGTACGCTGCAGCCGGACGAGTATTCGCGCACGTGGTGGAGGCAGAATCCGCCGCTGCAGAAGGTGTTGTGGTCGCAGCGCGACAACAATAATTATGAAGAAACGGGTCTGCTGACTTCGTTGCATTTCTTTTCTGACAACCGCGCGATGTTTTTAAAAAACTTCTACCTGAAGGCGAAACGGTCGGTGACCAAGCCGGAAGCCGAGGGGCCGGCAGCTTATGTTCTGCCTGCGAATGATCCTCGGCTGGGCGCGCAGGCGGAACTGCTCAATGTATTGCGATTGCAGCATTGCGAAATTTCACGAGCGACCTCGGCATTTTCGGTTACCGTGCCTGTCCAGAAAACCAGTGATCACAGGAAAAGTTCTGGGGAGGCAACCGGGGAAAAGAGCGAAAAAAAAGCTGAGGCGACGGCAAAAACGAAAACGGTAGATTTTCCAGCGGGTAGCTACATCATTCGCATGGACCAACCGTATTCGCGAATTGCCGATGCGCTACTCGATTATCAGTATTGGAGTCCGGATGACCCGCAGAAGACCCCTTACGATGATACGGGCTGGACGTTCGGCGAATTGTTTAACGTGAAGGTTGTTCGCGTGACGGATACGAAAGTTCTGGATGCACCCATGGAGCGCGTAACGACAGTCGCGCCCCCCAGCGGTGTTTCGGGAACTGGGACAGTCTTCGCGATCAACAACAATGCGGATACGGCTCTGGCAACGTTGCGTTACAAACTGAAAGACGCGCAGATTGAAGCGGCCGAGGAGCCGTTTGATGCCGACGGGCACAAGTTCAACCGCGGCTCGTTTCTAGTTCACGGTGCCAGTAGCGATGATTTGCGGCACGCCGTTTCAGATCTGGGCCTTAAAGCGTACGGATTAGGCGCAATGCCCTCTGTGAAAACGCATCCGGTCCGGGCTGCGCGCGTGGCGATTTTGCACACATGGTTGAGTACGCAGACCGAGGGCTGGTGGCGTGAAGCACTCGACTTCATGCATGTGCCCTACGATTACATCAGCACGCAAACTGTTGCGAAGGAGGCGGACCTCAATTCGAAATACGACGTGATTCTTTTCCCGCCCGTGGGACGATTTGTGAGTCCAGACCTGATCATTAACGGATTGTCGACGGATTGGGGCAATCCGTTGCCGTGGAAGAACACGCCAGAAACGCCGAACATTGGAAAGCTCGATTCGACCGATGACACGCGGCCAGAGCTCGGGTGGGACGGCGTGGCGCACCTGCAGAACTTTGTAAAGCACGGCGGAGTGCTTGTGACGGTGATGGACACGGCGAACCTAGCTGTTGCGCTTGGCCTGACGCATGGCGTCACGGTGGCACACACACCTCGTGAAAGAATTATTGGCAGCGTGGTTCGTGCGGATATCGTTGATTCGACGAGCCCGATTGCGTACGGATATGGTGACCAGTTGTCGGTCTATTGTTTCAACGGACCAGCATTTGACGTGAGCAATATTGCGGGCCGTGGAGGATTCCGCAGGTTGGGCCCGGAAATCAACGGACGGCCGACGGGACGGGGCACCCTGAGTGATCCCGACTTCGTAGTCGGCCGCCAGAACGAAGCGGCGATCGAAGAACCGAAAGTCGAGCCGTGGCAGGCTGAGCCGGTGACAAACGAAGAACTCCGTAACGGGGTCGGTGTGATTCCACCGGCAGAGCGTCCGCGCGTGATTTTCCGGTATGCAGATAGCCACGACCTGCTTGTATCAGGACTGGTTGAAGGCGGGGACGAAATGGCGCAACACGCGGCGATCGTCGATGTGCCGATGGAATCGGGGCACGTGGTTTTGTTTTCGAACAATCCGATCTACCGCGGCGAAACGCGAGGAAGTTATTCGCTAGTCCTAAACACGATCCTTAATTTCGACAGCTTGAACGCAGGAAGGAAACTAGATAAACAGTAAGAATTGCGCTCAAGAAAATCTAATCACTCAATCTGCCGACGTTCTGCGCACGGCATACTCTGAATCGCCGACCTTCAGGCAGTAATGTACAAGTTCAATTGTATCAACGTGATGCGGCCACATCGCTCAAATGGTTGCGGTTCATCGCGGCGTTGAGCACAAGCATAAAACTTCCCTGCGTGATTTGGCGCCACATCGGATTGATGGCGAAGAGTACGACGTGGCCGCGACCGACCGGTACATCAACAACCGCAGGTGTGTCCGCGAGGGCCGCACCTCCATCCAACATCCCGCTGATCTGGAGATTTTTTTCATGCCGGATCTGAGATGTTTATTGCGCGTCGATCTATTGTGAGAGTATCGCGAAAATATAGGAAATCCGTGAGTCTGGCGGAGCGTGCGTCCGTTGGACTCGAGCGCTCTAAGAAGTTGAGGGCCCACACGACACGCGATATACTTACGTCATTGTTCATCGAGGGACCGTGCGGTAAGTTGTCATAGTGTCCGTGAGGAACGGTTTACAACGGCGATATCGTCTAAAGGTTAGGACGGAGCCCTCTCAAGGCTCAAATCCGGGTTCGAGTCCCGGTATCGCTACCAATTTTCTATCGTTCCAATCCCGATTGCTTGCGGCGTGAAGTTCTGGGAATTCAGCCGCGCAAATCAGCGTAACTTCACCTCTGAAATCTTTAAAAATCCGCGTTTGCAATCGAAATCGCGAGTATGATTCCGTGCGGCGAAGACTGGAGAAGAAGTTTTCTTGCCCATGCGGTGTTCTTGGCCGTCAGACCGAATAGACAAAGGAGGAAGACGCATGCTTTCCCGGAGAAGTTTTTTTCAGCTGGCAGGAGTTGCGGCGCGCGGAACCCCCGCGGGGCGGGTTGTTTTTTGGCACGAGTGGGCACGCGGCGGGGGTTTGCCGCCTTCCATTGCGAATTTGAAATCATTGCGCGACCAGGCTAAGCCGATTTCGGTGCAGGAGCGGCAGGAGCGAATCGAGCGAGCGCGGCGGTTGATGCGTGAAAACCACTTGGACGCCATCATGCTGATTGGCGGAACGTCAATGAAGTATTTTGCGAACATCGACTGGTGGTTAAGCGAACGTACGTTTACGCTGGTTTTACCGGGAAAGGGCGATGCATTTTTTGTCGCTCCCGCGTTTGAAGAAGACCGCGCCAGGGAGCAGATCAGTCGCGGGCCGTTCGCAGGAAAACCAGACATTCGCATCTGGCAGGAAAACGAAAGCCCGTACGAGCGTGTCGCACAGGGATTGAAAGACCGTGGCATTTCCACGGGCCGTCTGGGCATTGAGGAGACCGTGTGGTTCGTGAATAGTGACGGTGTCGCGCACGCCACCCCTTCGGTTACGTTCACGAGCGCCACGCCAGTTACGGCCGGATGTCGCATGCACAAGACACAGCACGAAATCGATTTGCTGCAGCTCGCGAATGACGTGACACTCAAAGCGTATGAAGCGGCGTGGCGCGCTCTCAAACCGGGCATGACGCAGCACGATTTCTCGCGGATGGTTTCGCAGGCACACGACAAGCTGGGATTTCCGGGTAATGCCGGAGTGCAAGTCGGCGAATATTCAGCTCTGCCCCATGGATCAGTCGAGCCGCAAAAAGTGGAAGAAGGGACCATTCTGTTGATCGATGGGGGTTGTACGGTCGAGGGCTATCACTCCGACATTAGTCGCACGTTTGTGCTGGGCAAGCCCACGGACAAAATGAAAAAGGTATTCGATATTGTTCACCGCGCACAGAGCGCCGCATTGGCGCAGGCGCGACCGGGGGTAGAAGCAGAATCGGTGGATGCTGCGGCGCGGAAAGTGATCGAAGACAATGGCTACGGGCCCGGTTACAAATATTTTGGCCATCGGCTGGGCCACGGCATCGGGATGGACGACCACGAATGGCCATATTTGGTTGGCGGCGACACATTGAAACTGGAGCCGCGCATGAGCTTCAGCGACGAGCCGGGCATTTACATTCGTGGAGAGTTTGGCGTTCGCTTAGAAGACTGCATGCACATCACGGAAAATGGCGCAAAACTTTTTACGCCCCAGAGTCCATCGATCGAACATCCTTTTGGGGCTTAACCCAGGGGAGTTTCGCGCCGGAAACTCGAAATTTGAGGCGCGTTTGCGGGTTCTTGGCGTGTGCTAATGTAGCGGACGTTTAAGGTTTCCCTCGAGGAGAACATTTCATGGGCTCGCGGAGCAATCGCCGCAGCGACCGCATCTCTATTTCGTTACCGCTTCAGGCTGCCGGAATCGACACGGAAAATCGGCCGTTCATCGATACCGCAACGACCATCGTAGTTAATCGCCACGGGGCTTTGATCACGCTCGACAGACCGCTCAGTATTGACCAGATGCTGCGAGTGAGCCGGGAATTGTTCGACGGTTCCCGCCGTGAAGCGGAAGTACGGGTTGTGGCGCACGAGAAAGACAGTTCAGGCGGGGTTGCGTATGGCATCGCATTCGCAGACTCGAAATTGGATTTCTGGGATATCGAGTTTCCTTCAGTAACTGAGGCCGCGGATGCAGTCGTGCGGCTACTTGTGGAATGTTCGCATTGCGGTAGCCGGGAACTGGCGTATCTGAATTCGCGCGAACTGAAGGAATTCGAATCGAATCGTTTATTCGCGCGAAATTGCCGCACGTGCGAATCGCCGACGATCTGGAAGCAGCCCTTGGAATCTCTGCGTCATAACGCGACGGCGGACTCGCACCGTGGGGGCACCGTGATAGACGCCGCTTCGTCGCCTGAACGCGAAACCACCCGGTACGACACACGACTGATGGCTTGTGTTCGCGAGCGCGTTGGCACCGAGGAGATGGCGGTTTGTGAGAACGTTTCGCGGCAGGGGATTGCGTTTCGAAGCCGCCGAAAGTATGCCGAGGGAGCGCAGGTGGAAGTTGCGGTTCCGTATACTCAAGGGATCGCGAACGTGTTCATTCCTGCCGTAGTGGTACATGTTCGCGCTCTGCCAACAGCGGGCCTTTATCGCCACGGAGTGAAATACCTGCGGAAGGATTTGGAAGGGCAGTCGAGCGAATAGCGGTCAAAGGGCAATTGAGACGAACGTTACTGAAGATTCCTATCTAAGAGCAGCGTCGTGCTCCGGCCGGTGGCTGAGATTATAGCGCATCGAAATATTGACAAAGACGCGGCCACACGGCGTATCAAAATAAATGGCCATTGCCTCGGTGTCGGATGTACCGCGAACTGTGTCTTCGCTGGCGTGCACTTCGGGCGGATGAACCTTAAATTGATATCCGTGGTCGTTCAGCAGCGTGACCGCATTGCCGATCATCATGTTCGCCAATTCGCAGAGGGTTTCGCGGACCACTTGTTCGGATTCATTCACTTCGTAACCTGCTAATGCGCTTGCCACACGCGCAGCCGTGCCGGAGTCCATGTCGAGTATGACACGGCCTTCGATTTCTCCACGAATTGCGATTCGCGCAGAGAAACCCTTGGGCCGATAGCCTTCTTCCTCCATACTGAGATCGCCAATTCTTGTCGGACCATCGAGCGCATGCGCCAAAATCGAATCGGCGGCGCTGTTGAACGGCTGAATCAGTTGCATCTTCATGGCCGCGCCTCTTCCACAGCCGCGTGCGCAGGTACACCGTCGTCATTCAAAACGTAGCGGATAATTTCGTAAAGGACGTCGGGCTTTACCGGCTTCTGTACGAAATGGCGCGCGCCCTTTTGGAGCGCCGCGAGAATGTTGTCCTGGTAGCCGACGGAAGAGACCATGACGATGCGCGCCTCGGGATGCTGACGGACAATTCGCTCGACGGCTTCGATGCCTTCCATCTGTGGCATGGTGATGTCCATCAGAACAAAGTCGGGGTTTGTGCGGCTGTACTCGGTGATCGCCGTGCAGCCGTCGCCAGCTTCGCCGGCAAGCTCGCCGCCAAATGTGTCAATCATCTTCGCCAGGCTCTTGCGCGCGAAGACGGAGTCGTCGACCACAAGATAGCGGACGGGCTGGCTGTCCTGCTTTCGAGTCAGTGGCGTAAATGGTTTCATGACTTTCTCCTCATGACCGATTCCTATTGTTGATTCAACTATTCGCTCGGCTTAGCTCTTGTCGCAGACCGCTGCAGCTTGATCTACGGCGCATTGGGCGTAAAGGAACTTCGGCAGAGCTTCCAGTTCCAAGACGTGCATCACGTACCCTCGTTCAGTAGCGCTGCGAGGCATGCTGTCAACAACACAGGAACTTGAATCCTGAGCGAGTGTCAATCCTCCGGCATCTTTGACCGTGCGGATGGCCTCGACGCCGTCGTCTCCCATCCCCGTCATCAACAAAGCGATCGATTGATCGCCAAATTCTTTCGCCACGGAGCGGAATAACACATCCGCCGAGGGTCGGTGGCCGTTGACCCGCGCTGAATCTGAAACAACCGCAATGTGACCCGTTCTGGCGCGACGAACCGACAGATGGCGGTTGCCGGGGCAAATTAGCGCCTGTCCCGCGATTAGCGCGTCGCCCGAGCGCGCTTCCCGCACGTGGATCATCGAGCTTTCATCTAACCGTTTCGCCAGCATTTCCGTGAAACCCTCGGGCATATGTTGCGCGACAAGAAAACAGCCGGCGAAGTCCAAGGGAATCTTGGAGAGCATGTATTCCAGAGCGTTCGGCCCTCCGGTCGAGATCCCAATAGCCACTACGCGCGTTGGAGGATGGTGAGCCTGATTCTTGCAGGCGGCGCCCTTGAATCGTACCGGAGGAATTTCCGGCATCATCTTGGGAGAACCCGAAATCGCAGCAGTCTTGATCTTAATGGCGAGTTCCCGAGCGATCTCCTGCAAGTGGCCGGACGCGGCATTATCTGGTTTCGTAACAAAGTCAAACGCCCCGAGCGCTAGCGCTTTCAATGTCGCCTGCGCGCCTTCACGCGAATGCGCACTGAAGACGATTACCGGCAAACGGTACCGGCGCGTGATTTCGCGCAACATTGCGATTCCGTCCATTCGCGGCATTTCCAGATCGAGTGTCACAACATGCGGCTTGAGTTCCTCTATCTTTCTCAAGCCGAAGGCCCCATCCATGGCCGTGCCCACCACCTTGATGCTTCCGTCGCTCTCAAGGATTTGCGGAATCAGCTTCCGCATTAACGCCGAATCATCGACCACCAGGACGCGCACGGGTCTGCTCATGCGATGGCCCCCAGAGCCGGAACGCGGGAAAAGCGATGCGCTACCGCGGTCACATTCAGTATCAAGACGACCGTACCATCGCCCAAAATCGAAGCGCCGCTGACCATATCGGAAGCAGTGAAGCGATCATCCAATGCCTTGATCACCAATTCCTCTTCGCCTAGCAAGCCGTCAACGACAATTCCGAACTTGCGCTCGCCCGTCCCGATGACGACAACGAACATTTTTTTTGCGGACGAATTCGCGGCCTGTGGCGTGAGGTGATCCAGATGCACGAGCGCCAGCAATTGGTCGCGCAGAGGAATGACGTCGTAATCGTCGACGCGGTGAATGTCCGCGTTCTCGATGCGCGTAATTTCGACTACATTCGCCAGTGGTACCGCATACAAGTGTCCTGCGACGTGGAACAGTAGTGCATGTATGCTGGCGAGCGTCAGCGGGACCATTACGCGAAACGTTGTTCCGGATCCCGATTTGCTTTGTATTTCGA
>VFSW01011368.1_pt1 | contig 12529 bp, 12 predicted proteins | sample 5358111 | NCBI WGS metagenome assembly VFSW01 (sample SAMN11554181, study PRJNA540505) | mine drainage metagenome | isolation source: sediment from site ElyBrook_90M | place: USA: Ely Copper Mine, Vershire, VT | collected 2017
GGCAATCAGCCGCTGGTGCGGCTTGAGATCACTGTGCAGCCCGCGGATGGTGACCTGTTCGTCGCCCTTCACGCCGAGCGTCTGCCAAGTCGTGCCCTCTTCGAACACCAGCGGGACCACGCCCATGCCAACCAGATTGGAACGATGGATGCGTTCGAACGACTGCGCGACCACGGCGCGCACGCCAAGGAGAATCGTGCCCTTGGCGGCCCAATCGCGCGACGATCCGGTGCCGTATTCCTTGCCGGCAAAAATAACCAGCGGCACATTCTCGCTCTTGTAGCGCATCGCCGCGTCGTAGATCGTCATGCGCTGCCGCGAGGGATAGTGAATGGTGTAGCCACCCTCGACGCCGGCCACCATCTGGTTCTTGAGCCGGATGTTGGCGAAGGTGCCGCGCATCATCACCTCGTGATTGCCGCGACGCGTGCCGTACTGGTTGAAATCGATCGGCTTGACCTTGTGATCGACCAGATATTTGCCGGCCGGCGAATCCACCTTGATCGAGCCCGCCGGCGAGATGTGGTCGGTGGTGATGGAATCGAGGAACAGCCCAAGCACCCGCGCATCGATGATGTCGTCCGGCGCCTCGGGCCGGCGTGACATGTGAGAGAAATAGGGCGGATTCTGCACATAGGTCGATTTGCGGTCCCAGGGAAATGTCAGCGCCCCCTGCACGCTGATCTTGCGCCAGTTGGCGTCGCCCTTGAACACGTCGCCGTATTTGCGCATGAACATCTGTTTGTTGATGTTCTTGCGGATGAACTCGTTGACCTCGCGGCTCGACGGCCAGATGTCGCGCAGGTAGACCTTGCGGCCCTTCTGATCAGTGCCGAGCGGCGCCTTGGCGACATCGATTTGCATCGAGCCGGCGATCGCATAGGCGACCACCAGCGGCGGTGAAGCCAGATAATTGGCGCGTACATCGGCGTTGACGCGGCCCTCGAAGTTGCGATTGCCCGAGAGCACGGCGGCAGCGACCAGATCGCTGTCATTGATCGCCCTGGAAATCTCCGGCGGCAACGGGCCGGAATTGCCGATGCAGGTGGTGCAGCCGAAGCCGACAAGATTGAACCCAAGCTTGTCCAGATCCTTCTGCAAGCCCGATTTGGCCAGATATTCGCCTACGACCTGCGAACCGGGTGCGAGTGAGGTTTTGACCCAGGGCTTGACCGTGAGGCCCCTTGCCACCGCCTTGCGGGCGACAAGTCCGGCCGCAATCATCACGCTCGGGTTCGACGTATTGGTGCATGACGTGATCGCGGCGATCACCACGTCGCCGTGGCCGAGCGTATGGGCGCGGCCTTCGACCGAAACGCGCTTGTCCAGTTCGGCGGCCTTGCCGAATTCCTTGTCCATCGATTGCGCGAAACCGCTCTTGACCTCCTTGAGCGGCACCCGATCCTGCGGACGTTTCGGCCCGGCAAGCGAGGGTTCCACGGAGGAGAGTTCGAGCTTGAGCACGTCGGTGAACATCGGATCCGGCGTCGTCTTGGTGTGGTACATGCCCTGCGCCTTGGCGTAGGCCAGGACCAGCGCCACACGGTCCGCCGCACGCCCGGTTTCGCGCAGATAGCGGATGGTGTCTTCGTCGATCGGAAAGAAGCCGCAGGTGGCGCCGTATTCCGGCGACATATTGCCGAGCGTCGCGCGGTCGGCGATCGACAGACCGGCCATACCGGGACCGAAATATTCGACGAACTTGCCGACCACGCCCCGCTTGCGCAGCATCTGCGTGACGGTCAGGACGAGATCGGTCGCGGTGACGCCTTCCTTCAGCTTGCCGTTGAAACGTACGCCGATCACTTCCGGCAGCAGCATCGAATAAGGCTGGCCGAGCATGGCCGCTTCGGCTTCGATACCGCCGACGCCCCAGCCGAGCACCGAAAGCCCGTTGACCATGGTGGTGTGCGAATCGGTGCCCACCAGCGTGTCCGGATAGGCAAGCTCGGTGGCCGTGGATTTGTCGGCAAATTTGAGCTTAGTTTTGGCGGTCCAGACCGTCTGCGACAGATATTCCAGATTGACTTGGTGGCAGATGCCGGTGCCGGGCGGCACGACGCGAAAATCTTCGAACGAGCGCTGGGCCCATTTGAGGAACCGGTAGCGCTCCTGATTTTGTTTGTATTCCTCATCGACGTTCTTTTTGAACGCGGTGTTGCTGCCGAAATAATTGACCACGACCGAATGATCGATGACGAGATCCACCGGCACCAGCGGATTGATCTTTTTTGGATCACCGCCCAGCATCTTCATGGCGTCGCGCATGGCGGCGAGGTCGACGACCGCGGGCACGCCGGTGAAATCCTGCATCAGCACGCGCGCCGGCCGAAAGGCGATTTCGCGCTCGGAGGTTTTGGTCTTGAGCCATTGTGCGACCGCCTGGATGTCCTCTTTGGTGACCGAGCGGCCGTCCTCATTGCGCAGCAAATTCTCAAGCAGGACCTTGAGCGAGAACGGCAGCCGCGAAATCCCCTTGAGGCCGTTCTTTTCCGCTACCGGAAGGCTGTAATAGGCGTAGGTCTTGGATCCGACCTTGAGCGGCCGCAGGCACTTAAAGCTGTCGAGGGAGGTCATGGATTATTTTCCCATCCTGCCGGCCGCCGACCGGCATAAGTAGAGGTATTTTATTGCCGGAACATGCTCCAACAGACCGTTGGTGGCCGGGCGTGGCAGGCGTCCCGAACGCGCCGTTTACCCGTTCCGCGGCTTATAGGGCGTTTTCAAGATTTGTTCCAGTTCGACAAAGGAATGACCGATATGATGCCGGGAATTGCTGGATTGTTTGGAAACGTCAATGCGGCTTTCGGCCTTTGATCTCGCTTGCCGGCGCGGCGGCCGCGATGTTTTCAACGCCATCAGCTTTTCCGTAACCAACGGCGAAGGTTTGATCGTTACCGGCCGCAACGGCGCCGGAAAATCCTCTCTCCTGCGCATGGTGGCGGGACTTCTCCGCGTGGCCGGCGGCCGGCTCGCGTTGGACGGCGGTGATTCGGAATTGACTATCGGCGAGCAAGCCCACTACCTCGGGCACCAGGACGCGCTGAAACCGTCGCTGTCGGTGGGGGAAAATCTGCGGTTTTGGTCGGGCTTTTTCGGCGCCTCTTCGGCCGATATAGGCGGTCCCCTGACCGCAGTGGGTCTCGATACGCTCGCCGACCTGCCGGCCGCCTATCTCTCTGCCGGGCAGCGGCGCCGGCTGTCGATCGCGCGCCTGCTCGCGGTGAAGCGCCCGATCTGGCTCCTCGATGAACCGACCAGCGCTTTGGACGCGGCGGCGCGGGAACGGCTGCGCGAATTGATGAGCGTCCACTTGGCCGGTGGCGGCCTGATCCTTGCCGCGACGCACGGGCCGATCGGGCTCGATGGCGCGCACGAATTGCGGCTCGATCGAACGATCGCGGCACCGAGCGGAGAAGCGGCGAAACAATGAGTCCCCTTATCGCCGTTCTCGTCCGCGACATGAGGATTGCGGTGCGCGTCGGTGGTGGCGCGCTGATGGGAGTGTTGTTTTTTCTGGTCGTGGCGACGCTGGTGCCCTTTGCGCTCGGTCCCGACCTCGCGCTGCTGCAACGAATCGGTCCGGCGATCCTGTGGCTGGCGGCACTGCTCGCGAGCCTGCTCGCGCTTGACCGATTGTTCGCCGCCGACCACGACGACGGCTCGCTCGATCTCATTCTCACCGGCCGCGCTTCGCTTGAGCTTGTTGTCTTGTTCAAAGGCATCGCGCACTGGCTGACCACCGGCGTGCCGCTGATCATTGCGGCCCCGCTGATCGGATTGATGCTCAACCTCGATGCGCGCGCGGCCGGTGCTCTGGTGCTGACGCTTCTCGTCGGCACCCCGGCCCTCACTTTCATCGGCCTCATTGGCGCCGCGCTCGCCGTGACACTGCGTCGCGGCGGGCTGCTGCTGGCCGTGCTGGTATTGCCTCTCGCAGTCCCGGTGCTGATTTTCGGTGTTGCTGCCGCCAATGCGGCGGTGACCGGGCCGGTGCCGTTTGGCACCCCGTTTACGATTCTTTGTGCACTGACGCTCGCTAGTCTGGTGGTGGGACCGTTCGCGGCCGCGGCCGCGTTGCGGCAGGAAATGGAATAGACGTTCTGCTCATATAAAGTTGAAGCTCGCACACCCCGGCAACGTTGTGCCCACCCGGCCAACGGAATAGGAAAACTGCGATGGCCGTCGCCGATCTCGCCAACCCGTCGCGTTTTCTTGGCTTCGCCAACCGCGCGCTGCCGTGGCTCGGCGGGCTGACGCTGATCGCTTTTGCTTTCGGCATCAATCAGGCGGCGGTAGCGCCGGACGATTACCAGCAGGGCGCAACCGTCAAGATCATGTTCCTTCACGTGCCCGGCGCTTGGCTCGGTATGCTGGCCTGGGGAATTATGACGATCGCCGCGCTCGGCACCCTGGTCTGGCGTCATCCGCTTGCTGACGTCACCGCCAAAGCCGCAGCCCCGATCGGCGCCGCATTCACGCTGATGTGCCTTGTCACCGGCTCGCTGTGGGGGCGGCCGATGTGGGGCACCTACTGGGTCTGGGACGCGCGGCTCACTTCGGTGCTCGTGCTTTTTCTGCTCTATCTCGGCGTGATCGCGCTGTGGCGAACGGTCGAGGATCCTTCGCGCGCAGCCCGCGCCGCGGCGATCCTTACGCTGGTCGGCGCCATCGATCTGCCGATCATCAAATTTTCGGTAGACTGGTGGAACACGCTGCATCAGCCGGCCTCGGTATTCCGTCTCGGCGCGCCGACTATCGATCCGTCGATCCTGATCCCGCTTTTGATCATGACGGCGGCCTTCACGCTGCTGTTCTTCACCTTGCTTCTCGCCGCCATGCGCAACGAAATCCTCCGCCGCCGCGTGCGCACGCTGCGGCTCCTTTGGGCCAACGCCGCGAGCTGACGATGCAGGCGACGAATCACATGGACTTCATCGCCGGCGCCTACGCGGCCGCCATTGTGGTGGTCGGCGGATTAATCGCCTGGGTTCTGCTCGACTACCGCGCGCAGCTCCGCAAACTCGCGGACCTAGAGAAACGGGGCATAACGCGGCGTTCGGTGGCGGGGCACGCTGAGCCGACGGTGGAACAGGCCAGGGAGGACGCGTGACCGACGTGGCGAAAGAAAACGCGAATGCCAGCCGCCGGCGCCTGATCGTGCTGGTGCCGCTGATCGTGTTTCTTGGCCTGGTGCTGCTGTTTCTGATCCGGCTGTTTGCCGGCGACCCATCGCGCATTCCCTCCGCGCTGATCGGCCATCCCGCGCCGCAAACCGACCTGCCGCCGGTCACGGGCCTCGATCGCAACGGCGCGGCCGTGCCGGGCCTCGATCCGGCGAGCTTCAAAGGCGCTGTGACTATCGTGAACGTATGGGCGTCGTGGTGCGTGCCCTGCCGCGACGAAGCGCCGCTCTTGATGCAGCTTGCCGGCGACAGCCGCGTGCGCATCGTCGGCATCAACTACAAGGACGACCCCGAAAATGCCCGGCGCTTCCTCGGCCGCTACGGCAATCCGTTCGCCGCTGCGGGCGCCGACCGCTCCGGCCGCGCCGCAATCGAATGGGGGGTCTACGGCGTGCCGGAAACTTTCATCGTCGGCCGCGACGCCCGTATCACCTACAAGCTCGTCGGCCCGATTATGCCCGACAATCTGAACGTGGTGCTCAAGCCCGAGATCGAGAAAGCGCTGGCAGCCGGGTCCTGATCGTCATTACGAGCGAAGCGGTTTGTGCTACTCCGCCGGTTCCACCGCGTACTTCCGCAGCAGCGGATATTGCAGCGCGCCAAACAGGAAGGTGAGCGGCAGGAAGCCGAACACCTTGAAGTCCACCCAGATATCGGTCGTCGTACTGCGCCAGACGATTTCGTTGAGCACCGCCAGCACGAAAAAGAAAATCGCCCAGCGCAGCGTCAGCTTGCGCCAGCCTTCGTCGGTGAGATGAAACAGCGAATCGAACACGATGCCGAGAAATGACTTGCCGAAGAACAACCCGCCGAGCAGCACTGCGCCGAACAGGGCGTAAAGGATGGTCGGCTGGATCTTGATGAACAAGGCGTTGTGCAGAATGAGCTTCAAGCCGCCGAACACCAGCACGATGATTGCGGTCACGACCGGCATGATCGGCAGCGCCCGCGTCAGCAGATAGGAAGCGGCCAGCGCCGCGAGCACCGCGACCATGAACGAGCCGGTCGCAACAAAAATGCCGTAACGGGAATTGGCGAAGAAGAACAGCACCAGCGGCCCGAGGTCGAAGGCGAGCTTGAGGAGCGGATTGAGCTGCGGTTTGGTCGTTGCGGTCATAATCGTGCCGGTTCGTAGCGCCGCGCCGCTTCCATTATGCATCAAGTCCGGCAATCGCGCGGGCAAAATCGCGCGCCGAGAATGGCGCCAGATCGTCCACGCTTTCGCCGACGCCGATGAAGTGCACCGGCACGCCAAACTTCGCCGCGATGCCGACGAGGATGCCGCCGCGGGCGGTACCGTCAAGCTTGGTCATCACGAGACCGGTCACGCCGACGGCTTTGCGGAAAATCTCGACCTGTGACAGCGCGTTCTGCCCGACGGTGGCGTCGAGCACCAGCAGCACCGCGTGTGGCGCGAGCGGATCGACCTTCTTGATCACGCGCACGATCTTTTCCAGTTCGCTCATCAATTCGCTGCGGTTCTGCAATCGGCCGGCGGTATCGATCAGCAGCACATCGACGCCACCCTCTTTCGCGGCGCGCACCGCGTCAAACGCAAGTCCCGCGGCATCGGCTCCGGCTTCGCGCGCGATTACCGGCGCGCCGGTCCGCTCGCCCCAGATTTTCAGTTGCTAGATGGCGGCGGCGCGAAACGTATCGCCGGCGGCGAGCATGACGCTGCGGCCTTCGGCGCGAAACTTTGCCGCAAGTTTGCCGATTGTCGTGGTTTTGCCGGAACCGTTGACGCCGGCGACCAGAATGACGAAGGGCTTTTTCGCCGCATCGATCGCAAGCGGCTGCGCGACCGGACCGAGCGCGGTCTCGATTTCGGCTGCGACCACGCCTTTGACCTCGTCCGGAGAAATCGCCGCGGCGTAGCGGCTCTGGCCGAGCACGGCGCCAATGCGGTCGGCGGTGTCGAGGCCGAGATCGGCGCGGATCAGCACGTCCTTGATGTCGGCAATAGTCGCGGCGTCAAGTTTGCGCTTGGCAACGAGGTCGGTGATGGCGCCGCCAAGCGCCGACGATGTGCGCTTGAGCCCGCCGGTGAGGCGCTGCCACCAATTACGTTTAGTCTGCGTCGTGGTGTCGTTCATACAGTGCGCTGTTGCCGGTTGGGCGATCCTGATAGCGGTTCCGCCAAGGTACGGAAACCATCAACCCGTAGGAGAGGACGCCGTCCCGGCCTGAACTCAGAACCTAATTGCAGAACCGTTTTTGAAAAGTAATTATTAAATCCAGAAAATAGATTGACAATTCCGTGCCATTTTGGGATATTTGGGGCGGTTGACCATCCCTGCTAAAAAAAACGCCCCCGCCTGTTGCTGCTGGCGGCGGCTCTCTTCACCCATGCGGCCGCGGCCGCACAGCGATGCAGGAATAAAATATGAACGCGATTATCCTCACTGGCAAGGGTCACCATGCCCCTGCTCTGCGCCTGGCGGACAACCGCCACCTTCCCGTGTCGGTGGGCCCTGATTTGAAATCGGGCACACCGATTGTTTCGGGCTTCATGCAATCCGGTTTGCTCATCCCGGATAACTATAAGATCCCCTACCGCGACTCTCTGAAGAAGACGGGATACCAACGTCCGCCTCAACCAACGCGCATCAACGAGCTTGCCAGCGACCTAAAGCTGGGCCGTACCGACCTACCTACTGCGGTATTGCTTAACTTCCGTGATCACAGCATCCGCAATGCCCTCAAGTACGGTGACCAAGGCGCTTACCTCGACTTGAGCCAGGTGTGGGCCGAGGGTCATCCCCGTACGGCTGGAGCCTACTTCTATGTCGTCGACGGGCAGCATCGCATCTTGGCGCTCCACAAGGTCATCGAGGATGAAGCGCACAAGGAGAATGACGATTGGAAGGCGTTCCAGATTCCGTTCGTCTGCATGCTCGGTGCCAACGAGGACGAGGAGATGGATCAGTTCTACATCGTCAACTCGAAGGCCAAGTCGGTGCGCACTGACCTCGCCTACGAGCTTCTGAAGGAGCGCGCCGACAGGGACGGCGAGGTCTACCAAGCCCTCGTCGAACGCGGTCGCGAGTGGCAGGTCGACGCTCAAGGCATCGCTCAACGTCTCTTTGAGGTCTCGCCGGTGTGGCGTCACGCCATCAGGTTCCCGTCGATGGAGAAGGGCAGCACGACCATCACCAACACGGGCATGGTCAACTCGATGAAGCCGTTGCTGAACGACTCGCCTCTGTTTAAGCGCGCAAGCATGGACCATCGCATCAAGATTCTTGATGCGTACTGGAAGGGTATTAAGGCGAGCCTACCCGAAGCGTTCGATGACCCGACCAAATACTCGGTGCAGAAGGGCCATGGCGCGATCATCCTACACGAGGTTCTTCCCGACGTGCTTGAGCTTGTTCGCTCAAAGGGCCTCTCCGTGACCGAACCGGATTCCTATGTGACGATTATGGGACCGGCTCTGCAGAGTCTTGAAGGCGACAACGGACGCGGCGAGACCGTGAAGGGTGCCGACTTCTGGCGGGCGACGATTGATGGTGCTGCTGGCTCCTTTAGCAGCAGCGTGGGTCGGCGTGTGCTCGCCGCGAAGCTCCGCCAATTGCTTCCCAGCCTCGACGTCGAGTGATCACGTCGCAAGCGATAGTGAAAGGGCCGCCAAGAGCGGCCCTTTCTTATTGTGTCAATCCTTACGCCGTCCCGGTGCTATGATCATTATTTCTAGAAATGAGACCATGACCCCCGAAGAGATGGTGTCTCGGCTTCTCTATCGCGACGGGCTGATGCTGGTGCTCGACAAGCCGGCCGGATTCGCCGTGCATCGCGGCCCCAAGAGCGGCAACAAGGGTGGCGAAAGCCTGGAAGACCATTTCGACGCGCTACGCTTTGGACTGCCGCGAGCACCGGCGCTGGCGCATCGGCTCGACCGCGACACCTCCGGCTGCCTGGTGCTCGGCCGGCACCGCAAGGCGCTGGCGCAGCTCGGCAAGCTGTTTAAATCCGGGGCGATCGACAAGACCTATTGGGCCGTCGTCCAAGGCGCGCCGCCGGCCGACGACGGCGCAATCGAGCTGCCGCTCGGCCGGCTTGATGAAACCCGCGGCTGGTGGATGAAACACGACCCGGATAACGGCCGGCCGGCGGTGACCAGGTGGCGCGTGCTGGGCAGGGCCGCAAAATTGACCTGGCTCGCCCTCGAACCGGTGACCGGCCGCACCCATCAGCTCCGGGTGCATTGCGCGGAAATGGGCTGGCCGATTTTGGGCGACACCATCTATGGCACCGCGCCGCGCACCGGCGGGCCGATGCTGCATCTGCATGCCCGCGAGATTGTCGTGCCGCTCTACAAGAACCGTGCACCGATCCGCGTCAGCGCCCCGGTGCCGCCTCACATGCGCGCAGCTTTAGCGGAGTGTGGATGGAAAGGCGATCGCGATACTCAAGCCGCCGAATGACCCGCACGTCACGCCGCGAGCAATTGCTTACCGTCATGGCCAACAATTTTTAATTCGCCGATTGTTCCGGTTTCGCCCGGTGTCCCAAGCGAAACTTGGGTGAAATGCTCGGTACGGCCCTGCGCACGCGATTCCGCCAGCACGCGCCGCGTGGCGCCGACTTCCGCATCGAGGTGCCGCCGCAGTGCGATCGCGCCACGCTCGCGCAATCGCGCCGCCCGATCCTTGACGACCGTACGCGCAAGCTGCGGCATGCGCGCGGCCGGCGTCCCTGCCCGCGCCGAGAACGGAAAGACGTGGAGGTGCGTGAGCCCGCACGCGCCGACCAGATCGAGCGATTTCTGGAACATCTCCTCGGTCTCGGTCGGGAAGCCGGCGATGATATCGGCGCCGAACACGATGTCCGGCCGCAGCCGGCGCAAGGTCTCGCAGAACGCGATTGCATCCCTGCGCAAATGCCGGCGTTTCATGCGTTTGAGGATCAAATCGTCGCCGGCCTGCAGCGACAGATGCAGGTGCGGCATCAGCCGCTCATCCTGCGCGAACGCATCGATCAAATCGCGGTCGGCCTCGATCGAGTCGATTGACGACAGGCGCAGCCGTTTCAGTTCAGGCACGTGCTTGAGGACTTGCTTGACCAGCGTGCCGAGCTTCGGCGTGCCCGGCAGACCGGCGCCATAGCTCGTGATGTCGACGCCCGTCAGCACGACCTCGCAATAGCCGTTACTTACCAGCCGCCGCACGTCGGCGACCACGGCGCCCATCGGCACCGAGCGCGAATTGCCGCGGCCGTAGGGAATGATGCAGAAAGTACATCGGTGATCGCAGCCGTTCTGCACCTGGACAAACGCGCGGGTGCGGCCGGAAAAACCTTCGATCAGATGCGCGGCGGTTTCTTTGACCGCCATGATGTCGTTGACGACGGCCTTCGGCGCATCGCCGACGTCGAACGCGGCGCGCGCTGCCTTCCATACCGCGGCATCGAGTTTCTCGCTGTTGCCCAGAACCCGATCGGCCATCGCGACAAAAGCCTGCGGCTCCGTCTGCGCGGCGCAGCCGGTGACGACAATCTTCGCCTGCGGCCGATCGCGGCGGAGCGCGCGGATGGTCTGCCGCGCCTGGCGCACTGCTTCCGCCGTCACCGCGCAGGTATTGACCACCACCGTGTCGCTTAGACCGGCGCGTTCCGCCTCGCGGCGGATCACTTCCGACTCGGCGGCATTGAGCCGGCAGCCGAACGTGACGACGTCGACGCTCATCGCCTACGCCGCCCCCGCGCCGGCAAAAAGGGCGGCTTCGAAACGTCCGGCGTGTTCGTATTCAACCGGGCCGGTCATCAATACGTGGTCGTCGCTCTCGCGCCATGCGATTGCAAGATCGCCGCCGGGCAAACTGACGGTGACCTTGCGGCCGGTGCGGCCCAGACGCGCGGCGGCAACAGCGGCGGCGCAGGCCGCCGAACCGCAAGCCTTGGTGAGGCCGGCGCCGCGTTCCCAGGTACGGATCACCACATGGTCGCGCGACGGCGTGGCCGCGAGCGTGATATTGGCGCGCTCGGGGAATAACGGATCGTGCTCAAGCTGCGGGCCGATCATCGGCAGATCGTAGGCCTGCGGATTCTCCACCCAGAAAATCGCATGCGGATTGCCCATGTTCACAACGGCAGGCGCGGTCAAGATCGGTGCGCCGGGCGGCCCGAATTTGAGGTCGATCGCGCGCGTATCGGGCATTTCGCGCGCGAGCGGAATCTCATTCCAGCGAAAGCGCGGCGCGCCCATGTCGACCGTGAACATTCCTTCATCTGCGCGCCAGCACGCGACGAGGTTGCCCTGAATGTCAAAGTTCAGCCGGCCTTTGCCGGTCTCAGCGCTGACCAGCGAGGCGACACAGCGCATCCCGTTGCCGCAGGCGCCCGCCTCCGATCCGTCGCTGTTATAAATCCGTATTGACGCATCAGCACCGCCGCGCGACGGATAGAGCGCCATAAGCTGGTCGAACGGCTCCTGACGCGCGGCCGCGCGCGCTTCGCCCGCTTCGATCGGACCTGGCGTACGCCGCAGATCGACAATCACGATCTCATTACCGAGACCGTTCATTTTAACAAAATCGCGATCAGCCAACGTGCCCATGATTACGCCCGAATGTGAGGGACTTATATGAGGACTTGGGTCTTGTACGCCAGTGGCACGATTTCGGTTGGGGCGGCGGCCGCCGGTGGTCGAAGTACAATTATCTGTAATGGGAAACTAAAGAGGCGGCGCCGTCAGGATCGCCGGCTTACACACGGGAGAATCTGCTGATGTTCCTCCGCATTGCCCTTTGCATCGGTGTGGCGGCCGCGGCCATCACCTTTGCCGAGCCGCAACCGTCCCGGGCGCAAACATCGACACCCGCCGCTCCGGCTGCCCCGGCTAAACCGGATGCCACTCCGGCTCCAGCCACCGCCGTACCGGGCGATCCGTTCGGCGAGGATACGACGCTGACCGCCAAACCGATCGTGTACGTGAAGGGCACCGGCAACTGGGACAACGCCTTCCAGACGATCACGGGCTCACTCAAGACGCTCAAGGCTTACATCGCCAAAGAAAATTTGAAGGCCGATGGCCAGCCGATGACCATCTTCACGTCGACCGATGATACCGGCTTTCAATTTCAGGCAGCCATCCCGCTGGCGGAAGCGCCGAAGACGCCGCCGCGCGGCGACATCAGTGTCGGCACATCGCCGGAGGGTCATGCTCTCAAATTTGTCCATCATGGCTCGTACGACGGACTGGACAACACCTACGAGGCGATCACCAATTATCTCGACGAGCGGCGGCTTGAAGCCAAGGACATGTTCATCGAGCAATATGTCACTGACCCCCTGTCCACCAGCGAGGATCATCTCGTCGTCAACGTTCTGGTGTTGATCAAATA
>VFSW01011369.1_pt1 | contig 12529 bp, 13 predicted proteins | sample 5358111 | NCBI WGS metagenome assembly VFSW01 (sample SAMN11554181, study PRJNA540505) | mine drainage metagenome | isolation source: sediment from site ElyBrook_90M | place: USA: Ely Copper Mine, Vershire, VT | collected 2017
GCCCAAGAATGCACCCAAGCCCTTCGTTCCGTAGCTACGAATCAGACTCGAGCACACGGCTCCGCAATCCTTTTGGCCACGTCTCTTTGCAATGTGATCGACTTACTGTAGCGGCAGCGCCACCGATTGTCCGTGCTGGAAGCTGATGATGACCTGTCCGCTCTTGCGCTGCGTCCATTGCGCCTTCGTCCAGGGATAGGCAAATACCATCAGACCTTCCGCTGATCCTCCCGGCGGAATGACCGTGTGGCGTGTCAACGGATCCATTTTCATGGCGGTCAATTGAGGAAATCGCTGCATGAAGCGGTCAATGTCCCCAGGTAAGGCTGCGGAGCTTTGATCGCCTGTAGCCTGGCCCGGCATCTTTACATCGGAAACCAGGTCAAAGATTGTGAGCGGATCTTTGCTGATATTCGTCACCCGCGCCTGCACCAGCACCACGGTCTCATCCTGCTCCGGCAGAGTCCCAGGCATTCCCGGCCCTTGCGGCGACTCACCAGAATCCACTTGCACCTGGTAGACGTACTGGCGCACCAAAGTGGCGGATGCATCCGGCTTCGTCCTGCCGAAATGGGCGAATAATGCCCACGCGATGGCCAGACCGACCACGACAATAATCGCGGGAACGACAAGCGGACGCCATGGCTCGGCTGGCTCAATCTCATCCATCTCGAGCCCACCCACATTTGGGGTTCGCGCGGAGGGGGGTAGAGACGACTCTTCTTGCGGCGACTCCGGGACTGGAGACTCCCGCGTAATCATGGGTGCAAGCAGGTTACTCGGAATCCGAGGAAATCAGCATACAAAGTTTAGAGAATTCGGGGGCGAAATTGCCCGAGCACCTCGTCCACCGACCGTGTGTTTAGAACATCTTCTGCCCGTAACCCGGCCCGACGGAGCTGGCGAATGCCATAACGCATCTTTTCCAGGTGCGAAGTGTGGTGCGAATCCGTGTTCACAACAATCTTGCATCCCAGCTCGCGGGCGCGACGCAGGTTGCGATCGTTCAAGTCCAGCCGGTCGGGATAGGCATTGTGTTCGACAGCCACTCCCAATTCAGCGCAGCGCTTCAAAATGGCATCCAGGTCGAGAGCATACGCCTCGCGGCGCAGCAACAAACGTCCGGTCGGATGCCCAAGGATTAGCACAAACGGATTCTCAATCGCCCGCAAGATCCGCTCCGTCATCTGTGCGGACGGCTGACCGAAATGAGAATGCACGCTGGCGACTACAACATCCATCTGCGCCAAAACCTCATCGGAAAGATCGAGAGCTCCATCGACGAGAATATCGACTTCAATGCCGGGGAAGACTCGAATCCGCCCCTCCATTTCCCGATCGACGCCGCGAATGCGTTCGACGTGCTGCAGCGCGCGCGCATCATCCAGGCCATTCGTCATGGCAAGATTCTTCGAGTGATCAGTGATCGCGATATATTCGTAGCCGCGTGCGAGCGCAGCGTCGGCCATTTCGCGGATTGTGTTTTTCCCGTCCGTCTCATTCGTGTGCATATGCAGATCGCCACGAATGTCAGATTGTTCGATCAGCTTCGGCAGCCGATGCTCCGCTGCCGATTCAATTTCTCCCAGATCCTCCCGCAGTTCCGGGGGAATCCAATCGAGGCCGAGTGCGGCATAAATTTCTTCCTCGGTCCGGCTGGGCAGCGCAGTGCCATCGTCCAGTCGCGCCAAGGCATATTCATTCAACGTGTAGCCCATCTTCAAAGCGCGCTGACGCACCGACACGTTGTGCAGCTTGGAGCCGGTAAAGTATTGCAGCGCGGCCCCGTAACTCCTTTCCGGCAGCATGCGCACATCCACCTGCAAACCTTGCCGCAGTCGAAAGCTCACTTTGTTCTGCCCCTTGCCAAGAATGTCGGCGATGGGCGGATAGGCGGCGACGTATTCCACGACCGCCGCGACCTTGTCTTCTTCGCAGGCCGGGCCAGTAATAAGAAAATCCAGATCGCCAACGGTCTCCCGTCCCCGCCGCAACGATCCCGCCGGTGTCACGCGGTCAATGCCGGGACAGTTGCGCAAATACTCCGTCAACTTTTCGGCTGCCAGTTCGGCGTCATCCAGGTGGAACCGTCCAATGTTCTTGCGATATTCGGCGATACCCTGCAGCAGCTTCGCAACCTGTTTGGGGCCACATCTCGGTAAGTTGTCCAGGCGGCCCTCTTTACACGCCGCTTCCAATTCGTCGACGCTTGAAATCTGAGCGGCGTCCCAAAACAGCGCTACTGTCTTCGGTCCCATGCCGGGCAGTCGCAACAACTCCAGCATCGATGGCTTATATTTGGCCAGCAATTCCTGGTGCAGACTTAACTTTCCTGTCTGCTCCAGCTCGACAATGTTTGCCGCCATTCCTTTGCCGATGCCCGGAATCTCCAGCAATCGCTTGGGTTCTGCCGCCAGCGTACCCACAGAAACCGTGCTCTGCTCCACCACCTCGGCGGCGCGCCGATAGGAACGAATCCGAAACGAGTCGGCCGCGCTGACTTCCAGCAGATCGGCCGTCTCCGACAATATTTGTGCAATCTGACGATTTTCCATGGAGATCGACGAGGCGAGAATTCCGAACCCTCGAAGGCATCATCGCATTCGGCGGTGAAAAAGGTAAACCCGGCGCAGAGGCCGGGTTGGGAAAATATTTAGGGTAAAGATGCCTTGCATGCAGCCACACAACCACCACAGCCTGAATTGTGATTCATACGGCGGACGCCGCCGCACACACCACCCCGACCCATTGCAACGCTCTTGCAATTCAAGGATCCGACCGTGGAGATGAGGCTTAGCTTCGCACCGTCTCGTGGACCGCGTCTTGCACGCGCATCACCTGATCCGCTTGCGGTCCTTTATCTCCCTGCACAATGTCAAACTCGACCGGATCGCCTTCCTTCAGGCTCTTGTACCCGTCCGTCTGAATTGCTGTGTAATGCACGAACACATCGGGACCATCGTCGCGCCCAATGAATCCGAACCCTTTTGCATTATTGAACCACTTCACTTTGCCTTTGTGCTGAGACACGGAACACGCACCTCGAATCTGCAGATGGGAAACCGTCAAGGGATCCTGCCGATATAGACGTGAGAGGCGAGAAATTGTTATGCAGCGAATGAAAAAATTATGCGCCGGGGCCAGAAAAAATGGCGAAACGCTTCGTTATTAAAGTGTTGGGTCAGCAATGGAATACCCATTCTGTGGAAATCGAAGATGACGATTCGTTCCACCATCAGGTCCGGGGGCTGCCACGTGGAACCTTAATAGGAAATTCCAGCGGCGCGGCGGCGCACATACATCAGAATCGCAATGATGGATTTGGCATCGATGATTTTTCCGCTGTCGACCCACTCCAGTGCCTGCGATAACGGAATCTGCTGGTGCTGAATATATTCATCTTCATCCGGCGCAGACTCTCCGCAACTCAAACCTTCTGCCAGGTACACCTGCATCCACTCGCCTAGAAATCCTGGACTCACGTAAAAGCGAGCGATCTTGCTCCAGCGCTTGGCAATGTATCCGGTCTCTTCCAGCAGTTCGCGCTTCGCGCCCGGCAGCACCGCTTCCTCCGGCTCCTTGCGTCCTGCAGGAATCTCCCACATATATTGTCCGGCGGCGTGGCGATATTGGCGCTCGACGACAATCAGCGGGTCGGCCGGATTGCGTGTGTCGTCCACTGCGAGAATGACGACCGAACCCGAGTGCCGGATCACGTCGCGCCTCGCCGTGTCACCTTCCGGCTCACGTACATAGTCGGTGTACACATCGAACAGAGGTCCCTGATAGGCCAGCTTGGAGGAAACCAGCGCGACCTTTCCGCCTTTATTTCCGTTCGCATTTCCGTTGGCGCTGGAATGTGCTGGAGACGATTTGGGTACGCTCGACTGCGCGCTGGGCGCGGCTTTCTTGCGGATCGCAAGTTTCTTTTCAGAGATCGGGTGTTTGTGAGTTTTGCTTTTTGCCTTGCCTCGTCTTGCTCTCTCTGCCATTTTCAACGGTGTTTTCTGCCCAGATCGCATCCAGTTCCTTTCGGGGTGTTCGTCTCAGTTGGAATCTCTCCCAACAGTATCGGCGCAACATCCGTTCCACATGAGACCTTAAACTAAACTCGCCTGCGCGCGTCACAAAAATCAGAGGAAAACAAGTACGCCTCTTATCGTGTCGCAGGATTGGCTTCCTGGCGCCCAATTTCGGCAAAGGTCATATTTGCCGCTGGGTGGCCGGTCACACGTTTCCACTCCTGAAACAGCTGGCCATAGCTGGCTTTCATGTAATTTGCTGGCGAGATGCCAAGCTTCGCAGCCATTCGGTCGATCCACTCCGAGCTGCCTTCCAACTCGGCGAAATCTCCAATGGGAGTTACGTCCACCACAACATGCCCCTCGTTATCGGCCCATTCTGTCCGCAGCTTCTCGTATACAAAAATGGGCGAAAACCCAAGCCGCTCGAAAATAGCCGCCAGTGGACGGCCATCCTCGATCTCGGTCTCCGTTTCCGCACGCACCTTATGGGCGCTGTTCGCAGAGCTTTCCACCGGCGCTTTGTGGGTCAGGATCCAGCGATCGCCATACTGACGGATGCGCAGCAATTCCCCGCGCTGCCGCAGCTCGCCGTCGGGTTTGTCGAACAGCACATTGCGCTCCATCGTCTCCGCGGTTTGCAGATGAAACCCCAGCGCTGGCAGCTGCATGGTGAATCCGGCGCGATCCGTGAGTCGAACTTTAATTTCCGTTTCCATCTTGTCTGTCGCCGTTTCCCCGGTCATGTCCATAGTTTCGCAGATGCCGGCAGTCTGCAGGAACCCAGAATAAATTCGGATAGACAAGTTAGGATGAAGGACGAATGGCTTGCGTTGTGCAAGCGCTGTTCGCGCATCCCGATGGTGGCAAAAAACCCAATTCGGCTGGCGATTTCTGCCGAGTCCATTTCGTCTGCAGCGGCATGCACCGCTCTTGCTCAGGCTGCGGAAGTGATTCGTTCCGGCGGCACAGTGGCGTTTCCTACAGAAACGGTCTACGGCCTGGGCGCAAACGCACTCGATCCAGCCGCGGTGGAAAAGATTTTTCTCGCCAAACAACGGCCTGCCTGGGATCCCATGATTGTCCACATCGCCGACCGCACTATGTTGGCTCAGGTTGCGGTTCGCTCGACCGGAAACGCGCAGCAAAAAATCGATGCGCTTATGGATCAATTCTGGCCCGGCCCATTGACCCTCCTGTTGCCGAAGCAGCCGGCAGTGCCCTCAATTGTGACCGCCGGTCGCGAACTCGTCGGCGTTCGCATGCCCGCGCATCCGGTGGCGCTGGCGCTCATTAACGCAGCCAACCTTCCCATCGCGGCGCCCAGTGCCAATCGCTTCGGTCATATCAGTCCCACCACCGCCCAGCATGTGCTGGAGGATCTCGAGGGCCGTATTGATCTTGTGCTTGATGGCGGGTCCGCCTGGTGCGGCGTTGAGTCAACCGTGATTGAGGTTCGCGATCACGAGACCATTCTCTATCGCCCCGGTGCTGTCCCTGCCGAGGAGATGGAATCCATCGCCGGGCCCGTCATTCTCTATCGATCGGCGACAACCGGCGCGACGCCGCCACAGCCACCGGAATCGTTGCCTTCTCCGGGCGTGGACATGCGCCACTATGCTCCCAAAGCCCGCGTCATCCCGCTGGATATGAGCGAGCACGCGCGACATGACCTCTGGCAGCGATGGCTGGACGCAGTGCAGGAACAGCTAAATACTGGGCAGAAAATTGGCGTTCTGCTGCCCACCGCATGGCCATTGCCCGAAGGTTTTGCCGGCATTCACTTTGGCTGGGGGAGTTGGGAGGATGCTCAGCAACTGGCGCAGCGTTTGTTCGCTGGACTGCGAACGTTGGATGCGATGGGGGCCGACGTCATATTGTGCCCGTTGCCGCCGAACTCTGGCATGGGTGCGGCTATTCTAGATCGCCTGCTGAAGGCCGCCCGCACGCTATAGCTTTTTTGTGCGGCGAGCCCTCCCTACGACATAGTTTGAGGCAGGTTTTCGCCGGCTTTGTAGATGTAGCGGATGCTCTCTTTATAGACCAGCACGCGGGTTCGGGCGCCACTTTGCAGTCCGCCGCGGCCCACATTCCGCAATTTAATGGCAAACCGGTCGTACCACTCGATCACGCCTTCCAGTTCGTCGCCGTTTTCCAGCATCACGATCATCCGCGTCTGCGCCTGGATCTGCTTCTGAAAATAAAAGACTTCTGCGTGCGAGCTATCTTCGATGGTGCCGTCTGGCATAGCGCGGGCCGTCAATGCCGGGCCATGGCCAAAGATCGTGGTCTGCCGGGCAGGAGCCGACCGTAACGCGAGATTCGGCCGGATCAGGCGCCGTTGCCCAGAAAAGTCGCTGTCCCGCTGCGTCGCCGCGGGTACGGCCACCACAATGGCGCTGCGCTCGACCGATTTGGGCTTGGGCAATGGCATGGATTTCATTCGAACGTACAGCGGGGCCAAGCTTTTAAACCTCCGCGGCTGAGGTGGAGGAGTGATCCTGGACCCATTTGATTCTGCTGAATGAATACGATGCTAGTCGAAGACCGAACGTTTTCCAACTGCACGGTTTGTTTTTTTATTTTCGAGAGAGGTCGATTCGGAATTACCGCTGCTCGAGCGCCGCCGTCATCGCGTCCAGAGACAGCGAACGCAGCAGGTTGCGCCGCATGCCCGATTCCACCTCGGCGATCCGCCGCACCGCGCGTTCAATCCAGTCGAAATTGACACTTTCCGCCAGACGGCGAAGTTCTGGCAAAATGTCGATATTGCGCGCCATGTCGGGCTGTCCCGCCTGTAGCAACATCATGTCTTCCAGCAACAGGTACAGGCTACGCAGCAAATCCTGCGTCTTTTGCTGGCCCTCAGCCCCGGCACGATAGGTTTCCGTCACGCGAAACAGCGCCGAGTGGTCCGGCTCAACCGTCGCCGTCCGCAGTAGCAGCAGGGCATCCTTGCGGCTTGCCAGGTAAGTATCGGCGTCGAAGGCGATCGTCCTGCCGACGGCCCCTTCTGCCAGCCGCGCCACCAGGGTACGTCGAGCGTAAGGCCATTCCGGGTGCTTTGCGGCCAGTATTTCTTCCAGCCTCTCAATCGGCACGGCGTGCAGCCGCATCTGGCTACAGCGGGAGCGAATAGTCGGCAGCAGGTCCGACGGATTTTCCGCCAGCAGCAGCAAATGAGCGTATTCCGGCGACTCTTCCAGCACTTTCAGCAGGGAATTCGCAGCTTCGCTCATAAACTTTGCGGTCGGAAAGATGTAGATTTTGTCTTTGCCTTCCGACGGCGCCCGCTGCGCATTGTGGATCAGCGAGCGCACCTGGCCCACCTTGCCCAGATTCTGTGGCGGATCGGGCGGCACCACCAGCACATCCGGATGGGTCTGGATCAAAATGCGGGTATCTTTGCGGTCGGCGTCGCGGAGATCTTCCCGCGCCTCAACCGCCTCCGCCACGCGCGCATCCAGGTCCAGCGCGGCGGCAATTCGGGTGCAGTTGTGGCACACGTCGCAGGCATCCGGCAGCCCGTTGAAGGTCTGCGGATCAAGGCAGTTCAGCGTCTGCGCCAGCGCAATCGCCAGCGAATACTTGCCCGCGCCGCGTGGCCCGGAAAGCAGAATCGCATGCGGTAGACGGCCGGAGGCAGCGGATTCCTGCAGTTGCCGCACCGTCGCCTCATTGCCGAGAAAGCTGCGAAAGTTCACATTTTGAGCGTAGCAGAATTGGAACCGCGCTCCTCGGCGACCATCATCATCGGATATTTCGGTCGCAAAGTGATTTTGGGCTGCACGTCGACCGTCTGCCCGGGAACCGTGTGGAAGCTCCATCGCTGCGCCAGCGTCGCCAGAATCAATACGCCCTCCATCCACGCGAAGGCCTCGCCGATGCATTGGCGCGAGCCCCCGCCAAAAGGGAAATATGCAAACCGGGGTCGCGCCGCTTTCTGCTCCGGAGTGAAACGCTCCGGATCGAACCGTAATGGCTCCGGATAAAATTCCTCGCTGCGCTGCAGAATGTATTGGCTGAAGAAAAAATAGGTTCCCGCCGGCAGGCGATACGGTCCCAACTCGACAATCTGCGTGGATTGCCTCCCCATCGCCCACGCCGGCGGATACAGCCGCATCGATTCCGCAAATACCATCTCCGTGTATCGCAGCTGCTGAATGTCTTCCAAGGTCGGCAGTCTTCCTTGCAGCGCATCGTCAATCTCGCGTTGCATCCGTTCCGCGACCGCTGGATTTTCCGACAGCAGATACCAAGTCCAGGTCAGTGCATTCGCGACCGTCTCATATCCGGCAAGAAAAATCGTGATCACTTCATCCCGCAATTGCCGATCGCTCATCCCGGTCGGCGCCGCTGCAGGCTTGCGTCCTTTGTCCGCGGTTCCATCCCCCTCATCCCGTGCCGCCATCAGCATGGAGAGCAAATCGCCGCGATCTTCACTGGACGCGCGCCGCTCCGCAATCATGCGATATACCTGGGCGTCCAGCCGTGCCCGCGCCTTGCGAAACCTCATCAGGCCAGGAATGGGCCAGCGCAGATAGCTCTCGGCTCTCGGCAACGCGATCAGGTAGTTATAGAGGCGCATGATCACGTTGACCTCGTCATTGATCTCGCGAATGGCCGCCGTCACGTCGGTAGCGAACAGCGTGCGCGCCACAATCTCCAGAGTCAACTCCATCATCGCGGCCGACATGTCAAAGGTCTGTCCCGGTTGCCAGGTGGCCCGCATGGCTACCCCGCGTTCCACCATCATTTCGGAGTAGGCCTGGATGCGCTGGCGATGAAAGGCGGGCGCAGCGATGCGCCGTTGCCGCATGTGGAACTCGCCTTCGCTGGTGATCAATCCTTCGCCCAGCAGGATCTTCATGCGGTTCTGCGTGCGCTCTTTGATGAACGACGAGGCCTGCGTCACCAGAATCTCGCGGATCAAATCCGGATCGTTGATGAAAACAATATTGCTGCCGCCCAGCTTGTAATGGGAAACAGGCCCAAAGGTCTTCGCCAGGTGCTCGAAAAGCAGAATTGGATTTCCCGGCCGGAAAAAACGCCGAAACAAATAGAGCGGCAGGTTGCGCTGCAGCCCAGGCGGAAAACGAAATGACTCAGGCTCGCGCCCGGGATCGTTCGGTGCCGAAGTTGCAGATGGGGATGGGCTGGCCATGAAGGGAAGTGGGGACGGAGCACGCGTGCAGGTTCAATCAGGCAGAGGCAGCGACGCGCGCCAATCGTTCCTCGACAATTTCCACGATACGCTTTTCAGTGGCGTCGACCGACGTATCTTCCGCAATTGTGACCACACGCAAAGTTTCGCGCGCCGCAATTTCCTGATACTTCAAAAAGACGCGCTCGTAGAAGGCGCGGCCCTCGGTTTCAAATCGATTTTCATCCGTTCCCTGGGCGATTTGTCGGCCGTTCCGTCGCCGCGCACGGGACCTGGAAGCCTCCAGGCTCGGCAGCAATAAGATTGTTAGGTCGGGCCACAGATCTCCGCAGACGGCACGGTGCAATTCCAGTACCGGCGCACTCCCCAGGCTGCGCCCACCCCCCTGGTACGCCTCGGTGGAGTCCGTAAAGCGATCGCACAGGACAATCTTTCCTTCCGCCAACGCCGGCAAAATAATCTCGTGGATAGACTGGGCGCGGTCGGCAAACATTAGCGCCATCTCCGCCAGCGGAGCTACATTCTGTGTCGCGGAATGCAGCAGCAGCGCCCGAATTTGATCGCCCAACTCTGTCCCGCCCGGCTGACGGGTGGTCGTGACAGCTCGACCCTGCGCCTGCAACGAGCGCGCCAGCAGGCGCAGCTGGGTGGATTTGCCTGAGCCATCCAACCCTTCAAACGTGATAAAAAAACCGCGCGGCATGGCGGTAGGGTACCACTGCCGACCAGGGAATAACGACTTCCGTCAATCACCCCTCTATACGTTTGTATATATCTGTGTACATTATGTGCGTGAGGCGTTACGCTTTACATGTAATACGAAGCTTCCGCCATGCAGGAATCGAGGAATTCTTTCTCAGCGGCAGCAAGGCCGGAATTCAACCGAAACACGCGAACAAGCTATCGATACAGTTATTCGCATTGAATCGAGCGCAATCTCCCCTGGATGTGGCCGCCCCTGGGTGGGATTTGCACCAGTTGCGCGGAGCGATGAAGGGTCATTGGTCCATCCGCGTCAATGGCAATTGGCGGCTGACGTTCGCTTTTGAAGAGCACGACGTGGTGCTCGTCGATTACCAGGACTACCACTGAGGAGGAAACTTTATGCCGATGCACAATCCGCCCCATCCCGGTAAAGTGTTGCGCGAATATCTTGGAACCATCGAGGTTTCAGAAGCCGCGAAAAGGTTGCGTGTGTCGCGCACAACCCTCTCCAGAATATTGAATGGAAAATCTGGCATTTCCGCGGAAATGAGCCTCAAGCTATCCGACGCGTTGGGCACCCACGAGGCGTTCTGGCTAGGGCTGCAGCTGGACTACGATCTGTACCAGGCCTCTCGCAAGCGCCGTCCCAGGATCGCCCCGTTTGCGAGCGCGGCGTAAATAAAGGCTGCATCATGGCGCTCGAATTCACCACGTCCTACCTTGAAGATTCAATCCTTCTGCTGCGCTACTACAAGAAACTCGCGGAGCGCGCCATCTCTCAAGCGACAGAGCCGCAGCTATACCAACTGCTCGACGAGGATGCAAACTCCATTGCCATCGTCGTGCAACACATGGCGGGCAACATGAAATCGCGCTGGACAAATTTTCTTTCGGAAGACGGCGAAAAGCCGTGGCGCAATCGCGACAGTGAATTCGAGCAGCCGCCTGCCACCAGGGAGGCCCTCTTGCAGCTATGGGCAGAGGGCTGGCACTGCGTATTCCAGACGCTCGAATCCCTAACGGATGCGGACTTGAACCGCACGGTCCCCATTCGCGGCGAGGCCCATTCTGTGATGCAGGCCATCAACCGCCAGGTCGCGCATTACGCCTACCATTGCGGCCAGATTGTGCTGCTCGCTAAACATTTCCAACACGCCCAATGGACCTCGCTCACCGTCCCGAAAGGCAAGTCCGCCGAGTTCAACGCCAAGGTACGCGCCCGCGAAGCCAGCCAGCGCTAGATTCATTTCTGCCTTGTCTGTACACGCTGCATTACACTGTAGCTTCGTCCGCACATCGTAAATCTCAGGAGTTCTATGCGCCTAAACATTTCCCTCGCCTTGGCGTCAATCGCGTTGGCAGCGGCATTTCCACGCAGCAGCATTGCGCAAGCCGCCGCCGCAACGCCAACGCAGCCTGCCTCAGCGACACCCATCACCATCACTGTCGATGCCACCGATGCGCCGCGCAAAATGCTGCACGCGGATCTCGTGATTCCGGTTCAGCCCGGCGATATCAGCCTGGTGTACGCCAAGTGGATTCCAGGCGAGCATGAAGCCTCCGGGCCCATCTCCGACCTTGCAGGCATTGTCATCAAGGCCAACGGCCAGACGCTGCCCTGGGTGCGCGACAGTGTCGATATGTTCAAGCTTCATGTGCATGTTCCGCAGGGGGTGACGGACCTGTATGTGCACGATGATTTTCTGGCGACCGCTGGACCCGTTGGCTTTTCCGCCGGCGCTTCCACCAGCGAAAACCTCGCAATGATCAGCTGGAATGAGGTGATGCTGTGGCCACAGGTCACTTCCGCGAAGGACGTGCAGGTCGCCCCCAGCGTTACGTTGCCCACGGGTTGGAAGTTCGCCACCGCGCTGACAACCACCGGCGCAGAAGGCACGACCACTCATTTCGCCACCGTCCCGCTGAATGAGCTCGTGGACTCACCCGTGCTCTCTGGCCGCTATTTTCGCGAGATTCCCCTGGCACCCGAAATTTCTCCCAAGCATTATCTCGACCTCGCCGCCGATGGACCGGAAGACCTGGAAGTTCCGTCGCAAATGCTCGCGGGATTTAACGATCTGGTGCGCCAGGCCAGCGCGGTATACCAGTCGCACCACTACGGCAGCTATCACTTCCTGATGACGTTGAGCGACCAGGTCGCGCATTTCGGCCTTGAACATCATCAGTCGAACGACGATCGCGTGCCGGAGAAGACTTTCCTCGATCCCAATCTGGATGTGTTGGAAGCCGGATTGCTCCCGCATGAATTCACCCACTCGTGGAATGGAAAATATCGTCGTCCAGCCGGGCTTCTCTCGCCGGATTTCCAAACTCCGATGCAAGGCAATCTGTTGTGGGTGTACGAAGGCCTCACAGAATATCTCGGTGACGTGCTGACAGCGCGCAGTGGCCTGTGGACGGAGGATCAATATCGCGAAGCGCTGGCGAACTCGGCCGCGAACCTCGACAATCGGCCGGGGCGCACCTGGCGTGATCTGCAGGATACGGCCACAGCGGCGCAAACTTTGTACGAAGCCGGTGGCCAGTGGGACAATTGGCGCCGCAGCGTCGCCTATTATCCCGAGGGCGCGTTGCTCTGGCTGCAGGTCGCCACGATCAGTCGCCAGCAAAGCCACGG
>VFSW01011370.1_pt1 | contig 12528 bp, 13 predicted proteins | sample 5358111 | NCBI WGS metagenome assembly VFSW01 (sample SAMN11554181, study PRJNA540505) | mine drainage metagenome | isolation source: sediment from site ElyBrook_90M | place: USA: Ely Copper Mine, Vershire, VT | collected 2017
GCAGTCGCGGGAGTACCTCGAACTTGGTTACTACGACGAGCCTCCCTTGCCATCCTTGCTTGTCACATTCAAAGAACACGATGCCATTGCCGCCTGCTTCGACGAAGAGGGCCAATACATGATGGAAGGCACGGCCGAGCCGACCGTGTGCGTTGTCTTTTCGCCGCGCAAGCCGGATGAAGTCCGGCGCACGATGCGAATAGTGGATCGCTTCGTTGCGCTTAACTGCGAACTTTTCCAATTGGTTGAAGTGATTCAGGAGTGGGAGAAGGGCCATGCAGGTACATCTGTCAATCGGGGAGAACCATCGCTTTGAGTTGCAAGAGGCCTTGCTGATTTATCGCGACCGGCAGAGCAGTTTCATCACCCGGCACGACTTGACTGCCCGCAAGGATGCGCCACCCACTCTCGGCCCGGCGCAGCCGCTTACTGTGGCATTCATCGAGGCCCTGATGCGCTCCCTCAGCGGCAGCGTGCAGGCCGAGGTGCTGCCAGCGAACATTCTTGCCAAGGCTGATCGCATGGTCGTCTGGTGGACTCCGGCGAAACGTCGGCAGATGTTCTATGAGAACTCCGAAGGCAGGGCGGCGGCGCTGAACGGCCGCATCTTCCCTCAGCCTCCTCTGGTGTGGAAGGTATCGAATGGAGAACTCATCATTCGGGCGCTCACCGAGAATAAGCGTCCAAATTGCTCAACAAGACTCGCCGTCGCACCCTTCTGGAATCTCTCGGACGACGGGCGCGTCTGCACGGGCACGATGCGCCACCCGGACAGCGCGTCGGTGGCGGCAATTCCAGCCTGGGAGCGCGGCTTCTACGAGAGTGCCTTCACACACGCCAATGTTGGCCGTCTGACGCGCCACGAAGGGGGATTCGAGGGATTGTGGACAAACCTCGCAGGTAAGCGCAACCGCTTTCCACTCGAAACTCTCATCGTTCTGCCGCAGACGCTCGCGCAGTTCGTGCGCGGAGAGAGAGGCTGATATGCGCATTGAGCACACGCTTCCAAGCGACCTGTTGGGCCAGAAACCGGTGCGCGTCCTGGTTGTTGGCGCGGGCGGAACCGGCAGCGCCATCGCCATGGGCCTGCCGTATCTCGACCAGGCAATGAGGGTCTGGGGCCGGTCATCGGGGCTCGAAGTGGGCATGATCGACGCCGACACCGTCTCTGAGACAAACTGCGTGCGCCAGCCATTTTCAATCTCAGATATCGGGCAGAACAAGGCGACTGTTCTCATCAATCGCATCAACCTCTTCTGGGGCACACGATGGCGCGCCGAGCCGACACACTTCGACGAACGAACGCTTGATCGGATCAATGACAGGTCCGTCGATCTGTTGATCGGATGCGTAGACACGCGAGCGGCGCGGAGCATCATCGCGCGGGCGTTGACGAAAGCCAGGAACCGCACCGCATACTGGCTCGATCTCGGCAACAATGCCGCCAGCGGCCAGTTCGTTCTCGGCCAGCCATTGAACGCGCGCAATCGCAGGAAGGCCGCCCGGCTGCGCACAGTCAGTGAGCTGTATCCGGAGATCATCGACGCCGAGGCTGGTGAAGACCCCCTGCCCAGTTGTTCCGCCGTCGAGGCTCTTGACCGCCAGGAGCCTTTCATCAACCAGACTTTGGCGTCGAGCGCACTGGCCATGCTGGCGCGCCTCTTCCGCTACGGAAAGCTCACACACCACGGCGGCTTTTTCAACGCGCAGAGTGGCCAAATGAGCGCATTGCCGATTGATCCGCAACTCTGGTTGAAGACGAAGAGACGGAGCCAGTTCGCGCAAACGCCATTCAAGATGAATTGATGCTTCATCCCCGCCCAGGGCGTATGGTTGGAGGGTATCGGAGGCTCTCCATGAAGATGACGCTCGACCACACCCTGGCTATGGAAGCAAAAGCGATGGTCGCGTTAGCCTTTCGCAACGGCCCCATTGAAGCCTTGCATGCGGGAAAACTGTGCACTGTTTGCAGTGGCAATCCGGGGGTATCACATATCTCCGACTTGGAGATGAAGACCATCATGAAGTCGGCCGTAGATACGCTCTACCGACTTCTGTGGCAGCGAGAGAACGATTCAAAGCACTATCTGGAAAATCTGGCGCTGGGGGAGCGTTACACCGTGCGCTGGGATGATCCAGAAATCAAGGAGCCCAAAAGAAGGGGATTACCAACTGAAAGTCAGAATCCATGAGGAGAGCTGTTCATGTTCAAAGAACTTGTACCAGTCCTGCGTGATCGTGCCGTGTTGCTCACGGTCACGCTTGTCGATGCAGATCAGATTCGGGTGAACATTGTGCCGAAGAAGCTCAAAGACGGCGACAATGACGCTCTTACCACGCCACTCAGCGTGACCGGCACTGCCGAAGATCTCGACGCCGAGTTGTCCTCGACCATTGTCGGCTTCGTTGGTTCCCATCTCCAGATGAAGAACACCCTTGAGAAGGCGAAAGCTGAGATGGATGCGGCTTCGAAGGCTGCTCAGGCCGAGGCGCGCGCGAAGTCCAAGACCGCGACAAAGTCAGTGCCGCCGAAAACGGAAGTTAGTCAGAATGACCCAACCACCAGGCCCGCCGAACCTGCGAAGCCGGCGCCGCCGAAGACTGCAAGTCTGTTCGACTTGCCGGCGCCCGCGGTCGAACCCACCGCTACGCCTGACGAATCGGAAGAGGACGATGAGCCCTTCGTAGAAATTGAAGATGAAGAGCCAGTGGAAGATCCCGAAGAACTGGACGATGCGGCCTGATGGAGCGCTCCACCGCACATCCTTCCGACCATGAATTATTTCTGGATTGACCAACCTCCCGGAATCGGTAAGAAAGACCGATAGATTTCTCACTGAACGCGATGGGCCAACTGAGTTTCGCTGCAACTTTGTCCGATCTGATGCAACAGCTTCTCGGGGCCGAGAATGCTAACACTGAGGGCCGCTCGCTGACCGGAACCTCATTCCGTTGATTCATCCTCTTCCCATTCCTCAGGTACAGCGAATTCCGAAATGGCTTGGTTCATTTCCAAGAATAGCCTGAGCAGCGCTTCGCATTTCTCAGCCAATATGAGCGCCATGAACGCCGCTTTGCTCGCCAGATCGAATATCTGCTTCTCGTCCGGGGGCGCGTTGCCGCTCCGCGTCTGAAGCATTCGCGTGTTCGTAGTGAAATCGATGAACGCGACGGCATGAACGTATTCATTCCTCTTCGCAGCGATCTCTTCCGCCATGTCGAGGACATGGAGGGTACTGCCGGCATCTGCTCCTGCAAGCTCGTTAATGACCGACGCGGACTCCAGAACCTTCCGAAAGGCGACCGCTCTTCGGTGGAATGTCCCCAGGACATTCTGGGGCACCGGCCCGCTTGATTTCGAATACTGCACGACAAGAGGAAGGTAAGCCTTCACTACCTCATCGATCTCATTGAAAGCGATCGTGAGCCTTCCGATGCCCTCGTATTGTCTGGCGGTCAGCATGAATTATTCCCAAATCTTATTATGACCGAACGCTACACCACAGAAGGGCCACTGTGTTTTCACCATCCGACAGTGTTAAGGCCGAGGACTCGCGGTGACTCAACTTCGTCGCGTCGTCTCCGGCGACTCAAGGGAAAGACGAAGTCGGACCAATGGAAGGGTTGGCTGGATTTCGCTTACGAAGTCCAAGGAATTCCTCCCCATAAACGACGATGTTGCTATGTGGAGTTCTTGGTTTCCGTAAAATCGCCTCCCCTCTCATGGAACGGTCCAGGAGGGTGTTGGGGACCACACCCCAATTCTTCGAACTGCGGTCGCGTGACGGGCACAGTTCAGAAACATTGACGTGACAAAAAACATGCGGACCTGTCTTCTGTAAGCGCGTTCTGTCACTCAAAGAGCGCCGGCTGCGCCGACACTTCTTCAGGCTTGCGGAAGTTGCTCAGGCCAACGCCCACCAGACGGAAGCGCTGATGGGAACCCAGGTCCACGCGATCCCTCAGCGACAAGGCTATGCTGGTCAATTCATCGCACGAAGCTGGTGGGTGCGAAGGTGAATGGCTGCGGGTGAGGATTTTGAATTCGCTCGTCTTGAGCTTGAGGACCACGGTGTGCGCAACGCGAGTCTCCTTGCGGGATGCCGCCCAAGCCTTTTCCGCCAATCGGCGGATCACTGGCTCCGTTTCCGACAGCGGTACGTCCTGCTGGAACGTATCTTCAGCGGACACCGATTGCGTAGGCCTGTCGGGGATGACTGAGCTGTCATCGATTCCACGGGCCAACTCGTAGAGGCGCAGGCCATAGCGGCCAAAGTGTGCTTCGAGAGTCGGCAACTCCAGACTTCGCAAGTCCCCCACTATTCGTATTCCAAGCTTCTCAAGCTTTGCCTCGGTCACTTTGCCGACGCCAGGAATGCGTCCGACCGGAAGCGGCGGGAGGAATGTATCCACCTCATCTGGCTGGATCACGAAGAGGCCACCCGGCTTTCGCCAGTCAGAAGCGATCTTCGCCAGGAATTTGTTCGGCGCCACTCCGGCGGAGGCTGTAAGGTCCAACTCCTCACGGATTTGCGCTCGAATGGTGCGCGCAACTCGCGTGGCAGTCGGGAGTCCAGTCTTGTTCTCTGTAACGTCCAGGTACGCCTCGTCCAGCGAGAGAGGCTCAACCAAATCCGTGTGCCGTTTGAATATCTCTTGCACCAGCCGTGAAACAGCGCGATAGCGTGGGAAATCCGGGGGAACAAAGACAGCCTCGGGACAAAGGCGTTCGGCGCGAATCGCAGGCATGGCAGAGCGGACGCCAAATCGTCTCGCCTCATACGAGGCGGCACAGACGACAGAACGGTTGCCCAGCCAAGCGACAACGACTGGCTTGCCGCGCAGTTGCGGGTCATCCCGTTGCTCGACGGACGCATAGAAGGCGTCCATATCCACATGGACTATCTTGCGGATCGTCATTCCACGCCAATCCTAGCTGTGGTCGCCACCCCCATGCGAATGTAACTTGAGGCGGGCCACGCTCCTACCATTTTTACCCTCCACGGCCTGAATGTTCCACCCTGAAACCGAGTATTTGAGGTTCGTCGGACCAAGATCCCACACCTGACGGACCGCGTTTGCACACAACTCTAGGAGTCTCTTATGACCACACTTCTCGCTTCGGTAAGCGCAAAGATTCTATCGAAAGCCGACCGCTTATTCACTAACAACCTCAACGACATCCTCATCGAGCTGCTGCAGAATTCCCGGCGCGCTGGGGCGGCACAGGTCGACATTCTCACCGAACCATCTGGGAATGGCACGCTTATCACCTTGCGCGACGATGGCAAGGGTATCGAGGACTTCAGCGCACTGCTGCGCCTGGGAGATTCCGACTGGGATGCGGAGACTCTCGCAAGAGAAGACCCCGCAGGAATGGGATTCTTCTCCCTGCTGCATCACGGAGTCGCCGTCACCAGTCTCCACCAGCGCGCCGTCATCACAAAGAACAGCTCCCTCGGCAGAGAGCCGGTCGAAATCGTACCGGCTGAAAGCTTCATCGCCGGCACCGAACTCAGGTTCTTTCGCCCGGAGAAGCAGATCGAGGTGGCGTCCGCGGTAAAGTCCGTTGGCCGCTACGGCAGGCTTGCGATTGTTGTGGATCATGTTGCGATCGACCGCGAGGACTTCCTATCCGGGGCTCTGTTCGTCAAGCGAATCGATGGGGTGCGCATCGGTGTTTTCAGAAAGCCCGCTTGGACGGAGTGGAACTTTCATGGCAGGCTGATCAATCGATCGACGCCTTCGCTCACGAACGTTCTGGTCGGCGAAGATGGCCAGGCGATTTCCCTCGGAGTGCGTTTCGATGTTCTCGAAGCTACCAACATCCGCCTGAAACTTCCCGATCGCAGCGCCATCGTGGAGGACGAAAGATACGCCGAGCTTTGCCGGGAATCGCGGATCGCGATGTACGAGTACCTCCATACGTTGGCGGACCACTGCGCCAGCTTTGAGCAATATCGCGAGGCTCAGGGATTGGGCGTTCCCCTGAAGGAGGCTTCACCGTGGTTCCGCACGTTCACGGCGCTTCCTGCTGACGACGAGACGGCGTATCGGGAATTCTTCGGGAAGCGTGAGGGGCTGACGCTCGGGCCTCTCGATCAGATTGCGATTGTCGATCTTGAGCATTCAGCAGACGATCCATTCGCCTTTACGTTCCGGACGGCGATCAACCATTTCGAGAATCTGAATGTCCGTCCGGTGGCAGCGAATCACGCCTACCGGGGCTACGACTGGTACGACTCAATTGCCGTCTTTACCGGGTTTGCAATGCTTTTCAATGGCCGGCCTGCCGATGAATTTGAGGCCGATCCGCTCCTGAACGTCGTGGAGACGATTGAGTTGTCCTTCGTATTGGAAGGCAAAGACGGTCATCGGAGCCGCTTCTCCTGGAAACTTCCATTTGCCGCCAAGCAATCGGACGATTTCGAGCCGGTTCTTTTCGTCACGAAGAACAGTCCCTGGATGCTACAAGAGGGCGTCTCGGAACCGTTCGATCTTGTCGAGGCTGCAACGCATCTCGCATTCTCTCCTGGCGACGATGTGGAGTCGGACAGCCACGAGACCCAACTCGGATACTTTCAGGACGAAGTGCAGACGGCGATCATCCGTACCCTGGGAGGCGCGGCGGCGCAGGTGAAGCACGAACTGGCGAAAGCGCTTGCCGTCTGGCCGCTCCATGGCGTCTTGCGGGAAGCGAATATCCGAGAGATTCGGGTGCTGCGGGCCGACGAGGGAAAGATCTGGGCCATCGAGCTGATTGCCGCCTGAGGTCGCCGGGGTTTGCGATGGAGAGGGACCCCTCAATAGAGCGCGGATTGCGTCGGCAGACGCGAGAGGAGTTTGTTCATGGACAAGAGTGCGGATGAACTGCGGGAAGCGTATGGGCACTGGGGAAGCTACCCGGTGCATTCCGTATCCGATTGGAAGCAGGATGTCGAGGCAGACAATACCCGTCTTGGCTACTGGGAATGGGTAGCCTCGATTCTGGATGTTGAAGAAGAGTCTGAGGAGATCAGCACGGTTCAAGATGTCACTTGAACAACATTACGGCCTCGCGGGAGCGTGAGCCGGCAGCTCAGCCGATTCGACGCCGTCCACCGGTCGCGGCCTGAATACACCTTTTCACCAAACAATCCCACCCAAATCAACAAGGACAACCCATGAAACCATCCAGGCTGTACGAAGCGCTTCATGCGCTGATTGGCGAGCGTGTGCCTCTCCACATCTGGGGCGCATGCGGTGTAGGCAAGTCGCAGATCGTCGCCCAGGTAGCGGGCGATCTCGACTATGAGTTCCTCGATGTCCGCGCCGTTCAACTCGATCCGGTCGATCTGAGAGGGCTGCCGCGGATTGCAGCGGACCAGACCGAGTGGGTTCCGCCCAAGTTTCTTCCTACCACCGGGAAAGGCATCCTTTTTCTCGATGAGCTGACTTCTGCGCCACAGATGACGCAGGCCGGTTGCTATCAACTTGTGCTCGACCGCAAGCTGGGCGAATATGTGCTTCCCGAAGGGTGGGTGGTCATCGCGGCGGGCAATCCGGCCTCCGAGCGAGGAGTGCATTTCTCGATGCCGCGGCCGTTGCGCAACCGGTTCGTTCATCTCGTCCTCGAAGCGGATTTGAACGACTGGTGCATGTGGGCAGTCGGCGCAGGCGTGCGGCCTGAGATCATCGCGTTTCTGCGCTTCAAGCCGGAACTGCTGCACACCGCCGACGCGACCTCGGATGCCAATGCGTGGCCCACTCCCCGTTCCTGGGAGATGGCCTCCAATGTCTTGCGCGGCATCGCTCGCCGACAGAAGACAGCCTTTCTCTCGGGCGCGGGCGAGTTCGAGGCGCAATTGCTCGACGGCACGGTTGGGCCAGCCGCTGCTGCTGAACTGCTGGCATTTCTCCGGCTTTTCCGGCAGTTGCCGTCGATCGACGAGATTCTGCTCAACCCCGAGACGGCGCCGCTTCCTACGGAAACATCGGCACAGATCGCAATCGCAACGGCGCTGGGACGGGCCATAACTGACAACTCGGTGGCCAGAGGGCTCAAGTACCTCGACCGAATGCCAACGGAAATGCGCGTCATGGCGATGCGCGACGCGGCGGCGCGGGACACCGCCATTACCCATACACCGGAGTTCATTCGCTTCGGAGTGGAACACAGGGAGGTAGTTCAATGATTACCGAACGCGCTATGCTTGCCGCCGTCCACATCAGCATTTGGACGGCCGTCAAACACGACCGCAAGATCAGCCGCGACGTTGCTGACCAGCACGGAGCACACCAGGGCGCTGGCCGGTACAACAAGCAACTGCTGCGCGGCGCCGACAAGCTTGACGAATTGCGCACACTGGCAGGCCAGGTGCGGCAGTACTTCTACAAAATTACGTTGCCTTGGTCCGATGAAGGATTTCGCCTGCTGCCGTCGAACCTCTACTTCGACCTGACGGCTCGGATGCGTGAGTTCGAGGCCAACTTCGAACAAGGCGTGGAGAGCTTCCTTCAGGTTTACCCCCAGTACATCGACCAGGTGCGACCGGAGTTGAACGGCCTGTTTCGTGAGGAAGATTACCCGGCCGCCGAGAAGTTGCGCAAGAAGTTCGGCGTCAAGTTGGAGATCTTGCCGATCCCAACCGGCAATGACTTTCGCGTCCAGATGTCGGCCGAGGAGCAGGCGCGCGTGGCCCGCGAGATTGACGCCAATGTTCGCGAGTCTCTGACGCGCGGGACAGAGGATTTGTGGAAGCGGCTCAGGGACGTGGTCTCGCACATGGTGGATCGACTGAACGAGCCGGAATCGCGCTTCCACGCCACGATGGTCACCAACGTCTTCGACCTGGTGGAGCTACTGCCGCGCCTGAACGTCAATGGCGACGCCGACCTGAACCGTTTCGCCGATCAGATCCGGCAGCGTCTATGCAACTTCTCGGCCCAGGACCTCAAGAAGCACGATCTGTTGCGCGTGGCAGCGGCCACCGATGCTGCGGAGATCGTCGCAGAGATCGATAGCGTTCTGCGTAACCGCGAGACCAGTGCGCCCGAACAGATGGAAGAGACTCCATCGGTCGAAAACATCCTCGCTCATATGTCCGCGTATATGGAGGCGCCAGCGGCGGCATGAAACAAGAAATGTGACTTGACACATAAGGTGGCAGCGTTTTGAACGCATATGATGGCAGTGCCCGCTGTCTAGCCCCTTTGTAATCGCTGCAGCCCTATCGTCCTGCAGGACCCTTTTGAACCATGAAATGGCAGCAAGTGTGAATTGTAGTCACAATGTGACAATGAGAAGTGGCACGCACCACGAGGTTGGGCGGGCCTCCCAGTATCTCCCATGGTAATACCCTAGCACCGGCGTTGACTTTGGGCATGGGAGAAGACGCACACCTCACCGCAGCCAAAGACCGCAATGGGAGATTTTCCGGTCATTATAAATGTTCCCTTTGCAACGCAGAGTTCCGTCCAAATCCCAAGCACCTTGGGGAAATGGCGGTCACCTTCGCTGCCCACGTTAGGCTTTCACATCCCTTCGATAAAACGACCCGCGAAGATGCGAATCAAGCCGCCGCGCGGATCGCCACCCGAGAAGCCTCCGAAGAAGCAGGCAATAAATGAGCATGTATGATCCGCTTTTCAAGTTGCTATGTCTAAAATCTGCTGGCGGTGTCAACATTGTTCCCGCCACGTTCCAACAGATCGAAGCAGTCCTCGGATTCGCGCTTCCAGATACAGCAAGAAAAAATCCCCAATGGTGGGGAAACGAGACAGGCGATACTCGACACGCGCAATGCAGAGCGTGGTTGAATGCAGGTTTTGAAACCCGGAACCTCAGCCTCAGTGCAGAATATGTCGAGTTTGTCGAACGTGGATCCGCGGCCTAGTGGGTTCGTCAAAGGAACAATCCCGAATTACTTCGCCAGCTTAAAACTGCCAATGAGCAAGGCTTCCGGCGCCAGTCGCGCCAACGCGGTGCCTATGTCGGCGCTTCACCGTTGATGCAAGGTTCGGTGGGCACTACAAGTGGCCTGCAGAAGAAAAACGGCCCACTAATCCGATGATCGCGGGCCGTTCGGGAATCCAACCTGATTCTGTCACCCCGAATCCCCCCATGAACCCAAAGCTCCGGCTGCGCTTCCTACACATTCAGTCATCTCCGTAGCCGAACAGGTCGCGATTCGTGAGGTTTATGACTCTCCCTAGAGAATCACGCCGACTGTCTAGGATTCTGTGGCGGCGATCACACGTTTTGAAAGAGTAGTTGGCCCGAGATGAGAGGTTTCGGAGGACGGACCCAACTCGTCACCGCTGCCGGCGAATCGCCTTGAAACAACATTTCTCAATGAAAGATGATCCTCATAAGCCGGTTTCCTATCTGCCAGGTGCGCTGTGGCATGTGCGACAATACCACACGCTCGCTAGCCCTCTTTCGACTGCGTGCTTCCAGCCGCTCTTGTCTAAGAATCAATTCGTGTGGCATGGCCAAAATCATCTCCGACGGCCGATACCTCTGGGTCTCGCCGCACAGACAGCACTCTACAGGGATAGAGTGAAACGGGAACTCCGTCATTCCCATCGGGATATTTCGGCGGCAACTCCTACAGGTGACCACGAATCTCTTGTCGGCGGAGGAATCGCGGAATCGACGAAGAGTAGAGGTAAGAATACCGCGAAGCTGTTCACTCAGGTGCTGGCGCATAGAGAGTCTCCCCGTTGTGCAGAATGGATCGGCATGGGGACCGATCGCCAAAGCACAGTTAGCGATGCCCGCGTTCCTGTCTTTACTTGCCCAACTGGCTCACCGGGCAGGTGCGGATGCCCAGTAAGGTATACATTGGGCAGACGCCTACCAACCCTGTCACCAGCGGCACCAGACCGATTAGACCAAGCCAGCCAATCCAGTACTTTAGTCCGTGCATATGCAGGAGGAATAACAGACTCAACAAGGCAATCCCAATCACCACACGGATGACGCGATCAGCGGTCCCTTCATTTTTCATTGCGTTCCCCTTTCCTCGGTTACCAGTTCTTTTGCTACTCGCAGAAAAGTTTCCGATGCCTGAAAACATCGAATCCATCTCAACAGGGCGTTCGGGCATTAGCGTTGACATCGGTAACTACCGCCCCGGAACGATAATGAAGGGATTATGATGTGCTTCTCCGGCCGCAAGTCCACAACCCCATGCACCAAGGGAGATTCCGATGGTATTGTCCAAACTGCGGATGCGAGCTTCCAACCGTGTGGAAGATCTTACGAATACCGTTTGGTTGCTTTCGATCAGCCGCATCCCGGCCAGTTGGAACGGCCTGCTTATCGCCTCAGCGCGAAGCCTCGTGCTGTGTGAAGATGCGCCCCCAAAGTGAGCCGGAGACCGGCCCTTGTCTCGGCGAACCGGTACCGCGCCACTATAACCAACAATTCAGTGCGTCCCGGGTTACATTTGTCTGTGATCGTAATCACAGATGACAGATGGAATAAGAAGCGGTGGAGCATACGTTTATACCGCAACGGCCCGACGCTTCTGCGCCGTTACGTCGTTCATTTACCCCCGCGTTCTCACATCTGGCCGTTCGCTGCCACTTTCCTTGGAACGTCCCCGCCGGCTTTATATGGCCCTGCCCACGCACACGCTAACTAGACTCCAGGTCCGCCCGGAACTGGGCGTCAACTGACAGAAGCGGGGCTTCGCATGAAGTGGAGTTGCGAGAGCGAGCGCACAGGTAATCCCAAAGGGCCAACTTCCCTTATATCTCCCACTTACGCCCGCATTCCCTGACCGGTGCTGGATATCTTCCAGTCTGCACGTGAGCATCGGCCTGACGATCATCGCCGTGGTTGTAGGCGAGCATCTTGGCGCGTCAAGCTGCATTGGTTATCTCATTGCACAAGCAGACGTGTATTTGATACAAGCGGAGTTTTTGCCGGAATGACCGTGTTGGCAGTTGGAGTTCTTGCAGTTGGCGGTATCGTCAACCAACTGGAACGCCGGCTATTGCGATGGAGGCCAGAGCGCGGGCGCTCGGCGGGTGAATCCACATAGCTACAACGTGGTGAAACCTATGTGTGAGTACGATCCGTCCAGGCCCGGGTCACGGGCAACAGAAAGTTATCCATCGGTGCCATCCTGCGACAGCCTACCGTCGCATCGCGCTCGATGAATCTAAGGTCGCCGATCTGAACCACCAAATACAACCATAATGTGGTCATTTGGCCAAGTTAAGATTGTTTTTTCGCCTTCCGGTCGCCGCGATCCTGAGTAGAACTCTAACGAAAGTCAACAAGGCCTATTTGAGCAGATGGTGCGGCACATCGCGCCATCTCGCTTCAATTTGTATTGAAAGCATGTGGCGGTTGTTCACTGTCAGCTCGTCACTGCCACCTTATGGATATATGAATGCCAACTTATGCTTCAAATCACAACGAGACACCTGCGGCGCTTCGCATCCAGAAGGCGCGCACTACGCTTTTGTTGGATCACCCATTCTTCGGGTCTCTGCTGTTTCGCTTGAAGGGGCGCGAGAACCGGTCGATTCCAA
>VFSW01011371.1_pt1 | contig 12528 bp, 21 predicted proteins | sample 5358111 | NCBI WGS metagenome assembly VFSW01 (sample SAMN11554181, study PRJNA540505) | mine drainage metagenome | isolation source: sediment from site ElyBrook_90M | place: USA: Ely Copper Mine, Vershire, VT | collected 2017
GGCAAGCTCATCGGCTACGCCCGCGTCTCGACCGATGACCAAGAGCTGAGGCTGCAGATCGCGGCACTGGAGGCCGAAGGGTGCTGGAACATCTACAAGGAGAAGCGAAGCGCGACGCGGCAGAAGCGGCCGGAGTTGCAGCTTGCGCTCATAGATTTGCGGCCGGGCGACACGCTAATCGTATGGCGCCTCGACCGGCTGGCACGCAACGTCCGCGAACTCTACTCGATCCTCGACAAGGTCCACGCGGCCGGCGCGAGCTTCAGAAGCCTGCAGGAACAGTTCGATTTCACCACGGCCATGGGCGAGTTCGTGCTGGGCATCTTGGCCCTGGTGGCTCAGCTCGAAGCGCGCATGACGGCGCAGCGCACGGCGGCGGGGATCGCGGCGCTGAAGGCCACTGGCGCGAGCTATGGCGCGCTGCCGGTGCTTTCAAAGGCCAAGGTCCGGCTGCTCAAAAAGCTGCGCAGGCTGCGCCGCAAAGGGAAGCGTCTGTGGACTATCACGAAGCTGGCGGTGCGCTTCGGCGTCTCGACGGCAACGATTAACAACTATCTCACTGGCCGCTCGCGGCCGAGAACATGAGGAGCGCAGAATGTCACCCGGCGAACGCGCGAGACGGAAGCGCAAGAGCACCGAGAAAGAGGCGCTGTACGCGGCGCGCGTTCGCGCTGTTCGCGCAGCCGGCGGCAGCTGCGACAACTGCAAATATATCCTTCGCGACCCGAGCACGCTCAAGGGAACGTACTGCGGGCTGACAAGCGATTTTCACGGGTACACAGTCATCAAGCCAGAACATGCGTGTGCGGATTGGCAGAAAGCATCATCAACATGCTAGGAGCCGACAGATGACAACCTTGCTTCGTGTGATGGCATCCGATGTCACTCTCGTGGCCGGCATCTTTTTGATAGTCATCGGCGGAGCGGTCGTGCTCGCGACAAGGTAGGAGGCGAACATGGCGGAATGGGCAATGGGACCTTTGAGGCCATTCGAGCGCGTGATCCTTCGGGCGATGCTTTATGCCCAGCTGACCGGAATGGCCATCGGGCTTCCGCTCATGATTTTTGGAATGATCGCAGGGAGGTGATGAGGCACCGTGGAACAGACCATCCGCATCGGCCGACATCTGATCGCTCCGGCGATTGCCGTCTACCTGTTCCACATCTCAACGTGGGCGACTCCGATGTCTGAGAAGTATGCGCTCACCGGCGCGGTGCTGCTACTGTTCCTCGGCATCGCGTATGGAGTGGCCTGGATACACTCATCGTGGAAGTGAAGGAGGCTATTGCTGAGCCGCTTCGTACTTCAAGTCCCCCGCCTCGAGCGCGGCGAGCGTCGGATCATCGTACACCGCAATAACGGCGTCGGCTAGGCGCTTGGCGTCATGGAAGCCGAGGCGCCGTACAGCGAAGCCGAAGGCGTGCCCCAAGTCCTTCTTGAACTTGTTCTCGGCCGCGCGCCGGTCTTGCTCCATGGCCTCGCGGTTGCGGTCTCCCGACTGAGCCCACAGCCATGGACGAATTGTCCTGGCCCTGCCCTTCATGCGGCGTTGGGGCCCGCGCACGGCACAGTCGGCGAGATCGCGAGAGGCGGCATAGCAGAGCACTTCAAACATGCGCTTGCGAGCGTAAATGCCATCCTTCTTGGCCAACGCCACAGGGTAAAGGCGTTCGCCCAATTGCGCCGTGGTAATCGGCTCCTCGCGGGCGACGTCGGCCAGATACTTGCGCACGAGCGGACATAGCTTGTCCAAGGAGTCGCGCATGCCCATCACTGGCGAGAGTATGGCGTCGAGCATGCGAACATTCTCAATCATCACACTTCCCTGATCTCAACCCACTGAAATTCACCTAGCCCAATCGCCGGCTGATTTGAAAGTGCGTTGACTATAGCTTCTGAAGATGAATCTGCGGTCACAATGATCCGCCATAACGGCAAGGCATCTGTACGCTGCCTCCAAAACATTATGCCATATCGTTTCAATGGAGTCTCCGTCGCGCCATCTTCTTGGCGAGCTTGAGCCGGTCCTCGGCTATTTGCGGATCACTGGTGCTGCGAGCGTCATGGGTGATCCACTCGCGGGTCATGCGGAACATTTCCTCGCGCTCAGCATCCCCAAGCTTCAGCTTATCGGCGAGGCGCCGAAGCTCGCTCACCAGTTCCTCCACACGGCACACCGCCGATGTTTTGAAGGGCGTGCGCTGGTCAGGCTGGAAGTTGGCGATGATCATTCCGCCGGGTAAGATCAGCGCGCCGTTCTTGATATCGAAACGTGGCGGGTTCTTAGGCATGCGTCCACAAACGCGGATGAGAATGCATCCGAGCTTGGTTTGATTCCCGCGCGTGGCTTCGAGGGCGCGATACTTCCACCCTGAGCGCAGCTTTTCTTGCTCGGGCGTCAGCTTGGGCTTGATGATATTTACCATTGGTGCTTTCTCACGATAACGACTTCCCATCCTGCCAGCACATAGGCCGGGCCGACAAGCTCAGACATGCGCACGAAGCGCGTGCCTTCGAGGAGCTGGAGCCAATCACGTTTAGGTTTCATCGTCGTCTCTCGGGTCGAAATCCCTAGCCAATTGATTCAACCTTGCTTGCAACTTGTGCGAATACGCGCGAGCGTCCGGTGACTTGGGCGTGCGCTTCGCGCGAATCGATTTCCACTTCTCGCCGCGCGAGATCCGAAGCGGTTCTGGACCATCCTGGACTTTGTTGGCTTTGGGCGCCTCGGGCTTGACGTTGAAGTCGATGGGTTGCTCATGCGCATGATCGATGTTGGGCCCGAAATCGAGATCGATGTAGGGTGCACGCTCAATCTTGGCCTTGGGAAAGCGAGCCTTGAGCCAGCGCCGCAAATCATCGCGCGACGCCGGGCCCCAGAAGGCCGCTGACGAGCCATCTGCGTATTCAATGAGGTATGGGGCCAGCTCCTCGCCGCGCCCGTAGTAATGGCCTCTGGCGTCGTTTCCATTGCTATCCAAGCCGATCTGGCGAACTCTTACCCACGACAACCGCCGGCCCGCACGCAACACCGGGAGCGGACGCGGCGGCTGATCGTGGCGATAGGGAACGCTCAAGGGGAACATACACCCACGCGATAGACACAAGATGCGCTCACCCTCGTGCCATCGACCCCCGACCGTAGAGACGAAGGCCACAACATGGCGAAGAGGCTGATGACCGCAACGGCCAACGCTGCACAGTGAAGCCGCGTAATCGTGTCCATAACACGTTAACCTTTAGTTTGAACATTCCCAAATCAGATAATCGCATTCAAGCATTAACGGTTGGTCAAAGCAATCAGCTAGTTAGAGGCGCCCACGCCTTTGCTTTCACTTCTGCTAGGGCTTTGGCGTCGGGCATGCTCCATTCGCCTGTAGAGCGCATGTGATCGGCAGCGGCACGATATAGCGCGGCAGTTTGAGCCCGTTCCGCGTTCTCCAAGACCCAATATAAAGACCCGTCGCCAATGCCACAGGACGCCAGCAACAGGTTTGCAACGTTGTCTGCGAATGCAATGTCTTTCTCTGTCGCCTTCACAGCGGCCAATCATCCGGTCTGTAGCCGTCCAGGTACGCGCGCAATAGGCGCTCTTGCGCTGGGCGGATCTCAATTGCGCCTGTTTCCAAGTCATCAGCCATCTTGCGCCGGGCTGCACGCTTCGCACGGTCAAAGCCGAGCATGACGGCCATTTGATCCAACGAGAGGCCCAGCGCAAGCCGAGCCTCCCTGATTTCATTAGGCGTCATCATGCTCGAGCCTCACTTCAGGTGGACGCTGCAGCACGCTTGAAGAGCTTCAGCGCCTCGGTGTCGGTGAGGAGCTTACGCAAGGCATTCTTGACTGTGCGCGTGGCTATTGGACGCGGGCGATTGGTGCCGTCGTCAACGAGGAGCTTGGCCAGGTCTTCGAGGATCTGTTCACGTGTCGGCATGGTTCATCCTTTCGGGTTGGTCATTGACCGTTGATACGATAACACCTGCACAATACTGATGTTACGATGATAACTCACTAAACCCTATTTTCCCCCTATCGGGTATGTAAGCCATTGATTGATCGTCTAAAAAAAGTGCAGGCGGCCACTCCCTTGGTGGTCGAGCCTGGCACTATTTAAGAACGTCAATCAGAAGCTTACACATACACGAGAAATGGAATGGTGTCAAGGGGTAGATAATGGATTATTTGGCTTAAGTAAATCGAGGGCCGATAACCTCGCGTCCCGCGCGCATTCCGTATTTACGACCTCAGTCATATTCATTGCGGAATCATTGCCTCGATCCCCTGATATATTCAAACTAACGCATGTTCTAGTGTTTCGGCCTATACAACCATACAAAATATAGCGTATTTGCATGAGTTGTGTGGCCAACAGGCAACCCGTTAACGAATCAATCCGAGCTTCCATACTATATATTATGCGAACGTGATGTTGACTATACAACTTCTAACTTTGAACAGTGTTATCTTGAGAACGGAAGCTGACCGAACCATGCACAATGGCCGAACAAGGCCCAAGCCAAAAGACCGGGGTGGGGTGGCCGGCACCCCCTAGAATGTGGCCAATCCGTCATCGGCCGGGTAAGAAGCCGGCGCGCGGCGGCTTGGAACTTACTAGCTTGTTTAAATTACGCAGTTAGCCTCGTAACATACTAATTTAAACTAATTTTCTTGCTCCCAAAGTAGTTGCGGCGTTAACTTTGACTATGCCATATTGTCGCCGCAGGAATCACCATTTTGCCCATGCGGGCCCAAACCCTGGGGGTACCCCATGTCAAAGCGACTAGCAGAGCTGAAGTCTAGCTTGGAGCGTGCGGAATGGCTTCCCTTCCAGAAGCTCCTCGTGGAGGCAGCGGTCGCACATATGACCGCTCTCGAGGAGGAGTTGGCCTGGTACTGCGGCGATTACGAGAAGGACCCTTTGGATGACGGCCTGAGCATCGCGTCGAAGGCATTCCACATTCAGTTCCTCTCCTTCCGCCGCCTCAATCATAGCCGCCGTCTACTCGATCTTGGCCACAATGCACCCGAGCTTGTGCCGGAGGAACCAATGGTGCGACCAAATGGTGCCGCCGTTGGATGAGTTGCCACCCCGCGGGTCCCCGCTGCTGCCGGGCCTGCTCAACCCTCTAAATCGGCAGAGAAGCAAGCCCGACCTTCCCACGGGGTGGCGCCTGGTGGGTACGCTCATTCTGCGGATAGTCAACGGTTGCCTATACCTAGTCATCCCCCGGATTGATGTTGACATGATAACCTCACTCGTGTTATCACCCCATCATGAATGACATCGTCATACCCGAGGACTGGGAGAAGTACGGCCCCAAGCTGAAGGCCCTTCCCACGGACAAGATGCGCGCCTTCTGCTGGTGCTATGTGCACAACGGCGGCCAGATTGGCTTAGCCGCGGCACAGGCCGGCTACGGTGAGGGCGGGGGCGAGCGCGTGGCCAGCGCTTCCGGGTCGCGCCTCATGCAAAACCAAGCGATCCTGGACGCATGCGAGGAGCTGACGTGGCGCCGGCTCAGTGGCATGGCAGTCTTGGCCGTCAACGCCCTGGAGCCCATCCTCAACAACCCCCAGCACAAGAGCCATATCAAGGCCGCCGAGATGGTCCTCGAGCGCACCGGCTTCGTCGCCGAGCGGCGCATGATCGTGGACAAGCCGGATTCAAAGTCCGACGACGCTATCTTGGCCACGCTCACGCAATTGTGCGAGAAGCTGGGGGTAGATCCCCAGACTTTCCTCGGCCCGCTGGCTAAGAAGATGAACGTCGTGGATGCCGAGGTTGTAGAGGTTCCTGATCACAAGGCCCTGCCCCGGCCCGCCAAGAAACCGCCGAAGGCTACTGCCGTGCCTGACCTGGGCGACCTGGAGGATTTGCTGTGAAGGTCGCCATGCTCAAGCTCACTGATCGTGAGTTGCACTACCTGATAGCCTTGGTGTCTCCTGCGACACAAGACAACTCGGCAGCACTAGCGCTTCTCCACAAACTGGTGGAAGCTTTGCGCATCGTTGAGTCAGTCACCAAAGAGTGACGGCTGTTGAAACTACGGGGCTAGTAATGAGTCTGAGGGATGCCTGCCCTGACGGCGGCCGAGCGCGCTATCGTGCTCGAGGCCATCGAAGCCCTGACCGCGCTGGACAACAGCCGCACCTACCATAGGGCGGCACACTTCCGGCCATACAAAAAACAGCTCCAGCACTTCAAACTCGGCAAGAGCAAGCGCGAACGTCTCTTTATGGCCGGCAACCAGCTCGGCAAGAGCGACGCTGGCGCTCTGGAGACTGCCTACCACCTGACCGGCGACTATCCCGATTGGTGGCCGGGGCGTAAATGGACCCGACCCACGACAGGCTGGGCGGCCGGCGAGACTGCGCTCGTGACGCGCGACGTCCAGCAAAAGAAGCTGTGCGGTCCTCCGGGCGTCACGTCGCTCTATGGTACTGGCCTCATCCCGAAGGACCGCTTTGCCGATAAGCCCTCCATGTCGCGCTCGGCCACGGACGCTTACGACACGATCCAAGTTGCGCATAAAAGCGGCGGGGTTTCAACCCTTAAATTCAAATCCTACGAACAAGGGCGCACGAAGTTCCAGGGCGATACAATCGACTTCGTGTGGCTGGACGAAGAGCCGCCTATGGACGTCTTCCAGGAAGCCTTGACGCGCACGACCGCGACGAAGGGTTTTCTGTTCATGACCTTCACGCCGCTCAAAGGGCGGTCGGACGTGGTCTTGCGTTTTACGGATGAGCCTTCGCCTGACCGCGTCATCACCATGATGACGATTGACGACGTGGCGGCCGAGCCCCACGGCCATATCACGCCCGAGGACCGGGACATCATCGTAGCGGGGTATCTGCCACACGAGCGCGAGGCGCGAGCGAAGGGCATTCCGCTCCTCGGCTCCGGTAAGGTCTTCATCACGCCCGAGGAGGACATCCTCGAGGACGCGATTGAAGACATACCAGCGCACTGGGCGAAGCTCGTGATGCTCGACTTCGGCATTGGCCACCCCTTCGGTTGGGTACTTGGCCTCATCGACCGCGACCTGGACGTCATCCATATCCACACCGCACAGCGCATGAGTGACATGGTCCCGGCGATGCACGCGCGGAACATCATGTTCATTGCCGCTGAGGTCCCAGTAGCATGGCCTCACGACGGCGCACAACGCGAGAAGGGCACCGGCATCCCGCTTTCTCGGCTCTACAAAGCCGAGGGGTTGAAGATGCTCGACAAACACGCGCAATTTGAAGATGGCACGAATAGCGTGGAGGCCGGAATCCTTGAAATGGACCAAAGGTTCAAATCCGGGCGGTTGAAATTCGCTCGGCATTTGACCGATTTGGTGGAGGAGTATCGGTTTTACCATCGGAAGGATGGTCTGATTGTTAAAATAAAGGACGATCTCATGGATTGCGTTCGCGGCATCATAATGATGAAGCGTTTCGCACGAGTCGTGGCCCTCGGGGGAATGCAAAAGCGGCGTCGGAGACAAGAAGTTGTCGATGGGCTTGATTTCGATGTTTTTGCATGATAACATGATAACTTCAAACTTGCGGAGTTCAAACAATGCCCCGTCCAAACCCAAAGAACAGCTTCGCCACCGGCCAGGACATCGGCGATTTCCAGTTCGGGCTCCCCGAGGACATCAACGACACGCTTCTCCTCACTGATGAGGAGCGCAAGAAGAAGCTCATGCAACGGAGCCCTGCCACGTCGCTCCTGTTTGGCCAGAACACACTCGGAGACGCGGCACAACAGTTGTTTCATGCGGGCGTCGCAGGGACAGCATTAGGAGGCCGTCGCCTATGATCAATCCCGGAGATCTCGCCATCGCTGTGGAGCAAGTCCTAAAAGAGAATGATTGCTGGCGGGATCATCTCAAGTTCCTACACGACACGCGCAAGAAGAGTTTGCGCCAGGGCAAGTCGCTCGACGGCGATCCGTTCCCCAAAGGTCTCGCCGAGCTGATCAAGGAGCGCAATGGATACGAGCAATCGATCCAGGATATCGGGCGCGCATTGACTGAATTGTCGCGCACCAAGTTCTATCAGACTTGGGTGGAGTTTGTCGGCGGCGACCACGAAGGTGTGGGTTGGAATGATCGGCGTTGGTCAATTCCGCCTGATCAAGTCGGATAATTCAAATCGAGAGTGTGCGTATCATGGACGGCCCCGCGCTTCTGCAACTGCAAGACCGCATCATCTCGCGAGAGGAGGCGCAAGTCGTCCAGAATACGCTACGTAAATTCAATGAGCTTGAAGCCTCGCGCCTCGGCTTCGCCAATCAATGGGAAGAAGTGGCTGAGCTGATCATGCCGTCGCACCGTAATACCTTCACGGCCGGCGCCCAGAACACTCCAGGTGAGAAGCGCACCCAGCGCCAAGTGGACGCCACTGGCATGCTGGCCCTCGCCAAGTTCAAGGCCATCTGCGACTCGCTTCTCACGCCGGCAAACCAGGAGTGGCATGGGCTCGAGGCCGATGATCCCTACGTGATGAAGGACCGCGCCACGCGCCTGTGGTTTGAGGAGGTTACGCGCATCCTCTTCAAGTGGCGCTATGCCATGCACGCGAACTTCGTCGCCCAGAATCAAGCTGTGTTTGAAAGCCTCGGCGCCTTCGGCACGGGTGCGCTTTTCATCGATGACAACGACGGCCCCGAGGGCGGCACGCGCTATATGGCGCTCCCGCTGGGCGAGTGGCGCCTCTACACCAACCATCAGAACCGCGTCATCGGTGGCATCCGCTACTTCCGCATGAAGGCGCACCAGGTTGTGACGATGTTCCAGCCGGAGTGGATACCTGCTCGCATCCGCTCGGCCATTGCCCAGAACAACGCCAACGCCTTCTTCAGCTTCCTTCACCACATTTGGCCGCGCGAGGACTATGACTTCCGGCGCCGCGACGCCAAGGGCAAGAAGTGGGGATCGTGCTTCATCTCCATGGAGGGGCAATGCTTCATGCGCCCGGAGAGTGGGTATCGCACATTCCCGGTTGCGACGTCGCGCTACGCTCAGGCACCGGCCGAGGAGTACGGCCGCGGTCCCGCAATGGACGTGTTGCCTGGGCTCAAAACACTCAACGTCCAGAAGAAGGTTTTTCTCAAGCAAGGGCACCGCGCCGCGGAGCCGGTCCTCCTCACCTACGATGACGGCCTCCTCAATCTCAGTCTCCGGCCCGGATCTCCGAACCCTGGTGGCGTGAACTCGGAAGGGCGCCCGCTCGTGCACGCGTTGCCTGCTGGGGACATCAACATCAGTGAGAAGATGATGGAGGTTGAGCAAACCATCATCAACGATGCCTTCCTCGTGACCATGTTCCAGATCCTCGTGGAGACCCCGACCATGTCTGCCACGGAGGTCATGGAGCGTGCGACGGAGAAGGGCGTCCTCCTCGCCCCAACAGTGGGGCGCCAGAGCACTGATTACGTGGCCCCGACCGTGCACCGCGAGCTGGACGTTCTCTCCTCACAACATCTCTTGCCGCCGATGCCGCCGCGGCTTCGCGAGGCGCGCGGGCTTTATAACGTCAAGTACACGTCGCCCATCGCCAAGCAAGCTCGAGCGCAGCATGCAGCCGGCTTCTTGCGTACAGTTGAAGTCGGCACTCAGGTGGCGTCGGCGACACAAGATGCGTCGGTGTTTGCTTCGATCAACATGGATAAGGGCATGCGTCTCGTGGCCGACGTGAACAACGTGCCGGAGAGCGTCATGGCCTCTGATGATGAGATTGACCAGAAGCGTCAGCAGCGCGCGAAAGCCGCGAAGGCGCAACAGCAGCTCCAAGCAATGCCTGCCCAGGCCGCGATGATCAAGGCCCAGGCGGTGGCTCAAGAGAAGGGCGCTGGCCAGCCCCAGCAACAGCAAGGACCAGTCTAATGCCTGAAGCTATCAATCCAGAGGCCCACGTGCCCAACATCCCGGAGCCGCCCATCCCGCGGCAGGTTCCGCACGACCACATGATGCAGTTCTTTGCCTATGCGCACTTACCGCCTGACCTTCAGGTGATCAGCAAGGTCTTTCACGACGTCGCGAAGTGGATGCTGGTCACGCTGGACTATAGCCCCGAGCGCTCGGCGGGGCTGCGCAAGCTCCTCGAGGCGAAGGATTGCGCCGTCCGCGCCAAGCTCTTCAAGACGTGAGCCAGCGGGCCCCGGAGATTGCCTATATCGCAATCGCGGTTCTCCTCGGCCTCGCTATAGTCGGTTGGTATTGTCTTCTGAGGATTTTAATGTGACTGACGCGGTTAAACAAATGCAGATCGATGCTCTTCGGCAGCGGCAAACGACTTACCAAGCCGCTGCCGTCGCTCACCCCATGGTCCAAGAGATGCTGATGGATCTGGCCGCGTATTGTAAGGCCGGTCTCTCGGTAGCTCCCGAGGTTGATGCTGAGCCTTTGGATAAGGACCGCATGCTCTTACTCCTCGGCCGTCAGCAGGTATGGTTGAGGATTTCAAACCATCTCAACCTGCAACCCTCTCAACTTCATGCGCTGTACTCACGGCGCTCTTTCCAAGTAGTGGAGCCTGACAATGCGACTGAATAGTTTCTTCCCGCGGCCGGTATTCGAGGCTCCGGGCGACCCGCCTACCGCGCCCTGGTATGAGGGCAAGGCCGACTCCGAGATGATCGGGTATCTCCAGGCCCGCGGCTTGGACAAGGACCCCGTGCACGCGGCGCTAGAGGCCGCCAAGGCACATCGCGAAGCTGAGAAGAAGCTCGGCGTGCCGGCGGACCAGCTCCTCCGTCTTCCGAAAGCCGATGATAAGGCCGGCTGGGAACAGTTCCATCAGAAGCTCGGCAAACCCGCCGACATGAAGGACTATGACTTTACCAACGTGAAGCGCAAGGACGGCACGCCGCTCCCAGACAAGCTCGCCGGCACGCTGCGCACGATGGCGGCGACGCTCAACCTTTCCAAGGACGCGGCGGGCACGCTCGCCAAGGAGTTCCTGAGTGCGGTGGAGACGGCAGACGCCGCGGCTATCGCCGAGCGCGAGGCATCCATCGCCGCCGAGCATGACAAACTGGCCGACAACTGGAAGGCGGGCTTTGAGACCAACATGCTCATCGCGCGCCGCACCGCGACCACGCTCGGCATCTCTGAGGAGAATATCCGCTCCCTCGAGAAGGTGACGGGTTATGCCAGCGTCATGAACATGTTGCGCAACCTCGGCACCATCATCGGCGAGGACAAGTTTATTAAAGTCGGTGGCGGCGACGGCAACCAGCGCATGACCAAGGAGATGGCGATATCGAAGATCGCTGACCTGAAATCCGACGTGGATTGGAGTAAGCGTTACATGGCCGGCGGTGCGGCAGAAGCCCGTGAATTTGCTGATCTCCACCAAGTCGCTTACGGCTAATTCAAACAGTATAGTGGTTGAAACTTTGGCCTCGCTTCGGCGGGGTCAAATTATTTTGAACTTAGGGTGTTGACATGATAACACGTCTGTATTAGTGTCTCTTTTGAAGGCGCCCGGTTGGATGTAATTCCGGCTCCATGGATACCGCCTCGCAACCCGTAAATCTTAAACGCGAGGAATCACCATGGCCGACGATGGCGTGGGGCTATACCCACATTTCACCACTCAATTCACGTCCAATCTCGAGCTGTTGCTCCAGCAGCAAGGCTCGATGCTCCGAGGCTATTGCCGCTCCGGCACTCACGTCGGCAAGATGGCTTCTCCAATCAACCAGATCGGCGCCACTGCGATGCAGACGCCTGCCGGCCGGTTCGCGCCCAAGAACCGCACTGACTCCACGCTGACCCGGCGCTGGGTGTTCCCCGAGGACAAAGAGCTGGATCAGTTGATCGATAGCTTCGATGAGCTGAAGACCATCGTTGATCCGAAGAGTGAGTACGGCACCAATGCCAGCTACGCGGCTGGCCGCGCTTGGGACGACTGCATTATCCGGCAGGCAACCGCCACCAACTACACCGGTCAAGACGCCGCTTCGCTTACGTCGGAGTCTTTCAACACGACCAACTTCCGCATCGCGGACACTTTCGGTGCGTCGGCGACGGCTGGTCTGACAGTCACGAAGATGATCGAAGCGCGGCGCATTCTGCGCAAGTATCACAACGACTTGAAGGCTGAGCCGCCTGTTATGGTGATCGGTTCTCAGCAGGAGGCCGATTTGCTTGGCCAGGTTGAAGTGGTCAGCACGGAGTTCAACGACAAGCCGGTCCTCGTGAACGGCAGCGTCACGCGCTTCCTCGGCTTCGACATCGTGGTCATGGAACGCTTGCCGGTCTACACGACCAACGTTCGCGGCGTCTTGTGCTGGGTGCGTAGCGGCATGTACCTCGGCATCTGGAAGGACATGAAGAACCGCGTCTCTATCCGCAGTGACCTGTCGAGCGAGCCCTTCGATCTCTACACGCAAGTTAGCTTTGGCGCCACGCGCACACAGGCGGGCAAGCTGTTGCAGATCGGTTGCGCTGACACGACTGGCGCGGACATCACACCATAAGCGGAAGCCGGCAATCACGCCGGCTCCCCCACCCCCTTCTCTGGAG